>Ga0210040_10001471_pt1 | contig 35479 bp, 23 predicted proteins | sample CryGeyCG12114_NA_FD_185462 | JGI IMG/M metagenome (GOLD analysis project Ga0210040, IMG submission 185462) | Groundwater microbial communities from aquifer - Crystal Geyser CG19_WC_8/21/14_NA (SPAdes) (version 2) | ecosystem: Environmental > Aquatic > Deep subsurface > Groundwater | place: USA...
TTAGAAAGACAAGGTGTCAGGTGTGTACAGAGCATTTGACCTAATGTTATTGCATTAGGCTTATTGGATTTGTGTTTCTACAGTCCACTGCGCAGCAAAACAAATCTAACTAACCTTATTGAGCCACAAATTTTGCAAGTTGGTGATTGAGTAGAATAAAACCAGCAAAAATATTTCATATGCCCTACAAAATTTGAATGAAATTATGAAATGCAACCAATCAAACACAGTATGATAACTGCGCATGTGCAACTGTGAGAGAAACAGACGCTATTATTATTAATCTTGCGCAGCATCGCTCTTACAATTTGCGAATCATCTGATGCAATTCATTCGACCAAATTAATCTTCCTTTATTTGCTCGTTTATAGAACTCTTAGTCAGTTATAGTCATTTTACAAAAAATATTGGAGCTGGAAACTACCTTGGGCTGGGAGTATCTTATTTTACATCTCTACTAAAACTAAATCTTAACGACAGTAGTAATATTTTTAATTACAAAAGTCCAAAACTTCTCTAGTGTCTTCTTTGGAACAAAATCCATATTTTCAGGTCCCAGTAGTATCATTCTTTAGCAACTAACTAACTAACGTTTACTCTCCTCACCCAAGTCAGTAGTAGTGTTGCTTTCATTGTGAACTGAAACTTACTCATACCAAAGCTGCCTTTGGTTGCTAGCTAAACTAAACCCATGCCAAAAGCGTTCGAGAGGGACAAAAAGTGATAGTAGTCGTACAAGTTACTCTAGATAGAAAGAAATTTTCATTCCCACGTCAGTACCAGAGTAACCTTCGAGTCGAACGGTGAGTGCACGATTTTTTGTTCCCACGTTTTTGTTCATCATAATATTGCAGCTGAAGGACTACTTGAGTCCATCATTTTTGTTGAAAAGTTGAAAATAACCATCGCTAATTACTGCAGACGAATACATAGTTACTAACTACGGAAAATAGCCTTTCTGTAGCAGTATAAAAACGTATAGATTCCTTCCATGATAGCGTTCAGTGTTATGTACAGGGTTATATCTTTGTCAGACAGAACTAACTCGGGTGTATGTGCGTAGAATAAAGGCTTTGAATTCAGCCGTGCCCGGAAGAAATTTGGTTCATCATGGGTGACATTAACAGCACCATCATAATGATGATGAACTCAATTCAGCATCAGCGTTTTTATAACTGACTGATGCTCGTCGTGCCCACATGTAGAGCAGTACATAAATCTTTATCAATGGCTGATACAAAATTATCTTCTCTTCCACCCATGGCACAGTTGTACAGTAAAAGTTGGAAGAAAGAAAGTGTAGTAGTGGCTGGTACTCTTTTTCGTCTAGAATTTTTGTGTGGTTTGTTCTTACTCCCATGTGGATACAAATTGAGCGCACCCAGCCAGCTAACTATTATTTGTAATTGTAACTAGAAGAAGAGTCTGTGGGTGAAAGTCAACTTGCTCCTTTGTTAAATACTGGCAAGAGAACAATAAAACTGAAGGCTCTGAGCTATGGAGGAACTTAAGAGTATTCATGTAGTACTCCTTTGTGAATGGAACTGAAATTGTGTGAGCATTAAATACCCTGGCGCAATGAGTAGTTAGTTTGTAGCTTGGTATATTGTTCATCAAATGGTTTATTGGAATCCCCAGTGGTCAAAATTTTACGTGCTGCGTAATTCTTGGGGATTGTAGCATGCAACAACCAAAACGAAACTCGTGAATTAAGGAACAGTGCACTGAAGCATTGACGCATTAACGGACACATAAATTTTTATTGGACGACCTGTGACTGCTAGCTAAATTACTGCGATGGAAAAATAATTTGAGAGAATCGGAATGAATTTATTGCGCTTGGGATTCTGTGCTAGCCAGTGTAAATAACAATACTGTGTAGATTGAATACACCCCATACGTTCGGATACGCAGAAAGGAAAACAATGTGTCAATTGCTTTCATGAACGTGTCCAATTTACTCACCACTGCTGGGACAGACCGTGTTAAAAACTCGTAAAAACTGTCTACTCGCGAAACATACACTTTGTGTTGGTGATGGCAAGAAAATTCATGAGAGGTTTGGTTTCCTCTTCCTTAAATATTCATGAGAAAGCACAAATGCATGGCCTTATTTACAGGGGTATGTGTTCCCCCGCAAAATTGGATATCAATTTTTGAAGCCTTGGAATAACATTGAACTTTTATTACCTGTGCTCCTTTCTGTCATTCTAATATTTGACCTGAAACCTACTTCTAGAAGCATATACGACTACACTTCTCTTAAACAGACAGTGAAAGTAAAAATACATTACATATCTTGCAACGAAGACCAATTTAATGCTAAAGAATTCAATCAACAAACCTTTTCATATACGCTTTGATGTTACCTGTGAAATAATCTGAAAACTCATTCGATTAGCAATTACAAAATTGTGCTCCATTATAATTGGCCATGGAACCAAGAAACTTCTTAGTCTTATTATCATCACGTCATGTCATATCAATCCAATCAATCTAATACTTTAACTTTGGTGAAAGTTAGTGCGTGCATGGTGCAAAAAAAAAACTGGCAAAAATTTCATTGGTTCTACTTTCTTGCTTACTTACTGGCTTTCAGGGGTAATCTTTTTAGCACTTTTGGAATTTATTGACTTCATGATTACATCTCCCATGTCCAAACCAATAGTCTTTTGATGAAAATTGGCTCGGAAAATATTGATAAAAACATTAAGAAAATGAAATACCTTAAGCAACGCAATCAAATTAGAGTGCCATCTAAACTAATATAAAGATTACATTCTCCACTAAAGGGAACAAATCCTGACACTGTCCTACTCCATTTTGATCTCCCACAACATATGTAGACTCCACAATTCATTGTTTTCATTAGAACTGGAACAATTTGGAGGTTCCCCATCAACTAAAGAACTAGCTTCGTGATTTAAGTGAACCAAACTCAAATTTAGAAAGGTTACGAAAAATACTATACGATACCCGTGCTAGTGCTATATAGCATGATCCATCCCCGCATCACACAAAGGAGTTCAACCCAGTGGAGCGGAACTAACTAAATAGTTGATGAGATTTTTTGCGTCCGACTTGTTGCTATATAAATACCACGATGCAGGCAAGATTTGACTCCCACAGGGTAAAAAAGGGGAAACAGACTCTCAAACCATAATAGAGTTTGTCTCTTTGAAACTTGAATAGAACAAGACGAGGATTAGAGAAAACTAATTAAACTACTTTCACACACGAAGAAACTCGGAACTCAAAAAGCAATAGCATCTCTTTTGCAACTACCTAGTTAGTTAGTGTTAGTAATCTACACACTCACAATCTCCGTTTTCACTAAAGTTCCAGTCTACTGTGAATTATACATTTGAATTGGTGAACTAACTAAACCGTGTTTGTACTACTTTATTCTGTTTGCAATCTGATTAAGTCTGTGTATTTATAACTTTCGGGAACAACAAAAGTTTTATATTTCCTATACATCCATCGTGGTCATTCATAACTAACTAACTATATCAAGCAAACAAACAAACTGCCTACAAATTCAAACTCTCAATCTGTATTACAGCAGACAGCCTACAAAGAATATGGAAAACTGCTTGACCAGTGAAACTACATGCAGGACTCCAGTGTCTATACATAGTGGTAGCAATGGAAGCAATGTTATCGAAATTCAACCACCTGACCAACAAGACATAGATTTTGAAGACCGCATTGTTGAAGACCCAGCTTCCCCTCAACAACAACAGCAACAACAAATACCAGAAAGATTGCCTATCCGATTGATTGAAACTACAACTGCTACAAGACGAGGACCCCCGAAAATGAAACGACAACTGACTCTAAAGGAGCGGACATGTCAGGGCAGTGTGTTCTTTTTGGCGGGCACGATTTTATTAACAATTTTAGCTACGGTATTACTAGTGGAAGCCCTTACGTCCCGATACTGGGAGATCCTTATCTACGATGCAGAGAAAGTAGTAGAAATTGTGAATACGAGCAGTTTAGACTGGAGTACAATGTTTAATGATGAGAGTAGCAGTAGTAGTAAGAGTTGGAAGAATGGTGGAAGTAGTGTCGGCTCCAGTAAAACATCCCTGTCGATCCAGTGGCTATTTGAAGAGCGTGTTTTCCTCGTCTCGTACGATCGTGGTGAAGAAGAGAAGGAGAAACCTGAACTTTTGTATTTATTCCCACTCCACTCTGGCCTCTGGGTCTCTTGTATTGATCTCAATGGTGGGTGTAATACTTTAGCTGTAGTACTGTTTTTCACCCGCGGCTCAGTATAGATAATAAACAGTAAAGTAAATACACACTTGAAATCTTTAGTGTGTTTGGGGTGCTAGGTGCTAGTATGGCTTTGAATTATTGATATGAAAGCACAGAGCTGTAACTTTCTGTATTGCCTTGTGTCAGTTTTGTGACAATACGTAGTTATCGACGGAAACGATGAATGCATGTGCAGAATTTTTGGCAGTTTTTCGAATCGTGTGTGATGTCTAAAAGGGGACTGACGAGCTGATAACAAAAATGGTAGTAGCAAATGTGCGTGTGAATATTTGAAAAGGAATGAATCGAGCTCCTGCCTGATTGAATTGTGAAAGGTTTAGTATGCTAAAAAAAATAAGTAAAAGATTAAACATACAAAGTGAGCCACTTTGGCAGAGTAAAAAATGAGTAGAATTACGCATATAAAATTTAAATGCATTTTTTGTACATTCATCAAGAATTCCCAGCATGGATTACGTGATATGAAATATGATAAGTCAAGGGTAAAGAAAAGAGCTGCATTAGTGTGAGTTTGGCTTATATACAGTTAGTTATTTTCAAAGTTTTCAATACATTATTTGGCAGTAATAGTTTGGTTATGTCCCGGATCGTCTTATTGCACGACACGGTAGGCTAAGGAATGCACACGTAAATATTGGAGAGGAGCGCATTATTTATGTGCGCGTAAGAGTGAAGGAAACCCATCACATTCCATGAAAAGCAAAAGTATAACATATCCTAAAGGCCTATAAATGTGCCTGGATGACGCAAAGCGTAAAATGAACTTGCCAAAGTAGTGTATATAATAGTAGTGTAATTGGATTTCATGGCAGTCTGATGGCACTACTATGTGAATCTCGTGGCTTTCAGGTAACTGTGTGCATTAAAATCTCATTGGAGGTTGCAAGAAAAATGGATATGAGGGAGTCTTATCGTCATAAGTTTAGGCTTAATTAGAAGTTAGTGTCTGTGCTAGTAACGCATGGATTGTAGGTTGTGCATAATGTGCTATGCATTAAATTGTATGTAGTAGCTAATCTCATAAATGAAATAGAAACCTCTCAATTACAAAAAAAATCTATTGAAAAACTAAAATTATCACAAAATTTCATATAAACTAACATGAAAAGAGAGTGTAGACCTTGAGTTTTCATTATTTTTAATTCGTAAGGAAAAACGTGTGAAGCTACCAAAAAACAAAAATTGCCTATCATGCAATTCCTTATAATAATTTTCCCAGCCAAGAAAATGTAGGCATTGCTCATTGGTAATGCGCACCAACCAAAGCAACGGCTATTGTAGCTAGTGACTGTTATAGGGACCAGGGACCTGTGGAAAAATCTTTCACTCGCAAACAAATAACACTGGTTACATTTACCATCACACTTTATATTATACGTTTACTATTATTTACAATATAGATTCTGCTTTTTCTCAACTAGTGAAAGGAAGTAAACAAACTTAAATCATAGCCATGAATGGGCTAACAATCGTACAAGTGTTGATCTCGTCCCACGGGTTTGAAATAACAGGAAGAAAAAGCTTTGAAATAGGGAATGTGCGATTTGGGTTTAACGTCAAATGGTGGAGTATACTCCGAATCACAAAATGTACATGATCTGAATTCACAATCAAATATGTTTTGATTAATTTGTCATCTTCAGCAGAATCCCATACTATTATCAATTAATTTCCATTCGCTAGTTCGTATTCTTTGTTCTGGGAGCACTAAGAATTTCATTTATGAACACTGTAGCTGCAAATAGTTACTTACTTGGTATTCTTTTCCTCTGCTCCATTTATTACTTTTAGTGTATTTGGAGATGATAAACACTGTTATTTGGAAGCTGACATAAACATGAACAAGTTTTTACGGTAATATGTTGCAGAAAAGGATTTTCAACAGTTGGAAGGATACGGGAAAGTTCGGTGCGTAGATCACCTTGATCCTGACATACCAAAGCCTAGGGAAGCGAAAGCATCATGGCAGCACAGTAAGTTCGTTATGTTGCTTTTTCATTTTAGGTGAAGCGTGAAAGAAAATATGTGTTGTGGCAATTATAATGCGCAAGCTGGGAATTTAATAGCATCTTTTTCTAGGAAACACACGACAGGATTTTTGCTCCTATAACTTAAGTTCAGCTCTATAAGCCTTTGGCCCTTCACCACACTCTGGCAAAACAAAAAATTTAAATATGATAATGGAATATGTACATTAACAATACTACTGTCTACTGTATTTATGAAATATCAATACTTCCTAATATTTAAAAAAATATTTCAAAGATATAAAAAAGCAATGTTAAAGTTTTCTGTGAAACTTATAGTACAAAAAATTCGTACATTAAAAAAAGGCGTTTGGTTTTCCCGCCGTATACTTACACAGATATTAAACAAAGAAACGTCTATCACGCATGCGCATATATAGTAGGTCGCGTGCTATGCAATCAAACTCACGAATTCAATTTCAACCAACAAAAAGTCCTTTGTTTCCCTTTTGTATGTTGTGAATATTTCATTTCAAAGTTGTATTTTCTTTCCTCACAAAATCCCAAGAGAGTAAATATATCACTTATTTAGATTTTAGAAACTATGTTGTTGCATAATATATCCATAAGATGAAGTTTATGGGTAGTTTTATGATGGGACTTCATTCTGTGAGAGTATTGCTGCTGCAATTTTAACAGTACACAATATTTAAGCTCACTTTTAGTCGTGAATTGCTCCACCATTCTATACTAGTGAACAATAGAAAGTGGGAAAAAGTGTATTGAGTTTTTAGGCCGCTAGTTTTACGAGTGGACACAAAAAACTTAAGTAGTTTTCCATTGCTAGCTTACAAGTAACTATATAAACAAGTGTTGTTTCTGTAAGTACTACACAAATAAATGAAAAGTAGTGGTGCCGACTGTCGACACATAATCAGAATGTACCATGATGATGATCTTTAGTTAGTTTTTTTTTTGTATTTTGAGCCCTCCTTAATACTCTTGTGCTTACTGTGCATGACAGGAATGCAGAACTTGGCCATTGCTTGTGCCCTTGTGTGCCTAATCCTACTGGGAGCAGCCATAGTCGTTGGACTCTTTGGTCTATTAAGGAAACAAATTAGTGCCATTTTGGTGACAGGAGTAATCTACTTTTTGGCAGCTCTTTTCGCTCTTTTTACCATTACGATTGTCCATATGAAGCACAGGCACCGGAGAGACACAGATCCTTTGGACATTTGGACCAGGCTCACACCCGACCTAAAACGAGCCAGTGAATTTAAGTCTGCCAGGGTTATTGAAGATGGATGGTCACTTCCATTGGCCTGGGGTGGGAGTTTTGTATGTATCTTGGCTAGTGTGATGTGGATTTTTTTGTCCAAACTCATGAGGTATACTCCAATGACGACATATCCTATAACTATTATTGCCTGAGTGAAGATGTTATTGGTTAATGTGATTGAAATTTTGTATTTAAGTGTTTGTGTGTCAGGTTAAATTATATGCAATGAAATAATATTCAAGTGTGTTTCTGACATGATTTATCATTTAAAGCACCGTACCATATCAAGGAGATAACTTCAGGCTTATTTTGTCATTGACATCACGCTACGTATTTTAAACCGCATTTTGTGATACCTGAAAAGAACGTAGAATAAATTGGTTTTGTTCGGAAATGTGTTTCTTTTTATCCTTTTTATTCATGAAAACTGTATTCGTTCATGCTATACCAAAGTACACGAAAGTGGCTTTCATGAAATTGCACACAAAATATGCGTATTAGCAATTACTTTTGCTGTAATTCGACAAGTAAACCATTTTTCCCTTCAACAGTCCATAAAGAGACAGAAAGCGTCATCAAATCACCTCAAATGGGTATACACTATACACAGCATTTTCATGCACCGCCTCTAACTGAACCCCACTTAAGATAAAATCACTTTGCATAGATTTCGAAAAAAAAGTGCATACGATCTCAGTCTATTATCGATCATGCCCAACGACATCATTAATAATCATAAGTGATAATCCCAGCATAGTCCATCATCGTTTCGTCACAAACTTACGTTGTGTTCCATATTCTTTGTTGAGTGGGTGAGTGCCCAACAAAAGTCAGACAAAGTAAACTTTTTTATCTTGCAAACCCCCAGTTTATACCCCTGTTATCATCATGCCGAGTAAATTATTTCGCATTCAACACACTCAACGATTATTTGCAGCATGGAATCCATGCAGTGCAGTGCATTCATGCAAACTCTGTATGTTCAATAAAAAAAGTATAGAGAGAGTTAGTTAGATTTGCCGATCTGTCACGTTCAATTCGCTATATATATGGTCAATCTCTTTTTGCACTGTTGCATTCAACTGACTAGCTATCTAACTATATGTATTTTAAGGCATCATTATGCTTGAATTGGAAAAATAAGATCTGTGCCAGCCAAGTGACAATAGTAGTTAGTAAGTAGTGAAGTAAGTTATGGAGGTAGTCATAGATAGATAGTTAGTTGGAATAAAAAAGTTCGATTTCCAATGGATTATTGCTGATGAAATAGAAATGATGATGTTATAAATGTGAACGACATAAACAAAGAACAAAAGGATAGGGCTTTTATAATTTACTAGTTAGTTGTTAGTTTAGTTTACCGTAGTTTAGTAGTACGCGAATATATGTATGGGGAGATTGGAACGGGAATACATTGAGAGTGAAAAAGAATATTATGCGTAATATAGGGATGTTGTTAAAAGTAGCGCTGAGACCTTGAGCCAATGGTGAAAGGATGTAGTTTGTGGAAGGCGGGCCACTTGAGAAGCGTCCACAAAAACGCCATGATTAGAAAATTTTTGGAATTTTTAATAATTTTTTAAGCATTTGTAAAATGCCATCAGAGTCGAAACCAGCGGTTCCGCTGCAGACGCAGACGGAGAAACCTTCACATTATAGGTGAGTTATTGTTATTATTAGGTTAATTGTGTTGGAAAGGTGAATGTTAGGTTGAATGACATAACGATTGTCATCAAAATCGTATTGTGTTTGTTTTTGACAATTGACAGATTGAGTGAATTCGGGAGATATGGGGTATGAGTGGGATTGTACGGGTAGTGTGGGGTAGTTGAGAGTATGGTTGGGCTTTAGAGTGGTCATTTAAAATTTTAGTGGGGTTAAGAAGGGATTTGTGAAATTTTAGTTTTTGGTAGTGTGTTTTGTTTTGTAGTGTTGATTTGTTTTACTATGGATGGGATCCGGAATATAATAATGTATCATTCTAGATGTTGTATGAATGAAATGTCGCGATGTGCCAAGGTTGATTTCCACAAATCGATTAGTAAACGTAGTTAAAAAGCTAAATGTTGAACGATCTGTTTTTTTAGTTTGCTCTGTCGACTTTCACTCATCTATTCTTCCCTGGCTAGTTATGTTGGCAGTGGTTGTAATTAGATTTAATAGCTTTCAAAATAAATACTGGGAAAGAAGGTTTTAATCCGATCAGTATCCGATTTATGATACATTTTCGGTTCATTTACAGTGTACGTCAACTGCGCAATATTTCGTTTTCTAGAGACATTAAAAACTTAAATATGTTCATTCTGTTGCGTTATGTTGGCTTCAAGTATTTCTCAATTTGATAGCCATCGATCGAAATATTTGTATTCTATTTGTTTTGGTTATTGAAAGAATTCCTTTTATTGTGTTTTGTTTGTGGTTTACAGATATTTAAAAGAATTCCGGGTGGAACAGTGCCAGTTGTTTCCACAACATAAATGTACTCAACATAGACCATTCACCTGTTTTAACTGGCATTTTCCCAATCAAAAAAGAAGACGACCGATTAGGAGAAAAGATGGAACATTTAATTATTCCCCGGACGTTTATTGTACAAAATATGACGAAACTACTGGAATGTGTCCTGATGGGGATGAGTATGTGAAAAATAGTATACTATTTCATTTCTATTGAACTATTTTCTCCATAAGCTAACGAGGTCTAATTTAATATGTTTTTATTTTTGCAGCTGCCCTTTTCTACATAGAACAGCTGGGGATACAGAAAGGAGATATCACTTACGCTATTTTAAAACTTGTATGTGTGTTTATGAAACAGACTCTAGGGGATACTGTACAAAAAATGGGGCGCACTGTGCATTTGCCCATGGAGATACAGATAAAAGGCCACCAGTATATGATATTCGAGAGATTCAAGTGGGTTGCTACTTTTCTTTGATTTGTAAATGCTTCCTTTTCACCACATATGCAGTTTGAGTATAAGATATTAACGCTTTACAGTTGCAAGAACCTGTTGAGGATGGAATTTTAAATGGACCTAATCCGCTAGATAAAGAACGAAATATGATGGTAGACGATCCGAAATGGCAAGGTGAGTCTATGAGTACTGGAGTACTGGTCTAGTCCACTTCTGAAACTATCCTGCGTGACCATAATCACAAAATTGTATGACCTAACTATTGTAGCTAACATGGACCAATAATTATTTTGATTCCAGATGCAAATTATGTTCTAATTCATTATAAAACTGAGCAATGTAAGAGGCCGCCTAGATTATGTCGTCAGGGATATGCATGCCCTCAGTATCATAATCAAAGGGATAGAAGAAGATCCCCTAAGAAATTCAAATATAGGTCTACACCTTGTCCTCAAGTAAAAACTGGAGATGAATGGGGCGAACCTTCGCTTTGTGAAGCTGGAGATAATTGTCCTTATTGTCATACTAGGACTGAACAACAATTTCATCCAGAGATATACAAATCTTCTAAGGTAAGCTTTTAGTATGATTGCGTCAACCAGTTTGGCGAAACACAGTATTTGAATTGACATTTGGATATATTTTTTTTGCAGTGTCACGATGTATTCACCAATCAATATTGCCCTAGAGGACCTTTTTGTGCATTCGCTCATGCGGATCATGAAATGAACATAAATAGAAATGTACCGTCGGATACGAATTTGAAAGACATTATTCAAACGGTATTACCATCGCCTCCGATATCAGCAGCTTGTCATCAATTTGGGGCTGGTGATGGGAATGGAATGGGACTGCTAGGGAACTCTGAAATGAAAGCCGCCGACAGTAATCATAGCTTGAATTCCAGTGGTTCAACTTCATTAATGAATAGTAATATGGGCAATAACAGTAATAACAATATGAATGACAACAATGGGTTCGACATGATATTTGGAGGACTCGGAGGAAACTCTAGTATGAATGTCGTTGGAGGCCCCTTGGGTGGAGGAAACTTAAATAGCTATGGACCGACTGATCGTCTACAAGAAGTTTTTAGAGGTACAACATCCCCATTGGATCATGGGGGTGGCTATACACCATTTGGAACGACGCCAACAACTTTAAATTCTCAAGCTGGAGCTTCGTTCGGAGCACAAAGTTTCGCTAGTGCAGCTGCGTCTGGTGCCACTAGTAATGTCGTAGGATCCGGTGTTGTAAATCATGGAGGCAAATTCTTTGAAGATCAGCGTCCGATGTCGCTTGGGAAATTAGATGACAACGGAATGAATGTGGATATTAATAATGTTTTTAATGGGCCGATGAGTTCAAATAAAGGAGGAAATGGTACTGGCCACTTTGGAATGGACAATATATTGGGAGCGTATCAGTCAGAAGTAGAAAGAGATGGATATAAATTATTTGGAGGATTTAGTAAGTGTCAGCAAACCAACATAACCTTTTTGTATTATGCAAGATAACTTGATAAAAGATTGATAGGTTTCATTTTCATTTTTTGTAGAACCAAATAAAGATGATTCTAACAGGGATGACTCTCCAAGTATGCTTGATAAAGACTTAGAATCAGATCATTTCTCTGGAAATGATTTTTCGCTTATGAAACGCGGTAAGAAATTTCAAATGTGTTTGAATGGCTAACAATATATGTCCGAAATCTGTTCGCGAGCAATTTTCTCGAAAACAGACTTGAAGTCTTCCTAATACCTTCTAGTATATGCCTACAAAATATTGTAATCCGATGCGGCCGTTGAGCTTCACAATAACAAAATTTGTAAAAAAAAATTTAACATGGAGTTAAATGGGAGAAAAAAAGTAGTAAGGGGGGAGGGACCCTGTCTTCACTGAATTTTTACGTGTTATTTTCCGTATGAAAAATCGAAAAATGGACTTCGATTTTGGGCCCAATTTTTCCGAATTCTTTGTTCGACTGTTACTGACAAACGAATGAGCATCGGATGGGAATATTTCAGGTGCATATACTAGAGAGTCTGAGGAAGACTTAGAAAGTGTTTTCAAGAAAATTGCTTACGAACATACTTCGGACTTACATTGTAAGTATTATAATTTGTTTAATTTTATGCATGAAATCTATGACAATGTCAAGGTATATAGAATAGTATTTGTAGATCCGTGATGACGTCATCACGGATCGTTTTTGGCTTGTTTACTGTTTTTGAAAAAATTGCTAGGCAATTGCCACCCCCTGTGACAATGTATGGATTATTGGAGTGATAATTGCTGTTTGTTTCAGGAGGCTCTAAACCGGTTAGCATTCCAGTATGTATGTCAAGCTCTAATGAAGGGAGTAGGGATAGATTTTCTACGGACTCATCGCCACTGTCAAATCAAATGAATCATAGTAGCGCTAGTAACTCGTTTCCTATTGGACATGGATCGAATGCTATGTTTCCAAAACACGAAATAGAACAAGTGAGTTTTGGTCTGTTAATATTTATTGATGATATTGGTTTGGTAGCCGTTAAAGAGTGAATGACATCGTTAAAATTGAATTTAAATATATTACTATGAATTTTGTTTTTAATAGCAGCAAACGCCGGATATTCTGAGTAACCAAATGTCTTTACTGGATTTCACATCACCTCATCATCAGAGTACAATGCCCGGACGATCTAGTAATGGCTATTTACCTGGGAATGGTAGTGGTATAATTAATAATTCTGGAGTCGGACCCATAGGTGGGCCTGGTCCAGTAGGCTCTATGAGTTCATTAGTATCTGGAAATCATAACTCTTTCAATGGGGCGAATAATTTCAACATTTTAAATCGTACCGACCTACCATATTTATCTGTGGCTATGCTAAACTTCTATCTGAATCAGTGTAAAATTCAAATGGATGCTTTGAAAAAAGCCCTTAACTCCCATTCTAAAGATTCTCCACATTACTCTTGTTTGCAATGTAGAGTTAAAGGTGAGTAAAAGATAAACAAATAAGTCTCGTCAAAGTGAATATCCCCCAGGGAGTTTGTTTTTTGTCAGTATTTTGGATTTTTTTATTGTGTGTTTTGCTGTTTCAGATCGAGCTAGAACTGTTGTATTGCTGCCATGCGATCATCAAGTGGTTTGTAACGTATGTGCACCCAACATGAGAAGTTGTCCACTTTGTTCACGTCAAATTTTGAGTAGAAAACACGTTGGCATGCCTGATCAGCTTTGACCACCATCAGGAGGACCTCTACATAATCGTGAGTTGGAGTCTTCTTCAACTCTTTTGAAAACATACGAACATTTCATATTTGAACATCAATAGACTCCTTCCCTTTGTCATCATCACCTCATTGATTAGTCTGTGAAGACGAAGCTGTGGTAATCAATTGTATCTAAATATCAGCCTAAATTTTACTGAATACTTTGTTATTTGTGGAAGTTGTTATTATTGGGCAGGGGCAATTTTTTCTGAGTATAAAAAAGTCGTCTTTATTTCTTCGTCGCTTTGATTTCGTCAATATAACAACGAGTGAAAAATATTTGTGATCGTACATGGACACTACAATATTGTATATTATTATTAGAAACCCGAAGACTATCGTTAACACTAAAACGGATATTTCTATCGCCCGCACCCCGCAGTTGTTTAGGTCCACGAGTAGTTTTTATACTTTGACCCAAACTAGCTTTAAATTTGAAATTTTCATGAGATTTATTTACATTTTTGACGGATAGTTTGGTGTAAAGATGATAATGCTTTTAATTATGTAACCATTTACCATTTTGGTATAAAAATTGTCTACGAATTTTGAATTAAAAAGGAGCGTTCTCTAAACTACTATATGCAGATTCAGTATAAAATTTTATTTTGTCACACAGAACGTACTAAACTAAAGTAAAGCTCAGACTTTGATTATAATGTTATCGGTGGACGCGCAGAATGCTTCTAAGAGAATATATAAAAGTGCAAAGTATCAAATTGTTCATGACGTTTTAATGAGAAGAGGGGACGTCGACGTGTCGTAAATCGGAATCCCGGCAGTATTTTAAAGATGTAAAATGAGGTTGTGGAACGTATGCAATGATGGGAAGGAGTAGGCAAAGGATTTTTAAAAGCATAATACACACATGCATTCAAATGCATATTAATACAGTTTATTTTATCTTATTCAAATGTACAGGAAACTTAGATGATATACTAAATAGTTTAAGAGATTCATAATCTATTATATTCTTTATCATAAACAATTTACATTCATAGACGTAACCTATTATGTAACGTATACTAAGCTTGATTACTTTTCTCAATAAACGTACATCTACTACATTCATGCCGCATAGAGACGTTGTCGAACAACTATTGCTACAAAACACAATCTGTCAATCCTTTTTAAGCACTACTAACTAACTTGCTAGCAAAATACACGGTATTAATTGGTAAACCAGTCAATAGGATCTAGGCTTGGCGCTGTCGCTTTTATTTGTATCAACGGTATCAACCAGCAAACTAATTGTACTCAAAACTGTTCCGAATTCCGAATTCATTCAGCTGTCATATTTTTATTAGTAGTTCGTTGTTGGCCAAGTTGGGACCGATAGTATTAGACATGAAGTTAGTTTCGAAAGTAGTAGAAATTTTTTTTGTGCTCACATCTACACTTAGTTTCAAATTAGACAACAAGGGCACTTTACTGGGACTAGGGGTACTACCTATATAAACACAACACGGATAGTAAATATGATTGACAAAACGGTTCATTTTACGGCGCTATCATCATTTAATTTCAGTTGCACATACTGCGATGCTGCTGTCACCTTTGTTCATTTAGATTTACATATGATCATCTCTGCATAATGTACCATTATTAATGTTATATTATTATTGTAAAGATTTTTTATCGTTATGCATGTAACAAATTAGAAATATTATAAGAATTTCGCTGACGACTTTAGTTTGAGTTTTAGGAAAATATATTATACCGATACCGTGAAGATAACAAATTGAACTTGTGTATATTAATAGTTATACTTTTTTTGGAGAAAACGACGTGCGTACTATATACCCTGAATAAAACAATGATATAAAATAAATACCTTTACTACAATGGCATTATACTATAAAATGGATGGACCTATATATTATTACTCTATGATAAACAATTATAAATCTTATTGTTGAATTATAATAAATTCAGATAATATCGAAGCTAACATTTGCCATCTAATCATAGTCATGACACAATCAGGTTTTACTTACATGCATTTGCGTAATCCTTCATCCTCTCTTCTAAAAAAAACACTAACAAATTAAATACCTACTCATCCGCCCCCTCAACTAACCGACGAACCAACGGGAAAAGATATTTCAAATTACCATATTAACTAACTAACTATAAGTGAGTTAACTAACTACAACTACTTACTAACTGCTTCTTAAAAGCCATCACTATTTATGACCCACACTTCATAATTTAAAGCAAATACTTGCATTATAAGGTCATTAGCATTAACCACTCATTCTAATTGAACTTTTTTCAACCCTGCAATCAGCTAAATCCTTGCATGCAAAACTTTACAAAAATTCAGAAAACATCATTGATTGTTTGTAACTAATTAACTAACTAAAAATTGTTTCTTATTCCCATTTCCTCACACTCAACCTCATACATGTACGTCCTACGGTTCAATTTTACTACATTAGTTAATTCCAAATAGATGTGACGAAAATCCAAATTTTTTTCTTTTCCCTAAATTGATTGCTGAACAAAGATGTAAAATCATAAGAGTGCATAAAAAGTGGACCAATAGGAGAGTCGCTTATTACAGCCAATGAGAAGACAGATTATTGGAACCAATAGGAAGGCGTCCCTCGTCTGTCTCCTCAGAGTACAGTGGAGATTGCTTTTGGCCCCAAATCGTATACGTTCCCATGCAAAATAGATAGGTAGAGAGGCTCAGTTGATTTCCGTTTTTCTGTGCGTGCAAGACTGCTGCTCTGTGTTCATTTGTGTTGTGAGGAGTTTTTGAGCTTGTCAAATTTTATTGAATTTTCATCAAATTTTCATCCCCCGAGGTAAGATTTTGTAAAAATTCGAGACGTTTCATTATCGGTTTGTTGGTGATCCAAAAGATTGTGTCGGAAATTTCCATTTCGAATGGAAAAATTGGTTTCTAGATATTGGCAATTTGTGTTTTTTTTTCGAGTGCGTACGCTACGTATAGGGAAAGCTTGCGTCGTCTTTTAATTCAATGATGATGATAAAATGTAAACGAGAGGGGCGATGTGGACCAGATATAGTAAAAGTAGAGTATATGCGTTTGCGGCGGTATGGGTATAGTTGGATGATACCGCGCGTTTTCTTATATGGACGAGAGAGATGGATTTTTAAAGGGTTAAATATATTTGGCTGAGTGAGTCATTAGTTTGTATGGACCGTTGATTAGGCTGATGAGTTGAGTTGGTTCATTGGTGCTCGTGCTGACGTTTTGTTGTCGTTTGGTTTGGATTTGCTGGTTGATAAGAATTTGATCGTTAGAGTCATTAGACGTTGTCGAGGCTTTAGTACAGATTGCTTACTATCTTCAATTTGTAATTTTAATTTTATTTAATATCGGTAATTTATTGTTTTGTATTTTTATTGAGTACGTTATTAACAATAGTAATAAATTTTCTCGTCATTGTGCAAGCGTTATTGTTTGTTGTGTTTACAAAATAACGGATTGTGTTTTATTTTCAGGTAAGTGACCATTTATTTAACCGCTTAAGATGGCTCGTACGAAGCAGACTGCCCGTAAATCCACCGGAGGAAAAGCTCCTCGTAAGCAGCTGGCCACCAAAGCTGCCCGTAAAAGTGCACCATCAACTGGAGGAGTCAAGAAACCTCATCGTTACAGGTACGTATATGTTAAAATAAAAATCTATAAAATATCGTCATTTTTATATGGCTCACTGAATTACATTTGAAATGTTGCAGGCCCGGTACAGTAGCTCTTCGTGAGATTCGTCGGTACCAAAAATCTACCGAGTTGTTGATTCGCAAACTTCCTTTCCAGCGTTTGGTTCGTGAAATTGCACAGGATTTCAAAACTGATCTCAGGTTCCAGAGCGCTGCCATTGGAGCACTTCAAGTATGAAAACTGGTTAATTTGCTTGTTAAAAAATTACACACCTGTCAAAGTAGTGCCTTTTTCATCTCTGAATTTTTTACAAACAGGAAGCCAGTGAAGCTTATTTGGTTGGCTTGTTCGAAGACACCAACTTGTGCGCTATTCATGCCAAACGTGTCACCATCATGCCGAAAGATATTCAGCTCGCTCGTCGTATTCGAGGAGAACGGGCCTAAACATTTTTCAACATATTCTCTGACATAATTCTCCTTCAACTAATTTGGAAATCAACAATATTCTATCTCAATGAAGTAAGTTACAAATTCAGTGACCGGCAGAACGGGAAGCATATATTTGTTCTCTGAGCAGTGAAGGAAACAAAAAACAAGAAAATCCATAACAGTAAAATGAAAAAAAAAAGAAGCGTAGTTTTCCTAAACCTATGTACTTGCTAGGTTTAGGGTATTTTTTAGGTTTTTAGATGTGCGGTCTCATTAGTACTATCCAATTTATCAATTGTAAATAATTCCAATTTGTTTGTGAAACTGAGACGTGTTTGCGAATTCAGTAAATAGCGTTAATGTTGCGTTTGCGTAACGAGTAGTTAGGATCACCGTGTATTTTATATTATTACATCCTTTTATATAGTATTGTTTTTTTCTTTCGAATTTTCATTCTAACATTACAATTACACACTAACAAACATTATTAAAACTATTTGTCTTTATCTTGTGTGCTGAAACAACGTTAAATGGAAAAGATTATCATGCGTTGTATCTGGCAAGTTTATTTTCCGTTGATGAAAGTTTATTAAGTTAATCTCATGTCTTAGTGAAAGTTTGTGCTTTTTTGCTCTTGTGTGGATGCGATTTTGCTACATAAATGTGAAGAATACTGCCATTTGTGTTTTTGTTTTGTACTTTATAACGATCAATATTAAAAATTCGCAAGACATCAATACCTGTGTGCAGATGAATTTGATGCATAGTAGTAGATTGCTCTCACCTTTTTCCGTGTAGGAGAAAAAAGTATTATTTTAATATTAGTTATTCATTCAAACCAAATCAACTTTACGAGTTATTTTAACATAATTTTATAGGTAATTAAAAATAGCAAAAGCCATTCAAAAGGTTTTTCTTTCTCACCTGTTAGCATTTTGTCAAACGGGTTTTCTTGTTTATAATTTACCCTGACCGCAATCGCAAAATTGTCACTAAATATTGACACTAGTTAGTAGCAAATGGTCACCTATCAAATTGTATCTTATTCGAATTGGTCCCTCATTTGACCGAAGTATTTGTACCAACAGGCAGGTTTTATTTATTTTGAATGATAGGAATTCAATGTAACTTTGCATTTAGTTCCACATTTTCATGGTAGATTTGATTGTGTTACATGACTGACAAAGCCAGGAAATGCAGATCAAAGATCGATGGTTCAAATTGGTTTCTACTTGATAGGAATATGAATTAATTGGCGTTGGTATTATGCACTTACACTATCTATGTATGTATTTATACTTGATATTGAATAAAAACCAAGAAAATCACAAACCCTGTAATCATTTTATTTCCTTTCATAACCAGGCGGCATCTACTTCTTAAAACGAGAGTTAAAGTAAGACCACTAAAGGAGTATGGACTAGACACAACAAGATCGAATAAAGCGATCTGCATTACCTCAGTACGCGTCATACAAAAGTATAACAACAACTTTCCGGAAAATTCTAGCTTTAAAATCCAAGTGCAAGAAAAAAGACAAATCCTTCTTTCATTCTGGCTTCGCAAGTTTTATGCAGTGAATCAATTGACTAATCAGCAAGCTTGCCATATTTCACTTGACATTTCCTTACTTTGTAGAACTACAAGAACTTGAGTACTGTTTTAACTGCTTAGTGGACAATTCCGTATCAAACCCAATACTTTTATCAACTGCTATCATTTGGGACGCCTGGTCCGGGGTCATTCCATCAACATGTTCCCACAATGGCTTGGCCACAGCGTCATCCAAGTCACTCTCTTCCCTCAGGTACAAAAAATATAGAAGAAATGAGCCTACACTGATGGAGACTACATACGGTTGGTACCACGGTGTCTCTTTGAACATTTTCCCCATATGGGTGTCAGAAGCGGACCACTGGGCGGCTTTCGATGTGGTGAACTTTATAGGCTTGTCCAAATCTTCAAAATCTTTATTTGAGGAGCTATAAGACCTGTGGGCAACAACCGGTATAATTAAAAAAATTTACGAGCGAGCCTTTTTCACGACGTTGCAACTAGTTTACTTCACCGTTAATGTTTTTACCTGACGCTGGTACATTTACAAAAGCTGGGTAAACGGGATTTAATCATTGCTAACGAGCCATTGTACAGTACTGATGTTGACGATGATATAATATTCGTCTTTGACATCATCTTAAGCACAAGTTTGCTGTTCAACATTGTGGATGCGGAATAGACACAGTGACACAGACAAGGTTTTTGAAAGATCCCGATTGCCGATTGTAACTAGCAATGCAAAAACAAATGTCTCATTCATGAAAAGTATTGAAGTAATTTTTGTTATATTGGCAGACAAACTTAATCTTACCAACTCGGTTTTTTCTTGTTAAACCGTATCTTCAAATACCACTTGTCAAAACACAAACAAATCTTAAGTATTTATCGCAAACAAAACCACAAAATGTGATCTTCTAATCGGCTTCAACGTAATCCTTGGTTTTTACATAAGCAAAATTACTGCAGCCAAAAATGTTTGATTTCAGCTCCTTTCATTCATAAACTTTTACTTTACTTCCACCATAGAAGATACACAAGGATTTACTTAACGTGAAGTAAGTTACTGACATAAAAAACGCGGGAAGCAAAATTTAGCGCGTCGACATTTCTTTGAATTTATTGTTGAAGTGGAAGTGTTGTATTTATATTTATTTTTAGTTTGATAAAAATAAAAATCTATTGTTAATTCTTCCAGTTGTCTAATTAAACACTTCATATCAAGTCGTTCAGAGTTCAGACCTGTAAATTGAACGTGAGATATGTATGAAGATTGCAGTGGAAAAAATTAGTTTTCCAGAGAAAACATAAGCTTCTTAAACTTTTTCAAAATTAGTTTTCGTTCATTATCTCGTCCACTGTCAATAGTTGAATAATTCATGATATTTTTGCTCAGAAGTTTGTTTGTCAAACGATTGGGGACGTTAAAAGAAGTTACAGATCCTAGATGTATTGGAAATTATTTTGATTGTAGTAGTATTGTCAACTGTGTAGACTTCCACAGCTCCTGTGTTAAGTCCAAATCGAGTGAAGCATGTAAAGATAACTCTGATGACCACAATTTAGGGAACAAGCATAGCTCAACTACATCCAGAATGAAGGTTTTGAATGTTGCCGAGAAAAATGATGCGGCTAAACGGATTGCTGGCTTGCTGTCAAGAGGGACTGCCCGTACTGTGAGAAAATTTTAGGATTATCTCTCGTTTTATTTTTAATAGTATCGACTTGTGCTAATTTTACAATGGTTTCCCAGAATAATGGATTCTCTGTTTACAATAAGCTGTACCAGTTCAAGTACAACTTATTCAATGCTGACTGTGACATGACTATGACATCTGTATCAGGTCACTTGTTGGGCTTTGACTTCCCGGACTCGTTCAGAAAATGGTATTCATGTGATCCCGTTGAGTTGTTTGACGCCCCTGTTGAGAAGAAGTGCATTGAAAACTTCAAAGATATCAAAGTAATCAAATTTTATTATTTCATGAAATGATTCATCATATAGTCAAATTTTTGTTTTAATAATGGTAGCCTTTATATTCATAGAGAACCTTAGAACAGCAAGCTGTGTATTCTCACATTCTTATCATATGGACTGATTGTGATCGAGAAGGGGAAAATATTGGATTCGAAGTAATTGATGTGTGTCTGAACCTGAATCCTCGATTACGAGTGTACCGTGCCAAATTTTCAGAAATTACTCCTACTGCGATCACTAGAGCAATCAATACTCTTGTTCAGCCTGACAAAAGATTAAGTGACGCTGTGGATGTCCGAGCAGAATTAGATTTGCGTATTGGTGCCGCCTTTACAAGGTTTCAAACTTTAAGACTGACCAAGCGATTTCCTGGGGTGCTAAATGATCGTTTAGTTAGTTACGGCAGCTGTCAATTTCCCACATTGGGGTTTGTTGTTGAGCGATATAAATCCATTCAAAATTTTGTACCAGAGGATTTTTGGAAAATTGAAGGTGAATTTTAGATTTTTTATCTTCAGTGTATGGTACAATATTTTTCTAGAAAATAGTTGTAATATGTTATAATCGTTTTTTATTTTAAATAGTTACTCATTTGAAGGAAGATTGCAACGTGAGCTTTAATTGGGATAGGTATAGGCTCTTCAACCAGTTAGCTGTTAGAACTTTGTACGAATCTTGTTTGGATGACCCATTAGCACTAGTTGTAAAAGTGACTTCAAAACCCAAAAGTAAATGGAGACCTGTCGCTTTAGATACTATTGTAAGTTCGAATGAAATATACGTAATATTTTAATTCTCTTGTGCTAAGTGAATTTTTTTATGACTTCTAGGAGTTTGAAAAATTAGCGTCTCGAAAATTAAAAATCACAGCTAAAGAAGCCATGAAAATTGCAGAAAAATTGTACACATCCGGTATTATTAGTTATCCTAGAACTGAAACAAATATTTTCCCCAAAGGCTTAGACCTAGGGACCCTTGTGGAAATCCAAACAGCAAGTAACCAATGGGGTGGGTTTGCTCAGAGGGTTTCACAATTAGGTCCAAATCCTCGAAATGGAAAAAAGTCAGATCAAGCGCATCCCCCCATTCATCCTACTCGTTTTGAAGCGTCTTTAAGTGGTAAATTCTGCAGAAAAAGAATTATTAGTTCGTCATTTGACGCGTGACTCTAACTAGTTATTTTCCTTCATAGGTAATGAAGCAAGAGTTTATGAACTTATTACACGGCATTTCCTTGCTTGCTGTCATAAAGATGCCTTAGGACAAGAAGTTACTGTCGAAATAGAAATTGCTGGAGAAAAAGTAGTCAAAGCTAAATGTGTCTTTTAAAGTCAACTCAGGATTTATTGTAACAACATTTTCCTTCAGTTTGTAGCTCATGGCTTGACTATCCTGGAACGCAATTACCTGGAAGTATACCCATACGATAAATGGTCAGACAAAGAATTGCCAAGATACACCCAGGGGGAAACATTTAATCCAACAAAAATAGAAATGAACGAAGGACAAACATCTCCACCCAACCTTTTGACTGAAGCGGATCTCATTGCCCTTATGGAAAAACATGGAATTGGTAACAAAACAACTGAAATGGCCAACCCTTTTAACCAATATTCTGCGGAACTCAATAATATTTTTGTTATATGATTAGGAACCGATGCTACTCATGCTGAGCATATCGAAACTGTCAAATCTCGTATGTACGTTGGTGTCCAAGGAGATGGAAAGTTTGTACCTGGTCAGCTGGGTATGGGTTTGGTGGAAGGATATGACGCAATGGGAATTGAATTATCGAAGCCAAAGCTACGAGCTGGATTGGAAGCAGATCTTCAAGGGTACTGTTGAACTACTACTATACTTGCCTTGAGAACGGCTTTTGTATTGTGTCATATGATGTGAATAGCAGCTGAAATTGGAATTTCCTTTCGGTTGTAGAATATGCGACGGCACCAAAGTACCCCAAGACGTCCTCACCGACCAAATTCGGATGTACAAAACCGTTTTCAAGGAAGCATGTGACCAAGTCAACAAACTAGATACAGCAGTTGGTAAGTTTCTTGGGACAACTGGAGGAAACAACAACCCACCTCCTCCTGGACCCGGTGGCGGTGGTCCTCCGGTTGGGAGACACTCACCTCCCAACAATAATCCGCCACCACCATCTAATTTTCATGGTAGGGGTCAACCACGTCCACCACCTCCACCGTCATATGGAGGGTATGGGGGTGATTTCGGTGGAGACGACAACGATGATGATAACAATATGCCTCCACCACCTCCGAGGGGTGGCGGTCGTGGAAGAAGGGCTCGAGGATCTTCAACATCTACTAGAACCAGAGGCCGAGGAAAGGGGAGGGCGAGGGGTCGTGGTAGTGTCAACAATGGTGAAATTAATGCTGGGATCACTAATCCTAATCATGTGAGTAGAGCTAGAGGTAGGGCCAGAAGTCGTGGAGGCTTTAACAACTTTTCGGGGTCTTCAAATTCATATCATTCTACTACAACGGGTTCGAGAGGTCGTGGGCAGACGTGGAACAGTGGTGGAGGAAGTGGATCTGATACTGTGGGTGAATTTCCTTTGTCTGATAGTGAAGATGGAAATGATAATGGTGGGGTTAAATGCCACTGTAATAAGCAAGCTATAATTCTAACAGTGAAGAAGGAAGGTCCTAATCAAGGTAGATTGTTTTACAAATGTGGAACTTGTAACTTCTTCCAATGGTGTGATTAACAAGTGCTGTGATCTTTAAGTTATCAGTTAGTTTAGTAAACGCTGTTTGTTACGTAGAAATATATACATGAAATGTTCTATATTGTTTCAAAGTTAACGATGCAGTACGAATACGGTTTTATTTTCTGTAATAAACATCTGTCAACAAAGGACAAATACATAAATATAGGGTACACAATTCATATATAACTTAAAACATTGCATCCAGACTATTACGTAAATAGATTCATGACGTATAAAATTCAAGGCTTAATATTTGAGTACGTTTTGTTTTTGAACACGAGGATTGTCAGAGTATACACTGTTAAAATCTGAGATACAAACGATGGGAATAGGCTAACTAGTTACATAGTATGTAGAAACTATTTTTGAATTAATCAAAAAGTATTAAAGCCGTAGTTACTCCATATTTTATGATATTTCATAGATCCCTAGATTTTTGTAGGTTGACGGCAAACATCCAAATCGGAGTAGTATGCTGAATTTGCTGGCGAGTATTGCTGAACTGTGGACGGTGTCACAGAAGTCACTGGAGTACATCTGTTGCAGCTTGGCAATTCATTTAATTCTAAATAGCAATTTTCTCCAGGTATTGGCAAAGGTCGTCGATTCCAAGATGATATAGTAGATCCTCTGTAAAATTGGAGTCAATAAGATCATTTCTTTCCAAATTAGATTGTCATTTAGGATTCAGAAAACGTTGCTGTAAAATTAATTTACTAGACAAGTGTCATAAAAAGAGAGATGCTGATGCATCAATGCATGAAAAACAATTTTGTCACACAAACGAAGCAATTGATATCGCGCATGCGAATGATTTCTCAATCTAATTGCAGGATTCGGACTCGTTAATCTACCATGAGAGTGTTTTAAAAGTTCAAATGTCTTTATCAGTTTTCCCTTAAAAGGTGTCTACGTGTAACAAAAGCCCCAACTAAAAGCAATATAATTTTAGTTTTCTGCCGAATCCCCGGAAAACAAAGAAAGCAGACGTACGCATTGCCGGTATGGAGTTCAGCATACACATTATTGCTGCCACTAGTCGAAGATTCTTTATTCTCCGCATACGGTCCTTCACAATACGTATTCTCCGCTAAAGTTGACCCTCCAAATCCAATAATAGTTCCCGAAATAGGACGTGAGGACTGATTATACTTTCTGGATAAGTGGCGGACCGATCTTGATGAATCTTGAAGCCTTCTGAGTCTTAATCTACAATATTATATAAAAGCAGTCAACAAATTTTCCAGGTTACATTTATGAAACTGCAACAATTCAGACATATCTGTGTGTACCAACCTCTTAATGCTCAAAAAGGCTACAGTAAGTCCCGCGCCAGCCAGAGCTGACACTACAGCCACAATTGTCAATAAAGTGCCCAACGGTAGTGCTCCAGCTGCGGAAGTTCCATATCCATACGAAGCCGAAGCACCAGCCCAGTCACAAAGGTCACAAGTTAAACTACTCAAAGTATTACTAATGGAATCATTATTAACCCCATTGGTCCGTTCCAAGTAAGACTGCAGATCCTGTTGCAAAAATGAAGGCACTGGAGGTGGTGGTGGAAATTCTGGAGGGAATTGGTAGTAGTTGGACATTGAAAACATTCCAGCGTCTCTGAGCAAGTCTAGTTCATTATAATAATGTGGAATTGACCAACATGGTGGGTTTGAGCACTCCATTTCAACTAACTCACCAACTAACCATACGTTTATTTAATTGTTTTCAAACTCTTGAACTGAATTAATTCGACAAATCCACTCAACCATTTTCTTTGTGTTGTCTGCTTTTTTATATTAACTTATTTGTTAAGCAAGAAAGACTGTGAGAAAAAAACGGCAGGTTCAATACATACCCGTTCCAACTAACTATTATACCATGTAGTAACTTACTTACAATGCAAGGTGCTGTAAACCTACTGCTACACTGCTAGTAGTGGTTTGGAATGCACCTGATGGTTGTTTAGAACCTATTGTACTTCTTAGGGGTTGAAAAAGCTGTTCACCCCTTCGTCTATTGTTGCCATTGCCACTATGTCCTTGTACTTGGCTATGCATTGGTACACATATGGGAGCAGTTTACATACTTACCAGGATTAGTGTAGTGTAGTATAATGTTGCCTACTTTTTCTTATTCCCATTTCTTATCTTATGGCGTCATATAAAGTTACTGCTTCTTATTATGCATGCCTGCATAATCACGTTACAAGGGATAAAAAGAATGAGTCCTTAAAACACGTTCGGAAGGAGTATATAGTTAGTTAGTTCTAAGGATCTCGAATTATATCATCATATATGCACTTGGTGAGTTAGTTAGCTAAATGTTTTAGTAGTATGCCCACTTGTAGTTTGTTTGTGGCTCCAGTTCAGATAGTGTATGCAAGACTTATGTAAATCTTGGTCCCACAACCAACAACATTGTTTTAACTTTTTGAATCATTTCATGCATGTGTTCTTTTGTCTACAGCTGTAGCGTGCAGTTTGTAGGTGAATTAGAGAATTTTAGTCACCTTTGCCCCACGTTCCCCGTAAATTAGAATGCTCTTGACACGAACATGGACTAACCGTGGCTATAAATGAGGGAAATGATGATCATGCTTACCGGATTCCTGAGCCACGAAAACTGAACTAACTATTCGTATCATCAAACCGTAGTAATTATGATAATCATGGGATGAATTTGAAATCTCTCATGCCAATAATAAAAGAGTTGGGTGAGCGGTCTTAATAACAACTATTGTTGCATTCTATTTATGTTGCACAGGATGCCATCATATTCTTCTGGGGTGGACAATGTGATATGCCATGAATAAGTAATGAGACGAACTATTTCCTTCACCACATGTATCATTGTTTTTTGTAAAGTAACTCACCCGCTAACTTACTTTTACACGAGCCATGTAATAAATAATATCTATGCCCAAATGATATATGATTCAATTCTTGACGGTAACAGACAACAATAATAGTTACGTTCCTTTATTACATGATTAGTTGTACAATGTCGAAAAAGTACAAAATTCTCGAGTCCCACGTAGGAGACTGACGAGACAACACAAAATTATGTTCCGATCTAAAGCAAAGCGTGCTGCATGGGGACGAAAAACCTTATGGAATTATTTTACAACTCGTTACAGAGGAAAAATCGCTTTATGATGATGAGATTCATTTGCGAGCAGCAATCATTTCATACTAATAATCGCCAGACACAAAAATGTATTAAAAGTAGCAGGTAGTGGTAGTAGTGAACAATAATAAAAGCGAGTGATTCGGGAGCATTATTAGTTGGTAAGCAGTAGCATATAGTAAGAGCTCTTTGCAATAATTATCTTCACATCCATCAGATTTGAAGTCTAATGGTATTTTAGTAGTTAGCGTTAGCAGCAGTATTAGTATTGTAGGTACAATGATCATATACTATGTATTATTGTTAATGGACTAGCATAATTAATGTAGTTGTGAGTGGTTCCAGTAGTAAACATGTTAGCAGTAGCGTAGTAATTTTTCATTCGACCACTTTGCAGTAAATTTTTCAGACATGAGAAGCAGTTAGTAAGTTAGTAGTTATTCAGTTTCATTGACTCAAGTTGAATCTATTTCTTACCGCTGTTAGCTAGTTAGCAACATAATGCATATAATATCATCAGACCAATTGGTAGTGACACGATTTTTTCTATTTTACTAACTAACCAACCACTAAAGTGATGTCTTCATTTACTACTACTTTTTGCATCATGTGCACTACTAGTGCCTACTAATTTCGTAGGAGAAATCCCACAACAGCGGTAGACAGTAGCGGTACTAACATACTAATAATAATTGTGTTCAAGGTGAACATAGTTATGGAGGAGACTCCAGTGGATGCAGTGACAAAATCAGCCTCTGCATTCGTGTCATGAGTCAGAGGTGACCTTTTGTTCAAAAGGACGCGTTGCAACCCCACGTCCTGAGTTGTGGGATCCACGTCCGCGATACGAATGAGTGTTGCGATTTTGGCTTCGTACATTTGATTCTTCTCTGAGATGTCTCGTCTTCGACGACGTCCGAATCCTAGTTGACCGTTGCTACATTCCGTCTAGTTAAGCACACAGATTTATAATTTTAGGTGTCAATGGGATACTAACGCATTTTGAAGGTAAGTATCAGCTCACCCCTGTGCAATCACCCAAACATACTGTGACAGTTCCTCTAAACAGCACATAGTTTGAATCTGGGAACTTAAATGCTCTGAATCTAGCAGCCAAATTATCTCCATCGGATGTTTCAAAGTTTTCAAACAAGTAGGGATCCACTGAGCATCTGCAACAATGTTACAGAATCCATCGTCATTTCATCAGTGAATTCATCATATGTTTATTAGCATGCTATAACTTTACATACCCATTGTACACAATGACTTCCGATTGTGAACTCGTATCTGTCACATCCAACTGGGACATGAGAATCCCATAAATGTCTTTACTAATACTATCCAATCCAACTTCCATAGCCAATGGAGCTCCCGGTTGCACCAATAACTCTTGCCCAATAATTCGGCCATCTTGCTTTACCACCATGGTTAACATGGGTTCTGGAGCCATTCCCAACTTCTCCTGAGTGATGGTCAACGTTCTGCAAAAAAAATTTAAGCACAAAGATTATATCACTTAAAGAAAAAATTATACTGGATTTTCCCAGACTAACAAATGATGTGCTAAACTTCTTTTGCTTAGGCTTTATTGTTTTTACTGTATACTGCCTAATCGACGCTTCTAATTTCCAGCCCAGACCAGACCCAAACAACGTTGGTGGGAATTTTAATAGGCGGCGTGAAATTTCATCATTCATTGACCTAACACTGTGGGAGAGCATTTCATAATAAATCGTTTGTGACTTGACTAACTAACGTTGTTAGAAAACAAGGGGCAAGCATGGTCTAAAAAAATTTGTAAAACAAATCAACTAACTATTTAATTTCCTGTATAAAAAGCTGCTCAAATGGAGAAGAAAAAAGGATTTCATTGTTTCATATACCGAGTCGAATCTATTCATCAATTTAAGCAGTGAAAGGAAAGATTGCTTAATGTGCGAAAGTTTATGTAAACGATTAGACTAGTTAGCAATTTGAAAACGCAGAAACATGTCTAACCACCTGGAAGAGAGGCCAATTAATCATCTTAGTAAACACAAAAACCCGTACAAAAATGACTTAATTTTTTCTAGCTACATTTTTCTGTGTGAATTGACCATGAGAAAGTTTGTGAACGGACACACACAAAAATCCCGATGTACACAATGACAAGACAAATGGACTACTAGGCTCACTGAGCCATGTAGTCACTGAACTGCGATTGTTAAGTTAGTGAGTGAGTGGGAGTAGTACAAATAATTGCTACATGAATATCCGGGCAAAAATTAAGCTTTTCGCATAGTAAGTAAGTAAATCCCACGTTTAGTTTAGTTAGTTACCAGTCACGGACTAACTAACTAAATGTATTTATTGTAACTTATTACCTAACTAACTAAACTATAGAGTATGAAAACTCTCATCCTTTTAAGCCTCTATTTTCCAAATATAAAACTCTACCTGCTCACTGTGTGTAACTTTACTGTTCCGTGTGCTAATAGCTCACACACTCACAATCTTAATCTTGCGTGTGCTACACTTGAAATCTAACGTTGCGTTCAAGCAGAGAAAAGGTGATCGCACACATAACTAACTAACTTATCTAAGAAATTGACATGAAGCAGTTTCCAACGGCAGCCTTTTCCAACGGAACAGATTAAATACGTATGGCACATTATATAGATAGTTAGTTAGTTAGTTATGTAAGAACGTAAACAGACATGGGAAAAAATACTCACACCGTCACTCAAAAATTCCACCCCAACATGTCGCTCACTTAATTTCACTTAAATTACTACAACAACCTGTGCTTTATCTATAGTTAGTGACTGACTAACTATAACTGTCCTTGCTACTGTTATTTACTCAATCATCACCAGTACTGCTTGCTTTCTTTACATTAGGTGCAAAAAATAGGAGGAATCAAACGGAGTCAACAACAGGCACGTACAGCCACATTTTACTAATAGAGCACAGAGCAAGCATAAAAAATGTGTGGATTTGACAGTTTTTGTTTGTTTTGGGGAAACAAGGAGGAATAAAACAACAGTTTTTTACAATAGGATGTAGCGTGTAAATATGGAGAACGGGGCACATTTGTACAATTTCATGATAATGACTCCTACAGGTTGTTTTTTTAATCAAATCAAGTCTATACTAATTTGAAAGGAAGAGATCCAGTTAGTTAATTCTACACTATTGCATGAATTGTGGCACTTTAAATGTACACATAAGAACTATTGACGTTGCATGAAAATTACAGCGCAATCATTATGGTACCTTCATTGAGCACACTACCGCATCTGGAGTAAAACAGTAAAGAAATCAATAAATCCGTCTTCAAATTGCATTGTGCATGAAAAGTGAATTGGATTGAGCTATTGGGCAATCGCAATACTAATATTTCTGACTCACAACTACTGGTCATTTACGATGCAATCCTTGAAAACAACAATGTATTGCACACTTGCAATACATTGTTAATGCCACAAGAGCCACACGAGCTAACTTGCAAATGCCACACGAGCATAATAATTTATGCTACCACTTTCTATAGTTACTAACTAACTAACTAACGTAAGCCCAAGCCCAGACTGCAATACCACCTACAGTAACATCTAATTACCTAAAATCCCACTAGAATTGAAAATGTCTGCGGTTCATGAACCCCAGACTTGCATCCTAAATTGCTTTTCGTCAATGAGTTCACCAATGCATACTGATGTCAATGATTGTTTTGTTTGGGCACAAATATCGACAAATCTGATCAGTAAACCGACACGAGTAAAGTTTAAATCACACTTGCCAAACATAACAAACTTTCTAACTATTCCGATGCAAGCAATAAATGCATATGCAGACAGATAGAGTCTATAAGCTCAAGGTAGACTGATCATTCGATTTTTTTCATTCTATTGACTAAGAGATCAATAAACAAAACTACTAAATAATACAAATCTGCAATATTGGGAATTGGAAAGTCCACATGAATTAAAATCCCAATCATCTTTTCTTTTATTCGTACAAAGCCGGATCCTTTGAGACGCGAAGCAAACTATTCTCTGTTCTTGATTGATGTTATGTGTACATTCTACTAATCTAGAGTCAGATTGCTCTTTTCGATTAAACATTCGCACCCAACTCTTTGTACAACTTGAAATGGGAATTAACTCCTTTTTCTGCTCGAATCGTATACATCAACCAGATAACTTCATTTCATTACGTACGCAGGCAACGCAGGTAACATAAAAAGATTCGCAAAAAAATAGAGCTTTATACCTTTGTTAGAAACTAACTACCAACCTAAGCTAACTTAACAACCAGCTGGTAGCTGATCATAAAAAATTCAGTCAGTGTTCAACTGTCAGTGGAATAAAAATTACATACACGTATGTGAAAACCTAGAATTTTACAACTGGGCTCTTTTCTTTGTGTATCGGATGCCTGTGAGACTATTTGATATTTTTACCTTCCGTTTCCGACTCAATCTGTGTGACTTGACAATGATATGACATGACATACATACATGGGAGGTAAAGTGGCAGACAACACCACCATAGGGAATATAGGGAAGTTAGCTCCATGTCAAAAGTCCATCTGACAAGTCAACAGTCAGCTAGCTCAGAGGGGTACTTGAATTATGAAAGTACTCTCCCATTTGTGGGAATACTAACAGTCTCTGAAACTTCCTCTTCCTTTTCAAAGACTGTGAAAAGAAAACTTTTTTCTGTACATCTGGTTGCATATATGTAAATCGTAATAGAAATTCGGAACCATAATGTGGGCCAAAAAACTTTTCATATGTATTCATAACTAAACTTTGACATTTTCAAATGCTATTCAATCCAGTGTAACCAGTGTTGTGTGTATTACGTAGCACTAAACCACCAAATCCAATTTTCAGTACCGTTTTGGTTACAAAGAATATCAATTTTTCTACCATTTCCAGTTTTAATCGTGTTAATGCTAAATTAGCGCACATGGATGCCAACATTTTGTGGCTTCATTCACTCAATAGCCACAAGATACATTTCTCCAAATGAATGCCTGACAGGTTCATTGTAATTCATATCTTAAATCAAAAGAAGAAAAAACGGGGAAACTCACTCAGGTTCTTTGAATCCAGCAGGAAGTACATCCCTCCTATGTCTCCCCGAGTCATTCGAAGCATTCAGATGATTGCTCGCCAAATGGATCGGAGTCATGACCGGGAGCTGTTGGCATTTGACAAGCACTTGGAACTCTTGGCCTTCTGCTTCAATCACTATGCGATTGTAGTATGTTTGCGTCCCCTGTAAAACCATGTACATGAATATTAGGACAATGTGCATAAGTGATTTGATTTGGTATGGTTTAGTAACTAACTAGACTCAAATTCAACCATGTATCATACAAAAGTGTCATGATAATCTAACCCGTCCAAACTCCCCTTGCGGTAAAGCGCAGCTTAAAAGCTCAATTTTAACAAGACAAGTGTGCATAGCTTACTTAGTTAGTATACTTTTATCATTATCCTCAAGGCTTAATGCATCATAGTTAATAGTTGATGAAAGAAAATGCATTTAGTTCCACTGACTAACTAACTATCCACACTTAATCCTAAATAGCCAAATCCCTCTACGTGCATAATGTTTGTATTAAGCATCCTAATCCCGTAATTACTTCCGTGCGTTTCAAAAATCTCCAAAAAACGTGCCTTGACATAATCAAGCCACAACCATTTAATCAAGGATTTCATATGCTCCAGCTTAAATTTCAATCAGGCCAAAATTGTCATCTCATTCATCAAGAAAAATTAATCAATAACACATTTGCTATCCATTAATCCTTTCGTACCACAAAAGTATTTGTTTTGAGCAGCCAGTGACTCGTAAAACCAAACCAAACCAAACCACAAATCCAATGTGCGTGTGTGTGCTTACTCATGTCATGAGTGCGTGCTATAGCTGTAGCTACCACTACAAAATAAAGGATGAGTTTCTTTAAAATTGCAAACAGCGCACAAAAACAGCCAAAAAACGCAAAGTTAAAAAAATTATGTGGGAGAGAAAACTAATGATAGTAAGTAAGTAAGTATAAGCAGCAGCAGACACACAATATCTATAAAATTGAACTCGTAATGTCCATGAAGCACCTACATATGTACCTTAAGAGCCTATACACTTGTCTGTCTATGTGTGCATATAAAATGGAGTCTTACACCGTTAAATCTGGTGAGCCAAAAAAGACGACCTATTCTTTACAATGTGATTAAAGAGCTGAGGGAACCGCAACGTATATTTTTTCCCTCAAATCCACGAGGATTGCTTTTGAACGCTTGTAAACATAAAAGGAACTCCCACAGTGCGTGCCATTAGAAATTGGGCCGTTCCCTATGCCTCAATTTTATTACGGTACGAAACGAACTCTCCCGCAGGATTCATAAACTGGGCATCAATACACATGGTGAACTCTAAAACTCAAGTTTATTTACCAATTTTGCACTAGACAGACGCTTTTAGTGCTATTCAGGGAGTCATCAAATGATTTGGTCCTTGTAGGTAAACAAACTTACGTAATAATATTCGTATTGCGTAGAAAATGTTGTCAAGAAAGCAGTATGCCATAAAGTTTTCCACTACTGAACTACTAACTAAACTAACTTACAGACAAAGCACCTTCCCAAAACCACATTAACTAATTCATTTATCAAACCGTTGGTCTACACCTGTGAGAAAATAATGGAATAAACATCCCAAGAAAAATCTTTTGGCCTACTGAAACGGTTTTGTCATCCAAAATATGAGATTCGGTCAAAATCTACATGCTATGATATTTATTGCGGTTCCACGCCTTGGGAATTGCAAAAAAGGCCCATTTAAACAGTTCATTTCTGTCGTCACGCAATACACATCACTTCATTCAGATTGAGTAAGTAACCTACTGAAAGAAAAGAAGCCCATCTACACCCTATGGCAATGTAACGATAATAAAGAGAGCAGATTCTCTAAATGGCTCATAATCAAATTATTAAGTTGTATCCCTTTGTCTTTGAAAATACTTGGCAGTCGTGAAGCAGTCGTTTGAATTCGAAACGTTAGGATACACAAAACGTCAGTTAGTTACTCTATTACTTTTAGCCCGCACACCCATTGTTAGTCACTACACAAGTTAGCAACACAAGCATTTTTTTATTATAAGCAAAGGGTACGCATGATGAAGATAAATGGCGCACATTTTCCATCTAATCTTTATTGTGCGGAGGGCAAAAAGCACACGCAAAATGTAACATACGGCACCTTCTACTACTTGTATCCATTATTATGCAATGTAATTTGAACTACTCACGCAAGTTAGTATAACTAACTAACTAACTAACTGGCAGTTTTAGATTTCACTCTGGGCGCATCTATACACTTGATTACATAGTAACGCACATCCTATGTAATCCAACTTACTACCAACTACTAAAACTAATGCACATGTAGTATGCACAATAATTGACTCACCGTTATCTTATTGAGGATTTGTGCAGTTCCACACCGGTAGAACTCTTTCAATGTCAAACGGAATCGCAGATGAGTCTTTTCCACCCTTGTAGGTTGACATGTTGCATCTGAAGAAAGATAAAATTGAGTCAAACTCTATCTCCCTACTTACGCTTTACAATTTCGCCTTACATTTTACATAGTAAAAATAGCCAGCTATTCCAAATCTGGCTATTGAGGTAGGCAGATTGTTAGTTAGTTAGCACAGTGATTTCTTAGCTGGAGTCAAATTGCATACTGATTTAGTAACCAACTAACTAACTAACTAACTGCGGAATAATAATAACTTTAGAAAATGTGTTCTCACCAGGATAATTTTTCAGTCCTTTCAAATAAGCTTGATCAATGGGCTCACTGCCTGTGATGTCCACCAGCATTTCTTCATCTTCACATACGATTTTAGAAGAAACTGTAAAAAATTAATACAAGTAATCAATCATCATGAAGAAATCAATGGGTGATTTCATTAAGGCATAAAAAAATTGCATATGAAATCATCATATCACATGTGTGCAGTGAAAATAGCACTTTTAACGACTTTATAAGTACATTAAAAGTTCCATATACTAACTAACTATAAAATATCATTACTGTATATATACTTGCGGCTTTCCCAAGAGAACACAATGAGATTCGGTGAAAACCGTGTTATACACCATTTGCACGCCGTTTGGCAAAATCAATCATCACATTCATCATCACACATTGCTGATAATAATGCGCATACAATATGCAAGTTAATGAGGTCTACTCGTGATCGTGACTCAAATAAACCAATGTACTATAAACGAACTGACTTAT
>Ga0210040_10001472_pt1 | contig 35476 bp, 29 predicted proteins | sample CryGeyCG12114_NA_FD_185462 | JGI IMG/M metagenome (GOLD analysis project Ga0210040, IMG submission 185462) | Groundwater microbial communities from aquifer - Crystal Geyser CG19_WC_8/21/14_NA (SPAdes) (version 2) | ecosystem: Environmental > Aquatic > Deep subsurface > Groundwater | place: USA...
CCGCCTGCCCGGCGGCGTCCGGGTCCTCACCGAGCAGGTGCCGGGCATGCGCTCGGCCACGCTCGGCGCGTGGGTGGGCGTCGGCAGCCGTGACGAGGCCGACCACCAGCGCGGCTCGACCCACTTCCTCGAGCACCTGCTCTTCAAGGGCACCCGCCGGCGCTCGGCGATGGACATCGCCGCCGCGCTCGACGAGGTCGGCGGCGACGCCAACGCCGCCACCGGCAAGGAGTCGACCTCCTACTACGCCCGCGTGCTCGACGCCGACCTGCCCGTGGCGGTCGACGTGGTCTGCGACATGGTCACCTCCGCCGTGCTGCGGCCCGAGGACGTCGACAGCGAGCGCGGCGTCATCCTCGAGGAGCTCGCGGCCGCCGAGGACGACGACGACGACGTCGCGCACGAACGCTTCTCCGAGCTGGTGCACGGCGACACCCCGCTGGGGCGGCCGATCGGGGGCACGCCCGCGGACATCGAGGCGGCCACCCGCGAGGCGATCGTGGCCCACTACCGCCGCCACTACGTGCCCGAGGGCCTCGTGGTGACGGCCGCCGGCGGGCTCGAGCACGACGCGGTCTGCGACCTCGTCAGCGGTGCGCTCGCCGAGGCGGGCTGGCCGGTGGGCGACGGCGCGCCGCCCCTGCCGCGTCGGTCGGCACCGGCGGGGGAGCCGGTGCCCAGCACGCGCCGGCCCGGGGGCGTGCTCACCGTCGAGCGCGACACCGAGCAGGCGCACGTGCTGCTGGGCGGACCGGGGCTCACCGCCACCGACGATCGCCGGTGGGTTCTGGGGGTGCTGACGGCCGTGCTGGGCGGCGGCATGAGCTCGCGGCTGTTCCAGGAGGTCCGCGAGCGGCGAGGACTCGCCTACTCCACCTACGCCTTCGACGCCGGCTACGCCGACGACGGGCTCTTCGGCCTCTACGCCGGCTGCACGCCCGCGCGCGTGCCGCAGGTGGTCGAGCTGCTGGCCGAGCAGTGGGCCCTGCTGGCCCGCGACGGCCTCGGCGCGGACGAGCTGCGCCGCGGGCGCGGCCAGCTGTCCGGCTCGCTCGTCCTCGGGATGGAGGACTCCGGCGCCCGGATGACCCGCCTGAGCCGCGCCGAGCTGGTGCACGGCCGGTACACGGGCGTCGACGAGGCGCTCGCCCGCATCGCCGCGGTGACCGCGGACGACGTCGTCGCGCTCGCCCAGGAGCTGCTCGACGCGCCGCGCTCCCTCGTCGTCGTCGGCCCCTTCGACGACGACCCGGTGCCTGTCGCCCCCTGAGCGGCTGCACAGGCCCTCGACGCGCCGAGGGCGCCGACGGGACCGACGGTACGAACGGCATCGACGGCGCGGACGGCGCGGACGGCGCGGACGGCACCAACGGCACCAACGGCACCGACGGCACCGACGGCACCGACGGCGCGGACGGCACCGACGGCGCGGACGGCACCGACGGCACCGACGGCACCGACGGCACGAGCGTCCGGCGGGGCGGCGCGCAGGGCACGTCAGGCCGGCGCCCCGACCGGAGCGGCACCCTGCCCGCGCGCCGAGCCAGTGCCCTGCGCGGCGCCGCGCCGGACGCGGACCTGCCCCGACGCGGACGCAGACGCGGACCTGCTCCCCGACGCGGACCCGGACGCGGACGCGGACCGGCCCCTGACGCGGACCCGCCCCTGACCCGAACCCGCACGGACCCGCCGGGGCGCGCGAGCACGTCGACCGGTGGCACCATGGGGGCGCTCGACGTGGCCAGCGCCCCGTCCAGCGCGTGCTCCCGGGGTCGGTGGGATTCCGAACCGGCGGTGACAGTCCGCGAACCGCGGTGGCGTCACGCACCTGCCAGGTGCGTGCTCCCCGCGGCCGACCCGGTGGAACTCCGGGACCGACGGTGACAGTCCGGAGGGGAGGCAGCACGCGGTGGCCCGGTGGTGCGTTCCGCCGTCGACCTGCCGCGGGCGCCCGTCCCGGTGCGTCGTCGGTGCGCGCGCGACCGCTCCTCCGACCGCCGCACGACGGCGGTGCTGCCCCCGCACGCCCGTCCCGGGCTCGCCCTGGCGCGGTCGTCCGGCCCGCCGGCTGCGGAGCGGAGGAGGAGCGATGTTCACGGGGATCGTGGAGGAGCGCGGCGAGGTCGTCGCGCTCGAGTCCAGGGGCGACGACGACGCCCGGCTGCACGTGCGCGGCCCGCTGGTCGTCTCGGACGCGCGCGAGGGCGACTCGATCGCCGTCGACGGCGTGTGCCTGACGGTGACCGGCTCGCCGGAGGACGGCGTGTTCGCCGTCGACGTCATGGGGGAGACGCTGCGGCGCACGAGCCTGGGCGCGCGCTCGCCGGGCGACCCGGTCAACCTCGAGCGGGCCCTGCGCGCCGACGCCCGCCTCGGCGGCCACCTCGTGCAGGGGCACGTCGACGGCGTCGGCCACGTGCTCGCGCGCACGCCCTCCGAGCGCTGGGAGATGGTGCGGCTCTCCGTGCCGGGCTCCCTCGCGCGCTTCGTGGCCGAGAAGGGCTCCATCACCGTGGACGGCGTCTCCCTCACGGTCACGGGCGTCGGCGACGACGGCCCGCCGGTCGGCCCCGGCGGCCTCGACCTCACCGGTGAGCGCTCGTGGCTCGAGGTCGGGCTCATCCCGACGACGCTCGCCGCGACGACGCTCGGCGCCCGCCGGGCGGGGGACCCGGTCAACCTGGAGGTCGACGTCCTCGCCAAGCACGTGGAGCGGCTGCTGCAGGCCCGCGACGCCGCCGGGAGCACCGACGGGGGCACCGACGGGGGCACCGACGGGGGCGCCGACGGGGGCACCGACGGGGCTGTGCGGTGAGCGCCCCCGCGGTCGACGCGCCGGTGGTCGACGGCGACTCCGGCGTGCTGCTGGACCCGGTGGAGGACGCGCTCGCGGCCCTCGCCGCGGGCCGCGCCGTGGTGGTCCTCGACGGGGCGGACCGGGAGGACGAGGGCGACCTGGTGCTCGCGGCCGAGCTCGCGACCCCGGCGTCCGTCGCCTTCGTGGTCCGCTGGAGCAGCGGGCTGCTGTGCGCGCCGCTGGCGCCCGAGGTCGCCGACCGGCTCGACCTGCCGCTGATGGCCGCGCCCTTCCGGCGGGCGGGCGGGGACGCCCACGGCACCGCGTACACGGTCACCGTCGACGCGGTCGCGGGCACGACCACCGGCATCAGCGCCGCCGACCGGGCCCGCACCCTGCGCGTCCTCGCCGACCCGGCCACCGCGCCCGCCGACCTGCGCCGGCCGGGGCACGTCCTCCCGCTGCGCGCCCGCGCCGGCGGGGTGCGCGAGCGGCCGGGGCACACCGAGGCCTCGGTGGACCTGTGCCGCCTCGCCGGCCTGCGGCCCGCCGCGCTCATCGCCGAGCTCGTCGACGACGCCGACCCCCAGGGCGGGATGCTGCGGCGCGACGGCTGCCGTGCCTTCGCCGACGCCCACGGCCTGCCCCTGGTCTCCATCGCCCAGCTGGCCGCGCACCTGGACGCCGCGGGCGCGCCGCAGGCGCCCCCCGCGGAGCAGGGCCGGGTGGTGGCCGGGGCGGTCGCGCGCCTGCCGACGGCTGCCGGCCCCTTCACCGTGCACGCCTTCACCGAGCCGGCGACGGGCACCGAGCACCTCGCGCTCGTCCCGGAGGGGGCGCAGCTGCTCGCCGACGACGTCCTCGTGCGCGTGCACTCCGAGTGCCTGACCGGCGACGCCCTCGGCTCGCGGCGCTGCGACTGCGGCCCGCAGCTGCGGGCGGCGCTGGCCGCGGTGGCCGCGGAGGGGAACGGCGTGGTGGTGTACGTCCGCGGCCACGAGGGGCGCGGCATCGGGCTGGGCGCCAAGGTGGCCGCCTACGCCGAGCAGGACCTCGGCGCCGACACCGTCGAGGCGAACCTGCGCCTGGGCCTGCCCGTCGACGCCCGCGAGTACGGCGCGGCCGCGGGGGTGCTGCGCGCCCTGGGCGTCCGCAGCGTGCGGCTGCTCACGAACAACCCGGAGAAGGAGGAGGGCGTGGCCGAGCACGGCGTCGTCGTCAGCGACAGGGTGCCCCTGGTGGTCGCCGCGGGGCCGGAGTCCCGCCGCTACCTGGAGGTCAAGCGCGACCGGATGGGCCACCTGCTGCCCCTGTCGTCCACCGACGCGGCCGCTCCCGACGAGGGGGGTGCCGCGTGAGCGGCGAGGGGTCGCCGGCGCCGTCGCTGGAGGGGGCTGCGCGGCTGCGCGTGGCGGTCGTCGCGGCGTCCTGGCACGAGCAGGTGATGGGCGGGCTCCTCGCGGGGGCGCGCGCAGCGCTCGCCGACGCGGGGGTGCGGGACGTCCTCGAGGTCCGGGTGCCCGGGACGGTCGAGCTCGGCGTCGCCGCCGCCCGCCTGGCCTCCCGCGTCGACGCCCTCGTGGCGCTCGGCGTCGTCGTCCGCGGCGGGACGCCGCACTTCGAGTACGTGTGCTCCTCCGCCACGCAGGCGCTGACCGACGTCGCCGTCCGCTCGGGCGTCCCCGTCGGCTTCGGCGTGCTGACCGTCGACACGGTGGAGCAGGCGCTCGACCGCGCCGGGCTCGAGGGCAGCCGGGAGGACAAGGGCCGCGAGGCCGTGGAGGCCGCGCTGGCCACGGCGCTGGTGCTCGACGACGTCGCCCCGCGCAGCGGCGCGGGGCTGGCGCACCGCAGCACCCCGCCCGGCGACGTCGCGGGGGCCCGCGCGTGAGCGCCCGGCTGAAGGTGGCCGTCGTCGGCGCCGGCGGGCGCATGGGCTCGGCCGCCTGCCGCGCCGTGGACGCGGCCGAGGACCTCGAGCTCGTCGCGCGGGTGCACCGCGACGACCCGATGGACGCCGCGGGGGGCGCCGACGTCGCCGTCGTCCTGTCGGTGCCGGATGCCGCGCCGGCGCAGGTCGACTGGTGCGTGCGCTCCGGCGTCCACGCCGTCGTCGGCACGACCGGGTGGACCGACGAGCGCCTCGACGCCGTCCGCGAGGCCCTCGGCCCGCAGCCGGCCACGGGCGTGCTCGTCGCGCCGAACTTCGCCGTCGGGGCGGTGCTGGCCATGCGCTTCGCCGCGCAGGCCGCGCGCTTCTACGAGTCCGTGGAGGTCGTGGAGCTCCACCACCCCGACAAGGTGGACGCGCCCTCCGGCACGGCCGCCCGCACCGCCCGGGTCGTCGCGGAGGCTCGACGCGCCGCGGGCCTGGGGCCCTCGCCGGACGCGACGACCAGCGCGCTCGAGGGCGCCCGAGGCGCTGACGTCGACGGCGTCCGCGTGCACAGCGTCCGGCTGCGCGGCCTCGTGGCGCACGAGGAGGTCCTGCTCGGGGGCCCGGGGGAGCAGCTGACCATCCGCCACGACTCCTTCGACCGGGAGTCGTTCATGCCGGGGGTGCTGCTCGCCGTCCGGCGCGTCGCCGACCACCCCGGGCTCCTCGTGGGGCTCGAGCACCTGATGGACCTGGACGGCTGATGCCCGGCTCGAGCGCCGCCCCCGACCGCCGGGGCGAGGACCCGCAGGGCCCCGGGGGTCCCGGGCCCCGGCGCGGCGTCCCGACGAAGGCGGTGCTCGCGGTCCTGCTGCTGCTGTCGGCGCTCTACCTCGGCCTGCTCGTGCAGCAGGGTGTCCGGCTGGTGGCGACCGGCGAGGTGGTGGGCGTCCTGCTCGGCCTCGCCGTCCTGCTCGTGCCGCTGCTGTGCGGCTGGGCCGTGGTGCGCGAGCTGCTCTTCGGCCGCGCCACCGGGCGCCTCGCGGACGAGCTGGCCGCCGGAGGGGGGCTCCCCGTGGACGACCTCCAGCGCCGCCCGTCCGGCCGCGTCGTCCGGGCGGACGCCGAGCGCCTCTTCACGCGCTACCGGGGGGAGGTGGAGGCGGACCCGGACGACTGGGCCGCCTGGTTCCGGCTGTCGCTGGCCTACGACGCCTCGGGCGACCGTCGCCGCGCCCGCGCCGCCGCCCGCCACGCGGTCGAGCTGCACGGGTAGGACTCCCGGCCGAGCTGTTCGACGGAGGTGCCCGCGCGCGGTCACCTGCGTCGAACAGCTCGAGCCGTCCACGGGGCGTAGGCGGAGCTCGCCGCTCCTGGGGCAGCCTGCGCGCGTGCGCAGGCGCGAGCTGTCGCAGGAGGTGCGCCGCGTGGTCCTCGAGGTGGACGGGATCGGTCACCTCGACCCCCACCGCTGGTACGACGACCTGCTGCGCGCGGCGGAGATCACCCGACCCGGCGAGGTGGTGCTGCGGCTCCCCGCAAGGGCGCTGGGCACCGACGAGGCGCGCGTCGTCGCCCTCCTGCGGGTCCACCTCGGCGCCGCGGCGCGAGCTGTTCCACGCAGGTGACCGTGCACGGTCACCTGCGTGGGACGCCGCGACGTCAGCGCGCAGGCCCTCGCGCGGCGGCGGAGGCGGAGGCGGCGAGGCCCTCGAGCGGGCCTCGGAGGCCGGTGAGCTGCCACAGGCCGCCGACGAGGAGGAGCCCGGCGACCTGGGCGACGTACAGCGGCATCTCGGGCGGCGCCGCGCCGCCCGACAGCTCGTACGCGGTGAGCACGGCGAGGGAGAAGACGTGCAGGGAGTACAGCGTCAGCGTCATCGCGCCCATGGCGGCGAACGGCCAGACGAGGGGCCGGGCGACGCGCGCGAGCAGCAGGAAGGCGGCCAGCACGACCAGCGCGCTGCCGGCGACGCCGACCAGGTCGGGCGGGGTGCCGGAGTGCGGCGCGTCGATAACCAGCCACCACCACGACGTCGTGGGCGTGGTGCCGTACAGGCCGGTCTGCAGGGAGAGGGCGAGGGACTCGCCCGAGGTGGGGAAGCCGGGCGGCACCTCCAGGCGCGGCGCGGCGCGGGGGACGAGCGCGGCGGAGGCGGCCCAGGCGCCGAGGGCCGCGGCGAGGCCCGCCAGCCCCACGGCGCCCACCGTGGACGCGCGCCGCAGGTCGAGCCGGCCGACCCCGAGGCCGACGAGGACGAGCCCGGCCCAGGACAGGACGGGGTAGTACCCCGTCAGCAGGAGCCGGCCGAGCAGGACGCCCGGCTCGGCGAGCGACAGCAGGGACGGGCTGGTCCCCGGGCTGAGCGGGAGCACCCCGCCGCCGACGAGCGCGTCGCGCAGCGGGTGCAGCAGCACCGGGACGACGAGGAGCCACGCCCCTCCCAGCGCCAGGAGCCGCCGGGGCCCCCATCCGAGGAAGGGCAGCACGGCGAGGAAGAGCAGGCCGTAGTTGACGAGGATCACGGCCACCGGCGCGCCGAGGGAGCCGACGAGCAGGCCGATCACGGCCACGACGCCCGCCCGGGCCGCCACCCCCCGGCGCGCGCGCGACAGCGAGGCGCCGGCCGGCAGCTGCGCGCCGCCGTTCGCCAGCGCCAGGGAGACGCCGGCCAGCACGGCGAACAGCGCCGACGCCCGGCCCGCCGCCACGAGCGCCGTCGCGGTGGGCCCGACCTCGACGCCGTCGGCGTCGGCGGCGACCAGGGACAGCACGTGCGTGGCCACCATCCCCACCAGCGCCAGGCCGCGGGCGGCGTCGACCCCGACGAGGCGGGACGGCGAGCGCAGGCGCGCTCCGCGGGAGGGCGGGGCGGACGGCGCGGTCACGCCGCCGATGCTCGCACGGCGGGCCGGGCGCGCCGGTGCGTCCCGCCCGGGCGGGCAGGGGTCGGCACGCTCCTCGCCCGCAGCCGCCGCGGGAGCCGGGCGAGGGTCCGCGCGGCCCCCGCGGGCGCCACGGACGTCCGCGCGCACGGCGTCCGGCGGCTCGCGGAGCGCCCGCGGCAGCGCCCGTAGGGTGCCGCCCATGCCCACCGACCCGGCGTCGAACCTCCCGACCGACCCCGACCCCGGCCCCGGCGGGCTCCCGGGCGGCACCGCTCCGGAGCGCTCCGGGGACGGCCCCGAGCATCCTGTGGCGCCGGGGGCTCCCGGCGCCGGCGACGTCGCCCCGGGCGCCCCGCTGCACCGCGGCCGCTCGCCCTTCGCGGCCGTGCTCTTCGACATGGACGGCACGCTGGTCGACTCGACGCCGTCGGTGGAGCGCTGCTGGGCGCGCTGGGCCGAGGAGATGGACATCGACCTGCGGCGCCTGCTCGGCTGGCACGGCGTGCCGGCCGCCGCCATCGCGAGGGCGCTGCTCCCGCCGGAGCGCGTGGAGGCGGGGGTCGCCCGCATCACCGAGCTCGAGCTCGAGGACACCGACGGCATCCGCCCGCTGCCCGGCGCCGCCGAGGCGCTCGCCGTGCTGCCCGTGGGCCGGGCCGCGATCGCCACCTCGTGCACCCGCCCCCTCGCCCGCGCGCGCCTCGCGGCGGCGGGTCTGGACGCGCCCGAGGTCGTCGTCACGGCGGACGACGTCTCGCGCGGCAAGCCCGACCCCGAGCCCTTCCTCCTGGCCGCGCAGCGCCTCGGCGTCGACGCGTCCCGCTGCCTCGTCGTCGAGGACGCGCCCGCCGGCCTGGCTGCGGCCCGCGCGGCCGGGTGCGCCACGCTCGGGGTCACCACCACGACGCCGGCGGGGGAGCTCTCCGCCGACGTCGTCGTGCGCGACCTGGCCCAGGTGCGCGTCGTGGTGGACGAGGACGGCGTCCACGTCCTCGCCGGGGGCCCGGCGTGAACGGGCCCGGCGTGAACGGGTCCGGTGCGGGCGGGTCCGGCGTGAACGGGTCCGGTGCGGGCGTGCCCGGCGTGGGCGGCGGCCTCGACGGCGGCGCCGGCAGCGGCGGCCCCGAGCAGGAGGTCGCCCGCCAGGAGCAGGTGCAGGGCGCGGCACCGGCCGGCGGCTCCCCGGGGGGCAGCGGGGCCGGCGGCGACGCGGTGCCCGAGCCGGTCTTCCGCAGCGACGTCGTCGTCGAGCTCGTCCGCGCCAGCGCCAGCGACGCCGACGTGCTGTTCGCGGCGCGGGTGTCCACGAAGGGCGAGGGGAGCCGCGAGGACGTCGGCGCGGACGAGCAGGCGCAGGCGCGCTCGGCCGGCCTCGTCAACTACCTCATGCGGGACCGGCACGGCAGCCCGTTCGAGCACACGTCGATGACCTTCTACGTGCAGGCGCCGATCTTCGTCTTCCGCGAGTTCATGCGGCACCGCATCGCCAGCTACAACGAGGAGAGCGGGCGCTACCGCGAGCTGCGGCCCGTCTTCTACGTGCCGGGGCCCGAGCGGCGGCTGGTGCAGGAGGGCAAGCCCGGCGCCTACCGCTTCACCGCGGGGACCCCGGACCAGCACGCGCTCGTCGACGCCGAGGTCCGGGCCGCGAGCACCCGCGCCCACGAGGCCTACCGCGCGATGCTCGACGCCGGGGTCGCGCGCGAGGTGGCCCGGGTGGTGCTGCCGGTGACGACCTACTCCTCCATGTACGTGACGATGAACGCGCGCGCCCTGATGAACTTCCTCAGCCTGCGCACCCAGCGCGAGGGGTCGACCTTCCCCTCCTTCCCGCAGCGCGAGATCGAGATGTGCGCCGAGGCCATGGAGGAGGTGTGGCGCGGCCTGATGCCGCTCACGCACGCCGCCTTCGAGCGCAACGGGCGCGTCGCCCCCTGAGGCGGCGTCCTGGCGCGGGCGGCCGGGGGGAGCTCCGGGAGCACGGGGAGTCGGGCGGCGCGGGTAGAGGGGCGGCACGTCAGCCGAGCGCCCTCGGCGGCCCCCGGGCCGCTGGGGGTGCGGAGGCAGTGCCGACGCTCCACCCGTCGCGCCCGACGAAGGGGCACGGGCACGGGTGCCGGCTCTCGATGCCGCAGCACCCACTGACCGCGCAGCGGACGCGCGGACCGGGGTGTCGGCGGCGGCGCCTACCCTGGCGCGCGTGAGCACCGCACCCGTCACTCGTCGTGGTCCCTCTGGCGCTGCTGCCCCCCACGTGCCGGTGGACGACGTCCCCGGCCCCGCGCCGCTCACCGGCGGCGGGCTGGACGCCCACCGCGACCTGCCCCGGGTGCAGCAGCCGAGCTGGCCTGACGCGGCGGCGCTGGACCGCGCGACCGCGGAGCTGTCCACCCTCCCGCCGCTGGTCTTCGCGGGGGAGGTCGACCGCCTGCGCGAGCGCCTCGCGGAGGCGGCCCAGGGCCGGGCCTTCCTGCTCCAGGGCGGCGACTGCGCCGAGACGTTCGCCGACGCCACGGCCGACGCCATCCGCCGGCGCGTCAAGACGGTGCTCCAGATGGCCGTCGTGCTGACCTACGGCGCCAGCCTGCCGGTCGTGAAGATGGGCCGGATGGCGGGCCAGTTCGCCAAGCCCCGCAGCAGCGACGACGAGACGCGCGACGGCGTCACGCTGCCGGCCTACCGCGGCGACGCGGTCAACGGCTTCGCCTTCACCGAGCAGGCGCGCACGCCCGACCCGCAGCGGCTCGTGAAGGCCTACCACACGGCCGCGAGCACGCTGAACCTCATCCGCGCCTTCACCTCCGGCGGCTTCGCCGACCTGCGGCAGGTGCACGAGTGGAACCGCGGCTTCGTCGGCAACACGGCGACCTCCCGGTACGGCGAGCTGGCCGGCGAGATCGACCGGGCCATGGCCTTCATGGCGGCCTGCGGCGCCGACTTCGACGCGCTGCGCTCGGTGGAGATGTTCTCCAGCCACGAGGCGCTGCTGCTCGACTACGAGCGCGCGCTGACCCGCATCGACTCGCGCACCCAGCTGCCCTACGACGTCTCGGCGCACTTCCTGTGGATCGGGGAGCGCACCCGCCAGGTCGACGGCGCGCACGTCGACCTGCTGTCGCGGGTGCGCAACCCCGTCGGGGTCAAGCTCGGCCCCACCACGACGCCCGAGGACGCCCTCGCGCTCGCCGACAAGCTCGACCCCGAGCGCGAGCCGGGCCGCCTGACCTTCGTCACGCGCATGGGCGCCGCCCGCATCCGCGAGGCGCTGCCGCCGCTCGTGCGCGCGGTCGCCGACGCCGGCCGGACGCCGCTGTGGATCTGCGACCCCATGCACGGCAACACCTTCACGACGCCGTCGGGGGTCAAGACGCGTCGCTTCGACGAGGTCGTCGACGAGGTCCGGGGGTTCTTCGAGGTGCACCGAGCCGCCGGCACGGTGCCGGGCGGCCTGCACATCGAGCTCACCGGTGACGACGTCACCGAGGTGCTCGGCGGCGTCGAGGACATCGACGACGCGGCGCTGGCCACGCGCTACGAGACGCTGTGCGACCCGCGCCTGAACCACCAGCAGTCGCTGGAGCTGGCCTTCCTCGCCGCGGACATGCTGCGGGGGCGGTGAGCGTGGTGGCACCCGCGGCCCCGACCGCCTCCTCCGCCGCCGACCCGGCGGCTCCCGACCCGTCGACCTCCGGCGCCCCGTCCACCTCCGGCGCCGGGCCGGACGGCGGGGACCGGCCGGTGGACCTCCGCTCGGACACGGTCACCCGGCCCACGGCCGCCATGCGCCGGGCGATGGCCGAGGCGCTCGTGGGCGACGACGTGTACGGCGAGGACCCGACGACCACGGAGCTGGAGCAGCGGGTGGCCGCTCTGCTGGGGCACGAGGCCGGGCTGCTGACGCCGAGCGGGTCGATGGCGAACGTCCTGGGCGTCCGGCTGCTCGTCGAGCCCGGCCAGGAGCTGCTGTGCGACAGCCTCGCCCACGTGGTGCGGGCCGAGATGGGCGCCCACGGGGCGCTGGGCGGGATCACCACCCGGACGTGGCCCTCGGTGCCCCGGCCGGGCGCACCGGCGGGGCTGGTGGACGCGGACGTCGTCGAGGCGATGATGACGCCGGACGCCGGTCCGTACCTGGTCTCCACCGCAGCGGTGGCGGTGGAGAACACCCACAACTTCGGCGGCGGCACCATCACGCCGCTGCCCGTCCTGGCGGACCTGCGCGAGCGCACCCGCGCCGCGGGCGTCGCCGTCCACCTCGACGGCGCCCGGCTCTGGAACGCGGCCGTCGCGGACGGCGTCGACCTCGCCGACTACGGGGCCTGCGCCGACACCGTCTCCGTCTGCCTGTCCAAGGGGCTCGGCGCGCCGGTCGGCTCGGTCCTCGTCGGCAGCGCCGAGCGCATCGCCCGCGCGCGGGTGCTCCGCAAGCGGCTCGGCGGGGGCATGCGCCAGACCGGCGTCCTCGCGGCGGCCATGCTCCACGCGCTGGACCACCACGTCGACCGCCTCGCCGAGGACCACCGGCGCGCCGCCGACCTGGCGGCGGCCTGCGCGGCCGCCCTGCCCGGCTGCGTCGACCCCGCCTCGGTGCGCAGCAACATCGTCGTGCTCGACGTCCCGGGGGCGCCCGACCTCGCCGCCGCGGCCGCTGCGCACGGCGTGCGCGTCTCCGCGCTCGGCCCCCGGATGCTCCGGCTGGTCACGCACCTCGACGTCGACGACGAGGGGGCGCGCCGCGCCGCCGACGTCCTCGCGGAGGTGCTGGCGGGCGCCGGGAAGACGGGCCGCGACGCCCCGGGCGGGCCGCCGGGGCGCCGGCAGCCGTGATCCCGGAGGCGGGGGGACTCCTCGAGGGCGGGCCGCCCGAGGACGGTGGTGACGAGGGTCGGGGCGCGGGGGCGGCCCCGCTGGGCGCGTACGTGCCGCCGCGGGTCCTGCCGCCGGGCCAGCAGGCGCTGCCCGACCTCCCCGTCATGCACTACGGGCGCGTGCCCCGCTTCCGCCCGGAGCGGTGGAACCTCGTCGTGGAGGGGGCCACGCGCGACGGCCAGCGGCACGTGCTCGACTACGACGCCTTCGGCGCCCTGCCCCGTGCTCGGGTCCGGTCGGACCTGCACTGCGCGGCCCGCTGGAGCGTCCTGGACAACGAGTGGGGCGGCGTCCCCGCCCGCGAGCTGGTCGAGCGGCACCCGCCGGCCGACGACGTCGTCGGCGCGCTCGTGTACGCCGAGTACGGCTACTCGGCCACCGTGCGCCTGGAGGACCTGACCTCCCCGCGCACCCTGCTCGCCACCCACCGCGGCGGTGAGCCGCTGACCCCCGAGCACGGCTTCCCGGTGCGCCTGGTCCTGCCGCACCTGTACTCCTGGAAGGGGCCCAAGTGGTTCCGCGGGTGGGAGTACCTCACCGAGGTCAAGCGGGGTTTCTGGGAGGAGCGCGGCTACCACGCCGTCGGCGACTGCTGGCGCCAGGAGCGCTACGCCTACCAGGAGGACGAGGCGCCGGGCCGAGGCTGACCGACGGCCGGCCCTGCCGGCGGGAGGCGACCCCCGGTCCGTCAGACGACGGTGAGGGTGATGGTGGTCCCGGGCTCGGCCTCGGTGCCGCCGTCGACGCTCTGGTCGCGGACGGTGCCGAAGAAGCCCCCGAGGACGCTCTCCTCCTCGACGGTGAAGCCGGCGTCCTCCAGCGCGGCCCGCGCGGCCTCCAGCTGCAGCCCCACGACGTCGGGCACGGGCACCAGCTCCGGGCCGAGGGAGACCACGAGCGCCACGTCGTCGCCGGCGAAGAGCGTCCCGTCCTCGGGGTCCTGGCGCAGGACCTCGCCCTCGGGCACCTCGTCGCTGTTCTCCTCGGTGACGACGGCCTCGAGACCGGCGTCCGCCACGGCGTCGACGGCCTCGTCCTGCGGGCGCCCGACCACGTCCGGCACCTCGAGCGGCTCCCGGCCCCGGGAGGCGACGACCTCGACCTCCTCGCCGCGGCGCAGCTCCTCCCCGGCTCCGGGGTCCTGGCTGACCACAGACCCCTCGGGGACCTGCTCGTCGTAGACGGCCTCGCCCTCCTCCAGCGCCAGCCCCAGCCCCTCGACCTGCGTGCGGGCGGCGTCGAGGTCGTCCCCGACCAGGTCCGGGACCGCGGCGAACTCCGACCCCCGGGAGACGAACAGCTCGACCAGCTCGTCCGGGCTGACGTCCTGACCGGCCGAGGGGCTGCTGCTGATGACGGTGCCGGCCGGCACCTGCTCGTCGAAGCGCTCGGAGACCACGGAGGACAGGCCCGCGTCGGCGACGACCTGCTGGGCCGCCTGCGCGGTCAGCCCGGTCGTCTCGGGCGCGGGCACGTCCGCCCCCGGCCCGAGCAGCGCCCACCACGCGGCGCCGGCGGCGAGCACGGCCGCGAGCACGAGCGCGAGGACGGCGCCGACCACCGGCCCGCGGCGCCGGGCGTCCGGCGCTCGGGCGGCCCCGGCTGCGGCGGGCGCCGGCGCCGCGGCGGCCGCTCGGCGCCCGCGGCGTCCTCCGGCCCCCGCGGGGAGCGCGGTGGTGGGGGACGTCGTCGGGGCGGTCGGGGGCGAGAGGTCACCGGCTCCGGCGGGCCGGCTGCCGCCCGCCCGCCCGCCGGCCGGTCGGCTGCCGCCCGACCCGTGCGGGGGCTCCCCGACCGGGACGGCGGCCACGTGCTCGTGGTGGGTGGGCAGCGCGCTCGTGGCCGACGCGCCGGCCCCGCGCCCGGGCGCCCCGTCGGTGCGGCGGGGCGCCGCGTCCTGGACGGCGTCGGGCAGGTCGCGGCGCAGCGCCCGCACCTCGTGCACGAGCTCGCGCGCGTCGGCGGGCCGCTCCTCGGGGTCCCGGGCCGTCATCCACAGCACGAGGTCGTCGAGCTCGGGCGGCACGGTGGCCACGAGCTCGCTGGGGACGGGCACGTCGCGCGTGACGTGCTGGTGAGCCACCTGGATCGGCACCTCGCCGGTGAAGGGCTGGGCGCCGGTGAGCATCTCGAACAGGGTGATGCCGGCGGCGTAGACGTCGCTGCGGGCGTCGGCGGTGCCGTGCAGGACGAGCTCGGGGGAGAGGTAGGCCACCGTGCCCATGAGGACGCCCGTGGCGGTCGAGGTCTGGGTGCTGGCCGCCCGGGCGAGGCCGAAGTCGGCGACCTTGACCCGCCCGTCGTCGGTGAGCAGGACGTTCTCCGGCTTGACGTCGCGGTGCACCACGCCGGCCCGGTGGGCGGCGGCGAGCGCCTCGAGGACGGGCTCGAGCACCGCCAGTGCCGTCCCCGCGCGAAGCGGTCCCTCGGCCGCGAGCAGGTCGCGCAGCGTGCTGCCCGGCACGTGCTCGAGCACCAGGTAGACGACCCCGTGAGGGAGGGTGTCGTCGCGGCCCTGGTCGAAGACGCCGACGACGCTGGGCGAGGACACGCGCGCGGCGGAGACGGCCTCGCGGTGGAAGCGCGCGACGAAGTCGGGGTCCTGGGCGAGGTGGGGGTGCATCACCTTGAGCGCGACGTCGCGGTCCAGCCGCGTGTCCGTGGCGAGGTAGACGGTCGCCATCCCGCCGCGCGCGATGCGCCGCACCACCGCGTAGCGGCCGTCGACCGAGGCGCCGACCAGGGGGTCCGCGACGCCGTCCGCGCGACTCCCTGCCATGGCCGCGAGTCTAGGGACGGCGGTGCGCCGGCCCGGTCAGGCCCGCCGGGGCCGGACCGGGCCGGAGGCTCACCGGTACTGGCGCTCCAGGGTCTGGACGCTGGCCACGTAGCGGCGCGTGTCGGCGTACATCCCGCGGCTGCGGACCGAGCTGAGCCCCTGGTAGTACCCGGCGATCGCGGTGGCCTCGTCCGGGGCGCTGCGCGCCAGGGAGCGCAGGAGGACGACCCCGGCCGTGACGTTGTCCTGGGGGTCCAGCAGGTCGATGTCCTGGCCGGCGAGGTCCGACGCCCAGCGCCCGGAGGACGGGATGACCTGCATGACGCCGACGGCGTTGGCCGGGGAGACGGCGCGCATGTTGAACCCGGACTCCTGGAAGGCCACCGCCTGGGCCAGCGCCGGGTCGACCCCCCAGCGCAGCGCCGTGTCCCGCACCATCTGCCGCATCTCGTCGCGGCTCGGCACGGGCCTGGCGGCCAGCGCGTCGCGGTTGGCCGTGGCCGACTGCGTCGTCGACGAGGGGTAGGAGTGGCCGAGGAAGGTGGAGGGCACCGGTGCGCTGCTGCTGGGCGCCGGCTCGGTGCTGGCGCCCCCGGGGACCGACAGCTGCTGGCCCACGCGGATCAGCCCGTCGGCGCCGACGCCCGGGTTGACCTGGCGCAGCGCCGCCACCGTGGTGCCCTGCCGGCGGGCGATGGTGCTGAGGCTGTCACCGGGCTGGACGGTGTAGGTGCCGGACCGGCTGCCGGCCGGTGCGGGGGAGGTGCTGGGTGCCGGTGCGGCGGCGGAGGTCCCGGACAGGCGCAGGGTCTGGCCGGCGCGGATGGAGGCGCGGGAGTCCAGGCCGTTGGCCTCGACGATGGCCCGCTGGCTGGTGCCCGTGCGGGCGGCGATGGCGCTGACGGTGTCACCGGGCTGCACGACGTACGCCCCCTCCGGGGACGCCGCGGCGGCGACGGCGCGGTCCAGGCGCAGGGTCTGGCCGGCGCGGATGGAGCCGCTCGCGTCCAGGCCGTTGGCGGCGATGACCTCCTGCTGGGACAGGCCGCTGCGGCGGGCGATGCCGCCGACGGTGTCACCGGGCTGCACGACGTAGGAGCCACCGGTCGCCGCCGCCACCACCGCGACGGCGGCGGCGAGCTGGACCTCCTCGGCCTGCACCGGGGCGCCCTGCGCCGGCCCGCGCTGCACCTGGGTCCCGCGCGATGGCTTCCCCGGGGTCGCTGCCGCGGCGCCACCCGCGGGACGCGCGCGCTCGTCCACGGACGTCGCCTCCTCCGCCGCGACCGCCGTCGCGGTCGGGAGGAGGCCTCCCGCGCCGAGGGCCGCGGCGACGACGAGGGAGAGGTGCCGGCCGCGCCGGCGCCACGGGGTGCCGGGAGCAGCGGCAGCGGCAGCGGGAGCGGCCGTGCTGGTGCTGGAGGGCAGGACCTCGGTGCCGGCGGGGGCCAGCGCGGGGGGCGTCGACATGGCGTCCTTCGCGGTCTCTCGTCTCGATCGGGCGGACCCGGTCGCCCCGGCGGGGCTCGTCCTCCGCAGGGGCTCGTCGCCGGGCGACGCTGCGGCTGGTCGTCGTGTGACTTGTGTGACTCGTGTGATTCACGTGCTTCGTGATGCTGCTGTGACAAACGTACCTCAGTGACGGTCGACTGCGGAGAGTCACATCGGTGCAACTCGTCCCGGCGGGTGACGGGCGCCCCCGGGCGTGCCGCCACCAGCGCGTCGAGCGCTCGGGACGTCTCCGGCGTGCGAGGGCACGACGTCGTGCCGGGGCGACGGGGGGCGCGCGGACCCGGCCGCCCCGCGCGCGGGGCGGGCGTGGTCGCGCCCCGGCCGTCCGTGGCAGGCTCGGGGCGTGAGCACGGCACCTGGCCCCCGAGGCGACGACCGGCAGCAGGAGGAGCGGTCCGCCGCCACCGAGCTCGAAGAGCTCGTGGACGAGTGGTGGACGCTGGCCCAGGTGGCCGAGCACCTGGACCTGTCGCTGTCCCAGGTCCGGCGCCTGGTCGCCGACCGCGACCTTGTGGCGGTCCGCCGGGGCAGGCCGCGCGCCGACTGCGTGCCGCGGGCGCTCGTGGACCCCGAGCCGCTGCGGCGGCTTCGGGGCACGGCCGTCGTCCTCGCCGACGCGGGCTACACCGACGCCGAGGCCCTGCGGTGGCTGTTCACGCCCGACCCCTCGCTGCCCGGCACCCCCGTGGAGGCCCTGCGCGCCGAGCACCGCACCACCGAGGTCCGCCGGCGGGCGCAGGCCCTCGCCTTCTGACGACGCCCCTGACGACGCCCCCTGACGACGCCCCCTGACGACGCCCCCGACGACGGCCCGGGGCGACGTCACGGGAGCCGGGTCAGGCGGTGCGCCAGGCCCTCTCGTCGCGGCGGGCGCGACGGGCCCGTGCCAGCGCGGGCAGCGCCACCCGAAGGCGCCGGGGCGTCGGCACGGAGACGCGCCGGTGCAGCACGCGCAGGTCCGCGTCCTCCACGGCCCCGAGGATGCCGCCGTAGAGCTCCTCGGCGCAGGAGATGGCGTCGCGGCTGGTGGGGGAGAGCATCCCCACGCCCGGCGCGGCGCGCGCGTAGAGCTCGCGGGTGCGGGCCACCTCGAGCTGGAGCAGCGTGCGCACCCCGGGCGTCAGCGAGGCCGACCGGCGGCAGTGCCACAGCTCGTCGCGGTCCACGCCGCAGGCGTCCAGGTCCTCCTGGGGCAGGTACACCCGTCCCCGCTCGAGGTCCTCGCCGACGTCGCGGATGAAGTTGGACATCTGGAAGGCCTCGCCGAGGGTCCGCGCGCAGCGGGCCGCCGGCTCCTCCAGCCCGGGGAGGGGCTCGAGGACCGGCAGCATCTGCAGCCCGATGACCGCCGCCGAGCCGTGCATGTAGTCCACGAGGTCGGCCCAGGTCGCGTAGCCGGTCTCGGTGATGTCCATCCGCATGGAGGCGAGGAAGGCGCGCACGTGCTCGCGCGGGACCTCCCAGCGCTCCATGGTCAGCGCCATGGCCCGGCTGACGGCGTCCGGGGCCGTGCCCCCCGCCCGCGCGCCGTCCAGTCCCCGCCAGAACTCCGCCTCGAAGCGCACCAGCGCGGCGGGGTCGGGGGCCGTGAGGCTGTCGACGAACTCGTCGGCGTAGCGCGCGAACCCGTACAGGGCCCAGACCCAGGGGCGCTTGGCCGGCGGCAGCAGCGCCGTCGCGAGGTAGTAGGTGCGCCCGTGCTCGGCGTGCAGGCGGCGGCACTCCTGGAAGTCGGCGCGCAGCGCCGGGTCGGTGATGCCGGCCGCGTCGAGCGAGCGCTCGCCGACGCGGTAGCGCCCGGGCACGGGCGTCCGCGCCGTCGCGAGGGCGCTCACCGGTAGGCCCGCGAGCGGTAGCCGGGCACCTTGCCCGTGATGCGCTCGGCGGCCAGCCGGCCGGAGACCAGGACCATGGGCACGCCCACGCCGGGCTGGGTGCCCGATCCCGTGAAGACGACGTTCTCGCCCCAGAGGTTGCCGGGGCGGAACGGCCCGGTCTGGCTGAACGCGTGCGAGGCGGCGAAGGGCGCGCCCGCCTCCATCCCGCGGCGCTGCCAGTCCAGCGGCGTCGTGACGTCCTCGACCTCGATGCCGTCGGCGAAGCCGGGGAAGCCCCGGGACTCCAGGGTCCGCAGCACGTGCTCGCGGTAGTGCGGCGCGGTGCGCTCCCAGTCCAGGTCCGGGGCGCTCTGCAGGTTGGGCGTCGGGAAGAGGACGTAGTACGTGTGCCTCCCCTCCGGCGCCGCGCTCGGGTCCGAGACCGACGGCGTGGAGACGAGCACGCTCGGGTCGCTCATCAGGCGCCCGCCCGTCAGCTCGGCGAACACCTCCTCCCACGCGTGGCCGAAGGAGATCGTGTGGTGCGCCGCGTCCGGGTAGTGCGCCGTCGAGCCGGCGAGCATGAGGTAGCAGGACGGGGAGTACGTCATCCGCCTCGACGTGCGGCTCTCGCGGCCCAGCAGGTCGCGGTGGGCGACCGGGAGGTCGGGGTTCAGCACGACGGCGTCGCACGGGATGCGCTCGCCGGCCTCGGTGAGGACGGCGCTCGCGCGACCCCCGCTGTGCTCCACCGACGCGACGGGCGTGGAGTAGCGCACGTCCACCCCGTGGGCCTCCAGCGCCGCGGCCATGGACTCGGGCACGGCGGCCACGCCGCCGCGGGGGAAGTACACGCCGGCGACGGAGTCCATGTAGGCGATGACGGCGTAGAGGGCCAGCGCGTCGTAGGGGGAGAGCCCGGCGTAGAGGGCCTGGAAGGAGAAGGCGCGCTGGGTCCGGGTGTCCTTGAGGTACCTCTCCACCCGCGGCGCGAGCTTTCCGAAGCCGCCGAGCGCGGCGAGCCGGGCCAGGTCGGGGGTGATCAGGTCCAGGGGGGTGTCGATGTTGGTGTCGATGAAGTTGCGCATCTCCGCGCGGTAGAGCTTGGAGACGTAGTCGGCGTAGCGCAGGTAGCCGCGGGCCTCCTCGGGCCCGCACACGCGCTCGACCTCTGCCGCCATCGCGCCGGCGTCGGCGTGCACGTCCATCGACGAGCCGTCGGCGAACTGGGCCCGGTAGAGCGGTGAGACCGGGTCCAGGGTGAGCCAGTCCTCCATCGACTCCCCGAGCGCGTCGAAGCAGTCGGCGATGAGGTCGGGCATCGTCAGGACGGTGGGGCCCGGGTCGAACCGGTAGGTGCCCGTGGGCCCCTGGAGCTCGAGCCGTCCCGCGCGGCCGCCGGGGACGGCCTCGCGCTCCAGCAGCGTCACGCGCCGGCCGGCGCCGGCCAGGCGCATGGCCGCGGACAGGCCGGCGAGGCCGGCCCCGACCACCACGACGTGGTCGCTCGGGCCCGACGTCGTGCGCACCCGCCCGGGGACGGCGGCCTGCGCGGCCCAGCGGGCCCAGCGGCGGGAGCGGCCGGACGGGGCGCCGGAGCGCTGGCCGACACCCTCCAGGAGCGGGCTCATGCGGTGTCCTCGTGGAACGGGCTCATGCGGTGTGCTCGGGGAGCGGGCTCATGGGGTGTCCTCGCGGAGTGGGCGTCTGGTGCCGGACGGGCTGTCGGCGGGGTCGGGGCCGGCACGGGCAGGGGTGGGGGCGGCGCGGGCCGCGCAGGGCGCTGCGCGCGGTGGGGCGTCAGGCGCCGCGCTCGCAGGAGGTCACGCGCTGCGCGCCGTGGCGATGGACACGAGCTCGCCGAGGGCCTCGCGCGCCTCCTCGGTGACGGGGGCGGCGGCCAGAGCACGCCGCGAGCGCCCGACGAGGTCGTCGATGAGCGTCTCGACGGCGCCCAGCGCCCCGGTGCGCTCGATCAGGTCCTGCAGCACGGCCACGCCGTCGTCCTCGAGGTCGGGGGCGCCGAGCAGCGAGGCCAGCAGCGCGGCGTCGCGGGCGTCTCCGCGCTGGGCGGCCAGGGCGACGAGCATGGTGCGCTTGCCCTCGCGCAGGTCGTCCCCGGCGGGCTTGCCCGTGACGACGGGGTCCCCGTACACGCCGAGGACGTCGTCGCGGAGCTGGAACGCCTCGCCGAGGGGCAGCCCGTAGGCCGAGAGCGCGGCGCGCTGGTCGGCGTCCGCGCCGGCGAGGGCGGCCCCGATGAGCAGCGGGTGCTCCACCGTGTACTTCGCGCTCTTCCAGCGCAGCACCCGCAGCGCGCGCTCGTCGGCGCCCTCGGGGGCACCGCCCGAGGCCTGCTCGTGCACGTCCAGGTACTGCCCCGCCATGAGCTGGGTCCGCATGCGGTCGAACACGAGCCGGGCGGCCACGAGCCGCTCGGCCTCGGCGCCGCAGGCCGTGAGCGCCTCGTCGCTCCACGCGAGGCACAGGTCCCCGGCGAGGATCGCCGCCGACTCCCCGAAGCGCTCGCACGACCCGCTCCAGCCCCGGGTGGCGTGCAGGTCGGCGAAGCGGCGGTGCAGGGCCGGCATCCCCCGCCGGGTGTCCGAGCCGTCCATGACGTCGTCGTGGATGAGCGCCGCCGCCTGGAACAGCTCCAGGGCCGCGCCCACGCGGTCCACCACCGCGCCGTCCTGCCCGCCCGCGGCCCGGTAGCCCCAGGCGCAGAAGGCCGGGCGCAGCCGCTTCCCGCCGGCCATGAGGGCGGCCACCGCGTCGACGAGCGGCTCCGTCTCGGGGGAGACCTCGGACAGCACGCCCCGCTGGCGGGCGAGCACCGCGTCGAGCTCGGCCTGGACCCCCCGCCGCATCGACTGGGCCCTCACCGCGTGCGCATCCACGTCGACCTCCTGCCGTCGCGGCCGCTGCTGGACCCGACTCCCCGCGCCGTCCGGAAGCGGCGTCCTCAGCAGCGTAGGCGCCGCGGTGCCGCTGGGGGAGGGCGGGCGGCGCCGGGCGTCCACGGGGCGGAGCGGTCCTCGGGGCGCGGCGGGGCCCGGGCTAGCCTCGGGCCATGGTGAGCGGCGGGGCCCCTCTGCAGGACGTGCTGGCGGACCTCGGCCGCAGCGGACGGCCGTCGCTGTCTTTCGAGTTCTTCCCCCCGCGCGACGACGCCGGCGAGGGCGTCCTGTGGGAGTCGCTGCGGCGTGTGGAGGCCCTGGAGCCGACCTTCGTCTCGGTGACGTACGGGGCCGGCGGGTCCACGCGGGACCGCACCGTGCGGGCCACCCGCGCCCTCGCGCGCGAGACCACGATGTCCCCGGTCGCCCACCTCACGTGCGTCTCGGCCTCGCGCGCCGACCTGCGCCGGGTCGTCGGGGAGTACGCCGACGCCGGGGTCTCCTCCGTGCTGGCGCTGCGCGGGGACCCGCCGGGCGGTCCCGGCGCGCCGTGGGAGCAGCACCCGCAGGGGCTCGGGACGGCGCTGGAGCTCGTGGAGATGCTGCGCTCCCTGGGCGACTTCACCGTCGGCGTCGCGGCCTTCCCGCACCGGCACCCCGAGTCCGCCGACGCCGACCAGGACGCGAGGGTGCTGGCGCTCAAGGCCCGCGCGGGCGCGTCCTTCGCGGTGACGCAGCTCTTCTACGAGGCCCGCCTGTGGACCGAGCTCGTGGACCGCGCCGCCGGCCACGGCTGCGACATCCCCGTGCTCCCCGGGCTCATGGCCATCACGTCGACGAAGCAGATCCGCACCTTCGCCAAGCTCTCCGGCGCGCCGGTGCCGGCAGCGCTCGCGGAGCGCCTGGAGGCCGCTGCGCTCAGCGGCGGGGAGGCCGAGGTCCGGCGGGTCGGCGTCGCGCTGACCGCCGAGCTCGGCGCCGAGCTGCTCGAGGCGGGAGCCCCCGGCCTGCACCTGTACACGCTGAACCGGTCCTCCGCGTCCTCGGAGATCGTCCGGGCGCTCGGCCTCCGAGAGCCGGCCCGCGCGGCGGCAGCCCCCGCCCGGCCCGCCCTCGCAGCGACCTGAGGAGCCCGGTGCGCGCGCACGGCCTGCCCGACCGTGAGGAGCACCTGCGCCGCTGGGCCGCCCTGCACGGCGCGCCGGCCCCCACGGGCGTCGTGCGCTGGTGGCTCTCGCTGGTCCACGCCCTCTCCCTCCCGCTGGCCCGCGCCGGCGTCGCGCCGACGACGCTGACGGCCGCCGGTCTGCTGCTCCCCGTCGCGGCGCTCCCCGCCGCGGCCGCCGGCGGGCGGTGGGCGCTGCTCGTGCCCGCCCTCGTGGTGGTCTCCGGCGTCGTCGACAGCCTCGACGGCGGTGTCGCGGTGCTCCGGGGGGCCACGAGCTCCTGGGGGGCGCTCGCGGACGCGCTCGCCGACCGCCTGGCCGACGCCCTCGCCCTGGCCGCCCTCTGGCTGCTCGGCGCGCCGGGCCCCGTGGTGGTGGCCGCGGGCGCGCTCGCCGCGCTCGCGGAGTACGCGCGGGCGCGCGGCGGGGCGGCCGGCGTGCACGACGTCGGCGTGGTCACGGTGGGCGAGCGGCCCACGCGCGTCCTGGTCGTCGCCGCGACCGCGCTGGTCGCCGGCCTGCGCCCGGAGCAGGCGGGCACCTGGGCCGCGGTCGGCGCGTGGGCCGCGCTCGCCGTGGCCGTCGTCGCACTGGCGCAGCTGGTCCCGGTCCTGCGGCGCCAGCTGCAGGAGCTGGACGGCGAGGGCGGGACCGGTCGGCCCGGTGGCGGGGCCAGAGGAGGGGCCCGAGGAGGGGCCGGGGGAGGGGCCGGGGGAGGGGCGCCCGCCTGAGCCGGTGCGAGCGGCCGCCGCGGGGTCCCGGGCACCGGGCTCGGCGAGGCCGTCCCCGCCTCCTGCGGGGCGCCCCCGGCGCCCGCACGGGGTGACGAAACCGGGGAGGGCCGCAGATGAGGCACACTGGGAGGACCGCGGCGCCTCCGGCGCCCCGCCGAGCCGCCCCCGCAGCTCTCCGGCAGCGGCTCGGCCGCACCTGGGCCGCGCCCGCCGGCCTCGCGGGAGGAGCCCCTCGGCGCCCGCTCCTCGGCCCGAGAGGCACCTGTGCCCGAGTCCCGTCCGTCCCGTCCCTCCTCCTCTTCCTCCTCCGAGCGCTCCTCCGCCCGCGGCGGCTCGCCCCGCCAGGGCGGGGGTTCCCGTGGCCCCCGCGGCGGCGGCCCCCGCGGCGGCGCCCCGCGCCCCGGCGGCGGCGCCCGTCGTGGCGGCGCCCCGCAGGGTGACGGCCGCCCGACCGCGCCCGCGTCGCCGTCCGCCGACCTCGCCGGCGCCGTCCTGGTCTCCGAGGACGCTCTCGTCGAGCAGTCCTTCGCCGAGCTCGGCGTCCCGCAGCCCCTCGCGACCTCCCTCGCCGGGCGCGGCTTCGAGAAGCCCTTCCCCATCCAGGCCGTGACGCTGCCCCACACGCTGGCCGGTCGCGACGTCCTCGGCCGTGGGCGGACGGGCTCGGGCAAGACCCTCGCCTTCGCGCTGCCGCTGGCCGCGCGCCTGGCCGGCACCGCCGGCGGGCGCCGTAGCCCCGGACGCCCCCGCGGCCTCGTGCTCGCCCCGACGCGCGAGCTCGCCACGCAGATCACCGCGACGCTCGAGCCGCTCGCGACGGCCGTCGGCCTGAAGGTCACCACGATCTTCGGCGGCGTGCCCCAGGGCCGGCAGGTCACCGCGCTGTCCGCCGGGGTCGACGTCGTCGTCGCCTGCCCGGGCCGCCTGGAGGACCTCATCGGCCAGGGCCACCTGCGCCTGGACGAGGTGGAGGTCACCGTCCTCGACGAGGCCGACCACATGGCCGACCTCGGCTTCCTGCCCGGCGTCAAGCGGCTGCTCGACCGCACCCCCGAGGTCGGCCAGCGCATGCTGTTCTCCGCGACGCTCGACAACGGCGTGGACGTGCTCGTGCGCCGCTACCTCACCGAGCCCCTGACCTTCGCCATCGACCCGGCGACCTCGCCGGTCGTGGAGATGACGCACCACTGGCTGTCGGTGCGCGACGCCGACGCCAAGGCTGAGGTGGTGCGCGCCCTGGCCTCCGGCACGGGCCGCCGGATGATGTTCCTGCGCACCAAGCACCAGGCGAAGAAGCTCGCCCGCCAGCTGACGGCCTCGGGCATCCCCGCAGTCGACCTGCAGGGCAACCTCTCCCAGAACAAGCGCCAGGAGAACCTCGCCGCGTTCTCGACCGGCGACGTCAAGGTGCTCGTGGCCACCGACATCGCGGCGCGAGGCATCCACGTCGACGACGTCGAGCTCGTCGTCCACGTCGACCCGCCCACCGAGCACAAGGCGTACCTGCACCGCTCCGGGCGCACCGCCCGCGCCGGCTCGGGCGGCGACGTCGTCACGCTCGTGCTGCCCGAGCAGAACGGCGACGTCCGCACGCTCGTGCGTCTCGCCGGCATCGCGCCCGCCAAGCACGAGGTGGACGCCTCCTCCCCGGTCGTCGCCGAGCTCACCGGCACGGTCGCCGCGCACGTCGAGCCGGCGCCCCCGGCGCCGCCGCAGCAGCAGCCGGCTGCCGGCGGCGGACGTCGCGGCCGCGGCCGGGGCGCGTCCGGTGGCGGTGCCGCCGCGCCGAGCGCCGGCTCCCGCGGTGGCGGTGCCCGCGGCGGCGGTGGTCGCCGTCCCAGCGGCGGTGGCGGCGGCGGTCGCGGCGGCGCGCCGTCGAGCTGGTCGTCCTCCTCCGACGGGTGGGGCGGCGGCTCGTCCTCCGGTCCCGGCTCGTCCGGCGGCGGCACCTCGGCCCGCCCGCCGGCCCAGCGCCGCTCGGTCGTCGACGTCTCCCGCGCGGGCGGCGGTCGTCGCGGCGGTCGCTGACCGCTTCGTCGCCTGACCCGCCGACGCCCGGCCACGACGACGTCGTGCGCCGGGCGTCGCGCGTCCGGCCCTCCGCCCTTCCGGCCCACCGCCCTTCCGGCGCCGGAGGTGCCGCCCCCCCCCGGCACTTCGGTGCCACTTCGCCCTGGGGAGGCGTCTTCCCCGGCACTTCGGTGCCACTTCGCCCTGGGGGCGTCTTTCCCCGGCACTTCGGTGCCACTTCGCCCTGGGGAGGCGTCTTCCCCGGCACTTCGGTGCCGCTTCGCCGTGGGGGGCGCCGTGCCCGGGCACTTCGGTGCCGCTTCGCCGTGGGGGGCGTCTTTCCCCGGCACTTCGGTGGCGCTTCGCCGTGGGGGGCGTCTTTCCCCGGCACTTCGGTGGCACTTCGCCCTGGGGGGCGTCTTTCCCCGGCACTTCGGTGCCACTTCGCCGTGGGGGGGGCGCCGCGTCCCGGCACTTCGGTGCCGCTTCGCCGTGGGGGCGCCGTGCCCGGGCACTTCGGTGCCGTGGTGTCGTCGGGGCGTGCGTGCTGCCGGCACGTCGGCGGCTCGGTGCGGCAGCCCGGCTCGCGCGCTCGGGTCAGGCGCGGCCTACCAGCCCCGCGACGACCTCGGCGGACAGGCCCACCAGCGGGAGGCCGCCGCCGGGGTGGCTGGAGCCGCCGACGCAGTACAGGCCCGCCAGCTCGGTCTCGTTGGACGGGCGCAGGAAGGCGGCGCGCGCGCCGTTGCTCGAGCTGCCGTAGATCGACCCGCCGACGCTGCCGGTGAGCCGCTCGAGGTCTGCCGGGGTGCGGATGCCGCGCCAGCGCACCCGATCCCGGACGTCGAGGCCGCGGGCGGCCATCACGTCGAGCACGTGGTCGGCGTAGCGCTCGGCCAGCGGCGTCCCGTCGTCGTCGACCGCGTCCCAGTCGACGCCCTCGCGCGGCGCGCCGGGGCGGTGGCGCGGGGCGTTGACGAGGACGAACCAGGCCTCGGAGTCCTCGTCCGGCCGGGTCGCGGGGTCGTCGGGGGCGCTGATGTAGACGGTCGGGTCCTGCACCGGGACCGGCGCCCCGCGGTGGCGGCCGGTGCCCGACAGCGCGTCGAACTCCGCGTCGTAGTCGGCGGGGAAGAGCACCGTGTGGTGCTGCAGGCCCGGCGTCCTGCCCTCCAGGGCCAGCAGGAGCACGACGCCGCTCGCCGAGGGCTCCGCGCGCCGCAGCCGCGCCGCCCCGCGCCGTCGCACGCGTCCCGGCGGCAGGAGGGCCCGCCCCCCGGTGCCGGCGCCGTAGAGCGCGGCGGCGTCGCCGGCCATGACGACGACGTCGGCGGCCACCTCCTCGCCGCCCGCGAGGCGGACCCCGGCGACGCGCTCGTCGCGGACCAAGACCTCCTCCACCGCTGCGCCGCAGCGGATCTCACCGCCGAGCGCCTCGACCCTGCCGGCCATGGCCAGGGCCAGGCGCCGCAGGCCGCCGCGGACGTACCAGGAGCCGAAGGCGTGCTCGACGAAGGCCGTGGACGCGAGGGCGGCCGGCGCCCTGCGCGGGTCGGAGCCGGAGTAGGTGGCGTAGCGGTCCAGCATCGTCCGCAGGTGCGGGTGCTCCAGCAGCTGCTCGCCGAGGCCGCGCAGGGACGTCAGCGGGGCGATGGTCCGCAGGTCGGCGCGGCTGCGCGCGAGCGGGAGCAGCGTGCGCAGCCCGCGCAGGGGGGAGGTGAGGAAGGGGCCGCGCGAGAGGTCCCAGATGCGCGCCCCCCGCTCCAGCAGGCGCAGCCACTGCTCGCCCGCGCCCTCCCCGAGCGCCTCGTCCAGGGCCCGGCGCAGGGCGCCGCGCGACCCGGTGGGCACGTCGACCTGCGTGCCGTCGGCGAACCGGTAGCGGCAGGCGACGTCGAGGGGGACGAGGTCGACGCAGGCCTCGAGCTTCTTCCCGGTCTTGACGAACAGGTCCCGGTACACGGCGGGGAGCGTCACCAGGCTCGGGCCGGTGTCGAAGCCGAACCCCTCGTGCTCGACCCAGCCGAGCTTGCCGCCGACCTCGTCGGCGGCCTCGAGGACGAGGACGTCGTGGCGCTGGCGGGCGAGGCGCATGGCGACGGCGAGCCCGCCGGCCCCGGCGCCGACGACGACGACACGGGCCATCAGGCGAGCTGGCCGCCGATCGAGAAGTCCTGCAGCCCGCCGGAGGAGGTGATCGACAGGGTCAGCAGGTCGGCGGCGGCGCCGCGCGTGAACGTCGTCACGACCGCCCCCTGCACCGCGGGGGGCGTGGTCGCGGTGAAGCCCTGGGCGGTGAGGGCCTGGGTGTAGAAGGCCGCGACCTCCTCGGCGCTGCGGGTGGTGCGCCCGGCCAGCGCGACGGTGCGCCCGCCGCCGTCCTGGGCGACGACGTTGGACAGCGTGACCTCGGCCTCGGGGAGCAGCGGGAGGACGTCGAGCGGGAAGCCCTCGACCACCTTCCCGACGGCGACGCCGGTCGGGGAGCCGGAGGGCGTCGCGGTGGGGGAGGGCGACGCCGGTGCGGACGCGCTCGGCGTCGGCGCGGCGCCGCTCGGCGACTCGCCCGGAGAGGGGGAGGGGGAGGCCGCCGGGGCGGGGGTGTCGGTCGGCGCGGGGGACTCCTCGGCGGTGCACCCCGCGACGCCCAGGGCCACGGCGACGGCGAGCGCGGCGGCGGCGCGAGCGGGGCGGGGGGCGGAGGAGGTGCGCACCGGCTCACGGTACGCCAGCGAGGGCGCCCGGCCCGGGTCTCCCGGCCCCTCTCGGCACCGCCCCGGGCGGGCGTCGAGGCCGCGGTCCGGTGCTCAGGACGTCGGGAGGAGGCGGTCCTTCCACTGCAGGTCACCGCGGCGGTGGCCGCGGACGGAGCGGACGACGAGCCCGGCGAGCACGACCAGCGACGCGGGGTGGGCGAGGGCGTCGGGCCAGGCACGCCCCCCGGTCCGGCGCGCCGCGACCACCCGGGAGGCGACGCCCGCCGCGAGGCCCAGCGCGCCCGTGCGCGAGCCCGCGAGGGCCCCGGCGAGCGGGGCGAGGCCGAGCGCCGTCAGGGCCGCCGCGAGGGCGAGGGAGCGCCCCGGGGAGCCGCCGGCGCTCCACAGCGACTTGGCGTAGCCGTCGCGCACCGCGGGCCACCCGTCGTACATGCGGCACGTCGCGAGCGCCGTGCCGTCCGCCACGCCGCCGCGCCCGCCCGCCGCCTTGACGGCGCGGACGAGCGCGACGTCGTCGAGGACCTCGCCGCGCACGGCCGCGTGGCCGCCCGCGGCGCGGTAGCGGGCCGCGTCGACGACGAGCAGCTGGCCGTTGGCGGCCGACAGCGAGGGGCGCGGCGAGCGCTCGGCCAGGCGCAGCGGCAGCGTCGCGAGCCAGGACCACTGCAGCAGCGGCTGGACGAGGCGCTCGCCGGGCGTGCGGGCGAGCTGGCGGGGGTAGGGGGACACGAGGTCCAGGCCGCTCGTGCGCAGCAGGTGCGCCGACGCCGCGACCGCCGCCGGCGCCAGGCGGACGTCGGCGTCCACGAACACCAGGACGTCGCCGTCCGCGGCCTCCGCGAGCTGGGTGCACGCCCAGGGCTTGCCGAGCCACCCCGGTGGGGCCGGTCGGCCGGGCAGGACGCGGACCCGCGGGTCCCCGGCCGCCGCCCCGCGGGCGACCGCGGCCGTGCCGTCGCGGCTCGCGTCGTCCAGGACGAGGACCTCGAGGTCCTCGACGCCGCGCTGGGCCAGGACGGCGACCAGGCAGGCGGCCACCTGGTGCGCCTCGTCGCGCACGGGCAGCAGCACGCTCGTGCGCTCGCGCACCGGGGGCGGGTCCGCCACCGGCCGGCGCAGCAGCAGCGCGTTGGCGCACGTGTGCACGGCCAGGCCCGCAGAGACGGCCGACGTCGCACCGACCAGGGCCCGTCCGGCGCGGCGCAGGCCACGGGGCCCGCGTGGCTCGCGGCGGGCGCTCACGACCGGGGTGCGCTCGTCGCCCGGCGGCGCGCTCGTCGCCGGCGGCGCGCTCATCGCCGGCGGCGCATCGGGCCGGCGGCCCACAGCCAGTGCGCCAGGGTGGGCGCGACCACGGCGCCCATCACGACGAAGCCCCAGAGCCCCGCCCACGGCCGGCCGGCGAAGGCGAGCGCGTCGACCGTCGAGCCGAGCCAGGTCCAGCCCAGCAGGATGCTGGGGACGGCGAGCTCGGCCGAGCCCCGCGCGCGCAGGGTGCCCGGCGCCGGGGGGCGCACCAGGCGGCGGGAGGACGCGGGCGCGCGCCGGCGGTGCGGAGGGCGCCGCGGGTCCGGGACGACGCGGTGCAGGACCGCGCTGATGACGAGCGCCACGAGCAGCCAGCCGGCGTAGTTCGTCAGCGGCACCCCGGGGACGCCGGGCAGGGCGGGCGTCGGGTCGGCCCACGTCCAGTGCCCCTGCGCGACCATCATCGGGTCGAGGAAGAGGTCCCAGGAGGCGAGCCCGACGGCGGCCACGGGCACCGCGGTCCAGCTGCCGGGAGGGGCCAGCGTGCGCCCGGCGAGCAGCATCGGGTAGGCCATCATCGTCCAGGCCAGGGGCACGACGACGGGGACGTCGAGCACCTGGGGCCCCAGCGTCCCGGCGTAGGCGTACTCGCCGAAGGGCAGGCCGGTCGCCGTGCCGACGGCCTCGGCCAGCAGCCCCAGCCCTCCGGCGACGACGAGCACCAGGACCGCTGCGGCGGCGCCGAAGCGCCGGGCGGCGTCGGCGAGGGCCGCGGCGGCGAAGAGCACCACGGCGGCCACCGTGGTGGCGTGCAGCGCCCCGCCGGTCAGCAGGGGGTGGGCGACCTGGGCCAGGACGGCGGCGACGGCCAGGGCGAGGGACGCGACGGCGAGGGGGGAGCGCCGTCGCGCCGTCGTCGGGGTCCCCGAGGGCCTCGTCGTCACCACCAGCCGAAGGGTAGGCGGACTCCTCAGGGCTCGCGCCCGGCGAGGGTGCCCTCCACGGAGCAGACCGCGAGGCGGGCGAACAGCTCCTCGACGTACCAGCCCTCGCGCGGCGTGCGCTCGACGACGGCGCGGTGCGGCGCCCGGCCGTGGGCGAAGGCGGTCAGGGCCGCGCTGTCGCGCCACAGGCTCACGGTGCCCTGCAGGCCCAGGGGCGCCTCGCCGACGCCGAGGGCCATCCGGAGGCCGTCCACCTGCGCGAGGTCGGTCGAGACGGGCGGGACGGCGCGGGTGAAGGTGCGCCACGAGGCCATTCGCACGCGGGCGCGCGTGATGCTCACGACGGGCGCGCCCGCCGGGGGTCGCCGCGCCGGCGGGTCGCCGAAGGGCGCGACGCCGCCCCACAGCCCCCGGCTCGCGACGGGGGTCATCGACAGGCGCAGCCGCTCCTCGGCCAGGCGGCCCCAGCCGCGGGCGGTCGCCGAGCGCTCGAACCAGGCGGCGTCACCGGCGCAGTCCCACGTGGCCAGCAGCGCCCAGTGCCGCGGGTCGGCGTCGCGGGCGGTGAAGGTGCGCCCCGAGCCGGTGCCGAGCAGCTTCGTCCACCGGGCGCCGCTGCGCGGCAGCAGGGCCCGGTCCAGCGCCATCCGCCCCAGCGCGGCGGGGACGGCGGCGGGGCGCACGCCCCAGACGTGGAGCGTGACGAGCGCCGGGACGTCACGCCCCCGGCCCGCCGCTTCGCCCATGGCCCGAGCCTAGGCGCGACCCCGGTGCTGGGAGGAGGCTGTCGAGCAGGGCGCGGCACGCCTGCGCACGCCCGCACCGGGGGGCGGTCGAGCACCGCCCGCCCGGCGGCCGCGCGGAGGTCCGGCTGCGACGAGGGGTCGGCTGGCGCGACCCGCACGCAGCCGCAGCCCGCGGAGGTCGCGCGGGCGGGCTGTCGGCGGGGGCTGCCAGGATGCGGGGCATGACAGCCGAACCGAGCCGCCTGGGCCGCGCGGAGATCGCCGCGATGGTCGACCACACGCTCCTGAAGCCCGAGGCCACGCCCGCCGACGTCGCGGCGCTCGTCGCCGAGGCCCGCGCCCTCGGCGTGCTGGCGGTGTGCGTCTCGCCGTCCGCGCTCCCGCTGGAGGGCACCGGCGCGCTCGTCGTCGCGACCGTGTGCGGCTTCCCCTCCGGCAAGCACGCCGGCGAGGTCAAGGCGGCCGAGGCGGCCCGCGCCGTCGCCGACGGCGCGCACGAGGTCGACATGGTCATCGACGTCGGCGCGGCCCGCGCCGGGCTCTGGGACGCGGTGCGCTCCGACATCGCCGCCGTGCGCGCGGCGGTCCCGGCGCCGGGCGTCCTCAAGGTCATCATCGAGTCCGCGGCGCTCGAGGACGACGCCGTGGTCGCGGCCTGCCGGGCCGCGGAGGAGGCGGGCGCCGACTTCGTGAAGACCTCGACCGGCTTCCACCCCAGCGGAGGCGCCACCGAGCACGCCGTGCGGCTCATGGCCGAGACGGTCGGCGGCCGCCTCGGCGTCAAGGCCAGCGGCGGCATCCGCACCGCCGAGCAGGCGGCCGCGATGGTGGCCGCGGGGGCCACGCGCCTCGGACTGTCCGCCAGCGCCGCCGTGCTCGACGGGACCGCGGCGTGAGCGCCCGGCCGGCCCCGGGCCACGACGCCGACGGGCGCGAGGTCGACGAGCGGGCGCTGCGCGCGGTCCCCTCGCTCCCGAAGGTGCTCCTGCATGACCACCTCGACGGGGGCCTGCGCCCCCAGACCGTGCTGGACCTCGCCGAGGAGGTGGGCCACGAGCTGCCGGCCACCACGGCCGACGCCCTCGGGCGCTGGTTCGAGGAGGCGGCGAGCTCGGGCACGCTCGTCCGCTACCTCGAGACCTTCGACCACACCACGGCGGTCATGCAGACGGCCGACGCGCTGCGGCGGGTGGCGCGCGAGAGCGCGCTCGACCTCGCGGCCGACGGCGTCGTCTACGCCGAGCAGCGGTACGCGCCGGAGCAGCACCTCGCCGGCGGGCTCACGCTGGACGAGGTGGTCGAGGCCGTCCAGGAGGGCTTCGCCGAGGGCGAGCGGGAGGCCGCCGAGCGGGGCACGCCCATCCGCACCGGCACGCTGCTCACGGCCATGCGGCACGCCGACCGGGGCGTCGAGATCGCCGAGCTGACGCTGCGCCACCTGCACGTGGGGGGCGGCCCCGGGGTAGTCGGCTTCGACATCGCCGGGGCCGAGGACGGCTTCCCGCCGGAGCGCCACCGCGAGGCCTTCGACCTGCTCCACGCCGCCGGGGTGCCCGTGACCATCCACGCGGGCGAAGCCGCGGGGCTGGCCTCGATCCACGGCGCCGTGCACGCCTGCTCGGCGCAGCGCGTCGGCCACGGCGTGCGGCTGCTCGAGGACGTCGAGGGCGCCGGCACGCCGCAGGAGCGCCCCGGCCCGCTGGCGGCGTGGGTGCGCGACCGGCGCATCCCGCTGGAGCTGTGCCCCAGCTCGAACGTGCAGACGGGGGCGGCGACCTCGGTCGCCGAGCACGGCATCAGCGCCCTGCGCGACCTCGGGGTCGTGGTCACGGTCAACACCGACAACCGGCTGATGTCGGCCACGACGCTGAGCCGGGAGATGGAGCTGCTGGTCCGCGAGGCGGGGTGGACGCTGGAGGACCTCGAGGCGGCCACCGTCGCGGCCGCGCGGGCGGCCTTCCTGCCGCACCCGGTCCGCGAGGTCCTCGTCGAGGAGCTCGTCCGCCCGGGCTTCGCCGCGGCCCGCGGCTGACGCGCCGACGGCGGGCGACCTCGGACGGGGACGTCGCCGGCGCCGCGGCGGTGGCGCACCCGGCCGCCGCCGCGGCCCACGCCGGCTCCCGTGGACGGTGCGCGTCGTGGTCCACCCGCAGCTGGCCGCAGCAGCCCGGGCGCCGGGGGCGAGCAGCACCTCCCCGCGCTCGAGACCGCGGGGCCGTCCCTCAGCACCGGGCGCTCGGGCGCCGCTGGGACCAGGTCGCGCACCGGCGGCTCGCGCGGTGGGACGACGTCCGGGCCGCCGCCGCCACCCTCCAGCCGGTGCCGGCGCTCGTCCTGGCCGTCCGCTGACCCACCGCGCCGCGCACCCGACGGACCGCTGCGGGCTCTGGCCGCCCACCGGCCCCGCCGTCGGGCCATGCTGCGCCGGCACCCCCAGCTCACCTCGTGCGCCGCCGCGGCCGTGGTCGGCAGCGTCGTCGCACGGTGGCTCGACGCGGGCGCGAGGGCGCGCGACGACCGACCGCCGGGGGCCGGCGGGAGCACCTGACGACCGGCCGGCGGGCTGGTCAGAGCAGCGCTCGGACGGCGGCCTCGGCCTCGGCGACCGGCAGGGGCCGGCAGCCGAGACCGGTCCACCGGCGCACGAGCGCCGGCTCGGAGCGTGCCAGCGCCAGCCCGCGGCGCACCAGGACGTGCGGCGGCTTCCGGCTCTCGGCGAGGTCGCGCAGCAGGCGGAAGGTGAAGGAGACCGCGACCGGGCGCTGCAGGCAGACGGCGTCCGCCAGCAGGGCGCGCTCGCGGCAGGCCGCCACGAGGTCGGCGGCGAAGATCCCCTCGGCGACCACGACCGGGGCGGTGCCCACGGACAGGTGGACGGTGCCTGTCCGCCGGCTGGTAGGGATGTCGTAGACGGGCACCTCGGCCTCGCCCTCGCGGCACAGCCGCTCGATCGCGGTGAGCGCGCGCCCGGCGTCCCAGCTGCCCGGGTCGTCCCAGTCGACGATGCCGAACCGGTGCGGCAGCCCCGGCTCGTCGCCGTCCCGGTAGAAGTCGTCCAGCGCCAGCACCGGCAGGCCCAGGCGCCGGACCATGGACGTCTTCCCCGAGCCGCTGGGTCCCGTCAGCAGGACCACCCGCCGCCCCGGCGGGCGGCGCGCCCCCGCCGGCTCGGCGAAGAGGGCCTCCTGGTCGCCGCCGAGGGGAGCGCCGGCCGCGTCGACGGCCCGGCCGTGCCGACCGCCGGCGGGAGGGGGCGCGCTCACGCCGGCAGGGCGACGGCGCGGCGCAGGTCGGCGCGGACGGCGTCCAGCCGCTGCGCCGCCTCGCGCCGGGCCGCCGCGACGGTGGCGCCGTCGGCGCCCGGCTCCACGGGCACCACCACCTCGCAGTAGCACTTGAGCTTCGGCTCGGTCCCCGACGGGCGCACGACCACCCGCGCGCCGTCCGCCGTGCGGTACACGAGCCCGTCGGTGGGCGGCAGCTCCTCGTCGCCGGCGGACAGGTCCGTCGTGATGACGACGTCGCTGCCGGCCAGCGAGGTCGGCGGTTCCGCGCGCAGGCGGGCCATGGCCTCGGAGATGAGCACGAGGTCATCCACGCGCAGGGTCAACGGCGCCGTCGCGTGCAGCCCGTGGGCGCGGGCGAGGTCGTCGAGGACGTCGAGGAGCCCTCTGCCGCGGGCCTTCTCGGCAGCCGCCACCTCCGCGACGAGCACGGCGGCGCTGATGCCGTCCTTGTCGCGCACCGCGGCCGGGTCCACGCAGTAGCCCAGGGCCTCCTCGTAGCCGTAGGCCAGGCCCACGACGCGGCTGATCCACTTGAAGCCGGTCAGGGCGACGGCGCTCTCGAGCCCGTGGGCCTCGGCGACGCGCGCGAGCAGGTCCGAGGAGACGACGGAGCGGGCCAGGACCGAGCCCGGCGGGAGCCCCCGCTCGGCCAGGTGGTGGCCCAGCAGGGCGCCGACCTCGTCGCCGGTGAGCTGCCGCCACGCCGGGGCGCCGTCGTCCGACCCGGCGCCGTCGTCGACGCCGGGTCGCAGGGGCACCGCGACGGCGCAGCGGTCGGCGTCCGGGTCGTTGGCGATGACGACGTCGGCGCCGTTCCGGCGCGCCAGCTCGAGCGCGAGGTCCAGCGCCCCCTCCTCCTCGGGGTTGGGGAAGGCCGTCGTCGGGAAGTCCGGGTCGGGCTCGGCCTGCTCGGCGACGGTGCTCAGGTCGCTGAACCCGGCTGCGCGCAAGGCCCTCTCGACGAGGGCGCCCCCGACGCCGTGCAGCGGGGTGAGGACGACCCGCAGGTCGCGCGGCCCGGTGCGGTCGGCGACGCCCGCGGCTCCGGTGACGTAGGCGTCCACGACGTCGTCCCCGAGCACGTCCCAGCCGTCGGGGGCCATCGGCACCTGCGCGGGGTCGGTGACGTCGCCGACGGCGTCGATGCGCGCGGCGATCTCCGCGTCGGCGGGCGGCACGATCTGC
>Ga0210040_10001473_pt1 | contig 35471 bp, 45 predicted proteins | sample CryGeyCG12114_NA_FD_185462 | JGI IMG/M metagenome (GOLD analysis project Ga0210040, IMG submission 185462) | Groundwater microbial communities from aquifer - Crystal Geyser CG19_WC_8/21/14_NA (SPAdes) (version 2) | ecosystem: Environmental > Aquatic > Deep subsurface > Groundwater | place: USA...
CGTCTTCGCCCCCCCCCTCTAGATTGCAAAATAATAAAGTTAATATAAGAGAATAATGGGCAATAATGGCAATTGTAATTAATTTGTACAAAACTCATAGGAATCATACATAGAAAACAATGTAAAAAAAGTAAAGTAAACTCACCATAAAGCGTACCAAAACGGAGGGGGGAAAGAGTTGCTGTTCGTAGACTTTACTCATCGCTCTTGACTGCTACAAAATCAAAAAAATATCGGTAATAATAGATGTTAATAGGTCATAGGTTACAATAATAATTCAATTAATACTCATTTTAAAAATACACAGATAAATTTTAAAATTTCAAAAAACAAGAAAACCGAGTTATCATTTCACCAACCATGATATTTTAATTAGACTTCACACTCATGGCCCAAAACAAAACTACATTGTGCATTGTGTGTGGATTGTAAATACAAAGTTCTCATCCATTATGAAAGTGCCATTAAGTCATAGCATAGCATAGCTGTATCTGAAAATCCCCAAAAAAATGAAGGCATGTATATTGACTATCGACACTTTTCAGTTGCTAGTACTTTTCTGGAAAGCACTAACATTATTGTTTCACATTGAAGTACGCCGTCCCGGAAGTTTCGTCACGGTAGTTTATTCAATGACAAATTATGAAAAAAATCTAAATATGAATAAAAAACAATCTTACTGGAAACAAGATATCCGTCACGGTGGGAAACTAAAAACAATGACAAACTATTAAAAATTTTTAAATATAAATGAAGGTATACCTTAACGGAAATGTAATATCAGTCACAGTGGTTGACAAGAACAATAGAAAGTTATTAAAACAAATTAACTATTAAAGCAGCATTTCAAAAAGATTGTTTCATTATTCTGTGATGGAGTACCATTTCAATAGCTCCTCAGAACTTGACGAACCACCACCATATTCTGTAGTTGTGCCAACTTTAAAACCACCCTTTGACCCAGATATTTTTTGGCTCTTCGCGTGGATCAAGTCCACACTTTTGTGAAAGAGCACAAAAAATGTGATTTTGTATTTTGAGACCCTATTGAGAAAGTGAAATACCGATCGAACGGACTCGCTGTCTGACACACAAGTCTCGTCCGAATCGTAGAAGACTTTCTCAACTACCTCTTCTTCCTCGTCACTCACCAGGTCTATCAGTTCTGGTGTGCGAGGACGTGGTTGGCCACCCCTAAATAGTGCGCCTACAAACTGTGCTTCGTCTTCTATGTTGTCTATGATCATTCTTGGGCTTGCCCTGAAGGTGAATTTTAAATAGTATTAGGTAGTGTTCTATGTAACCTTTGACTTGTAATATGACAGCGAGTGGATTCGATTGGATTATGAATAGTTAAAGTGGGAAGAGACGAAGAGATTAAAACAAGCCGATTTAAGTGTAAAAACAAGGACTCCTTTATTACTGAAATTATTGTTATTTAGTAATACGTGCATCTTTGTCTGCTGTTGTAATGAACTTATTAGTTTTTATCTTTATTAGGTTTTTGTTAACAATTATTCGCGCCAGTTCGGGCAGCGAGACGATGTCGGCAGGCTTCATGTCCATAATCCGTGCTGAGTTAATGATGTAGCTCGCTATTGCTGCTGTCATTTCCCGTTCTCCCAGTCCAATTATCTGGATGAAATTTCGAATTGTATTTCTGTGGCTTGAATAACTTGAGCCGGAGGGCGAGCTTTTTACAATCATTTACGATTGAGCTCATCCATTGTTTTTTTGTAGTTTTTGGGCGACGAGTGGTTTGGCAGCAATCCAGCCTCTCAGGAGTAGTCTACTATCTTCCCTCGCGTAGCGTAGCAACCTCGACGGCAGTGGATGGTGAAATGAAATGAAAGGTCCAATCGGCGCATTGGGCCGTTTAATCCATCTTGATTTTCTCGTTTAGAAATTTCTGCACGAGTTTCTCGAATTTCTGTCATTCAGGGAAGGATAACTTTTGATACACGAGTTGCATATCGAAGTATCCCACTACGAATAGCTTGTAGTCGGTTTGTAGTGCCAGAATGTCGTTGTCGCCACCATGAAATATCTTCAGGATCGTGAGGCTTCCAATACTTGTTTAAGTGGCGTCATTTCTCCTGCCGTTTTGAGAACATCGATGTTGTAGTCCCTTTTATGAGTTGAAATTCGTAGAATAAAGAGGAAGCTCTTATGGTATTCTTGGTGGTGAAGACTGCGTCCAGTGTGATTTCTCGATGTGATAATACATCTTGGACCATACTTATAAAAGTTTTTTCATTTTCTACAAATATACAGTCTGTTTTAACAAATTATCAATCATTGTTGTTCTTAGTTTTTGTTAGTCTTATAATTTCCAAAAATCTATTTTCTTAAAAAACAAGCCACAGAATCTGATAAGCTATATATATCGAAATCGTTTTGTGAAATAATTTAAAAACTAGATGCATTATACATAGAAATAATTTGCCTCTGCCAATGTGAGTATTTCATTAAAAAAATTATTCCTGCGTCGTCACCTTCATAAACATTGTTTTTTATAACATTGTTTTTTGACCACTATACGCCTCAATTACTGCCAAATAAAACTTGCCAAATCAAAATGTCATGTTGAGCTTCAAAGAGAGTATATAAGCCCAAAATAGAAGAATTATTGACAAATTTGATATCGGCGTTTCGAAAAATGTCTACTTTTCAACAATAAGCTTAGAAAACTTTACAGATTGGACATTAAAATTTCTGCAATCGCTAAAACGCTTTTTTTAAGTTTTAATTAATATATAATAATTATAATAGTTTTAGAAAATTTAAAAATGCATGCTCTGATGGCAATTTTATTTCCCATAGCAGCACGAGCAAACAATATTTAAACTTTTCATCCCTATTGTCATTTTGTATTGCTCATAATCATGATAATAATCATAAAATGATGCTTACATCTTAGAAATGTGAGACAGTAAATTTTACAGACTTAAAAAGGTTAAAATTTGGTCGTTGATTAAATAACATTGTCGTTAGTTAGTCAGTAGCTCAAAAATAATATCATATGACTCTACGTGTAAGACAATAGTGGTTACAATACTGAAATTCCGTCGTAGTGGAACCTTGTATTTTAATGTAAAAAATAACGACCTAGACTATGGTAGGCTGGAGTGTGAAAGCTCTATCGCACATAAAGAGTCCGCACATACTTTTTATAACTTCTCACTTATTCGTTAAAACGTGTACTCAGTCGCTAACAAATTACAAATTCGTGTTTCAGTCCGCTTTGGGACACTGGGACTATTAAGTTACGGGTTTTTTTATGTTGAAACTCGAAGGATAGAAATTCATTCGTTTAAGCTAATTGCAACTAATAACTTTCGTTTCAGAGAGAAAACTATTTATTCGGCACACCTTCCAGAGGATCTCGGTTTGGTGTGTGGAAGCTATTTCTAAACCTACAATAAATTCGAGCGTCAACTGACCTGATAGCTTCAAAAAAACTCATTCTACATGGGTAGCAATCCCAAAAATGTGTAACTGGCAGGAGCTGCTCACACCTAGATAGGAAAATCTTACCACTTGGAAAATAGTCAAACTGCATTTGTTGCACAAAAGTGTTAAGCGCCTGGTGTTTTAGAAATCTTGTTATTCTGACCATGGAATTGTAGTCAGTGAATTCCTCAAAATTTGTTATACTGCTAATAATATAGCTCTCAAGGGGGCTATATCTGTAGTTGGGGTAGAGGTCTTCAAGGAATTCCTCTTGGGTATGAATAAGTTTCGGCATATAACTTCTAAGGGTTAAAAGTCTATGCAGACAGCAGAAGAATTAGTCCACTACTTTAAAATCCTGAAATATTTTGACTCTCTTATGGAAAATTGAAAACAACTCAATAGCTTTCCCAAAAATTAAAAAATCATCAGCGAATTCCTGGGCTAACGCGGTTCTAAACTCTTTGTACCTAGCTAAACCTGGATTCATTTGACTACTTTGCCATCAAAATGACGAAAAATGTATGGAACGAACGGGCTGCGAAGTTGGTACCAAAAATCCCAAAATCGAAGAGAATCGGAAGTTATAGAATGACCAAATCACACGTCGTGCCAAAATTATAGGGCGATAAGAAACAACAGAGATGAATCGCAATATCGAATAGGTTAAATAATCTCAGAAGTCCAAGATTATAGACCGAAAAGGGCTATATCAAAATCGGCGGTCAGTTATAATATACAACAAAGGAAGCGCGACATTGCTGGAAGGTACGAAATAGGTAGCCACGGTATCACCAAGAGTTTGTATGGTTGTAATAATGACAAATAAACTTTGAAATTGAATTCTTCTGGTTGTTAAAACAACCGAACAGGGACACTTTCCAACAAATACACGAACGAACAATCTTAAATAATATGGAGCTTAAATTTTGTATGTTATTTTCTTAACATGTACTTTTCTTTTCGCGCCACTTTTTTTCACATGTTAAAAAGTTTACCTTTGCCATGATCTGTGCAAAAAACTACAATTTTTCCAAAAAGGTAAAACAATGAAACATGTCTATTTTTAATCATAGAGTAAAATAGGACTATTTATTTTTTATTTTACATTCTTAAATCGCTGCAATTAATAATCGAAAATTTACTATTTTGAATTCGTAAATTGCAAGTCATCTGACAACAGCTACAAACGAATCAAACATGAGTACTCTATTCTCAAAACTCAAACGGACGTCGAATACACACAAATGCATGTCCCATAGCATTGCATTCCCTCCGTTTCAATTCTGCGCGGACTATATATACAAACGCAAATTGTGTGAGCGACGTGCAGGTGGTGCAAGCCTGCGAGTATTTTATTGCTTCGCACCATAGCTGGGCATTTCAGTTACCCTTCCTTCACCCTTCGTTCTTTTTGCAGAGAAGGGTCAAATTTTTACCCTTTTTTCTTCTCTTTCCTTCTCCGTTTATTTTTTGCCGTTTCCTTCACCTTCCTTCAGAAGAGTAAAATTTTGGCCCAAATCTCAACAATCCTTCTCTAACCCTTCCTTCTCAAGGATTCGTTCAAAAAGGTTCAAATATTTTTCTAAACAAAAGTATACTTGGTGGCAAATATGAAATAAAATTAAAACTTTGTACAACTTGGACGTCTGAGTGCAAATTTAAAGCGAATTTTTTCCAACAAACACGCGCAGCTTGAAATTTTTTGCAAAAATACTCCCGAAATGGCCTATTTTTGCATGAAAATGAACAATTTTGAAATTTTGAGAAGGCCTTCTCTAGCCCTTCCTTCTCCTTTCCTTCTCTGCCTTCAAAAAAAATTAATTCTTCCTTCACTCTTCCCTTCTGTGCCTTCGAAAAAACCAATCCTTCCTTCACCCTTCCCTTCTCCAACACTTCCTTCTGAAGGAAGGTGCCCAGCTATGCTGCGCACATACATAGCAATCTGTAATAGCAAATCTGTCATTACTATTCTACGGTGAGTACTTACTAATTCGTATTGGCTCTTATGTTTCACTCATATGCTACTAAAATTAGAGCATTACGTTAATTGTAAAATTTACTCACTTATACCTTGTGCGGAAAAAGGAGGTAAATTTTTCCTGTCCTGTGTGTGATAAATTTGTGCGATAGGGTAGGATGAAATTTACCTCCTTTTTGCGCACAAGGTATACAAGTACGGACTCAAAGACATTAGGGGTACGCCCGATGCTGTGTAAAGTCGTACATTTCTACGTGCGTAAATGTCCCAGCCAATCAGATCAGTAAGTAGAATTTGGAGGTCTGCTCTAAATGGCTTGGAGATTTACGCTCTAGAAATATACGACTTTACACGGCATCGGGTGTATCTTAGTGTTTTAAACATGCATTTTATGGTCCGTGATCTTTCAAGTGTAATACGACATTTTTGTCACTCTTCAGAGATAGACTTTTAACTTTGTATGCTGATAACATGGAGAGAATATTATAAGAGAATAATTTTTTTTGCAGCCTTAAACTAACTAAGGACAATGTTATCTAATCTACGACCGAATTTGCTGACTATTCAAGTCTGTAAAATTTACGGTCTCACATTTTTAAGCTGTGAGTGTGAGCATCATTTTATAATTATTCTCATGATTACTTATTCTTTTTTTTATGTTTTATGAAATTGCATTTCTACAGAATGACATAATTTTAGATTACAATGTCAAGGCTAAGAGAGGAATGAATTTTACATTGGTCATTGAAAAGTTGTCTATTTGGTACGTCTGATTCTGCTGCCCTGAATTCTAAATTAAATAAATTAAATTAATCAAAATTAAAACCCGTGTCTTTGTTCCTACTAACTCCCACCAAATTGCATATCATCATATTGTTAGATTTAGCATTAGCTTTAGTTTTGTTTAGTTGTTAAAAACAAACAAACAAATGAGTTAAAATTTTGTTGTTGTTTTGAATTAGACATGGCTTTGATTGGAAATTAAATTTAGATTGGAAAGAAGTAATAAACAAAAAAAGCAGACTCTGCAAAGTAGTAACTAAAAATTAACTAAATCGAAATTATGTCTCGGTTATAAACTTCTCCATAAAGTTCCGCTGATCAATCACATAAAGCAATAAATATTTATAGTTAAAGTTAAGTTAATAGCGGTAGTATAAAAATTATGTTCTGGTAAATTGAAAATTATAGTTTCAAAGTATTAAAAATAAACAATGTATTTCCTCCTTGTACTAATTCGGTAGTTTCGTTATGATCATAAAAATTAGTCTATGCTGTTTGTATAAGTTGCTACCACTCTTTGTAAAATTGGTCATTTGTCATTTGTCCATCTGGTAACACCAACAAATAAACTACCCTTTCCTAAAAACCTCCAGATCTAACAATATTATTTCCAACATTTTTATGACCCGAGAGAGATCTTGTTGCGGTTTATGAAAAAATGGAGCGAGCAAAGCGGGCTGGAAAACCACTAAGAACGGCTATTCCCAAACTCGTGAACGAAGTCGAACAAGAAATCCAAGCGAAAGCGCCTGATCAGGATGTTTTGAAAGACCAATTAGAAAAAGTTGAAGAGCTTCAAAATTCCATTTCGCAATCGGATAATCAAATTTTGGACTTGCTATCACATCCTGATAAGCCGGAAGAAAATTATTTACATGAGCATGCAGCAGTAGAGGACTACCAAGATAAAATAAGAGTCTGCAAGAGAAAAATCAATGAAATCCTGAGGAGTCAACACGCTGTGGATATAGACAGGGCTAATCTGGAAAGCGGTCCTTCAACCGGGGCAAGATCTGGGCTGTACAAGTTACCAGAAATAGAGCTTAGAAAATTCAGTGGCGAGATGAAGGACCGGCTTAACTGTTGGTCGCAATTCAAACGGGTGCATGAAGACGATGAGTTACATCCATCAGATATTTCAGTATCTCATACAAGCAACAATTGAAGGATCAAGAGCAAGAAAATTGGTGGAAGGTTATCCTCAAACTCCAGATAATTACCCTAGAACTATTGACGCGTTGCAAGACCGGTTTGGAGACAAGAACCTATTGACTGAATACTACGTAAGACAGTTAGCAAGTTAGCAAGCAGTCAAATTGAATAGTCAACCCAGAGAATCCATGTATTTATTTTCAACAAGGTCGGCTGCCAAAATGTTAAATGCCTTTTTTCGCAACTGTTGAAAAAGTGGCTTCAGGAAGGAAATAGTCTAAAAGTTGGTGTGGTAGTGGAGGGAAAAGAGGGAAAAAACTCGAACTTCGAATCAATCATAATTCTGAGCCCTGAATCAAGATATCAACTCATTAAGACTCCGCTTTATAAACTCATTTATCAGAAATTACAATTCTTTTATTGACCCAACTTAATCAAACTCGAACAAATTTTCGTTTAGAAAAATCACTCCTATGGAATTGCATGCAGAATGGAAATCAGTTAAAACTAAAGATAATAAAAATCGTGACTATGTGGGAGTCTCTTTTATCATGCTAAAAAACACAAATGAGTGCCCAAATGTACTGTTATGGTCTCAGGTGGTGTAAGGATATTCTTGGTTAAAAAATGACAATTACGCAGTGTATTTTTCAGATTTGCCAATTTGTGTAATGAGTTTATTTTTTAGTTACAAGCCGCAAGAAGACCGAAATGATAATAATTTCAGTTATTTAAGACTTTTTCACATACAGACTTGTTTTTCACCCAGCCACTACATAACATGTACCCTTAATGTTCATTGTCATTTTACTCATTAACGTTTATTGTTCTAGCGTAAGTAACTACTTATTTGTATTGGCTCGTATGTTTAACTAATATAACATTAAAATTAAAGCATTTCTCTATTGTATAATTTATAATCTGATTGGTTGTAGTCACTCCCTGGGTAATAACAATGGAGAAACTGAAATCTCCACTATACCACTGGTAAGAAATTGCTGAGAAGCCTGATTGTCTGAAAGGCTGCTATTGAGCAGCGGTCGTCTTCTTCTCGGGCAGTTATGCAGAGGCCTTTCTCACCCTCCATCCTACAGGGTGTGGAACCGGGTTATCTCATGTACCGGCCCTCATCCCCAAAGCGGTCACGAACAGTTACTCCCGGACTGCCTATTGCCATGATGCCGCCTATCTATCAGAAATATCAAATACTGGAAAGACGCACACATCTATTCACAGCTTGAACTTCGAGTCTTCTCCAGCTTCCATGTCTGATGTCTGTCAATTTCCGTGTCTGCCAGCTTCCATGTCTGCTGTCTGTCAATTTCCGTGTCTGCCAGCTTCCATGTCTGCTGTCTGTCAATTTCAGTGTCTGCCAGCTTCCTTGTCTGCTGTCTGTCAATTTTCGTGTCTGCTGTCGGCTGTCTTCCACTTGCCCCCTTGTTTGTGTACGGGTACTCAGGTTACTCCGGAGCTTGATCTCAATAATTTTTGCATGTGCACTCGGGCTGTCGACTTTCGAGCATAGAATTTCAGGAGAGGCAAATCATTTTGACTGTGTTATTGAACTTTATTAAGTTTTCTTCATTGAAGTGGAAGAAGGAGATTACAATTTTATACTGTATACAACATTTCTTAGTTAGTCTTTCTTAATTCCTAATCAGCCTGTACCAGAACCAATTTATTGCATTCCGATTGCGAGCTATAACTATTCCTGCGTATTATTCATGCGCATTAACAGGTCATAATAATTTAAATATTAAATTAATATTTCACTTTTGTCTCTATAGAATTTTATATGTATGTACAAATGTACGTACATGTTCTCAATTGTCCCACACATTCACTTTAAATACGTTTAAGAGGAGGTGGTAAAAATTTTCGAACTTTATAACTACAGCTGAATCAATGAACGAACCGCTATCATCAAGACTCAAGAGTGAATGAATCTTGATAAATATCAAATTTTGTGAGTTGGGTGGAGTGGGTTAAGTAAAGTTGGATGTGTATCCTTGATTACAAATTACAAATAAAATTGATTCACGTAGTGTTCTAGCTCAGACCAAATAGTGAAGTGTTCATCTATGCTTGGAATAATTGGTGTAAATTATATATGATTAATGATTCAGTCAGCTGTACGAGTCTCATTTTCTTCTCTGATATCTAGTTTGAACAAAATATCACTTCTACTTCTGGATTAATGTTTCAGCAAACCTATTTTTATGTTTTCATTCTTTTTCCACCAAGTCGTATCCTGTAAGTATTACATATTCTTTCTTCGGTGTTTTAATATCGATGGGGTGTAAAAGCTAGTTTTATAAATGATTTTATTGTCGTGTTGTTTTATGACTTTTAGTTTCGTTGATGTTGTGAGTACGTTTCAAACTGAATAAGGCTAGTGGTCGTACTGGTTTTTGGGAGAACAAATTGCTAAAGCGCCCCCAATCATGCCAGACTGTCCAGTTTCATTTTCTTGATGGCAACTTTTTTGTAATCTCTAATGGATCCTAAAATATTGGAAACGTCTGATGATACTCATGCTAGGTACAGTTTTATGTCCAAGTGGTGTCCTTTCGATTAAATTCACCATTCCTTTTCCATTGCATGCAAAGTTTTTTGGTGTAGGAACACTCAAAGTTTTCTCGATAGAATTTTGGAATGGTTAATATTATTTATTGCATCACTTTTAACGTATAGGAAGTCTAAATCATCTCTGATGGATCATTGAAATTTACGTTTTGTATGGCATTAAGAAGACTTTTAGTATCAATAGGAAAATCTCACATCATCATACCACGTGGTACAGATTACGGTTTCTGAATACAGTAATTTGTCGAGTAAGTGCTTTTATTAAAAAACTTTTGTTTGTACTTCTTGCTTTTAGCAGATTTTGGTAGGAGGGAACGCTAATTTCTTCTGTTCCATCCGACATCTATTTTCCAACACTTTTTTGCATTGCATGAATATTTATACGACGTTATATATACAGTGCAAGCTCACAAATTAAAATGGATAATTATTAAATTAATTCAGCATGGGTAGCATAGTTGTATCAGTTAACTGACTGATTGATTTATATTTCCAGTTAGTACATCTTCATATTCTACCCTCGTGTTTTGAACATTACTTCGTGATCAGTCTTTGGTCGATGAAATCTATTTATCATCTCAATATTGTCTTCTGAAATCAGATATCATTGTTATTGTTACTCAATTACTCAGTCAGTCAGTGCAGTGTACTGTATATGCTCAAAACTCAAACTACGTATTACTGCTTACTGCATGTCGCCTGTATTTCAACCTAAAAGCCAAACCGAAACAAGTGTCCGAAACAAGTCGAAATAAGTGTCATTGTTGCCTACCATTTAATATTGTGAACCGACTAAATATATGGCTACCAAATTTATGGTGGGTATTATAAAATCTCTAGAATATTCACTGTGGTGTTGCCTGGCATGAATTTTATATTTTAATCGGTTTTCTCGAATTAGCAAATATTTTTATTGAATCTAAATAGCTTTCTAATCAAAATATCTGTGGTGTGGCCAGATTTCCAGTTATCCCAGAAGAGTGGATCATGTATTCCTATGATGACAGGATAGATGATGATGTGAAAACTTCTCAGGAGATATTTGATGGAGATGCCACTCTGTACGGCTATCGTAAAAGTTTTACAAAAAGACTTATTTTCTACATCTCTAATATCATATTCTGTGGCATTCCATATTTATTAACTTGCTCGTTCTGTCAACTTGGTGTTCGATTTCGGAATTCTGCATGCCCCTTGAACGTTTCAGAGATTGTGCTTATCAAGGTATAAATATGATTTCTCATTCTTATGTCTTGGTCTTCTTTTCGAGCTTTTGGATTAGAAGTGAAACGGATTTCACGCCTACTGTCACACGATATCTACTTCTATCGCGTATGATGTTGCCTAAATGTTTGTATACATAAACGATATATTGTCAATTTCCAGGATGATGGAAACGAGTACTTTGCTTGCGATGTGATATACGAACCAATCAAGTTCTTACCAGATGAATTTTCGCATCGCTCCTACCCGGCTAGCACTATGAGAACTCCGTTGAACGCTTCCATTCATTCTACTCCTGTTTTCTGCTTCTTTACCTTCCGTCAAGAAAAATTCATGTGGAATGACAAGATAAAAGAATTCAAACGAATTGAAGGCCTTGAAAATACAGATTGTCAGCAACTACTAGAAAATTTCTCAGGCCTATCTGACTCAAAACGTCAACAAATGTATTTTCTTTTTAAAACTTATATATATATTATATATATTAGAATTGAAATAGTTGGGTCTAATAAAATGCAATTTTTTCAGGAAAGCAATTTACGGCTCCAATGGAATTGACATTGAAGTTAAAAGCTACTGGCAGCTTTTTTTCGAAGAAGTTATAAATCCATTCTATGTATTCCAAATTTTCAGCGTGATTTTATGGTGTTTTGATGACTACTTTTACTATGCTTCATGTGTAGTAATTGTGTCTGCGATCTCTATCTCCATTTCTTTAGTAGAAACCAAAAAACAAAGAGTTATGCTTAGCAACATGGCCAAAGGAAATGAATTTCGTGTTACGATTCGCAACTGTGCAGGAGGTAAGTTTTACGTTTCAGCATAATTTTATCAACGAAGGTAAAGGTTAATTTAGCCCTTAATTGTGAATGTTATGGGATTTTTAAAATTTTTCTTGCAGAAGAAGAAGAAATAGACTGTAGAGATGTTGTTCCTGGTGATGTTCTGTATATACCTCCTGAAGGTTTTATAATGCCTTGTGATGCTGCTGTAATTTATGGATCCGCGATAGTCAATGAGAGTATGCTCACTGGAGAAAGTCTTCCTGTAACTAAGTCAGCCGTTATGTCTTCCGGAGATGAGTTCGATTGCGAAAAATACAAGAGAAATGTTTTATTTGGTGGCACTCAAGTGGTTCAAACACGCTTTTATGGGGGAAATAAGGTAACCCTGATTTTCTAAAAAAAAGGACGGTATCATAAGCGACGCGTTGAAAATCGGCGCAGCTGCCTGAAAACGACTCCTTTTTGGCTTATGTTCAAGCTCGATTTTCTCGAAATATACCGGTTGCACCGATTCGATTTTTTGTTCTAAACTCCCTAAATCTTAGCTCTAATGATACTACCCACTTGTCCGAATTCCGATGCGCAAGCTCGGAAAAATTCACCCTAAAATAAGTCATCCCCCATAAGGCCATATATAAGGAGTTTTGAAAATTGATTGTTTCTCCGTCCAGTGGGAGTTTTTTTTAATTCAAACTGTGGCTGATACACCGTTAAAAGCTTTACAAAATGTCCGTCTCAGCTCAGAACTTTTTTTGCATGTTAACTTGACGTGGTACCGTCAACCGTCCATTTATATTGCAATTGTACTATTAGTTTAGTTCTAATTATTTGAAAAATTTGCCACAATTTCAGGTTGCCTGCGTTGTTGTCCGAACTGGTTTCTCAACTCTAAAAGGCCAGCTTATTCGGTCTATCCTGTATCCTAAAGATGCTGGTATCCAATTCTACTCTGATGCGATGAAATTTGTGGCTCTTCTATTTTGTCTTGCCTTGGGTGGTATGGGCTATTGCATTTACTTGTATGTGGAGCGGCATGTAAGTTGTTTTGTATTTTTATATTTCTCCGTATATCATTGGTTAGTTTAGTTATAGTTTGGTGACCAGATTATCTTTAAAGTTGTTCTGTCAAAATATGATACAGTCCAGTTGGCACGTGGTGTTGATCCGAGCTTTAGACATAGTGACAATCGTAGTTCCTCCTGCACTTCCTGCTGCTATGACGATAGGAACTGCATATGCTCAGTCTCGTTTGAAGAAAAAATTGATTTTTTGCATAAGTCCGCAGAAGATTAATGTATCTGGGAAACTGAAGCTGTGCGCCTTTGACAAAACTGGAACACTAACTGAGGAAGGATTGGATTTTTGGTAATACAAGGTGTTTGAATAGTTTTTGAACCATGAAATAATGTGCTCACCAATTGGTATGTATTTTAATGACCATAGGAGTGTAGTGCCAACAAATGGAGATGGGACCGAGTTTTATGAACCAGTTGATGATGTGTGTCAACTGCAAAAATCTGACCCTTTGTTGAGAGGGATGGCTTGTTGTCACACTTTGACTTACATCAAGGGAAATATTGTTGGAGACCCGCTGGACATAAAAATGTTTGATGCCACAACTTGGGTACAAAAATAGTTAGCTATTGCGTTTGAGAGAGAATATGATTTTATGCTGAGTGAACTAGGTTTGTAATTTATTATTTTTGTAGGAATTGGAAGAGCCTTTGTCAAGTCCGGATGATACTAGACGTTATGATCTTTTGACACCAAACGTTGTTAAAAAAGATGGATACGAGATTGGAATCATTCGGGAATTTGATTTCTCATCACAACTTCAAAGAATGTCAGTTGTTGTTAAACCCCTTGATATTCCTGGAATGATAATGTATGCAAAAGGAGCTCCCGAAAAGATTAGACTGTTGTGTCATTATGTTCCCGATGATTTTGACAGAAGATTGGATTCTTTCACAGTAATATTTAGTTGCCTTATTTATTCTCTCATTTATCATGTTTGTTGTAAACGATTACAATAAAACTTGCGATTTTGTTTGCTTATGCTTACTTTTGCGTTCAGGTCAGAGGATTTCGTGTGTTAGCCTTAGCTTGGAAGCCCGTGGATAATCTCAGTTGGCATCAAGTGCAACGTGTTACTAGAGCCGAAGTAAGAATTTCTGAAACTAATAAGCTATGTCATGTTTACGTAAAAGCACAAGTCTGACAGTTTTTAATGATTGATTCTTTTCAGATTGAAAAAGACTTGATATTTTGTGGTTTTCTTGTCATGCAAAACAGACTGAAAGATGCAACGAAATCTGTTATAAGTGAACTGCGGGCCGCTGATATTCGGAATGTAATGGTCACTGGGGATAATATGCTGACTGCTCTTAGTGTGGCACGAGACAGCAATATTATCTCCGCATCGGATAAAGTAAGTAGTTTGCGCACATTAAAACAATACATTGCACTGCATTTGTAACTTTATTTTCATTATTCTCATCTATGTCTAGGTTGTAATCGTCTCCGTAAAAGAAGGTGGAGGGCTCGAATATCAGTTGGCTGCTCATCATTGTGGACATACTATTGTTGAAGAAGAAAATAACGAAAGTCATGTTAGGCGACCGCGCAGAGCAAGTATGAATCGGAATCGAAATTTCTCCTCCTCAGTTCATGGATCTCATTTGGAATCCCAAAAACTTCTTGATGGCTCTGCTGATGAGAGCGATGGGGAAGAAAATGCTGACACAGTGATTGATATGAGTGCCTTAGTTCCTATTCCAGGAGGAATGTCTAGTCCTAATAACCCGAATTACCATTTCGTGATCAATGGGAACACTTGGTCTTGGCTTTACGATAATGCTCCAACTCCTCTGCTTGAGCAGATCTTAGTGAAAGCAACTATATTTTCTAGAATGAGTCCGGAAGGAAAAATGCAGATTGTTGAAGCTCTTCAGGTTTGTCATTGAACTTACAAAAATTTCCTTAAATAATTGCTGTTTTTTAATTTTTGTATGGGTTTAGAGCATTGGTTACATGGTTGGCTTCATTGGGGATGGTGCAAACGATTGCTCAGCATTGAAAGCTGCTCATGTAGGTGTTTCTCTATCGGATGCTGAAGCCAGTGTGGCAGCTCCTTTTACATCGAAAACTCCTGATATTTCTTGCGTGCCTAACTTAATTAGAGAAGGGAGATGTTCTTTAGTCACCAGCTTTGGAATTTTCAAGTACATGGCGTTGTACAGTATGGTCCAATTCATCTCTGTTCTCATTTTGTACGCGGTAAGTCAATCATGGATTTGGAAAGATCCAAATTATTTGACACTCTGATGTATTTTTACAATATTTTGTGTTGCGCAGCGTAAAACGAATTTGGCGGATACACAGTTCCTATACATCGACTTGGGGATAACTACAACTATTACTATTGTCATGGGACGAACTGAGCCATTTCATACAATTACGGCCAAGAGTCCTATGGGCAGTTTGGTCTCCATACAGAATATTTTCTCCATCATCTCTCAGATCATTCTTTCAGCTGTCATTCAGTACAGTGCTATCCATTACTTGGAAAATCAAGCATGGTTTGTGCCCGCAGCGCCTACTTCTCCTGATGAGCTTATTTATGTGTCTTGGGAGACGACTACTATATTTTCTGTCAGTGCTTTCCAATATTTAATCCTGGCTCTAGTTTTTTCCCGAGGTCCACCTTTCAGGCAACCTTTTTATTTCAATGGTGAGTTCAGTTTGGGGATATTGATTCGTATTATCGAATTTTTGCATGGTATATGTTATTGTGACATAACTCTTATATTTATGACATTTTTACTCCAGGCTTGTTCCTTTTGGCTCATGTGGTTCTTATGGGTATCACAATTGTGCTGTCCGCATACCCGATTGGGTTTTTGGCTACATTTTTTGAATTAATGCCAATGTCAAATGAAACAGCGTTTTATCGATTGACCGTTTTGGCATTTCCTGTGATGAATCTTGCCTTATCGTTTCTCGTAGAGGTAAATGGAATATTTACTTTTTGTAGTGTTATGTATCGTGGAGTATTGAACAATTTTTACGTTTTGTACAGAATGGGGTTGTCAGAAGCAGCTTATTTAAAGGAATTGGCAAGAAGATTTTTAAGTTTAACGAAAAGTACCGATACAACCAAGTTCTCAAAACTGTTGAAGACAACCGCTCTTGGCCTCCAATAAACAGCTCTTTCTTTTGACAACTATTCATTACTTTACTACTCAACTACTTCGTACTTAATTAACTTAATTAGTAATTATAACCTGTGCTTTTATGTGCTATAAGTGTGTTATTGATAACCTTTACGCATATTTTAATCATTTGAAATAATTCCAAAGAGAAGAGGCTTTTTTTAGTAGAGAAACGGAATAGTCATTGTTCATGCAATCACAAACTATGCAAAATAAATTATTAATGAAAAACTACATATTAGATGAGTCTCATACGTGCACGTGACTATCATGACAGTCGCAACTCAACCCGCACTGACGTATGGTTTTATCTACCATCATTATTTATTTTTGTTGCTAATTTGTTATGATTAAAAACTATTTAGCGATTCAATTTTATCCAATCCAAACTTCATGTCTTGCTTTCTCTGCCATCAGGAACGTTTACCTTTTTAAAGAAAGCTATCTTTGTTAAAAAGAATAAAAAACCCCACGCTTCTATTCCAAAGATGCGCTAAGCTCAGCCATCGTATTAGTTTGGCGCAAATATAAGATGCAATACGATTTGTATGAGTATCTGCTACCGCAGTCAAAGTAGAAACTGCTCTGTTTATTTAGCTAAATGAGGTTCAGACTTTCAGTGTGTGTAATAAAAAGTGACTGGAGCTGATTAAGACGAAAAATCATGATAATCCTTGTAGTCAGTTAACGGCGAACTGTCATAATTGTTAAACTATAGTGAAATCGCGAGGTGTCTCATTCCAAACAATCAACCTTTTTTGAATTATCTCTATTTTTATATTTATTGTTTCCGCCCCTTTCGGCTGCTGAATAAAATGGTGAGTTGTCGTTATAAATTGATCTGTTTTGTAAGTAACTTCTCCTGACCGAAAGTTAGAAAACACGAGACTAGCTTTAGAGCTTGACATTCTTTTATTTTTCAGTTTGTTCTCGTTTTGGGAGATCTTCATATACCACACAGAGTAGCGTCACTACCTGCCAAATTTCGTAAATTGCTGTCATCAGGAAGAATTCAACACATTCTTTGCACAGGAAATTTATGTACTCGTGAATCGTTTGATTATTTGAAAACAGTTGCTGGGGATGTTCATATTGTAAGAGGGGATTTTGACGAGAACATTTCCTATCCTGAGCAAAAAGTTGTGACTGTCGGCCAATTTAGGATAGGACTATGTCATGGACATCAGGTACCCGCATTTAAAGCCATTCAAATTTGTACTTAAATGAGTTTTATTACTGATAGGGTTACTAATTTGGTTTTGTAATTGCTCAAATTTTGTCTACAGATTGTACCATGGGGAGACCCTGATGCTTTAGCAATGGTTCAGAGACAGCTTGATGTTGATATTTTGATCACTGGTCACACACATCAGTTTGAAGCTTATGAACATGAAAATAAATTTTTCATCAACCCTGGCTCTGCCACTGGAGCCTATCATCCGTTACTAAAGTAAGACAACAGATGATCGACACTCTACTGTCGTTTTTTCATTGAAATTCAGATTTGTAATATTGGGTTTTCAAATGTAGTCATGTCACTCCATCCTTTGTGCTAATGGACATCCAAAGCTCAACCGTGGTCACGTACGTGTATCAGCTAATTGATAGCGAAGTCAAAGTGGATAAGATTGAGTTTAAAAAAGGATCCAACTAAAAATCCTTCGTAAAGGTTTCATTGAACTGCAATTCATGATCTTGTTTGCTACGGAAGTTGCCCGTCAGCCTGCAGTTTATCTCGCATTTCAATAATATTTCTAAAGTCATTATTGAATTTTCCAAACGATTGAGCATGGAATTCGGAAATATTGAATGTTTTTGATATATAATACAATACATATTTGTAAGATTATTATGAGACCATACATTTTAATTTTAAGTTAAGCATATTTGTGATAAGAATATTTATAATAATGCATCCTTTTTTGTGCTATTGATACATATTGTTGAAAGTACACTAGAATCTTTCCTTGCATGTATAACGTAATGATAATGATGGTACCAGTATTCCTATGCATGTAGAATTTGGACCTAGCTTATATAGTGACAAAAGTATAATTTACTTATCAATTAATATTAATTTAATACCATGAATAAGTCCCTGTGAACTCCTTATATTTTTCCCAAGTGTTTATTATGAAATGATAACTGAAAAAGCGTGTAAGAAGAATGGATACGATGAGTTTCACACTCATCCAATTCGGTCCACTCCACATTATTTATATTATACTACACCATAGTAAAATTGGTTTATAAACATCCCAAGCCAGCTATTCAATCAGAAATAAATTGTACACAGACTATATATTTTAGGTGAGTATGAAAGAGTTTCAGTAACTTCCAGCAGTTTATTGTTTCTTCATTACTTCAAATTTTTTTGTTCATTTCGTACCACAATGACGTAAGGTAGTACAGTTATCAAAAGTGTTCGATGATAAAATGATCAAGTACAATTCAGAATTCCATGCATTCAACGACACAGCAATATGACGATACTAACTAACATACATGAATTGCCACCAATTGCATAATATGTACAAATATATATATATAATAGACAACAAATTAACCAGCATACGAACCTTTCCCTTTCATTCACAAAAAACTGACCTTAAGTATGGGGCCAGCGGTTGACGAAAATTAAAAACAATTCACTTTTGCCATGTGTTAGAATAGTTTGTGACTTAATTCGATCTACAGATATATGGTATATTAATATTGATGATTCAAACAACACTTACATTATGCACCAGCCATGCAAAACTATCTTAAATAGTACGTATTAAATGAGGGACTATAAACTAGCAATGTTCTAAACATGTGAAATGCATAATCCGCTTACACTAAAGTAGGCTCTAAACTAGGCAAACGACTCGGAAGAGTTTTGCTGGCTCTGTGGAGATTGGTGGTTAGTTAATCTTTCTAGATGGACACTATGTGCTGTTCTGGAGAGCATTGGAAGCTCAAGATCTGAGTTTACAGACTCAGTGGAAGAATCCTCATCATCTTCATCTTCTTCATCAAAACAATCACTCCCTTCATCACATTCTTTGATGGCAGCCGTCAAGTCTTCTATCCTCTGCATGGCTAATTTCAGATCACTCTGAAAAGCGAAAGCAATGCAAATTTAAAAAACTGATTTGCTTGAAAATTACATCCAGCCACTAAAAGTACCGTAAATCCGGTACACCTGGTGTTATATGATTTCGTAAACCTCTTACCCTGAATTAGTAATACAAATACAGGGAGAAGTTATGATATAGAATGGAGTTAAAATATTTTTTGTAATTCATCAAAATAAATCATGATTACTTTTCTTAGATTTATTTCTAGCCAAAAATCCTTCTAACCAGCCGTTTGATGCTTCAAAATTTAGCATATCCATTTTTTTGTAGAAATAAAATTTAAGTTTTTGTTTTATCATGAGGCTGTCATTGTTTGTTTAAAATATTATAGTGTGTGGAGGAGTAATATTTTAGAAGTAGTTATAATATAGTAGGCTGGTGGAGCTTCATTATTTCATAGACCTCTCACTCTGGAGGAGTAATATAGGGTGAATTTATGATTTAGGCAGAAGTTTTAATACTGGATTTACGCTACCCAGAATATTGGGCTCATATCTTACCTTCAAAGTAGAAATCTCCAACTCAGCACTTTCGATTTGTTTCTGTAAATTGGCACGTCGGGCTTGAGCATCAGTTTCCTTTTGGGTCAAACGAGTTAACTCCTCTTTAAAGTCTCGTAGCTGTCGTTCATACTTCTTGCATTTGTCTAATGCAGTGTACTCTCGAGTCTGACTGTTTTTCATGTCGTCTTGGTATTTTTCTATCTGCTCTTTAAGACGAGCTACGTGACCCTTTTTAATTTCAATATAAAATACATTTAGTACAGTTTTCAAGTCGTGTGAGTGATACATCGGCTATAAAGGAAAAACATCTGCATTTCTGCATAACATACCTCCAAACGATTTTTAGTAGTCGTTTCTAGTTCCATCCGAGTCTCCAGTTCTCGAATTTTCATTTGGAATCTCTTCTGGATCTGAATAGAAGCTTGATCCCCTTCTAAAGACTCAAGTTTAGCATTCAACTCTGCAATGGTCTCTTTCAAGTTCCCATTTGCTGTTTCAAGCTCACTAATTTGCATAGATTGCTCCGTCAATGTTGATTGGTCAGAAGACAGCTGGTCAACAGCTGCTTTGTACTTTCTCATTACCTACGGCATAAATTAAAGCATATTAGTTTTGTAGTTAAATATCATGAATTGCAATTGACCTATTTAAGTCCAAGTATTTAATCCACAAAAAGAACTATAGGCAATATAATCCTATTATAGCTTTCTGCAATCCAAAAATCCCTTACTTCTGCAAGTTGCTCCTCATTTTCTTCAAGTTGCATTTGTATATGAGTTTTTTCTCGAATTGCCACATTTTTGGCGTTCTCAGCCTCACTACGAGTTTTGCTAGCTTCTTCCAACTGCTGCAGAACGTCTGCCAGCTCTTCTTCAACCTACATTCAAATATGCAATAGCAACAATACACATGAAGGCCTCCTTTACATAAAAAAGCTGACCAGTATTAATTCCATAGTAAATATGAAAGGGTATGAACCTTTTGCTTAGCCCGACTAATGCGAACTCGTTGAGATTCAGAGTCCTCTAATTGATGTCTCAGCTGACGAAGCATCCCTTTATTCAACGCATCGTTTTTGGATTGTTCCATCATTGTTTGAGCATCCTTTAGCAACGCCTTTGTCCTCTTCAATTCCTTTTTGAGACGACTAACCTGTTCCTGGGAAGCACTTCGAGTCATTGACAACTCTTCCAGCTCAAAGTATTTTCGTTCCAATTCTTGCTTCGCTCGTAGAATAGTACTGCGCTCTTCATGTTCAGCTTCCAATTGACACTCCAAGGCTAAATTCATAACATTTCCCAAGTTTTTTAATAGCAGTCAAACAAGAGTAAAAAAGAAGAAAAATGGCATTTTAAAACCGCAAAGACCCGGTCTAACCTATTAATGTATACGCAAAACAACATGTTTATAAATAAATGTAGTGTCAGTGTTGATCCTAGATCCCACTATACCTAGTTTTAACAACTAACACTACAAACAAGTGCCTCACTTGCCTGCATACAACATGGCTACTACAACACACAAATGTTAGTAAGTAAGTAAGTACGTAGCAAGTAGCCCCAAAAACTTTCAGAGCCAAGACTCAACTCTACTCAAACACATTATTTGTCACTGCTGGCTTTCATAAATCAGTCATAAGTTTATCTTGGCTAGAATAAAAGTGTAAGTATTTTTTCATGTTATCACAAAAAAGGCTAAATACTTGTCAGTAGTTGGAAAATACAAGATAATTCAGTATCAGTTAAAAACTAGTTAAAAAAACAGTTAAGAAAGAAAAAAAATCTGTTTTTAAGTTCAGAAAAATGCAAGAAATAGCTGCTTGCTTACCTTTCACTTTCTTATGTGCAGAGCTGCGAACATCTTCCACTTCATCTTCTCGCTGTTGCAATTCCCGTTTAAATTCCTTTCTCATCTGCTCTAGCTGCATTTCTAGTCGCAATTTGGCACTTTCTAAGGTGCTTACTTGAGCAGCCAAGTCGTCCAATTCTTCTTCCTGAATTTTCAACGCGGCAAATATTTAACTAACTATACAAATAACTAGTCGTAGTCGTTTCCATTCAGTGCGTAAAAATTGAAATCGGTACAAACCTGGTCTTTCACTTTCATGGTAAGATCTTGTTTAGCTTTCCTAAAAGCATTCAACTGTTCCATACCGCCCATCTGTGTTGATTGGTCTAGTTCCGCTTCAGCATTTGCTAACTTGGTCTCCTTTATTTGCAGCTCTCCTTTCAAGTCCTATTGACAGAATAAAAAAAACATATTATAGCAAACACCAATAATAGAACTATAAACCAACAGTAAAAAACACTGGAGTGAGACAATGCATTGTAAACTAATAAAAAATTAGCCTAGAAAATAAAATAAACTACACTCACTATAATTTCATTGGACAATGCATCTTTTTGAATAAGGGCAGAATCTCGTTCTCTCAAAGCTTTCTCTTTTTGAACCCGCTCTTTATCTAAGGAAGCATTCAGAGAGGATAATTCAGTGTCAAATCTTCGTTGCTTTTTTTCCAACAATGAACTTTTGGAAGCTTCTTCTTGATGCAGACAACGAATGTCGGATAATTCGCTGCTCAATTTTTGAATTCTTCGTTTCAACTGAGCAACAATTTGTCTTTGTTCTTCGCATTCTTCCCAAGCGTCGCTGCACTGTATTACATACACAAATACACAAAATAGACACGTTTTGTAAAGTTTTGTCCCGTTCGCGTGTAGCAACATAATTTGTACAGAAATTTCAACCTTTTTCTCCAAAGATTTCTTTAAAATCATCACTTGATCTAAATGGTCTTGTTCACGTTGACTCATACGCTGTTTCACCATCTCTAATTCGCGTTTGGAGCGTTCAAGCCGTTGCCTAAAAGATCAGCGTTAGCGTATAGGAAAAAAGTTTATGCACAATAAAGATGCATTGCACTTTTTTTTAAACACTTACTTAGAAACGGAATCCTCTGTATAGTCTTCAGGAGTGCTGCCGTCTCCATTAACTTCGGAAATAGAGTAAGCCAAGTCAAGTTCCAACTGATGTTTTTCAGTTTCTAAGCTCGTACAACGATTTTTCAGAGCGGAATATTGGTTCTCGAATTTTTGCTTTTCGGTCATTTCTTGCTCCAATTTTTCCACTGTAAGTGCCGAGTTGGCTTGTTCTTCTGTAAGCTCACCAGTCAGCTCATTCACCTGAAAAGACAATTCTCTTTAAAATAATGTACGCAGTACAGGGCAATAAACAAGGAAACTATATAAATAATATTTGGGAACATGTAACGCATGGAATCATCTCGTGTAACACAAACATACAGCTTTGAAAACCCATATGCCCCAGACTCATAAAAAGAAAAACATGCCGCATGTTAGCAAACACCAAACCTCCCTATTCCCGTGAGAATTCAACAAAACGAACCCTATGATCGCCATTTTCTAAGGAAGTGACACTTTCAATGTCTATCTGATCCAACGCAATAGAATTTCGACTTGCTAATCCATCAGTCACAACAGAAAATTCATCACAAGCATCCAACAAACTCATGGAATCCATTTCGGAGTCATCTTTCGACTCGGAAGTTAAAAAACTGGAAGAATGGCTGATCTGATAGCCTCTAATAGAAATAGCAGCTCGAGAATGGGTTTGCTCTCTGGCTTTCCGATATGCCGCTCTTTTCCCATTCATTTGCTCCCATTGCTCCTGGATGTGATCAGAGCGCTTCAAAAAGTCTTTTATTGTTGCAGATAACCTCGCTGATTCGGAATGAGGCTCCTTGTGTGCCGCTTTGGCGGACACTCGAGTGCGAAATGGGGCCTTTGTAATACTTGGGGGCAATATGGAAAAGCCTGCTTGGATCACAACACCATCTTGAGGTACAGTCACCATTTTCCTACTAGAGCCCGGACCAATACTGGAGCTAGCGGCTGAAAATGTTGTAGTTATCGTGTGTCCATTGGAATTCGTAGTAGAATGACAACTGGCTCCAGACATGGTGCCTCCTGCCCACAAGAATTGTCGTTCACCACTTTCCATAGACGAGGAGCGGGCACTTGAGCTGGACACACTGGACCGGATGAAACTGCTGTTACCATTACTGAGGCCAGAAAGTCCATAAGTAGTGGACAGATGAGATGAAGCCATATGAGCACAATAATTTCTTGTCAAGCAGATTTCTTTGGGGGTAATTAATTAATGAAAAAGTGAACACAATTGCGAGGCTTTTCAAGGCATTCTAAAATGACTGAGAGGGCATCTGTGTTAAAATGATAATATCGGTGCAAGCTGTATAGTGGTTGTGGTGGTCAGACTAGAAGGAAGATGGGTCAGTAACAAATAAAGATGAGGACGAAGTTGCAAATACACAACCTCAGTCCATGCTAACTAACTAACTGCAAAGGGCAAACTTGTGCATCAACTAGTAATGAGTAGGGAAAACTAAATTTAGATGAGAAGAAAAGCGGAACAGAGAAAAGTAAGTCAGTAATGTGAATCCAAATGTAAGTGAGTTGAGGATTGGCCTGAGGCCAGAGTCTCGTGTCGTATAGTTCAGTTACTATAGTAAACCGTAATGTTTCCTTCTGGCTGAAACAGGGAACTCTTTTTGCTAGCTCCAGATGAGAACGAAATGTGTGTGAACCCGACATCTCCTCAATGCATTTTATCTTGCAAAGTCGTATTATTCGCAAATCTGCTAACTGCCAACTAAGAATAGAAGAGTGTAACTCACGTACTGTTCGTGAGACCACATGCTCTTGCATAAATTCAAGAGGAAGGAAACACAACAGAGATTTAAATGATGGGGAGAAACTAATATTGCGTTGGATGATGATCTCTGCTGTACACCAGCCAAATTCATTATCATGAAATAAATATAGGAACGAGCAACTGGTGTGGGGAGGAACAACCTGAGATGAGAGCAAGGAAGTGTTAAGGAGCAAGTTCCTGCCACACATGTTGGTTCCAATAGTCGAAGACCATTATGAATGAATTAGTTATGTTTGTTTGTGTACGCGTGATGCCAATCAATAACCTCATGTTTTTACATGAATAAACATACACAAGAGCAAGTATTTACCAATACGGTGGAAGACCTACTTTAACAACACGTTCCAATGTATGATTAGTTGCTGAAGTGAATAGTTATATGCAACTGATATACGTGGAGTATATGAATAGCTTTTCGCTTCTTTTGAAATACATACATGGGGCACAATGAGACATTATGTAAGGAGAAGTGAAAAAAGAAGGAGGTTCTTACCCGAATGTGTAGATTCTCATTCTCCAGTTTTAAACGATTTCTCTCCCCTTCTGCTTTTTCGTATTTAATCTTAATGGATGCGAGTTCATCCTGAAACCAACAAATGACAAACATTAATTGAAACAGTACAATGAAATGTAAAAGGGAAGAAAGAAATAAAGAAAATGCAAATGATAATGGTGAACGCTTTACCTGAGCTGATTGTAATTTCTCATGGGAACTCTGGACTTTAATAAGAGGAGCAATCTGTTGATACATTTTCCACCAAGACCAATTTCTGACCGCTAAAAGTTTTCGAACATTCTTTTGCACACATCTAACAGCCACGTCTTTCACTTTCATTTGCTCCAGTTTTCGGCGAGCTAAATAACCCCGACAAGAGGATTGCAATGAAACCAAAAGTGGTGTCAGTTTCTCATTCCGCTTCTTTTCTAGTTCCTCCAAAGTCCATGGTTTCATGAAAACCTGACACAAATTTTTTGTTTACAGATATTTATCATTGTCACTGTCCATACACTGCACACAAAGAAACAAAACCGTATGGTTTCAAACCATTGACGTGCCAATTTGGAATGAGCTGGCCGGAATATCTTGTCCATCAAAAATATCAGTCACACGGTCTCTGAGTCCAATAGACCGTTCCGTGACTTCAGGACTCGACAAGGATTTGAACAAACGTACAAACTCACTTTGTGGAATGTAGTGTGGGAATCCATTTTTGTAGCACCGTATTGTATCGCAAAAGCTGAGGCTACGAATCTATTGAAAAAAATAAATCGTGGGGTTACATGATAGCACATAAAGTAAAGTAAACACAAATAATGTTATTCAATTATTCTGACTCAAGAGTGAGAAACATATTTGGTTTCGCATCGCTGCATACATAATATATTGTATCCTCTCCTCATCTTACCTGCCGTCTCAAATATCCCATTTCTATTTCAGTAGCACCCAACTTTGAAGACGGATTCAAGCAATGCAAAGTTTGGATTTGAGTTCGTCCTAATACTTCAATAAGGTAATCCTAACAAATCACACGAATTTTATATTGTTTTTATATGGCAATTGTGCGGATCATAGATACGATACTGCATGCCAACGTACTGATTGTGTTTTGATGTTCATAGACCCTGCTTTTCTAAGCCAAGTGGTCGTATGAGTTCTTCGTATGCTTGACACGCGTCTCAATCCGATTTCAGATGATGATGAATTCATGCAAAGTCCAATTATTGAATTGCTTGACTTCAAAAACATGCAGTTGATATTATCCCTGAGTAAATTAAGAAACCGCACCGTTAGTGAAACGAGAAAAGTTTGAAACTCAAAATATTCTGCATCGTGATTTATAATGCGTGTCCGCAATGTGTTCCTTACAGCTTCTAGTACCAATCCAAAATATTATTATCTAATGCTCAACGATTTATAAATTCCAGTGGAACGACGAATTCGGAAAAATTAGATCCGAAATCGAGATTCATTTTCACATTTTTAATACGGAAAATAACATTTAAATATTCACTGAAGACATTGCAAAGGTACTAATTTTTCTCCCATCTATTTAACCCCATGTCAAAATTTTTTACGAATTTTGCCATGATAAAGTTAACAGCCGCATAGGTATAGGATGCTAATATTTAGCATATATACTAGAGGTTAAGGAAAATTATATGCCCATTTTCAACAAAACTGCTTACGGAATATTTCGGACTTCAGACGTTAGTAAATAGCAACACTAAAATAAAATTGGACTAACTTTTGAGATTCTTGAACCAACAAAGAGGTGAATTTGGACGCTGAAGCGATGTCAGAATGCTGTAGAATTTTCTTCACATCATATTCCACAATCCTTGTCCCATTTGCATGACAAATAGTCAAAGATGTGTTCCGAAAATCGACAGAGTACAAATGCCTATACTGAGGCTCCCCGTAGAACTCACTTTCAAACTTCTCCAAGAATCTTGAAGGTTCTTTTCCATCATCCATAAGAAACAACAGACCTTTGATTTTGTTGCCTGAACTGTTAGGAAAAGAATCTAGCAATGGAAGAGGATCATGCTGCGTTACAGTACATAAGTCTTCATGAGGTTGTGTTCCAGCCCCTGATCCAATTGAGCCTGTGGTAGGTGTTAAAGGTGGTTCGCTATCTTCTAGATTTATTCTTTCCTCTTGGTATGTTTTATTCATGCGATCAAAATTCACTTCCTTGATCAGCTTTAGTATTCGGTCATTAACGTAATTGGCAGATAAATCCCCAAATCTGTAATAGTGCGAACGCAACACAATTGAAATAACATATAAACAATAAAAACAGAACAGAATACTTTAACATATGTATATTGGACAATTAAACAATAACTTGCCTGGCTAAAGTTTCAGGAGAAAATCCTAATTGCGCCACACTAATGGTCAAGCACTGGATATTTCTATAGCCCACACTATTAGATTTGTTGATTGTCGTAAAAAGTGAATTAACGCACTCAAAATACAAGCCCAAAGAGAATCCAAGAACATTTCGAATTCGGGAGGTTTGTTCTTGATCTGCATCTAGGACTAAGGTTTTCTCTACATTTTCAACTGAGAGTCCAAGCAAAGAACACGCACTTTTGAAATGCTGTTGACCGCTATCAATCAATCTGGAATGAGAAGCCGACCTTCCCACCTCCTTGGCACTATTTCCAGTTGCTCCAGAAGCTGGTACATTCTTGAGAGCTTTCCCCAATGTACCAACAACATGTCCCAAGTGGTACACGGCTCCAAATACTGACCAGATGGACTTGGAAAATGCTTCTCCTAATCCTAAAACGATTAGAGATTCTGATGCTTTTATAATTCGTTGGAGACTTTGTTCCAACTCTGCTGAAGCAGTCATTTCTCCCTCTGATGAGAAAAAAGGAACGGTTAACTTCACCACAGTCTCAGAATGTGCTTCTGTTAGAAGTAAATCTTTGCGGAGCTGCTTTAAATGAGGGTGAGGCCCCAATGAATCAATTGGACATGTTGCCAAGTCATGAATTGCTTGCAGGACATTAAAATAGGGACCTTCATACATTCGTTCCATGTCAAGGAAAAATACCTGCATGAGACAAATAGTTTATAGTCATTTTCCACTCAAATAAATTTTAGAAACGAAATCAAACACTTGACGCCCTTTCTAACCTGAGCATTAGCGCCACAAATTCGGCCACCCAAATCAAATTCCAAATTGTAAAGCACCGTAGACTTTTCAAATGGGCAACTGGATGTGCAAAAGAAATGATACAGATTCACAAGAGCATCCAATCGCTCAGTGAAAGTTGAGTTACTGGTATTTAGAGTTGAGCAGGAACTCATCACCTTTTGCTGTTGTTGATGAATAATATTGGTGTATGCATAGCTCTTGAAAATTTCTTTGACACATTTTTTTTTCACCAGAGTTTCTGATTGTCCATGAAGAATGATGGATTGATTTCGGCGTGAAATAATCATCCCTCGATAGGACTGGTAAGCTAAAGAGTACAGGTTTGGTAGCACACGAGATGAGGTGAATGGTTGAGGAGTCAACCTGAGCAATTTTTGATTCTCCATGTCAATCGAAATATTCCGACTGAGACATACGAGATTTCCCTGAGTGAGCACAGTAAATGGTAACCCTGTATGGTACCGGTTTCGAAGAATGTTTAAAACTGAACTCTCATTCAGTAAGTTAAGATTCCAGAGTCGACCACTTAAATCTAGCGATGCAGAGTTGACCTAAATCGGCATTGAAGACTTATTAGGATACACGTGACAACTCAGGAAAAGAAAGTATATGATTTGTAATGTTATGAACAGAAACTGTACAATATAAAACTTTAGAACTCACATTTTCAATGTCATCTTCGCCCACTTCGTAAACTAGACCAGTTTCGGCAACTTTTACCTTACAACGACCAGTGATTTCATCCATTTTTTCCACTAGAAAGCCTTTTGTGAACCCGTTTTTGTGAGTGAGCCAAATTTCTTTCATATTTCCTTTGAAATGATCTCGTGATTCTTCCTCCTAGAAAAAAATAAACAAAAATCATTCGTTGTAACTATGGAAACACCCAAGCTATAGAAAGTAAAAATCTCACTTGGATGATCCTAATATGCTCATTGTTTTCGACCCACTGGTAAGCCGTCAATACCTAGAAATGTATTAATTACATAAAAAAATACAACACTAGCATCCAGAAATCATATAAACAAAATGACCTTTTAAAACTCACTTTAAGTTGAACAGAAGGCTGTGAAGCCTTAATCATGGCAATAACTTCGTCTCGAGTTTTTGAAACAATCGGAAGCGAATTGACAGCAACAAGACGATCCCCAGGTAATACAAAATCTGTCAAAAACTCTCGACTGGAAGTGCTTTGTGATGGTTCCACATATAAAACGGTTTCGGATTTGCCATCCTAAACATATAAAAACGTTTCTGCAGGCAAAGCTCAATAGAAAAAACAGTTACGACAGTCTTAAACTCGTTTACACTACCTTGAATGGAATGGATGATTTTCTCAAGGAAAATCCAAAGCCACCAGTTGACAGTCTTTCAACAGTGACTACTCTGTAGTATCCCAAACGATGGGGAATCTTGGGAAGTAAATCATTCAGATCTAACTCTGGTTCGTAATAAAACTTTGAGAAGGAAACACTGTTGTGAGAAGGACTCAGAGGTGGTGTGAAGTAGCTAGGTGTAAAACTTGAGCTACTTGCAGATGTAGGAGGTCGAGACTTCGACGGACTGACGGCCAAGTGATAAATATCTGATGAACTTAATTCTGTTGGTGGATGCCGAGACATAGATTGGGGAGCCGGAGGGTAATGATGGTGATGAAGACGAGCTGGAACTGGAGGAGGCGTTCGACCAGTGCTCGCAACAGATCTTGGTGGTTTTGCTTTGAAAAAAACAACAGAGTTGATTTCAAAGTGAAAATTGATCATACTCATTGATGATATTGCTTAGTTTTTAAACTTACCAGGTCCAGGAAGTGTACCAGAGGAATCCCTGGGTAAAGTTGTTCCACCACTAGCAGATGAAAGATTGGATTCACTACTATCCGAATGGGAAACATTGGAAGAGTAGTCTGGTGAAAGCATGGGCTGAACAAAATTTTCGCTATAGTCTGCAATGATGCCACTAGGAAGTTTTTGCTTGTCTTTCTTTCCTTTTCCCAATTTGAAACTTCTCCGAATTTCATCAAGCCGGTGTAAATCTTCAGGAGAAAGTTTTTCTTTCACTTTCTTACCGAAACTACTTTTCTCGGTTTTTTCTCCTTTGTGATGACCACTAACGGGTTTGCTTTTTTCCCGTTCCTTTTCCTTGTCAGACTTTCGCATGAATTGAAACATACTGGTAGGTATGCAGTAAATACCAATTGATACGAATCAAATTTTCTCAAGTTTAACTGTAATTAACACAAATTGGCATATAATAGACAACAAACTCGAGTCAGACTTCGTACAGACTATGGCTAAATGTTCTAAACGTACGTTCAAGTAAGGAGGATGACCCTTTCCGGTACAAAATTGACAGATTACACAAGTTAACACGCAAACTTGTCTTCCACTTGACCATGCTTGTTTATATGAATATCTCAACTGATCGGGCCTCTATAATGTTGTAGAGGGCATATTGTTCACTAGATCTGAGGTCAAAAAGAACATTAATTAAGTACGTAATTTATTTGCAGCTCTATTGAAACGCAAAATTGTCTGCAACAAATAGCCAATGTACGAATAAACTTACTTTAAATAAAAGGTTTCTGGCCCGAAACTACGAGTCAAGAAACAAAACGTAAAGAGACGTCATCCTACACTTTATTTTAACAATAATTAGGTAAAATGTCAACAAAAGGTTTTCCAAATTGACATTGACAGCCACTTGATCGGACTGTCCACTGTCACCTAAAAATAACAGAAAATCAATGTTTTTTTGTAGCTTGGCGCGCTATCATCAAGCAATTTTAGTTTTATTATTATATTATTATTTGAGGCCACCATAGAAGTAGATTGCTATATAACACACGGAGGCCACCAAACGAAAATATGCGCATTCCCCTATGGCGTTCAACTATGTAATTTTTACCGATGGTTTGTTCGTGTTGTCCTTTTCTGTGGCTCTGTTTACAATTTTCCAGAATACTTTGAAAACAAATAGTGTGATGTGAACGAATTTATTTCTTTATTCATTATAATCTTTTCAGCCTCCGACATTTTAAAAGGTTTTTGGAGAAAAAATACTGAATTTGGCTGTTTTCAATCAAGATTTCCAGTTGCAGAATGTAAGTTTTGGTTTGAAGTTAATGGTCTTTACTGTGGTATTCGTTAAATATGTAATAATGAAAAATGAAACATTAAGTTTTGTAACTCCGATTCCGATTGTGAGCATCTACGTTGAAAACGTATTCGGGTACAAATTCTTATTTCATCCGACAATTTGGTTTTTTAAACGGAAATTTTATCTGCCAGTGTGTCCGTTTCGAATTGGATGACGTTTCTCTTTTCAATCCAGAAGCTTACAAAATTAATTTCCGGTTGAAGATTAAATAATAAAATTTTCGAATTGAATTTGGTACTTTAGATTCATTGCCAAAGGATATTGAAGTATTTAATATTTCCCGTCCCACTATCACAGCTGAGGATCTTTGTTCCGGTTTTTCGGATACACATACTTGCTTCGGAATTAAGGTGAAGGACAGTGGTTAAATTCCGTTTCTCTGCTGCCCCGAATATCATATGAGGTGAGAGCTCCGTTAATGGTTTCTTGTTTTTGTGTTTTGTATTGTAAGTTTTTGTCTGTTTTGAATGATACTAATATGTATAAATGAGTCATTGAGTCAATTAATTTGAGTTAGCATATTTTGTTTTCCTTAACTTTTAGATTCGACATATTTGAAGCAAACAAACAGTCAAATATATAATATTTTGAATCTTTGACTTTTGGATCCGGAGCAAATTGTGACTTGGCTTACAGTCAGCCTGATTTGAAACGAAAAAGCAAATAAAGATGTCCAACAATCGTACGAGAGGTGTTAACTACTTTGAGGTTCGTTAATGTTGTTATCAAATATGAAGATATATTGTGGGAATGGCCTGATTACATCGATTTCGGTTTATAATGCGTCGTTTAATTAAAGGTCTCTGTGAGTGGATGACGATGCATAAAACATTTTTGTTAGAAACGATTGCTTTGATGTTTAATTATTGTCATTTAAATATCTACATTAACATAGTAATTACTTTACTCATATGGAGTATATTATGAACTTCCATGGTGACGTAGAAAAAATTGTAGGGGAACGCTGACCGCTGACGAGACTTTTGTTTTACGCAGCAAACTTGAAAGGCCCGTCACAATTCCCCTGGGACACTTGATATGAGGGGTTTCGTGTATTAGGTGAGAAATATTATGCCCAATTGTGCCGAAATCGACGCGACAAGGCTCTGACGATATGGAGGAGCCCTGTCCAACTGAAAAATAATATGTAATCGTAATCTGTCCGAGGGGGTGTGGGGGAGATTTTTCGAGCACAGAGCCGATTGTATGAGGAAGCTGCGCAGGCCTTGTATCGTCCAAGGGGAATTATGACGGGCCTTTTGAGTTTGCTGCGTAAAGAAAAAGTCTCGTTAGCGGTCAGAGTTCCCCCACGATTTTTTGAGTCACCATGGAAGTTCATAATTTACTCCATATGAGTAAAGTGTATTCCAATGTTAATATAGATGCTTGAGTTATAATTAAACCTCGGAGCAATCGTTTCTAGCAAAAATGTTTTATGCAGTAGCAGTACTAACCTAATTTAACGTATTAAAAACCGAACTTGGTATTACGGGTTTATTCTTGTAATGTTAAAATGTGAAAATTGAGTTTTTTCTCAATTATCTATTTCGACCTTGAATGTCCCTATAACTGTTTAGATCATTTTGGAGCATTTTCTCTCATATGTGAATGAATATTATTAATTAATATTCAATAAAATAAATAATTAATATTCAAATCTCAATCAACTATGAATCAAATGATACCTTTTGCACACGATAACTTGATTTTATTTTCCTTCTTATAATTAAAGATACAATTTTGTGAGTAGTATCCCTGAATAGTCATACTATTCCGCCATATTTTCTAAGAATTCCCCCACCCCCCCTACTTCTCTTTAGCTCCGCTAATCAGATATTTTGCTGAATACTGCACCTACAGTTGAGTCCAATTCCTAACAGGTGAAGACTCGTAACAACCCTGGTGGTTCTAGAAATGATCGATATGACGAAGACGATCATCGGCGACACAAGAACTCACAATCCTACTCTCTTTCGGGACGGCATCATCAACATGACAGCAGTGATGGCCGCTCTCGTAGTAGAGATCATGATGAGCGAAGCAGGTAATAGAGTTTCAAAATAAAAAATAATGTACTTTAAAGTTTGCGCTTTCATTTTAACGAATTTTTCGTCACAATTTAAGCTACTAGAAGTTGAATTACGGTATTTACTGATTCGGGTGCATCTGTGGTTTCAATATTTGCTTGACCTATTATTCAATTGGTCTCCCTTCGGGGAACAAATGCACACGCATGCAATGCTCACACATTAAGTATTTATTAAAGCGGAGACAAGGTTCGAAGACAGCGATCCAGATCTAGGTCTCCCCATGATAAAAAGTCCCATCATCGGCGAGAGTCCCGAGATTATGATGAAGGACGAGGAACCAGCAATAGCAGCAGTAGAAGATACCATCAAAGCACTCGCTCCGGATCTCCATCCCAAGAAAGTCGTCGAGATCGATGTAAGTGAATATTTGCATGGATTCACGAGATTGTGCAATCGAACACCTGCATTGTTGTAAAATTAGTTTTTTTTTAACGTTTAGGCCGATTAGAAATGCAAAAGCAGATGGCTAAAAACTATGAAGAACAAGCTGAGAAAATGAGGAACGCAGCTTTAGAAAAACCAGGACCAGTGTCTCTTAAGGGTCCAGTAGATCCTAGTGCACTAAAAGAACAAGTAGAACGGAGAAAACTATTGTGGAGCAAGGGCAAGGTAGAATAAATCTTTGTGTCGTGCGAAACTGCTTTTACTGTTTTATACATTTAAATGTTAATGTTTGCTGATTCGTAAACTTTGTTAGGAAAAAGCTCCCGAAGCTAGTGTTACTACTGCTTCTGTTTGGAACGGAACAAAATTCACTGGTGACGAAGATGGAAAAGTATCTGCCAAGTTTAAGAGACTCATGGGAATAAAGGGAGCAGGTACATTTCTTGCTATTTGAAAAAACAAAACAATTTAGGGGTACATTTTAAAATACTTGGTTAATAAATATAATGCTCTTTCAAAAATAATAGGAAAAGAAAGCGACGACACTAGCACACCGGAGAAACCAATTGAATTTCGAGATAGTCCAGCTGTGCAAAATCAGAAGCAATATTTCGCTGATCTAGAAAAGCAATATGAAGTTGCAAGAGCAACCACGCATACTCAGAGGGGATTGGGCTTAGGATTTTCTAGTGCTACTCGAATTATTCCTAGTGCTACGACTATCTCGAGTATGAAGCCTAAAACGCAGCCTTAGATTGTGAATTTTTTAATTCTAAATCTCTCTTATTACGATTTTGTGTTCTCATATGAACTTATATGGTTCTTTTATCATCTGCAAGAAATGGTGTGCACAAGCTGATGAAAAACTAACTCTTGTTGCATCTCACAAATTGTATTTGCTCACCGATTTCATCATCACCTAATTGTGATTTATTTAAATTGTGTTGCACATTTTTATCAGTTAGCTTGCCCCTTACTGTTTTGCTTAGTTGCTATCTTATATGCTCCGAATAATAAGGTCTCTGTTACGTTTGCTGTTTTTCTTTCTCATACTTGTATCTTTAATGAGACGACTGAACTCATACCACTGTATACTTCGTTCTATGATGTAGGTGCATAAGGATATATTTCAATTGATTAATTAGACGTTGTCTCTTATCTTACTTATATATTTTTGGATGTATCTAGTGTCGAATGCATATTGAAAGTTTTGTATGTAAACTTGTATTAACAAATATAATATAGTTTTTAGTTACATTAATTATAGTATCGTATATACTCCTTTTGTCTACAAAAGGGATAATCCGCGTATTTGTGAAAATAAAATGGACTTTCCATTTTAGATCTACAAATAGGCTTGATATTATTGCATATTGCAATATGATGAATTTGACGGTAGATAAACTTGACGTGATGATTGATTTCATAAATCACCTAAAAATTATTCTCATTTTGCGTTCATTTGTGGTCGACAGTTCACAATGTTTGAAAAGTATTAGCATTCGTTTATGTATTCCAGCAATTCAATATCCTATGAAAATGGGCTTCATATGCATAAAACTGACTACTCAATCGTCAATTCAAATGTGAAAAATTCACTTCAACCGTTGTTCTG
>Ga0210040_10001475_pt1 | contig 35437 bp, 17 predicted proteins | sample CryGeyCG12114_NA_FD_185462 | JGI IMG/M metagenome (GOLD analysis project Ga0210040, IMG submission 185462) | Groundwater microbial communities from aquifer - Crystal Geyser CG19_WC_8/21/14_NA (SPAdes) (version 2) | ecosystem: Environmental > Aquatic > Deep subsurface > Groundwater | place: USA...
CGATTATTAATCATTCCGATTATTAAGCATTCCGATTTTTATGGATTCCGGAATTTATGCGTTCCGAGTTTGAAATTCCGGAAATTATGCTTCCGGAAATTATGTTTCCGGATTTAATGCGAATACCTGATTTTCCGTATGCAGCAAGTCAACAATGTCAATAAAATATTTACTTCCCAACTGCCTTTGTGTAAAGGGTGGTTAGTTAGTGCCTTCAACACAGTTTTAATTAAGCTTAGCATTGTTGAACAACTTAATTTTGTCCTGGCATTGATAGATCATTGGAGCCTTGAAAATCTGTAGATAGGTTACCTCCATATTATTGCATACTACTCATTGTTTTATATATAGATCGTGTGAGCGTAACAGACACTGTAAAAATAGTTAGTTGCACGCGTGCCCCAGCTATAATATTGCATTTGAAACGTGAACCAAAAATTTCTTGCCACGAAGGAAAAAAAACTTGCACTATCAGTTTACAAATGGACTCTTGCATCTTAAATCAGCTTTACCTTGAATTCTGCACGTAAAAGTAATCGAGCCATTATACACTGTGCTCTGTTATATAGCATGTGCACTAAATTCATTCCATTAGTTTTAAGTAACTAACGAACCTACTATACTGCAGTGCATATATAGCTTATTGAATTACATTAAGGAAAACTGAAGCCGTATGTAATAGCTCTAGACAGATAGGATATCCCATGCACCTTTAATTTTGTGGAGCCCACCTCATGAATAAATGATAAAAGTTACTGTAGGACTTTTCAAACAAACTAACTTTTAGCATCCCATCTTCAATACCAGTCATGCAAACTTATCTGTATATGCCATTTAGTGCGTCAAGTTCGCTTGTGTTGTATTATTTTAAAAATTTTGCCCTAAATGTATTTTATTCCGTCCCTTGTAGGAAAAACATTGCAGCAGCAACAAATATTTGTTTTCTTCCTTATCCTCTTACTTTTAGAGATGTTATAGATTATATTACACATGACAAGTAAAGCCGATATTTGTGTTTGTGTCTCCATGCATTCTAAATCTAACTGACTAATTAACTAAATACTGAATTTTTTAGATGGAGCGAACACTAGCACTAGACGAAGGTTACATAGAAGACCTAAAACAGCCCATGAATTCTACAGGAGCCCACTTTTTCAAGCCAAACCAGCATATGATGCCATCAGGCGGGAATCCTTTGGATCCTAGTGGCAACTCATATTCCTACGTGTGTGACACTGACATTCGAATTCATCAACACAATTTGGCTCATACCGTGCACAATAATGAGCATCCCCCTTCATTTCACATGTTGAATGGTCATTTCGTGGCCAATTTGCAAGCCAATAACAATCAGCTGGACGCCAGTGAAAATGAATATGAAGAGATTCGTGACGTAGCTCGCTACTTTACATCCCAGCTACCCGATCCTGAGGAAACTAATTCGGAAAATCAAAGTAGTTCAGTTTTGGACTCAGAGAACAATAGTCGTGCTTCTACATCGGGTAAAAATAACATTGAACCTACAAAGCCAGATGAAATTTCTAGTACAAAGATTGAATCTGAGAGTAAAAAGATTGTCCCAAAGCATTTTAAAAGTTTTTCCAGCACTGATGACATTTTAGCAGAAGTTGTGCATGTGAAACAAGGCCATGATCGTGTGTTAGATCAGTTGAATCTGGAAGTAGAAAACTTGCTACTTCGCTCATCTTCAGAAATCGAAGGGAATCTATATGTGAATAGTGAGAACATTGTAGGGGAAATCCAGAAACTCTCTTCAGCTCTTGTGGTCGGGAATACGACGAGACTGTTGCATGGGAGCAGCTGTAGTAATAGTAGCAGCTGTGTTTGTGAAACTGACGAGGATTGTAAAATGCTCAAGTCAACTACAAGTACTAGAGGTATTAAAACTGGATCATTGAAATTCAATCATCAGAAAAGTGCTAGTGATTCCCAGTCTAGTACGTTTACCAGGAGGAAGAAATCCCTGGATCGTAGTGCTACTACAAATGACTGTACGAGTTTAGGGAAACCTTGTGAAGACACGAAAACAAATGGGGACGGCGTCGGCTTAACAAAAGGACGCTACCATAGGTCTTACTCATTGATTCCGCATTGGAAAATTAGGGAACATTTGAGACGACTGCCTTTTCTTAAACAACAAAATGGTAAGCACTTGAATTCGACTTGCATGAGATGTTTTGTGGACATTACTTCTGCTATGACACTGCACTTACCCAAAGCATTATTAGTTCCATCATCATGTAAATGTACGTTGATACACACGGAAAAATTCTTTTTCTGCTGTTTGGTAAAATTATTGGAGAAAGTTAGAAAACGAAAGAAATAAATAGCTAGGAATTCGTCTGATCGGAATATAACTGGCTTTTGGTAATGTAACTCACCTCTTGAGGCACACCAAAAACACCTTCTATTGTAAGTTTTAACGAACGCTTGTTATGAATGGTTCCTACTAGGTACAGCTAGCACTTGACCTTGTTGACAAAGGAAGGATAACACGAAAATAATTTAGGTAGAGTTAAGGGTGTGAGCATGGTCTGTACACCATGGGCTCATTTGTGGGGTCTTTTTGGAGGTTCCCATAGAATGGTTTCACCTAAGGAAATGGACATTAGTTCCTGTCCTCTGTAAACTGAGTTACTAACTAACTAACTACACAAAACTATGCGTGTACATGTTTTGTCTAACTTACTAACAACGTTGGCTGTGAAATTTTTCACTATTCCTTTTTTCTCACCAGGGAAAATTCCTTCCACCGTTTTTGTCAGTTAACAAATAATAGCAGTGGAGGGGGAAGAGTTCTCTAGCTTATAAAAACTGAAGTATTTCACATACTTGGAGCAGGTGCTAATTGGTCTTGCTTTTATTGCAGGTGTATAAGATTATATACGAACTAACTAGCTAGAAGTGATGAGTAAGTTGCCTCAGATAACGAATGCACAGTGCTTACTAATTAAAGTCGGGGTAAGGAGTCTAAGTAGTTAGCCGAATAGTATAAATATGAGGATAATTACAAGGGAGGAAGGAAAACGTGGCAGGCTGTAACGATCTATGATGATAAATGTGACTGCTGGGTGCAGTAATATTTTGTACTAGTTGTACTGATCATACATATGGGCGGTCTTTTCTGCACATATTTATTGGTCTGGTCTAGTAGTGTGTGTGTGAGGGATAAAATTTAAACCAGGCACTTTTTATTCGTCTCATGCGCGTATATTTATTACTGGCGATAAGTATATGATATGTAAAGAAAGTGTTAAATGAGGATGATTTAGGGATGAAGGGAACAGTAATAGTTAACAAAACGGCTGTGTAGCATGAAATTGCAAGGCAAAGCTTATGTGCATATTAAATACACACAAGCCATGTAGTTATAATTTGTTTTACTCATAGTCTTTGTCGTTTGAATGCAGCGCTGGCAGTCAAGATTCAAATTACACGTTTCCCAGGAATTTTAAGTGCAGTAAAGAAATGAAGATGTGAACTTGATAAGACGGGATTAAAAGATAGAGGAAATGGTAGCACATAAAAGATAATGGGGATGGTAATAACTGTCAAGACTTTTTTTACGATTGGAGACAATCACGAATTGGAAACTTTGGTTGGTTAGTTAGTATGTTGTTTGTAAAAAATGCATGTGTAAAATCACAAATTACTATTTGCATAAACGAGCATATAGTGTTTGACAATGAAAATTTGACCATCATAATCGAATATTATTAATGTAATACAATACGCATAACTGTTTGAATAACTATGCGGTTTAAATGGAAGGTTTAAATAGAAATATTTTTTTTTCTATGAAGTGAACCTGAAAAAAACAGTTGTCAGAAAACGATTATAGTTTAAAATGAATCTGATGTTTTCTGTACGCCGTACAGAGAAGCTCTACTATTTAAAAGTCTATTTATGGCCAAAGGAGTGAAGAAATGACTAACTTTTACTTATTCCTACTCTTGCTAAACAAGGGTTAAAGATATAAGTTGTAGTGCCGTGAACTTTAAATGTGATAAATTCTTGCAATCTGTTTCTGCTGTAGTTAGTAAGCAAACGAATACATTTCCCTTTCGTTATAGGACAAGTCCTACACATTATCATGATAATTACTACTGCAGTTGACGAGGATGAATGAATGTCACACAGAGTTCGTCCCAACAGTTGAGCAGACTTTTCCTTCCTACCACCATGTGTAATTGCAGACCCACATGTGTTTTCATAGAGCTAATTATAAACTAAGTAAATAAATGCGCACATGGACTCAAAGATGATAGATCAAGTCTGTTTAGGAAGCTGTGATCTTCAAAACAGTGTTTTGTTGGTTTAGAATGCAAGATGCATGTAAACATTATTCTAGTTTGAGATTGTAAGAAATTTCTTTAACGTAGTTCGTCAAAATTCGACTGAATAACATGTGCAGCTCCTTGTTGTTTATGTTTACTTTAGGCTGCGTGCGTGGGATTGAGATAATCAAAAATATAGTTCTACCAAACTGAAGCTCAGTTAGCTTGTTGTTTAGTTAGGTTTATTTATGAGGGGAATTTTTCCAGTTGCAGCTTTCCAGATCAAAATAATGAGCAGTGGTTTCAGTGGCATAGTTCCGGTCCATGTCCAGATGTAAAGTATATAAAACTGTGTGTAGACCTTATCGTCTCCAATAAAGAAAAGCAGATATGAAACGAAATACTGACGCTGTTGTAAACAACAAGTTGCAATGTGCAAGCATGCATTATGGGATATGGAAGAGGAAATGGTAGTAACTAACTAATGTAGTACTGAAAACTGTAACTAAATAGGAGCTATACACAGAGAATGAACTATATAAACCAACCAATGCTGATGAGCTCAAGAATAGAGAACAAAGGAACGGAGGATATATCAATGAGAAAATTTATTTTTACAAGATGCTAGGGGTGAGCTGAAAGGGAGGAAATGTCACTTAAGTCCATAAACTCCAATTGAAGTGGAGTACATAATTTTTTATGCGTAATTTGGACTACTGAGCCGAGGAACCGCATAATTTTATGTGTGGATGAACGAATGGAGTGAAAATCTGCCCATTTACGTTTTTTCATGACCATCCATGTTTTTTTACATAGAATACCCATATGTGTTGTATTCCTCGCTCTGTAGTGATGATCAACAGGAAACGCTTTTTTTGGGCCCAAAAGTACCTGAACGTGCTAAAATGCCCTCCAGTATGAATAACTTTCTATTTCACAGCTAAAAAGGGGGCAGTATTAAAAGTTCAGCGTTTGTTTGGTATCAGAGACCGTGTTTATTGCATTTTGGAGCGCTACTGTCGTATAAAAAATGGGATCTGATAGTTAGAAAATTTTACTTGGTTATTATAATGTTCCTATTATTATCTGTTTTTCGTGTAACAACCCCACCCCCTCTACTGTATATTATATATACAAAATTAACTTGTGTGATATACTGCAGCTACCTAAATCCGTGATCATATTTATGTGCTGCATGTATACGATGCTATACCCTTCCAGTAACATAGTATTAGAAAAAATAGTCTATTAGGATGATGGCATTAACCCAAGATAAAAAGTACCCAAAGATGATAAAAAAGGTACCTAGGATCGTGAGAGTTTCATTGAGTTTGGGGATAAAACCCATATAGATCTCATTTATCATTACATACTGGTAAATGAACATACAGTGTAGTTGTTTTGCTCCTTTCATCATCTTCAAATCTATAATACTTTACAGTGGAAGAGCATAGGGATCAGATGTAAAGCGTACGGGCGCAGAACACATGTTCTATTTTTCCATGCTGTCCTTCCATGTTCCATCATGCATTAACTACTACTGTTCAAAAAGCATGCAGTATTCACTTTCATGGACACACAAAAGGGGGTGTAAATTTTACTACGGCAAATGGTTTGAGAAGACAAAAAAAAGCCAGTTGCTGGTTCCTAGGAACAGTTTCTTTAGAATATAATTCGTGTTTGCAAGATTGACTAAAGACTTATGTGTGCACGACGGGATTTTCAAGAGCGCTAATATTTGTAGCAAAAAGTGCACGTTTATTTAAAGTGAGAGTCTCTTTTTCGGCATATATAATGGAACAAAGGGAGTGGTGAGGTAGCTTAAACGGCATAAAATAAATTAGCATTCTTGTGCATGTTGTTAGTATACGGACGAGAAGACTTGAGTAATTTCGTCAGACCATGCAGGGGTTCCTCCATGTGTATGTGACACATGTGAAAATTCTCATGATAGAATCCTTAGTTATAGTTAGTTTGTTAGTTACTAGTACATAGTGCTGACACTGAAAACTGACTCACAATCAGTATTAGTGGTGGCAGGAACAGTAGTGCGTGAAAAAAGTGTTTATGCGTAGTAGTATGCAGACTGGATGGCACTGGACCAAAATTAAGCGTCGAAAAAATCGAGCATTCTTTGTGTGAAGGGTTTGTGAAATGAACATTTTAATAATTTGCCGCTCGAGCATTTTTTGGGCATGCAGAGTGAATCCAATTTGAAGTAATTGCATACGTCAAATGGATAGAATAGTCAAGTTTAAAGGAGAAACCGCAATAAGGATTCTGCGAGGAAACATGTGAAAGTGATCCGCAAAAGTTGTACAGCTTTTGTAATTGTGTTTGCATTGGTTGGTTAGCATATACCAAGGTTTGATTACAAATCTCCGCGATAACCTAGTAAAACTAACTGATGATGAGCAGTTTTCGTTACTACTTGTTCAAAACTAGTTTTCGTACATTTGGCTTCTGAAATGTCGTTAAAGTTCTAACTCTAACCTAACGTCATGAATGTGAGCGCAGGTTCAACATTTCTAGTATAAACTCTATCAGCGTCTCCATATATATTAGATTGTTCGTTTAAAAAAATAGTTTCAACCAAAACAGATTTATACTAGTTCACTTCTCTGAGCTACCTTCAATTCTTGCACTCCACTTACCAACTACAAATCACAAACGAATGAACAAAGTGAAGATTCAACTTTTGGCACAACACAAAGAACTTACTCAGATTTGACAACTGTGTTAGACATATGTGAAATCTGTGTGTGTGTGGAAAATCATCTCAATTTTCTTCATGTTTATTGTGATTCACGAATGTAAGTAGCTGCACGAAAGGAAGTTAAATTGTTCATTTACCTACTAACTAAACTAACGGACTAAAATGTGTTGCAATATGTGTGCATAGATCACATATACATATGTTAGTTAGCAGCTCCTAAATGTTTTGACACAGGAACAAAATTACAGATTCAACTCATTTACTATGACTGCTATTTAGTTTGGACTAACTTGTGGAAAGGAAATAGACATTTTTTGTCATTCCTGTCTTTACGTTTTGGCTATACACTGTGTTTTGTGCCTGTCAGTACGGTGAGCAAGTGGATCTAATAGGATTTGATTGGTGCGATTATATATATGTCTCACTCTCACAGTGTAGTTATTTAGTTTGCCATCAGTTTATTGAACTTTCCAAAGGAATGCTGGTCCATCTTCATCAAGACTTGAAAAAAACTCAAGTTGCGTACTACTGTACTAACGAACTATAACTTATATGTGTGCCGAAGACATGTTATTGTAAATGCGTGAGTAAGATTCCGTTGAGATGAAAAACTAAATGTGTTTTGGTTTGTTCACGTTGTGAACACCAATTAGGATCACATTAGTTTTATTGAAGGGAGTCGAAGTCTATCCATGCAAAACATGGGGCCTCCTAAATGATTTGTGGTTTTCTGAAGAGATTTTAACGGCGTGGACTATTGACATTTGGCAGTTTTGGCACTGGATTTCACTGGTTTAGTTAGTTACCAATCAGAGTTTAGTGAACATGGAGCGCATTTGTTTGGTTTGTTAGTTAGTTGGTAAACAAGAGTTGAGAAGAAAATGCAGTTACAGGGGTCAAAAGTAAAGTGACAAACTAATTTGACTGTCAATTTTTTTGTCCGGACCGTAGTTAGATTGTTTGTTTGCAGTTACGGTTATGAGTTTCAAAGTTGCGTTAATTGACTCGGATGGACTAATTTTCTTGTGTTGTGTCGTCCATCGTCAGCCACAGTGACGCAGTTTTCACATGGTTTGACTGTGGGAAAAATTGTCAATTCATTTGCGGTTTACATACTTACCTTGAGAGACCGACAAAATGAATCATGGTTCGTCGATAGACTAACTGGGAATTGATGCCAAATTTCTTCTTATCGGCCATGTTGATTTTGGCAAAATGCTACGACCGTTAGTGCTTAACTACTGGAAATTCTCAAGGATAGTTAGTCAGTGACTGAAATCAGTTGAAACTGGTAGATGTTCGCGTAAAATGAGTGTTTACGAGAATAAGGGTGAAATCATTCTCACTCACTGTAAGTTTAATCTAACTAACTAAATACTTTTAATGCGAAAAAGTAATGTATTTGTGCGGGTGTTTAATATTTTGCCAAAACTGTCAGTATTTCATGGCATTAAAATGCAACAACTTACAAAGTACATCAGTTTTTACGGGCAATTCTCCTGTATGTGGTAGCACTTATAAAATAAGAGGTACAACTAAACTACTTCACAATAGTAGTTAATAGTCAGCTTTAGACGAGTTATTTGAAGGCTATTAGCCATCTATCATCGTCTTCCCATCGAGCCATAGCTATTGTCCTGGTTGTGTATTATAAAACACACGAAGGACTAATAGTGTACTGACTGACTACTAAAACCAACCAACTCAAGTACAAAGGGTAGAGGTACAAGAAAAACATGATAGTTACGTTCAAGATTCTCTTTCATATAAATGCATTTCATAGTCTCCTTGTATTCCAAATCTCTCATTCATTTCACATGATTTATCTGTTTGGTGCGGGTAGGTTTGTAGGCTGTGTGCAACCCACAGGAGTATATTTCTTTCTAACTGAATTGTCAAGTTTGTTACAAAGTTCATTATTATGTGTATTTGAGTTGGAAATATTTTTCTGGAAGAGTTAGTTAGGTAGATATGGTTAGGAGCCAAAAAGTGATTGCACTTTTCAGAATGTGAAACTAGTTAGGTTAGTAAAGTGACTAACTGACGTGTGAGCCGAGTGTAGTACAAAGCAGTGGATGCACAAATTTGCAAGAAATCAAAGTGTGTTTGGAAATGAAGTTATCTCTACCCAGACTAAGTTATCTCGTGCTTGTTCCTCTGCAAGTTGAAGTTCATCCTCCTTTTTCAATCAGAGTTGACAATCGTTAATTGCCATGCCACGGAGGAAGAGTTGACATTTTTTCAAACTTGGCTTCAAGTGGGTTTGTAAGAAAGACACTCTTTGTGTAGATTGATGTAAATGAGTGAGAATATATAAGTGACGTATTTGTTGAGAATATCACGGAGTTCATATATTTCTTATCTAATCGGCTCGTCATGTTAACTTGTCAAATTGAAATCTTGTGAGTTGAGCTATGTTAAGTTCGTACAGAGATTACGTTAGTTAGTTAGTTGGTTGGTAACGCACTAAACTGACTTCACAACTAAATATAGCGTGCTGGAATCAAGAAAGAGAAACGCGAATCCCCGTTTTGGACTAGTGGTATGAGAGTGGATTATAATTCACTGTTTTTATTACCAAAATGAAAGTGTTTGTCAAATTAGGCATGTGTACATTAATGGGGCCCAGAGGAATTAAAGGAGAGCTTTATGTCTGAATTGTCATCAATTGACTGACGACTTGAGTTGGTTGATTTAAGTCGGCGGTAAATCTTTTAAGCATGTAAAAGCAAATACGGAATTACAAACAGTTGGTCTATCAGTGAGGAAAAAATGTGCTTGATAGATTTATTTCTTTACCAACAGCAAAAAAGTATTGGAAAAAGTTTTACTCGTGATTCAAATAATTTCTATGCAGTACGCATAGACAGCATGGTTTTGAATTATTTCTAGCTCCTTTTTAGATTCTGTCCTGTCTAACTAACTTAACTACGGCGATTGTATACAAACCCATTATTTTGAATTGGGGATTTAATTTCAGCACTGACTGATAATATAGAGTACATAGGTCAAAACTTTAAAACAGCTTTGCTCATAACGTTTGGAATTTAGTACTCGTATCAAGCCATATTATATTCGTTGCATACATTTGAATAGTTTAATACATTACAGCTTTTTGGACATGAAATGAGCGTTATTTACTACCTAGCCTGGTATTCAAGGAAATATTTAATTTCTTGAGAAAACCGCACATATTATTCATTATTTGATTATGTAGTACTACACACATTCCAATACAGAAATTGGCTTTAGCCGTTATTGCAGTTTTGAAGGTTACACTCAGCCGCCATATTGCAAACCTACATGTACTACACAGTACAAACTAACATAATTTCACATTTTATCATCCACTTGAGGGAAAACCACAAATGAATCACGGCAAAAGTATCCCTGTAGTTTACTACTGATGAAAAACACATGGAACCATAAAGAACTCTGTAAAATGACCTAGCAGCATAGCATGTTGGTTGATATTCCCTTAACAATCCTTTCTACGCTGAAACAATACTAACTTACTAACTACCGCCTGCAAATATTTCTTTCTGCAGTCCATGATTATTTATTTAGCTAGTACGGACACTTTCCTAACCAACCAACTTCGACAAACAATTGCATACGTTCCCTTACATTTCATCTTTAGTCAAACTCAAATTTAGCAGCTTACTAGCTCAACATGACATTTTGTGCAATACAATCCACATGTAAAAAAACATTCTCAACCGACACTGCCTTAAACTCATAGGAAGAATAACATTCGTCAAAGGGTTAGTAGTTAGTTAGTTAGCTAGTTACATTATATGTATGAAAGTATACACTTACACATGCTCCGTAATGATGAAATTCACTATATTGTTCCATAAAAACACAATACTGACTGACTGACTGACAGAGCTGCGAGTTGGATGTGGCTATAATTTTTTAGTAGTGAACGAATCATTCTCATTTCCAACTTGAAATGTGCACATTCTGATCTATTTTTCCTTGTGGTTGTTTTGTGAACAGATAAATTGAAGAAGGGTGAAGGCTCAGACAGTGTTTTGTGTGGCCCAGTCCCCTCTTCCGGTGAGGAGGACTCATGCCGCACAAATAATAGCAAAAATAAGACAAGATTGCCACCCCCTTGTGTTGCAACAGCTGCCAAGATGATGACGACTTCTACTCCTACAAAAACTCGGTCATCTTCTATGGATGAGCTTAGAGCAACAGGTGCTGTTTCCTCTCTTTTTTATATTTTTAGTTCTATCTGGGATTTTTTTCCATTCCTGGTGCAGCATATGTTCTGGAAAGATTTAGTCTGTAAACCTCACCAACTAACTAACTTGTTGGTAGTTAGTTAGTATCTGTCTTCTAAAGAATTCAATTCGTTTTAGTATCCAACTAACGAGGAAGAAGAAATAGCTCTTTTATTGACGAAAAAATTTGAAAAACAAGTTGTACCCTTTTGCTATGCACACTTTTGGTTAGTGTGAGTATATAAGTTTTCTTTTCAATGACAAGATAGAAGGGTTAAATCTAGTTGAAGTCTGTGTGTATGTGATGTGTCCAATAATTTATTCAATGCTGTGTCAATGCCATTTGAACTCAAGGCAAATAATTTCCTAGTGTGCGGTTCCAACAGAGTATTCATAAACAAGATAAAGCATAATCACTTAAATTTGAGTCGAAATAGGATTTTGTAGCCAATTCACTGGATTGGTCAATGTTTACAACATGATGTAACAAATTGAGTAGAAAGGTCATGAGCACAGTGACTATTTGTTACAGTACAAACTAGTTTGAATATTGTTACGTGCAAAACATGTAATATTTAAAAATATAAGTACCATATAGGAGTTGTAGGTAGTTCAAGAATTCTTCGAAAAGGAAAGGAGCAACCGTAAATCATTACTAGCTAAAAGTTCATAATATTTTTGGCATCTTACGTAATGCATTGTACATAGGTGTAGACAAAACGTAGCAAGGTGTACCAATTGAAACAATTAGGAACCCCACTCCTATCCTCTGCTGTATAGCAATCAGTTTGTATCCATAAGAGATAGTAACTTACTTACTTACTTGCATACATATAGCTCATGCCATTTTTTCGCACACCAGCCAGTAAGTGAAAAAAAGGTTTGCAAACGTACACTACGTAGTGTAGATATGCATATCGTAAAAATTATGCATCTCCTCCTTTTCATATCTCAGCATTTACATAAATATCAAACGAAGAGCGTGCAGTTTCTGTGTTAAAACATTCAATAGTTATAGTTACTGACTATGTAGTAGCCGAGAATCATCTTATGCAAGTATGGGATACAAAATCTCCATGTGTTTTTAGTGTCTACCATCTGCACTCGTGTCACTATTCTGCCAATCTCGTGTTATAAAGTTTACTTGGTTAGTTAGTTACTAACTGACTACTCTCCATAACCATTCATTTATTAAATTATAGTCACTCGGTCCATTTCAGTCTGTGGTCTTGTGTCAGTAGGTGAGCTAACAGAATGTATGTCGTAGCATGGAAAAATTATCGAGTCCATGTGTTTGTTAGCTATTTATAGTGATCCAAGTTGACCACTGTAGTATTTTGAGTCTGTATTATTTCCGTGAATGTTCAAGTTTGTGTGTAATTTTTGCAGTGCCAGAAGAGCATTGGTATTCTGCAGATTCGGACACAGAGCCAGATACTTTAATTACGTCGATTCCTCGGCTCAAGACCAAATCGTCCACAATTGGGGCCACAGTGAATACTAGCAGTGTGAGTTCGGAACTGCCTCCGACAAAAGTGGCTTTGTCTTCGATAAATGGAAGTGGTGGGGGTGGTGGTGGATTTTTCCACGAAAATGGATCCAGGCTGGATCTCGGGTAAGAAAGATTTTTTTCTAAGGATTATGTTTTTTATTACACTTTTAGGTTTTTGTTGGTAGTTTGTAAGTAAGAGTGACAGGAAATTTAGTATCATGACCAATTTTAAGGACTGTTCGATTTATCAAAGGAGATTTAATAATATGCAGATTATACTGGCACATAAGACACGATGAAATGCAAATGTTGGATTTATTTGCATTCGTTTTTCTATGGCATTAAATGTGACTTGAAAAAGTTGATGGATACCAAACGTATAGGATTGTAGTTAGTTAGTTAGTTAGTACGTAATGCTCGGTAGATTATCCTTTCTTGGCCTTGGACTCGCACAGCGTCCAATTTTTTTATCAACGTTTTCTGCTCGTCATTAATGCACTACAACAGCCTACGAGCTATTCATGAGAATCTACCTAAAAGATTTCTTGATAGAGTAGTGTTAGTTTAGTTAGTTAGTTACAAGGCATACAATTTTATCATGTGTTTAAGAATCATTAGTTTTTCAGAGCCGTTGGCAGCTCATTAGGTATTCAATTTTTGTCCAGTTAAATCTATAGATTCCATAGTGTTCGTCTTCTTAATTTTTTGTCATTCAATGTGATTAGGTAGTTATTTTGAAACTTACTGTTGGATAAATATACACCAATATTGTTTACGGGATATTGTTTGTCGGCTGCCAAATGATGATATAACAATTATTTTTATCTGTTTGAAGGATTCATGTAGCAAAATCATAGTTAGTTAGTTAGTTAGTTACTAGTTAGCAGCAATGGAGCCAGAAGTGTAGGAATGGCGTCGCTAATATGGGCCAAACCATGACATTTGATTCTAATTGTTGTGCATAGAAGTGTGAAAACACTAGTACGCTTTGTTTCCTATGAGGACAAAGTTTTACCTTGCTTCAAGCACTCGGAGTTTGATATGGTGTCTAGTTAATTCCTCATTCCTTAATTTTTGCAATTTACAGTAGAGTTAAGTAAATAATATCTTGCAGTGACAATTTTTGTGCGAAATGATAAAATTTCTATTGAGTCTTTCTTGGTCTAGAGCAAAAAAATATGGAGGCATGTAATACAAGACGGAATATAAAATATAGAAACCTATGTTTAACTTGTTGGCATTGTTCAAGTGAGAAAATGTGTCGTTAATCTTTGTTTTCAAATTGTTTTGGTTTGCTGACTTGACTATAAGTTTGTATCGTATATGTGGTGAATGTGCTTTGTTGGTTTTTTTCGTTGTTGTTGAATATAGCTTTTGAGACTCACACGAAGCTTGCATAATATGGGATGAAGACTATTTTTGATGAATGTGTTGACTTTTTTTTGTAACCAGAAGATTCAACACCATGCTTTATTTGTATTCATTTTATGAGCCGTGCACAATAAATTCTTTGTGCTATACCATGATGTATTCATTACAAAGGAGTTTATTTTCAATCGGTGCTAGTATGCCGAATCGTTGATTTTCAAAACTAGTACATGAATTCATGTTCCGTGTAAGATTCCCAGGCTAATATGTTAAGTAACATAATTAGAACTTTCGTCACAATCTTTTAAAAATATTATAACCACGAGGAATTTTAAAAGGAATTTATTCTTGCGTAAATAATATTAACTTGAATCTATAATTAGAAATAATTACAGGGAAGGAATGTCAATCGGAGAAAATATTGCTGGCTAGTTAACTGACTAACTAAAGTATAGTATATTTTTTGCGGCCACAACAAGTTGGTACTTTTTAAATCCCACGTCAGCAGCTAAGAGTGAACTTAACTTGTCTAACTGCTAGTGTAATGATCATCTTAGAGTGCAACCTGTTATTATTTATTGATATCTAAATATGATGAACTCAGTCAGTGTCAGATGTGCGTTGTAGCAATAGAACAAACGAAGTATGCAGCAATGTGCCATTATAATAATAATAGTAAGTGCGTTTGTTATCTACGCCTGATTTTTGAACCAGCTGCATGCATCCATAAAATCAGTGAGATCAATTAACGGAATAAATAATAGAGTGAATGTTGAAGGATTATCATTGTTAATTGACTTGTGTTGATTTAGTTAGTAGTCAACACATGACTCTTACAATGAAGGGTTGTAGATGGGTGGCGAAGTTTTGAAATAAGAAATAGCTTTAAATTATTTGGAGAATGCCCAAGAATTCCTGAAAATGTTAGTTTCCAACGCTCAAGTTTATTACATTATATGCTACGATGGACGAAACATATTTTGGAAATCAAGATTCGATTTTCGATTTTTCTTATGGAAAATAACAGGAAAAATCTTGACATTATGTATGTTAGGGATTCGGGATACCCCGGGTAGGGTAAGGGATTCTTACCGATTTTGGGTTTTGGCGACACGGCTATTTAGATGCATCGATGCATATGTAAAAAAATACACTTTTTGATACTGTCTGAGTTAGCGTCCGTATGATGGGGACATAATATTTTTTGGCATGATTCAAGTTGGCAGGTTGGCAGGCTTCATTTGAGCTATATGATAATTTACAATGTGCGGTTTCGCCACACGGTATAATGTACCTCTTTGACAATTATGGAATATATAAGTCCACGCGACTGTAACATTTTGTTTAATCAGTATGGGTTGAACAATTTTGCGTATACAATCGCATTTTTAACTGACTAATGGAATCCTTATACTTTTGCAGTCATGAAAGAATTTCTTTGTTTGATTTTTGATTAGATTGTGCAAGTTCCAAGAACTTTTAAACAAATCACATGTAAAACTTTTGGTTCCTTTTCAGCCTGACAATAGTAGCTAGGATTTATTAACACTATTTAAGTTTCAGTGTCAATAAAACCACACTGATCCAGAAATGCATGTGATGGTAAGCTTTCATAATGTTAGTTGATAAAGCCTTGAAAAATGGTCCATACTAACTATACTACTATTTACCTTCTAGTTTTAATTTGTAAATTGACTTTATATCGTTGAAGGCTTTCAGTGTTTTAATTCCTTGCCTTTGCTTACACATTATGATAATGTATTATTGTTAAGGATAGGCTTTATGACTATGACTAATGTGAGTTAGTAAGTGTTAGTGTTTGTAAATAAGCTTTACTTTTAGTTGGTACAGGCGAACTTGTACTAACTATACTAGAATTGCTATCATTTCATCACAAGCATTACTTTTGGAATGTGCTCACTATTTACACAGTTGTTTTCATACTTTTCATCAAGTTCAGCAATTGTATAGACAACAATTTTGAATTATTTCTTTCTGTGTGTTTTAGAAATGCAAATGGTGAAGCCCCCAAAGCACCTAAATTTCGGAGAGGAACTGGAATTAAGGACAAATGGCGAGAGTCTTTAAGTCATTCGAAAACATTGTCCAAAAATATGGACGAAGAAAATCGACTTCTCCGATGGTTCTCCCTTCGGAAGAGTCAAGCTAATTTAGACAGTTGTGGGAATGGGACGAATCTGAATAATCGTCATAGCACACTCCCACAACTCAGTGAGGATGATCTAAAGAGGATCAGTTATATTGAGGACGAAGAGGGCTACTGGCCTAGAAGAACGGTTCAGCCTCCTAGTTTGCCACAACCGCCTCCGGATTTGAGTCCTGATCAGATTACCAGGAGACACATCGTGGCTGCCATTGTTCATAGTGAGAACAGCTATGTAGCTGCTCTTCAAAGACTAGTCAATGTGAGTTTTCTAATCGGTTTTGCAATCATCTCAAATCTTTAATTGTCCCGCAGCAATTCTACTAAATAATTATACTCTTGAAGGCTTGAATTAAGTTGGCTAGGTATATTTTATAATGGACAAAGGACAATGTTATACTGTATCATACAGTGCATAAATTTTCATGACTGCTGATAAGTAAATACGAAAAAAATTCTACACTAAATAATTCTATTTTATGTTAAGATTTGGGTTTATGTAATTTTTGTTTGCAATATTATAGCACTGTTTTTTTTTTGCTCTCAGGAATACAAAAAACCTTTGGAATGCAGTAACCCAGCAGTGTTGAGCCACTCAAAAATATCGACAATTTTCCACCGTCTGCCTGAAATCCTTCAATGTCACTCCTTGTTCCGCATAGCATTGGCTGAATGTGTGCGAAGATGGGATGCAGACGAGAAATTAGGAGATGTGTTTGTAGCCTCCTTTTCCAAAAGCCTAGTCTTAGATGTCTATTCTGAATTCATCAACAACTTTGGTTCAGCAATGGATACGGCAAAATCAGAAGCGCGTCGTAAAAGCTCGTTTGCCGATTTCCTCAAAGTTAAACAAATGACTGCTCATGATAGGCTTTCTTTGTTTGGTCTCATGGTCAGGCCTGTACAAAGATTTCCACAATTTATACTCCTTTTGCAAGTACGTAGTATATACAATTTTTTGTTAATAAACAAACCAAACTAACTCTTTATTGTACAAGTTTCTAATTTCTGTGTTTGTATTTCAATTTCCCATAGGACTTGCTAAAACATACGCCAAAAGATCATCACGATCGAATGTCCTTGCAACTGGCTTTAACTCAGCTGGAAAGTTTAGCCGCCATGTTGAATGAACGTAAAAGAGAATCAGAACAATACCAAGCATTTCGAGAGACCATTAAATCCATCGGGGGAAGTAAATTCGTCCTATTTCGCTCAATTACGGACGATCCTAATCGTTACCTTTTACGTCAAGACGTTGTAACTCAGTTAGAATTCGACAGTAGTGGTGGAACTGTGGCGAAATCTAAATCCAGAAAACTTCTCCTACTCAATGACATGTTAATTTGTGTCGCCCTCAGCCATAAAGATAGTTTACAACATCAAAGCAGTGTGAACTCCTTATCCAATGAGCCTGTAGATCTAGCACACAGAAGGAAAGGGAGTATGGACTTATCCAAAGGCTCCATGCAAAATAATCTAAATACTATGAACAGTGGTGGTGTGAAAGGTGAAAAAAGTGTGTTCAAATGGTCACATCCGGTTCGGGACATTGAAGTTGAGGATATATCCATTTCCCCCACAATGAGTAGATTTGTGCGCCAACAGAGTTCCTCGGGACTGAAATCTTCTAGTCATCCAAATAGTGCTGCATACGCTGACGAGAGTCAGAAATCCACTTCTCTGCTGGAAGAAATGCAGGCTCTCATGTATGACTATGAAGTGCTCAGTCGGATTTTAACTCTGGTGTCTTCTTTGAAGTCCACGTATGATGGATTGGGTGAAGCCTCTGTAAAAGAACTGATGCAAGAAATCCAGCACCAAATCCGATGCAGGGATGAACAGATCTCGTACTTTGACTCGTCTTGTCTCACGTTGCTGGTTGGCAATGGATCCAATAAGGAGAAGATTGTGTTCCAAATGCAAAGCCCCCAAGCAAGGAATGATTGGATTGAAGAACTAAGGCTGGCTCAATTGGCTTTGGATCCGAACAATAGTCCGGCTTGGGATATTCCACAGGAGTCTCCTTATCCTCAACATAGGTTGCCATTGTTTGTCAAGGCTTTGCCGCTTTGCAAGTCACCTCAGTCTACAGTGGTAAGTAGTGTGTAAACTATTATGCATATGTACGAAGAATTTTTGGAATACTAATAGAGCTTTTTGGTTGTGTATTACAGGTAAAATGTGGGTGTTACTTCACACACACGTTTGTAAGTCCAACTGGACGGTCCAAGATTTTGGACTACCTCTGGGTCAGCTCTACTGATGGCATGTCCAGTCATGTCACTGCATTTAGGTCTCAACAAAATAGTTTGAAGGAGGTGTCAGCATTTGACTTGTTTGAGGAGATTGTTAATGACTTGCTGTTTGTAAATGGACTTGTTTGGATTGCAACTGACAGTAGAAAGTAAGTTGGGCTTGTTTTGGAGCTTATTTGTCAATTTGAAGGAAAATGATGGATATTTTATTGATGTTGTTGTTTCGTGTTTATAGGATAATGGTAATGGACCCAGCAGACCCAGACAAAGGTCACATTAGTCAATGCATCTTATCTGATTCAGTTTTCAAACTCACAAAATTCAATGGATATATTTACGGTGGACTATTGGATGGAAGCTTAGCAATATTTGCTGAAAATTATAATTCCAGTAGTAATCTGCAACCTGAACTCATACTCAAATTAGGAAACGAACGAATTGCATCTGTTTTTGGATGTAGGGAGCACATCTATGCTGCATGTGGCAATGCTGTGATTATTATTGACGCCAAAACACATATAATTGAAGTAAGAAATATAATTACAGAATTAATTAATAAAAAATTTATTCCTTTTAATAATACAATTTATTATAATTATAAAAAACTTTTTCTCGCAGAAAAATGTGATTTTGAATCATCACAGTGGCCCCATTTCTCATATGGCATACTCTGGAGTTGGACTGTGGATCGCCACTCATGAAAGTGGCACCGTCTGCCTCTACCATTTAGAATCTTTACAACACCTCCAAGATGTGAGTATAGCTCCCAGCGTATTTCGAACCGTCCGGGATTCGTTCCGCCGTCAAAAGGGTTGTTATGTCACTTGTCTCACGGCACACAAAGGTTGGCTCTGGATTGGTACAAATTTGGGAGTAGTTCTCACCATTCCTTTACCACGACTTGAAGGCGTCCCCATAATCAGCTCGGGGAAAGCAAATGTTTCCTATCATGGATACACTGGTCCAGTGACTTTCCTCATGCCATTAATGAAACCATCCATTACTGCCGCACCGAAAACCAAATCCACTAAAGTTACCCATGCGTCCCCAGAAAAAAAGGTGAAAAAAGTTTCCACAAAGATCCAAGAAGAAAACTGTGATGACTCTCGGGAAACTATTCCTGAAGATCTAAATAATATTCCTATTACTGACTCTACCAAAGATGGGGAAGATAGTCACAGTCTCAGTAGTAATAATAGTTCTATCCTAAATGAGACTTTGAAAGCAGAAGAACCAAAAGAAGAGGAAAATAACATTGCTACTACTTCCCCACCTAGTAATAATAATTCAACTAATAATGGATCCATTGCGAGCGATGGCAGTGGCAGTAGTATTGGCCTATCTTGCAGTAAAACGTTAGTAGTCCTGCGAAAGAAGAGTTCTAAAGACAATCTGTTTCTGCGGAATTGCAAAACTTTACCACGAGGTGGACCCATTCCTTCAAACCTGAGATTTAGCATTGACTCTGATGTGTATGGATTGTATGGGAATCTAATCAATGTGAGAGGGCTTGAAGATGAAGGCAGATTCGTTGATCCTCTGTATGACGCTTTGCGAAGAAGTGATCCTGAGTTAAATGCTTTGGATTCCAAAATCAGTACCTTGGATCGCCGAATGAAAATGCGGATGAGCCGACCTAGGTCTTTGGACTTATCCAATTGGTCTGTAGATTCCAAAATCTCAGTGTCTTCAGATGACAGTTTAGGGTTTAGTTCCAGGAATAGTAGTAGTCAACCATCCGACTCGTTGCATCTAAATGGTGCTCGCAGAAGTAATAGTAGTAGTAGTAGCAATAGTAATTGCTCACCTGTGCCTGAATCACAAGGTAAAATCAGTGAAAAGAAAAATGGATCACAAGGTGGCTCTGAAGTTGTGTCCACAGAGAATTCCACGGCGACCAAAGGGAGAAGTACAACTGCTAGACAAAAGGGAAATAAAGGGGGATCAGGGGAAAAGACTGTTATTGTGGTCGTGGGGGGACGAGGGTATATTAACATGCGATCCAGTTCTCCGCAAGATTTGTTTTTAAGCAGTTTAGTTTCTACAGATTCTTCTGATACCAAAGTGTGTGGCCATCTAACTGTTTGGCAAATGAAAACGTAGGAAAAATGTATTGCGATTTGCACATGTTTTACAAAAGTACCAGTGTGTTGTGGTTAAAAATAGTTGTGCATGTAAAATGCGTTACATATTATTTTATGCTACGTGTAGTAGAGTGTTTGCAGGTAACCTTTGCTACGGTAAAACGAATTTAGCTTTAGTTAACGAGTTATATAAAGTATTTTACGCTTCATGTTGATCAGTACACTTTTTTCTATTGTTTCTTGCTTGAGGAGATCGTCTGATTATTTTATGAAATGAAGATGGACATTGAAGTGAAGGAAAATAAAAGATTGTTTATTTGACAAAGATCCAAATTTAGTTGCATGCATTTATTTGAAGATTATAGTTAGTCTGTGTGGTAATACAGTTTTTTTAACGCCAGACTCCCAAAACTTCTCCAAGTGGTTTCCATTCCACTGTGGCTGCAATACATACATAAAACAAGTTTTAGTTGCTTCTTTGTATTATTAAACCTTGACCTTTTTCATTTTTATAACATTAGTTCTCGAATGCAATGATTACCATTGCTAGTAGATCCTCCTTCACACAAGAGGGTTCCAATCTTTTGGAATTGCATTCCTTCAAATATCATTTCACACGTTAAAATCATGAATCCTACAATTCGAATTCCAATGCAGACAAAATTAAACTAACTTACCCAGATTGTATGGAGTAACTCCAGTTCCACTTAATGCGGCTCCAACTGTTGTCCAATCTGAATATTAAAAATTCCACCTCATTATTATAATACTTATCTCAAATCTAGACATTTCTAATATCCGGCATAAACCATAGTGAACTCACCGAGAGTAACACCATCATAGGCACCAAGGATGCTTCCAATCGCTCCCAAACCGATTGCTATACAAAATTTCATGAAATTATGTGTCGACCAAACTATACTATGCTGACCTCAAGCTCAAAAAGTTTTCAATTATGGACTAACCAGGGGAGTTTGTGCATTCTTTTGTTGCAATCATGGTCAACAAGTTGCACCAGACCAATTTGGCTCCTTCTTCTTCGCATTCTGCAGTAGTGGACTCGGAAGCGGTTGTTGTGGAATCTGATGCTTCAGTTGTGTCTGATGTACTCTCCTCTTCTGCGGCTGTAGTTGCAGCTGTGGTCGTGGTGGTCGTAGTTGTCGTAGATGCTGGACAAGTTCCTGTCAGGATTTGCCATGTGCTGCAAAACTGTTAACAATAGGTGGATTTTTCACTGATGCACAATTGTATAATGATCATGAAAAAAAATTTAAATGCTCACTTGGATAGTTCCACGGACTTGCGAAACTGCAACCATAAGGATGCAAATTCGTAAAACGATTGACATTGAGGAAGTCATTTTGAAAGTTTTTAGTAATGCGAGGGATAAAACTGTAGAAAGACAGACACCTGATGAACCTGAAATGATCCTTTATATATGGATCTAGTTTTCGAATTGTTTATGCAACATAAAATGCTTGGCATTGAAACATGTTTTGGAATATTAATGTATGCGGATGATGGACTGGAGTGTGTGGTGAATAGATGACTCCAGGCAGGCATTTTGTACTTGATTTGTAAAATTTTGTGGGTACAAATGGCTGAATTATTGTGGTTGATTGATTTTCATAGATTGACACCTGTTTGAGTTGGAAATATTTTGAAATCTGTGCATTGTTGTTTGTGAATAAATAAATGGCGGAAATTTATGCTAGCAATAGATTTAATTGCGTAGATTAACAAATGAATTATAGTAGGATTTTACAGGGATGATTCTGGAATATTCCATAACTATTCATATATAGCTTCGAAGTTTCAAATTTAATGACCCGACTGAAAAAAGATACAAATTTCTAAATTAATTTTATTACGCATTTTATTATCCTTTTCCAAACAAATGGTTTTAAACTAACTTTTACAAAAACTCATTGCATCGATATTTCTATCAAGTTAGTCAACATCATAAGGAAAGTCATTTCATATGAATATTAGAATTAAAATAATTATTGTCATCTCTGTTTATAAACTATGGCATTTAAAATCTTTGAGCATTGAGTAGAAGTTTTTTTAGAATTTATTTATTTTATTTTATTATATTTATAATATATGTAATTATTTTCCAGCACATCTTTGAATAATTTACTTATTTATACTCACCCGAACTTTTTGTTTATTGAGTAATGTGCTGCATGGAATTATCCAGTTAAAAATACATATTCATTGCATACATGCACAATGTAAGTTAAAGTAGGATTTCTCCAGTATGAGCTTATAAAGCAAACTTCTACAGTGTACGAAAATAAGTGTACGAAAAACAGTGCAGGGTCACGGTTGCGGCTTATTGAAATCACATATTCAGAATTCTTAATCATGCAAGCATGGTGTGAACTTGATTGATTTATTGTGACGTCCATTCGGGTTAGTAAAAATGTAATGCGTAATAACAATAACAGAGTGCCACAGAATACAAAATGGTACTGACGTATTTTACACTTCTCTTATACCACATCAAAAAACCAAAGTATAATCTCTCTGATTAACCTGCATGGAATCAGCAAACTTTAAACTTACCTATAACTTTTTGTTCAGGAAACCACACAACTGCACTGACAATATCCCCAACAATGATAATCCGCAATGCTATTTCAATTTTAAAGGAAAAATTGAACACAAATCATTGCTTCAGGATACAGGCATATTCATTTGCAGATATATACAGCAGCATATTCGCAGAAAATAGCGATTTTATGACTACATTCTGGCTGTTTCATAAACGGATCTATGCATTATCGTAATTATCACTTATCATAACTCAAATCAATCATGTTAGAAGATAGAAATGCACACACATCTTAATTGCTAAAAGTATCATGTGCGCTATGCAAAGTAAAGCAAACTTAAGCTCTGTAAACATAGCAGCAGCCTGAAGTGAAAGTGCAGCATGTTCGTTCACCATAGCATAAAGCAGGAGCACAACAAGGAGGTATGCACGAAAACGCCTTCACTTTTGTACGATTCTACTATTCTACTTCAACAACTTTCTATTATTGTTATTATTTCATTTTTCGTCTTAAAATTCAATTTTTCTTCGTAGAAAAGATCCTCAAGCTTCATCTTTCAGTGTGAGATAGAGGTTCCAGGTAAAAGCACCATAAAAATCTGGGGTCGATTCATGTTGTTGAATTTTTCGATTGAACTTTAGTGATATGTAGTCCGAAAATACCACCATCTTGTAAACAAAGGAGATTAAAAAGTAAATAGTTAGTGTTCCATATGTCACTTTCGGGTATCATCAATCAAAATTACGTTGTTACTTGTAACTTTAAATTGTTTTAACAAAATGTATAGAAGAGATAAATAAATTTGCAAATACTATTATTGGAATAATCATAATCCATTCGATCTTTTATAGACCAGTTTTCTTTGGAAATTACGACATATGATCGGACTGGCCTTGCGAAATGAGAATCCGGATTCGGAAGAAATATTTCCACCACCAGAAGTTTACGAGACGTTTGATGCAAATGGTAACCTAGACCCTGTCAGCAATATCACTACTAATCCTGACTTGCTAAAATTTTTCCGTAAGTATATATGGACGGACGCAACTAAGAATTGAATGGTGTATGTTATGCATTTCGAAGGATGTAAAATATGTTCCTATTGTACAGGTTATATAAATTTGGACATTGACTATGCCAGATGGCTCGGATGGCTGTTTACTCCATTGATCGTAATTTTCGTCCTCCCTGCCGCCATTATAATTTTCTTGTATCTTAGTGCTCTATTCTTGTATGTTTACAAGTGGCACAGGTTAGAAACGCTTTAGTGAAATCGTCGTTTTAGATTTGTTTGGTTACAATATTTTATAATACGGATTTTAATACAAAATAGACACCGTCTTCTGGATGCATACGAAAGAGATTTTTGGGAGGGCGCTAGAAAAAGTTTAGCAGCCTTATGGGAAGCTCAAGGATGGATTTGGCATGGTACCTTTATACTTTCGAGAATGATCAATATGATGGACTTATGTCTTTTGTTGAAAATTTTTCATTTTTTATTCTTTTTAAGGGTATGAAGTAGAAGGATTCGAAAATCTACCAAAAGAAGGAGGAGCTTTAATCGTTTACTATCATGGTGCTATTCCGATAGACTTTTATTATTTGCTATCCAAATACATTCTGTTGAATGGTCGCTTAATCCATTGGTAAGCTAATAAATAACATATCGACTGTTATAAAGCCTGTCCTGGCAGTTATTTTAACGTCCATATTCTGTTAATTTTAGTGTCGGAGACCGATTTTTATTCAAAGTACCAGGTAAATTAAGCTATCTCGGTGTACTCCACTGTGAAAATCATTTACGGTTTAATGTGAAACAACAAGTCAACTTTACTTTTCTCTCAAGGATGGTCTCTGCTCATGGAAGCCTTCAAGGTTATTCCAGGTACGGTATCAAGCTGTGCCCACATTTTAAAAGAGGGAAACATGCTAGCTATAGCTCCGGGGGGAGTGTACGAAGCTCAATTTGGCGACAGCAATTATAAACTTCTGTGGAAAAACAGGGTGGGGTTTGCAAAAGTCGCACTGGATGCCAAAGTGGTACATTTCTCAATATATACTCATAATATGTTTATCTTAGCAGTTGATGGATGATTTTTTTAACAATACATTTAATTTTTCGCAGCCTATAATACCCATGTTTACTGAAAATATTAGAGAAGGATTCCGAGCTTTAAGTTGGGGTCGCCGCTTTTGGCACTGGCTGTACTCTAAGACACATTTGCCTTTAGTTCCAATTTACGGTTTCTTTCCCGTGAAGATGAGAACTCATATAGGAAAGCCTATTCCATACGATCCCACCTGCTCTCCCGAAATTTTAGCTGCAAAGGTTCGAAAGCTGAATTTATGTATGTAATTTATAGTATTTAAAAGTAGACTGACTAAATAGATTTGTTTTCACTCACAGACGACACTGGCTGTAGAGTCTTTGATTCGAGACAACCAAAGAATACCAGGAAGCGTCGTTCATGCGTTAGTTGGCCGTTTTTATCGATTTGACAACAACAAGGCTGCTTAGGCGCTAATAATACTCCATGCTGAAGTTTGGAAAGTAGGACATAGAAATGTCACTTTATTCAGTACTTATCACCACCTGTGCAAAATATCTTTTAGTTAACAACGTTTTACCTATACCAATGCATGTTAAACGTTGAATCTCTGTTTTACTTGCTTTAAATGCAATCATTTATTTGTTCTCTTTGACTTTTAGCAGTATTAATGCAGTTTTAAGAAAACGAAAAGATTACCATATACTGTGTTAACCAAATGTTTAAAAAATCTATGGATGTTATTGAAAGTCCATAGTCATAATATTAGTTCGACAATTTTATTATTTGCCGTATACGTCTAAACCGTGCATAACCTGTTTCCCAATATATTTCATAGGTGTATGTTGGCGTTCGTGATTTTTATTAGTAGCTGAATCGGAATATTCAAGTTCAAGCTAACTAAACTAAATCATGTTAAATCGGCAATTTTAGTCCTGGCTGTGCAGCAATGCAATTATTTTGATGTACTTAGATTTGATACTTTTATTCACCAGGTGTAGTCTATAAGGTGTGGTATATAAAATGATGAGGTGTTGGTGTCAATAAAAAATTTAAAAATGTAGATGCGTAATTTAATTTCCAACTATTAGCTTTTCTATTCTTTCCACATGCGATTATGTTGTCATAATGTGGTTATAAAAAAAGTTGAATTGGATTACATAGTTAAATTTCGAACAAAGTTTTATTTCAGGATTTCAGGCCAAATGTCTTTAATATGAAATGGGGTATTACTTGCCATTTACGAACTCGAAAAATTCTGACTGTATCAATAAATTGTCATTGCCACGGAAGAATGAAAATCTATTACAGTATAGTTAAAACTAAAAGCGAATATGAAATTGAACATACGGTTTACAATTATAACCTACAAATTATAACAAAAAAAGACTTGAAAGTGTGTAAGGAGATGCAGAGATTTCGATACGATTTACACAATATTTTTTCGACGCTTCGTAAAAAAGTCTAAGGTTCAACACGCAAAAGCTCCACATCAAAAATCAAAGTGGAATTTGGAGGAATGACTCCAGGGTGGCCTTTGGCACCATCTGAAGATTCAAGGTTTGTATCATAAGCAACACGAAAGATCAATATAGGTTTCGTAACTAACTAATTTATTAGATTTAAATTTGCTTACATGCATAATCCGGACTGCATGTCAGTATTGCCCTCTCTCCAACGCTCATCTAGAACAGAATAAATGAATTTTGCGCTAGGCGTTATGCAATGCAATGCAGAGCCTTCAATCCGCATGAATGCACTTTCAAGACTTACCTGAGCAACACCCTCATCCCATCCCTTAATTACTTGTCCTTTGCCAATCTTGAATTTGAAAGGAGTCCCACGATCACGAGAACTGTCGAATTTTTTTCCATCGGTAAAAGTTCCCGTGTAATGAACAACGACTGTTTGACCTGTGAGTATAACAAAATAATAAGTCCGACCGCACGAAAAAAATTTAAATCGACATAGCTAACTTGCTAATTGGAAAAATAATTACCTGTCTTTGGGAATGTTCGATCTAGACAAAAAATAAACTTTTTAAGCCATACACACTTATTGAATTGACAATTAAAAAGATATTTAAGATATATTGGCAGTTGTTAAAATGATTTACCATCTCCACCAGAAATCAGTTCCTTTTGAACGCCCATCTTTAGACTGTTCTACTAGGAGGTAGCTCTTCAACAACTTCTGTAAACAAACAATTTTCTTTAACCATAAATAATTTATCGACCGGCCAAGAAAAAATCCGGCAAAGTAAACAACCCACAAAGAATGAAGAATCTAGAAAAAATCAAATTTAACTTCGGATAGAATGACATATAACGAGTCTTACATCAAGTGGCTGACAAGATAATAAATTATCTTCGGACCGGGAGATGAATTTAGTCAATTAAATCACCGGAATTATTCACACAAACTGCTTTACTGCCAGGAAGTAGTGCCAGTGCCAGTGCCAAGCAAATAGCAAAAGGAAAGCATAGCAAACAGTTAAGAAGACAGATTTTAAAATCCACCAAAGCCCGCAAGGAATCCAAAGCTTACTTTATCATGGATTTTTATATCGTTAGATGGTGCTAACACTTACTATTTAGATTTTGTTGTAAAATGCCAGAGACAAAATAAGACAAAGAAAATTGTGAAATTCTAATTTCCCTAATACCATCGAGTGTTTTGGGAGGGAATTTAAAAATTCTGTAAGATTTAGATAATAACAATCCCAGTATCCTAACTCACTCATTTTGCCTGCAATATTAGTGAGTTAGTCATCGAATTTTAATAAAGTAACTCAAGCTAGTGCCATTGTCATTTGCCCTGACCATTAGTCAGTTTCGAAGCTTTATTATTTTGAGATTACAGCTTAATTTTTAGTGAAGGTGCATAGTAGGTTTATAGTTTGGGCTCCTTGGTCTGGGTTTGGATTTGTTACATCCGCCAATTGATGCTTTAATTTGCTGACATAATTGTCGTTGAAAAAATGTTTGCTGGAATAAATTCCTCCGTAGGGGGACAACCTCCGAATCCAGGTTAGATACCTTTAATTTTTCATGCATGAATTCCGTTCTGTTTTCTAATTTTGGCTATTATATATTTCGATTGATTGCAGTTTCTAAATTCCTTTCTTTCTAGACACTCGTCCTGAATTGTTTGAAGAAATAAAGTTGTACAAAAGCTCACGGGATCGGGAGAAGTATGACAACATGGCTGATTTGTTTTCTATACTTACCACATTGCAGCAGTTGGAAAAAGCGTACATCAGAGACTGTGTGACTGCAAAAGAATACACAGCAGCATGTTCCAAACTTATTGTACAATTTAAAGCGGCCTTTAAATTAGTCCAAGGCTATGAAGATTGCCCAACTCTCGAAGTTTTTGTCAAAAAATACAAAGTAAGTTAGCTGGTGCCTATAACGCACATAACGACGACTTTCACTATCTTAATCTTTCCTGTCGTTACCTATTATTGCTTAGTTAAACTGCCCGGCTGCCCTACAGAGAATAAAAGAGGACCGGCCAATAACAATCAAAGACGACCAAGGAAATACGAGCAAGTGTATAGCAGATATTGTTGCTGTAAGTATAAGCTATTTATTGTTCTTTAATTTAACTCTGGTCCGTACAAATTGTTTCGTGTTTGTGTGGTAGATATTTATATTCATTGTAATTTTGTCTTTTAATTGGTTTAGTTGTTTATCACATTGATGGATAAAGTTCGTTTGGACTTGAAAGCAATGGATCAACTTCAACCTGACATGCGTGACCTACTGGATACTATGAATCGCCTTAGTCTAGTTCCCAATGATTTTGAAGGAAAAAATAAGATCCAATTTTGGATTGATAAGTTTTCAGAAATGTCTGCATCAGATGAACTTGATGATGAGCAGACGAGACAGTTAACTCACGATTTGGAGGTTTCATACACTGCGTTTAATAAATTGCTTCATAATCAAGAAGGATAGTTAAAAAATAATTAATACATTACTAAAATTATTTTAGCCGTGTATTTGATTATTTTCATCGTTATTAATAATGATGATAGGAAAATCGTCTAGATGCTTTTTTATACGTATTTAATTGTGCTGCATCACTTCGCCATCATACATTAGTAGTAGCATGCATTCCGGTCAAACGAAACTTTATTGGGTAATGCTATGCAATTTACAACTTTGAAATCAACTATAGACTTAGTGCTACTTTTTATGTAAGAAATGTCTCCTTTGTTTCACACTGTTATATTGAATTTTTTATATTATGCTGTAATTGTGCTTTTGTTTTACTCTTATTAAGTGAAAAGAATAATAAATGCGAATGAAAATACGAATAAAATGAAATCTCGCTTAAAAGTGCTTTACAATTAAATTGTATTTCGGGAACCGAATCCAAACAAAACGTACCGAGCTAATTCAATTATTATGTTTGTTGCAAATAAATGGAGTAGTAAGTGCTTTTACTGTTAGATTCACGCTTTACAATCGAAATTGACAAACCCATATTTGAATTGGAAACAAATATAAATGTACGAAGTTCATTAACCATCCTGAATCAACTTTCATAGAATTTCAAATTCAATTGCAATATGATAGAATGGTTGCGTCAAAAATGTATTTTATCTTAACTCTTGACGCAGCCTAATGCCTAATCCGAACTTTTTTGGATTGAAAAAAAGCTGTTTTAACACTACAAAATCAACTTTTACTACCAGCTATTGAATTAAATCCCATATTTTTTCCATGCATACCCAAAATGAAAAAGGCTGAAAACATTTCATAATCTACTTCCGTTTACCAACCATCTCTCCGCCTCCCAATTTCCATGAACATACAGAATCTCAAGTTACCCCTTGGTCCTAATTTTATCCCACACTTTATGTGCCTCTGATCACACCTAATGAAATCTCCAGATACTAATTTTTAGTCTTACTCTACCTTACAGAGTTTAAAATATGTGTTTTGAGCTTCAACATACTTTTGTTAACATTAACATGCTAACAAAAGAGATTAAATTGTTGGAAAATATGAGCTCTCTTAACTACAATATGTCCCATACTGTGAGTACATTTTGTAATGCCGTCCCCTATGAATTCCTTATTGGCTGTAGCAACGTATGTAGCTACAAATGAGCAAAGTTTTCAACAAAGTTAGAATCCGGTGCAAATACACTGCAACAAACCAGAGATTGACTCACTACTTCAATCTTCTATAATTTCTCAAACTCTGTAAAATCTCTTTCCTTCCTTGTTCTCCTCGGTAATGCTCCCCTTCTTATTATAATCCCTCATTAAACTTCCTGACAACGTTACGTTTTGAATAAGGAAAAAGAAGCTTTATATCAACTACACAGGATGATCATACTTTGTACAAGTTGTGCTATGCACTGGCAAAACAACTGGCAATAGAAAACACAAGGAAATAAATCATATGTGCCCTATGTGTTATATTTATGTTACATTTGTGTGTTCACCTTTTACAAAACACACGACATACATATGTTATGTGCGCTTCAATTCTTGTGTAGTATATTGTAAACCTCGTGTTTTTGACCGTGTAATATTATGGATCATGATGTTCTTACTCACTTACTCCGATGGTTATAGTTAGTTGGTTACCAACTGGTATAGATGAGAGTACATTATGCATAATTGCACTATTGTTTTTCTCTCGTATAATAATCCAACTATCCTCAATGACTTCACAGCATACACAAAAGATGATTTAATTTTCTAAAACTTTACAACACAAAGCATGAGCTACTACTATACTACTAAAAACCACGCTCACAAACATTAAACTCAAGCTGTGCATGTTGTCTGCCACAGAGACATGGAGAGGATTTGAAGCTATCAAAAATATAGCTACTCTCTGAAAATCTATGACCGTAAATTCGTATAAAAACCTATCGATAGCCGATAGCAAAACTGTATACGAGGTAACTGAATTACATTCACTCGTTCACTGTGAAATTCCCTAATGAACTATAAAACTAAATGGACTACAAAATGAGTCAAAACGTTAGATTCCAAATTTGTTGAATATGGTTCCAAGGATTGAATTCCCCACATAATACGCCAATTAGATTATCCAGTGCTAAAAGCCTACTTATATCTTCCAGTGTTCAAAGGGGACGTAGCTCATCCAAGCCCATACTCTCACAAGATGATCATTCATAAAATTATTGCGTTATTATTACCATTGTAAGCTTTCAGAGAGATGGGGATAAAGGTTTAGAGGGAAAAGCGGGAAGGCTATTGTGCTCCAATATTTAGGTTAGCAAGTAGCGCTAGCAAGAGCTGACAACATATTCCTAATTCACAAGAGTCAACATGCAATCTATGGAATTAGGAGTAGCAAACGAAAACCACATTATGATCCATATTATTGCACACAGGGTGACGCCGGAGACACAGATCATTATCATGATGGAACGTTTAATTTATTGTATTAACTTTTAGTGACTGAGAGAGTGATCTTCTTAATTCAAACCCTTTATCGCATGTTGGATTGAATTTTTGCTTGTTCTGTGTACTCTGTGCTACTGCTAAAGCAAATAATTTGTTTGTTTTCAGCCGAGCAAGAGAAAAAAACCTTCACGTCTAGTCTGCTGGATTGCTGGTTAACTTTAAATGAATATTCAAAACACATGAAAATCACAGGTTTTAGAATGTAATTGTGTAAAATACAGCACAAAAGGGACGGTGCAAGTGAAGTTCTTGTGAAAGCAGAAAGTGCGTGCTGCTAATATGAATATGCATTCTACGTGATTGTGAGAATTGGGAAATTTACTCTACTATGTAGAAATGTTAGTTGGGATTTTTTTGTGCATGTTTGTGTAGACAAGTGTCACGAATTGTTTGCTGCGTGTTTCCGATTTTTCCAAGCAGCAGCGAGTTACAAATTAAAGTAATGTTGGTAAGGAAGGAATTCATTCTATAAAACGAAGCTAAAGTTAAAAAAAATGAAGGCTCCGAACAAACCTAACATTTTATTCACACTTACATGAGAGATTGGAGTTAATAAGCTTAATTATGACGACTATGTAATTTCCATTTGTAAACTTTATTAGCAGAGACGTTTCACTCCAGACACTCTTTAATGCCAGTCCTAGAAAAAAAGTAAAAAAAAAACACCAACTCTAATTGAATGTAGACGCAGTAAAAGATTTTCGTGTGATTCAAAATGGCAAACTATCAATTACACTGTGTTCTGGCTATATATTTACATGTTGTGTTCAAAAAGTCCCGAAACCAACAATGTAATTAGCTTCAAAAACATCTCTTAGGTAGTGAAAATTATCACTTATATTACTTTCAATATTATTATCTCTCAATTATTATCTTTTAGTGGGATGAACCCAATCCTATCACAAAAAAGTAAAGCGAGCAAAAAACATGCCTCAAGATTTTCTGAAATCACAACTTGGGGCGTCTCCATCTAGAAAAAACTCTTCATTACAATTTCGTAGGGACTTCATAATTTCGCTGACAAAATGCTACCATGTGCTTCCTAAAAAATCTAAACTAAATTGTATTTAATCAAAACACCATTATTATTCCATCAGGGAAACCCCTACACATACCACAACCCATACCAAATTCTGTACGCATCTTTCAACCCATACTTTTGTTTGTAGCAACTGTCTAAAAACAGCAAACCCTTACTACCCCTACAAGTATTATCCAGCAAGCAATCTATGTAATTGTAAAACATGCCAGTTTTCACTATTTACATTCCATAGAAGCAGCAGTTGGCCTATGATGATGATGATGATGATGATGGCATTCACTTATGCAAACAATACAAGGAAGCCAACAAAAAAGCCGATGTCATATCAATATAGTGGTACCACCTAACCTACCTACAGGAAGAAACTTTACCATACATATATTTCAAATGAAACAGTGTTTTTTGAACTGCATTGGAAATAGCTGTGAGACCACAAGTTAAGGAAACTAAGCAGTCTGGTTGCTCCACTAGTACAATAGTGTAACTCCTCACTACCTGGTTCATCACACATTTCTTGCACTCCTCGAACCTACTTTTTTGGAGTTCGGGACTCACTGACTGACTAGACTGCTACCAAAGAAGCGGTGAGAGATACACTCACAGATGAAGACGACCAAATGCGTCAGTCAGGTTTGCAAACAGCACAACACATAGCCACACGTAATGCAAATAACAGTTGCTCTCTTTCCTACAACTTGTACTACAAGAGATAGCAGCAGTAGTTGTGTGACTATTTCTCCCCAACATAACTAGCTAACGTTACATTTAGGGATCCAGACATGTGTTTCAGTTCCGGAGTGCTTGTCCTGTTCAAAGGGTTGTGGTTGTGAGTGACAAAATACTAACCTCGTGGTTCCAGGACCATACTGTTTTTAGTTCTATCCCAGAAAGAAGCAGTAGTTGAAGCTAACATTTTGAAGAAAAAGTGAACAAAATTATATATGCATATGGACACAACAGAAGTGCATTGCTTTGGTCAAAAAAAGTATTAATAATAGAAATTAAAGTGAAAAACTGTTGTTTTAAAGAAAAAAGTTTCTTGAGTGACCTTGTTTTAAATAGTTTGTAGTATCGCTTCCCATGATATGCAGCCCGAAGGAAACGGGTTACTAATTATTGATAAACAATTGATGATGAAATGATGATGTGTGCATTTTAATCAGTGTATAGGGAGATTAGATTGTTTGAACGATATTTCATGTGTGAGTGAGCTAAATAATGATGAAATTTGGGCATCATTTAGTGAGCGGATATTATGGATTTATCAAAAGAAAGGAAAGTTAGTTTTATTAGTGGATTATACTAGGAGGAAAGGAAGTGAAAGTGAATGATAAAACATTGCATGGTGAGATTCTCTGTGAGAGTGCGGGGAAAATGAGAAGAAAGGAAATTAGGATTTGTATCATGGAGTCCTCACAGTGTGTAGTGTATAGACTAATTTGAAAGTTGAACAAGGGAACAAAACTGTGTTCAACTCGGTACTGGTGCTGCACCCAAGAGAGAGCGAGTGAGTGTGAGATTTCTTTTTTTTTATTTAAGTAAGTCATTTTAGTCAAAGAATATATGGATTATCCGTATAGTTAGTTGGAAAACTCTGTGGTTTTCTGCAAAGTGAGATAGAGCCAAGGTTTTGTTATATAGGTGGAAATATTGAAGCTTTGTCACTGTCGCTTAACAAAGACTTCAATAAACCATCACTTTTTGGTCTGGTTGAGTCCGTGAGAAGAAAAAAAAATGATCGAGTTGGGATGATGTAGTAGGTGGGCATAGTTTTCCAATAAGTAAATAGGTCGGGTTCGTAAGGACGTAAAAAGGTAAAAATTGGATGTACATGAGAAAGAAAACATTTTCTTTACTACAAAGAGTTGGTCCGTCTCCCAAGATACATTTATGCATGTTTCCTTCTCGGGCTGCGAATAAATAATAGGGAGTTCTCAATTATAGTTTAGATTTGGAATGCTCGAGTCAACTTTGGTACATGTACGGTCCCAATGTAGGCTTCAATAAACAGACATATTCAGTCAAGGTGAATAAATGGAGACCATTCTAAATGTAAACTATTCATGCACTAGTATAAAATGTTAGTTTGACAATAGGGATACACCCGAACAGTGCGTGAAACATTATATCTGCGACAAAGCGTTAAGCCAAGTCTGGAAAAATTTACTATAGAACCAAACTACACTTTATTTTCACACTTTGACTGTTGAATTAAATTCAGAAACCTTATTTTCGGAAGCATCATTTTTTGACGCATCACAGTCGGAAGGTATAATTTTTAGAATGAAACGTCCATGGAAAGCATCATATTCAGGAAATATTGAACTAGGTTTACTAGTTACGTTTACATATTCTCAAAGTTGACCAAACAAATTTATATAATGAAGAATCTGCGTGTTTTCCAAAAATGTTTGTTACATAACTTTGGACTTGAATTTTTCAATTTTAATTCCTAATTCGTGCGCACTAACTTACACACATACTGAATGGCAATGATCATGTTAAGTTAATGAAGGAGACAGGAGCGTCTGCATGTAACTAAATGGTTGGTTATGTAAATTAGTTGAGCAGGCAGTGTATGCGTCTTGTTGTTGCGCTGATTGAGCAAGATTTATTCAACAGTTATTTTGAAGATTTTTTAAAAGTGGCTTAAGAATGAGCCAAAAAGTTAGCAATCGTATTGTTTTTGAAGATTACATTTATCACAATGAAACCCG
>Ga0210040_10001476_pt1 | contig 35437 bp, 37 predicted proteins | sample CryGeyCG12114_NA_FD_185462 | JGI IMG/M metagenome (GOLD analysis project Ga0210040, IMG submission 185462) | Groundwater microbial communities from aquifer - Crystal Geyser CG19_WC_8/21/14_NA (SPAdes) (version 2) | ecosystem: Environmental > Aquatic > Deep subsurface > Groundwater | place: USA...
ACCTAAAACCCGGCAGGTTATTAAAACCTGCCGGGTTTTAATAAACATCCGACATGGAAAAAGAAGCCCGTATATATATTGCCGGACACCGGGGCATGGTAGGCTCGGCCTTAATGCGAAAGCTTACCGCCGAAGGCTATACCAATTTTATTACCAGAACCTCGCAGGAACTGGATTTGCGTGATACAGTAGCCGTTAAAGCTTTTTTCGAGGAGGAAAAGCCGGATTACGTTTTTTTAGCGGCGGCTAAAGTAGGGGGTATTCAGGCCAATAATTGCTACCGCGCCGAGTTTATTTACGATAACCTGATGATTCAAAACAATGTGATTCACCAGAGTTATTTGCACGGGGTTCAAAAACTTTTGTTTTTAGGCTCGTCCTGCATTTACCCCAAGCTGGCGCCGCAGCCTTTAAAAGAAGAATACCTGCTCACGGGTTTACTCGAACCTACGAACGAGCCCTATGCCATTGCCAAAATTGCCGGTATTAAAATGTGCGATGCTTACCGGAGCCAGTATGGTTGTAACTTTATTTCGGTGATGCCTACTAATCTATACGGGCCCAACGATAACTACGACCTGAACAACTCGCACGTATTGCCAGCCTTGCTGCGCAAAATGCACGAAGCCAAAATCCAGAACCAGCCTACCGTAGAGGTATGGGGTTCTGGCACGCCTAAACGGGAGTTCTTACACGCCGATGATTTAGCCAGTGCCTGTTATTACCTCATGGAGAATTACGATGAACCCGGCTTGGTTAATATTGGCACCGGCGAAGATGTATCCATTAAAGAATTGGCCAAACTGATCCAAAAGGTGGTAGGCTATGAGGGCGAGATAAAATGGGACGCCACTAAACCCGACGGTACACCGCGTAAACTCATGGATGTCTCTAAGCTTCGCTCTTTCGGCTGGACTTACAGCATTGGTTTAGAAGAGGGTATTCGCAAGGTATATAAATCAGAATCGGTTTTTCAACCCGTTGCAAGTTAAAGTTATCGTAAATCTAAGATTCGGGTTAAAAAAGTACTAAAAGTTTATTATTGCCCGTTAGTAAAAAAGCACTTATTTCAGAAAAGAGGTAAGTGCTTTTTTATTACAAAACCAGATTGTATTCAGAGTAGTTCTGTAATAGATTAAAATTAAAGATTTTTATATTTTTATACCATAATACTTTAATATTCAAATTGCAAATTATTAATATATTAAATTTCTATGATAACGCTTTTAAATTATTTGACTTCTCTGCCTTTTGCAAAAGTAAAGGCGCTTTTATTTAGAGAAAAAATCCTACCTTTGCACCTGTTTTAAAAGGTATTCTGATTTATCAAATAAGCAGAACCTGCTTTTCTGTTAGTTTAGCAAGTTGGTAAAGTAATAAATAAGCAGTAAAGAAAGCTTTTACCGAAACTAACTTTTAAAGCATTATTAAAATAGTAAATAAATTATAATATAATTGGAAACAACAGAAACTCTGCACACTCCGCAATTAAGAAATAATTCAACTGAAGAAAAAGAAAACTGGACCGAAATAATTAAACCCCGCACCAGTTTGTTAGACTTGCGCTTGGGTGATGTATGGCGTTACCGCGACCTGGTAATGTTGTTTGTGCGTCGTGATTTTATCTCTACTTACAAGCAAACTATACTGGGACCATTGTGGTTTTTTATCCAGCCAATTCTAACTACCATTACCTTCATCGTTATATTCGGCCGAGTAGCCAGAATAGGTACTGATGGTGTCCCCATGACGGTATTTTACTTGGCGGGTATAACCATCTGGAGCTACTTTTCTACTACCTTAACCTCCACTTCTAACGTTTTTGTAGGCAATGCCCATATTTTTGGCAAGGTGTACTTCCCCCGTTTAACTATGCCACTTTCCATTGTCATTTCAAATATTATTCGCTTTCTTATCCAATTCGGGTTGTTTTTAGCGGTGTGGATTTTTTACCTGGTAACCCAGAGTGACCAGATACATCCCAACGGCCTGATTGCCTTAACGCCAGTATTGCTGGTTATAATGGGATTACTGTCTTTAGGGTTTGGTATGATTTTGAGTGCCCTGACTACGAAGTACCGGGACTTAAGCATGTTGCTGGGTTTTAGTATGCAGCTGTGGATGTATGCTACTCCGGTTATTTATCCGCTTTCTAAAGTGCCCGAAAAATACCAATGGATTATTTTGGCCAATCCGGTTAGTTCGGTAGTGGAAACCTTCCGGTATGCTTACCTGGGTTCGGGTACTTTTAGCTGGTTGTATTTAGGTTATAGTGCTTTAGTAGCTCTCCTTATTCTGTTTATAGGAACCCTTATATTCAATAAAGTAGAAAAGTCTTTTATGGACACCGTTTAACAATTTATAGATAACAGTAAACTGTGAATAATAAAAAGTAAACAATTATCAATAAACAGTTAATTGAATGAGTGACATTGTTATAAAAGTTGAGAATGTAAGTAAATTATATCGCTTAGGTGAAGTAGGGACCGGCACGTTAAGCCAGGATTTAAAGCGCTGGTGGGCTACCACCAGAGGAAAAGAAGATCCTTTTGCTAAAATTGGTGAAACAAACGACCGTACTAGCAAAGGAAATAGTGAATACGTATGGTCTTTAAAAGATATTAACTTTGAAGTTAAACAAGGAGAAGTATTAGGTATAATTGGTAGAAACGGAGCTGGTAAATCTACTTTATTAAAATTATTGAGTAAAGTAACAACCCCAACTACCGGAAATATTAAGATAAATGGCCGTATAGCCTCTCTTTTAGAAGTAGGTACCGGTTTTCATCCTGATTTAACCGGACGAGAAAACATTTTTCTAAATGGTGCAATTTTGGGTATGACGAAAACCGAAATCCGGAGCAAGTTTGATGAAATTGTAGATTTTTCTGGTGTAGAGCGCTACATTGATACGCCCGTAAAACGTTATAGCAGTGGTATGTACGTGCGACTGGCGTTTGCAGTAGCTGCCTTTCTGGAACCAGAAATTTTAATTATTGATGAAGTATTAGCGGTAGGCGATGCCGAATTTCAGAAAAAGTGCTTAGGCCGCATGAAGGATGTAAGTGTTAATGATGGAAGAACGGTTTTATTTGTTAGTCATAACATGGAGGCGATTCAGAATTTATGTACCCATGGATTACTAATGCAATATGGAAAAGTAATTTTTGATGGCAACATTCCAAGTGTAATAAGTGAATATATTAATAAATACATAGTACAGGAAACTGAAAAAGAATGGAGCAAATCCTCTGCCCCAGGAAATAGTTATTCCCGCTTGTTAAAAGCTAAAGTATATAATCCTATAACTTCTTCATTATCCGAGTTTGATACAGAAAGTGGTTTTGCATTAGAATTCCTTTTAGAAAATCTATTAAGTGAACCACATCAATTAGATTTAACTTATCACTTATTTGATGAACGGGGAATATTAGTTTATGTAGGAACAACTGCTTTAAGCCAAGAACCGACAATTTATTCAAATGGTTGTATGAAGATATCTACCACCTTTCCACCAAACATCTTAAATGTGGGTATTTATACAATTGGTCGGTTATTACTCGTACAAAACAGAGGACATATTCTTACAGAATGGAATGATGTGCTATCTTTTGAAATCTTGTCTACTTCATCCAGTTATTTCGGGGCACAAGGAGGTAAAGAAGGGGTTATCAAACAAATGGGAATTCCTTGGAAAATAGAGTATCAATCAAGTATTTCTGAATAAAATATTTTTAAATGATAAATGTTACCAAGGCATTTCTTCCGCCCATTGAAGAATATCAGCATTATATAAATGGTATATTTAAAAGAGTGTGGCTTACCAATAACGGCCCATTACTTAACGAATTGGAGCTGAAATTAAAAGAATACTTACAGATACCCCATATCCTTTTTGTAAGCAATGGGACAATAGCCCTCCAAATTGCCATTAAAGCCTTACAGTTAAAGGGAGAAATAATAACTACCCCATTTTCTTATGTAGCCACTACTTCTTCTATTGTTTGGGAGCAATGCAAGCCCGTATTTGTAGATATTGACCCCAATACATTTAATATAGATCCGGAGAAGATAGAAACTGCTATTACCCCAACTACCTCCGCTATTTTAGCTACCCATGTATTTGGTAACCCTTGTGAAATAGACAAAATTCAAAGCATTGCTGATAAACACGGGCTAAAGGTGATTTATGATGCTGCTCATTGCTTTGGCACCATCTATAAAGGAAAATCTGTTTTTGAATACGGCGATATAAGTACAACTAGCTTTCATGCAACTAAACTTTTCCATACTAGCGAAGGAGGAGCAGTTTTTACAACGCAACCAGAATTATTACGAAAAATGGCACTATTACGTAATTTCGGGCATGAAACACCTGTAAGTTTTGATGGGGTAGGCATTAATGCTAAAAATTCTGAATTCCATGCTGCTATGGGGCTATGTGTATTGAAGTACGCGGACGAGATTCTGATTAGAAGAAAAGAACAATGGCATTATTACAGAAAACTTCTCAACGGATTAAAAGTGCAGTTTCAAACTTTAACTAACGGAACTGATAAATACAATGGAGCCTATTTTCCAATTGTATTTGAAACCGAAGAAAAATTATTAAAGTCAGTTGAAGCCCTTAATTTACAAGGGGTATTTCCACGCCGATACTTTTATCCTTCTCTAAACAACTTGAATTACATTGATTCGGTTAGCTGTCCTATTTCCGAACAGGTGGCAAAAAAGATTTTATGTTTGCCTTTGTATCATGATTTAGCGCCGGAAGAAATCGATATGATAGGAAGAATAGTCTTAAGGGTTCAAAATAATTAAATTATGGTAACCATTGGTGTTATGCAACCTTATGTTTTTCCTTACCTACCGTATTTTCAGTTGATTAATGCGGTACAAAAGTTCGTGATTTATGATGATGTGACTTTTATCAAACAAGGTTGGATCAATAGAAACAATATTCTGATCAATGGTAAACCATATCTTTTTACGATCCCACTCGAAAAAGCTAGTTCATTTAATATTATCAGACAAACAAAATTAAGCCCTAAGCTTTATCCGATTTGGGTTGATAAATTTGTTCAGACAATTGAACAAAATTACAAGAAGGCTCCTTTTTATGAGAAAACAGCTAGTATTATTAAAAAAGTACTGAGCAATGATTATGAGTTTATTAGTGAATTAGCCTACGAAAGTTTAACTTCAATTGCGCAATATTTAAAAATAGATACTGAATTTATTCAATCTTCAACTATTTATCAAAATTCTGAACTGAAAAGTCAAGCCAGAATTATAGATATCTGTAAAAAAGAAAAAGCAGATCATTACATAAATTTAATTGGTGGTCAGGAGCTGTACTCCAAAAACGAATTCCAGGAGCAAGGCTTAACTCTAAGTTTTATCAAATCAAACACAATATCTTATTCTCAATTTAAGCAGAATGAGTTCGTTTCCTGGCTTTCTATTATTGATGTATTGATGTTCACTGACCCCGATACAATTAAGAAGATGTTAAACAATTATGAGCTCATTTAAAAGTATAGGTGGATATTTCGGTTTGCATACAAGTGCCTCAAATCCTTACTACTCCGATTTGCTTGCCTTAAATTCTGGTCGAAATGCTTTAGAATATATTCTGCTTTCTCGTAATTACAAAAAAATTTATCTTCCTTTTTTTACCTGCGATGTGTTACTTGAGCCTTTTAAAAAGCATGCTGTTGAATATGAATTTTATAAAATAGATTTTAATTTAGAGCCTGTACAATTACCGGAATTAAAAAAAAACGAGGCATTTCTTTATACCAATTATTTTGGTCTGAAATCAAATTATATAAATCAACTAATAGATAAATTAGATAACCTAATCTTAGATTATGCCCAAGCTTTTTTTTGTCAACCATTAAAAGGGGTTGATACTTTTTATTCACCTAGAAAGTTTTTTGGAATTCCTGATGGAGCTTATGTTTCAACAGATGCTGTTTATGAACTTCCCTTAAATAAGGATTCATCAGTAGACCGGTTTTCTCATTTATTAATTCGAATAGAGGAAGGGGCTGAAGCGGGTTACGAAGTATTCAAAAAAAATGATAATTCTCTAATTGGGGCGCCCATCAGAGAAATGTCAAACCTAACAAAATCTTTACTTGGTGATATTGATTATAACTGGGCAAAGGAGCGAAGGAATCGAAATTTTAATTTTTTACACCAGCATTTAAAAGAATATAATCAATTTGAATGGCTCAATCAACTTCAAATTGATGGGCCTTTGGTTTATCCATTTTACTCTTTCGATGAAGGATTGCGTGCCTATTTGATAAAATACAAAATATTTGTAGCAACTTACTGGCCCAATGTGCTGGTATGGACAGAAGAAGATTCAATTGAGTATCAGCTAACCAATAATGTTGTCTATTTGCCTATTGACCATCGTTACAACGAAGAAGATATGAGGCAAATTATTAATACAATTTATAATTACTATGGATTTTCAAATTAATTTTCGGGCACTTAAATTAGAAGATGCTCTGTTTATAAATAAATTAAGGCAGGAAGAAACGATGGAGCAACTAATTGGCGGTGTGAAACGCCCCGTTGCTTATGAACGCGATTTAAAGTGGGTAGAGGATCTGATTTTAAAGGATAATCAAACCTTTATCTATTTTGCTATAACCCGCATTAATAATGATGAGATAATCGGATATACTTCCATTTCTGAAATTGATTACCGTAATGGCACCTGTTTTTGGAGTGGTATTAAGCTAGATAGTGCTAAAGCGGGTAAGGGAATAGGAACGGAAGTTGCTTTGAAAGTTCTTAAGTATGTCTTTGAGGAATTAAGAATGGAGCGATGTAGAGCAGAATGCTTAGAGCAACATGAAGTGGCTTTAAGGTTAATGCTTAAGGTAGGCTATAAACAGGAAGGTCTAATGAGGAAGACGATTTTCAAAAATGGCACGCATAATAATCAATGGTTATTAAGTGTGATTCGGGAAGATTATATAGTAATTAAACAAAACTTTGGATTATGAAACAGTCAATCACCAATGTCAAAATAACTGGAACTGGATCATATGTGCCGGAAAAAATCGTTACAAATAAGGATCTTGAAATACGGGCAAATACCTCAGACCAATGGATTTTTGAAAAACTAGGGATTAGGGAAAGAAGAGTAGTTACCGATGAATTGACCAGTGATTTGGCTGCGCAAGCAGCATTAAACGCCTTGGCTTCGGCTAATCTAACTCCCGATGATATTGATCTTATAATAGTAGCAACTTCTACCCCCGACCGGTTAGCGCCATCTACTGCTTGTATTGTACAAGATAAAATCAAGGCCTATAAAGCCGTAGCCTTCGATTTAGCTGCTGTATGTTCGGGTTTTCTTTATGCTTACTCAACTGCCGCCCAGTTTGTATCTAATGGTATTTATAAGCATGTACTAGTTATTGGTGCCGATACTTTTTCTAAGATTATTGATTGGGATAGAAGAGATTGTGTTTTTTTTGGCGATGGAGCCGGGGCTATTGTTCTATCTCGTAATGAGGATCATGACGGGCTTCTTCGGTTTAGATTATACGCTGATGGAAGAGGAAAACATAATTTTACTATCCCGGGCGGAGGTTCGGAGCATCCCATAAGCCAGGCAAGTCTTGACAACCGAAAGCGGTACTTCGAAATGAATGGACCGGCTGTTTATGAAACCGCCGTGAGTGTTTTACCAAATACCATTGAGGAGGTACTAAGAGATGCAAACAAGTCGATAGATGAAGTTAGCTTGTTGGTACCCCACCAACCCAGTATTCGCATTCTCAAGGAAACAGCCCGCAGGCTTGGGATGCCCTTTGAAAAAGTAATGATAAACATGGATAAATATGCCAATACTTCTGGTGGTACCATTCCGATAGTTTTAGACGAAACAAATAAAGCCGGAAAAATAAAGCCTGGAGATTTTATTTTGTTTGCTGCGGTAGGATCTGGTTGGACCTGGGGCGCAGCCTTGGTTAAATGGAATTAGGAAAGATACTAATATAAATTAAAGCTATGTATTTGATTACTGGAGCATCAAGAGGGATTGGAAAGTTTTTGAGTGAAAGTTTTGCCGGGGTCGGCCATGAAGTCATAGGTATTTATAAGTCAACTGAGCCGGTCTCCACACACCAAAGCTATTACCGGTTAAATATTACTAAGGAAGAGGAGGTAAACCGGTTTTTTGAAGAACATAGAGCAAAACTCAATAACCTTATATTAATTAACGCTGCCGGTATTTCTTATAATGCGGTTGCTCATAGAGCCGAGATTTCTTTGTGGAAAGAAGTTATTGATACAAACTTAGTTGCATTATTTAACCTAATAAGATTAGTACTACCTATCATGAGAAATGATAATTATGGCAGGATAATTAATCTTTCTTCAGTGGTTGCGCAACAAGGAGTAGCAGGAACCACAGCTTATGCGGCTTCTAAATCTGCCCTTTGGGGATTGTGTAGATCTTTAGCCGTAGAAAATGGCAACAAGGGAGTAACAGTTAATAATATAAACTTGGGCTACTTTGATATTGGCATGATTGAGCAGGTTCCGGAAAAAATTAAAGAAGATATTATACAAAGAATACCCACAAAGAGATTAGGAAAGCCGGAGGAAATTTTATCTACAGTTGAATATATTATTAATACAGCCTATTTAAATGGCACTTCTATTGATTTGAACGGCGGCTTATTTTGACTATTTATTTTAAGTCCATTAGCCCATATTTAGGTTCCTAATAGAAGCAAGTCCTTTGATTACAAAAGAATTATTCAGTAGAGGTTAAAAAATTGTTATAAATAGGAGAACTAGAGGTATTCTATAAATATATAATTAAGTATTATTATACTTTTCTAAATAGGGAGAGTTATAATAATACTCAATCAAAATTTTATCAGTTGTAAATTTTGTTACATTTCTTAAGTAGCAAAAGATATTTTAAAATATGTATTCAAATAAATTAAAATTATTAATTCCCTACATAAAGTATAGATTATTCCTATTAGGGTTAAAAAAGCAAAACTTAAAGCAAAAAGATGTTGTCTTGTTTTTTATGCATCCAGAATATAATATTCGATCTGGTGGGATACTTTCAATATACTTTTTAATTGATGAAACAAAAAAATATTTAAAAGAGACAATAGTTTTACCTGTTACTTTATATAAGATACCTAAATATACCAAGGCAAATTGGTTTGAAAACGATTTTGATATCTATAATATTTATTATCTTGAGAAAGAGTTAATGGAGGCAAAAAACGTTTTGATCCATATTCCGGAATGTTTCTATACTTATTTTTGTACTTTCATTAATCATTACAAGCTTTACGAGTTGGCAAAAAAAATGAAGGTTAATATTTTAAATCAAAATGACTTAATAATGCCTACAGAAGCTGAAGTTTGGAATAGTAAAAATCTATTTCATTCTTTAACTATGACACTTGCCTTTGAAGCAAATGTTAGTAAAGAGTATTCTTATCTTGATAGTAAACCCTATTTTATTAGTACCTGGTTTTATAACTATACCATCGATACAATTGCTTATGAAAGAAAAGAAAACAAATGCATAGTGTCATTAGATTCTCATCCATTTAAAACCGAAATAATTAACCTCCTAGAACAAGAATGTGGCTTAGAATGTATTGAAATTAAAAACATGCATTTTTTTGATTTTCAGAAACTTCAACAAAAAGCAAAATGGAGCATTACCTTTGGGGAGGGTTTTGATAACTATTTTGCCGGTGCATTTATAAAATCTGGGATTGGATTTAGTGTTTATAACTCTACTTTTTTTCCTCCTAGTTTTGATAAAGAATATTTACCTGAAACCGTATTTGATTCTTATGAATTGATGAGAGATAATATTGTTAAAGTACTTAAAAGATTGGACAATAAACTGGATTATGAAAATTATGTAGCGAAGGTTAAACCTATAGTTCTTGAACATAGTTCTCCAGGAAAAGTTATAGAGGCCTTAAACCACTATTACAATAATGAACTAAACTAATAATTTTATTTTTCCTAGATATTTATTCTTTAGAATAGCTTAAAACATTTTATGATCTCTATTATTATCTGCTCTCGTGATGATGAACTGCTCGCTAAAGTTTTTAAATCGGTTCAGGAAACCATTGGTGTTGCGTTCGAGATTATAAGTATAGATAATAGTAATGGGAATTATAGTATTTTTGAGGCCTGCAATTTAGGAGCCGAAAAAAGTAAATTCAGTTATTTATGCTTTATGCATGATGCTTTGGTTTTTCATACCCAAAACTGGGGAAATATTTTAATAAATTATTTGCGTAATATTAGTATTTTTCAGCTATGTTCAGAATACATGCCACAGGTAATTGGTCTAGCCAGAGCAAAAATACTTCTTTAGGGCGTTGGTTTAGGGGTTTAGATTTTTTACTTACTGAGAATTTTGATCTTGAGATTTTAAATATTATCAAAAGTTAAAAGAGAGCGTATACTAACGAACTTTTATTTGATTATTTTGAAACAGATAAAAAGGTGTTTCTTGAGAAGTTAAAAGTTTCTGTTGCTGAAGATTCAGAAATAGGTATGAATTGGCTTTAATAACATTATCCTAAAATAATAGAATAATTGCAGAATTCATTATAAAACATAAGTCAATCTAAAACATACAATTTATCTAACCTGATTTCTTCATTTAAAGCAAAACTTTTAAAGAAATAATTATGATAGCAGAAAACGTGTTAAAAGTTTTATTTTATGACAATATATTAGAAGTAAATTATAGTATGTTGTGTAATAAAAATGGTAAATAATTTAGTATCGGTTTGTATTCCTGTTTATAATGGAGAACAATACTTAGAAGATTGCTTAAACTCTGTTCTTTCCCAAACTTATAAACATATTGAGGTTATTATTATTGATGATGGTTCAAATGATAATTCGATAAACATTATAAAGAAAATACAGGCACTTGATTCAAGAATACGTTTAGTGATTAATGATACAAACTTAGGTCTAGTAGGTAATTGGAATAAGTGCATCGAGGAAGCAAATGGTAATTGGATAAAGTTTATTTTCCAGGACGATGTTATGAATCCCTTATGTATAGAAAAGATGATCTTTGCCTGTGAAAAAAATAATGTAAAAGTTTGTATTTGTAGTAGAGAATTTATAATTGAAGATACTGCAAGTGATTTCTTAAAAGATTTTTTTTATAATAAAGTTTTCCAATTAGAAAAGGTATATCAATTACAAAAGAAACTCACACCTGGCGAGGTTACTAATTTAGCTAAAGATAAATTGTTTTCTAACTTTATTGGTGAACCAATTGTGTTGCTCTTTCATAAAGATATCATTAGAAAGTTCGGAAATTATAATGCTGATTTGGTTCAATTAGTAGATTATGAATTTGCCTTGCGAATTTGTTTAAATATAGACTCATTTTTTTTACCTGAAAAGCTTGTACAGTTTCGTATCCATTCTGATTCAGCTTCTAATAATCAACATAGTGATAATTTGAAGTATATAAAAAATCAGTTTGTTGAACCAATCGTAATGTATCATGAATATAATTTTAATGCTCATTATAAATTGTTAAGAAGAAAATATGGTGCTTTCAAATTATATAAAGAAGCATTTTTTTTCTATCTATATAAGAAACCAGCTTTTTCTTTGCCAGAGAATTTAGAAAAGTATTTGTTCCAAAAATATAAAGGTCTTAAACTACTCAAGCTTAGTATTCCTATTTATCTGGTTTTAACTAAGTTAAAAAAGTTTTTTTCTTTAAAATAAGCTTCATGCTAGTTTCCGTAATTATACCAAATTATAACCATGCTGTTTATCTTGAAAAAAGAATTTATTCTGTACTGAACCAGACTTACCAGGATATAGAAATTATTATCCTGGATGATAACTCCACGGATAATAGCCAAGAAGTGATAGAACAATTTCGCCAGCATCCAAAGGTAAGCCACGTTGTTATTAATGCAAAAAATTCCGGCACTACATTTAAGCAATGGAAAAAAGGTATTGAATTGGCGAAAGGCGAATGGATTTGGATTGCTGAAAGTGATGATTGGTGCGAGCCAACTTTATTGGAAGAATTAATAAAGCCGGCAATACAAAACCCAGAGTTAGTAATTGCTTTTTGCCAATCTTTACTTTTTAGCCCGGAAGGGAAGATTTTTTATAATACCAGTGCCGCCTATTTAACGGAGATAGTGGATGGACCGGAATTTGTAAGAACAAAAATGCTTGGTGTTAACCATATTATTAATGCCAGTACCGCCATTTTTAGAAAAAGTGCCTACACGCAGGTTTCGGATGGATATGAGCAAATGAAATATTGTGGGGACTGGCTCTTTTGGGTACATATCTGTTTACAAGGGAAAGTATTTATTTCCGGCAAAATTTTAAATTATTACCTAAGGCACGAGAATAATGTAGCAACCATGGCGGTAAAAAAAGGCTATGATTTTTTGGAAGGTAATAAGATTTTCGATTTTATTATGAAGTCTGTAAAGGTTAGTCCTCAAGAAAAAGAAGTTGCTTTAAACATCAGACTAAATATGTATCTAGACCGGAAAAACCTTTTTCTTAATGAGAAGATACAAGATCAGGTTTACCAATCTATGCTGGCACTCGATCCAAATATGGAACAGCAGATAAAAAATAAAATTAAAGAAAGAAGTGGTCAGAAGTTAACCTCGTCCATTAAAAGTTATTTAAAACGGGTATTTGGTAAATAAACAAACTGTATTTAAGGAAAGTATTGGCTTATATAGATTATTCAAAGTTTTGAATTTGTTTGAAATAATTAAAAACTTAACCTGGGCCTTTTTAGGGTGAGTAATATTTACCTTTAAATTTGATATCAGAATTATATTTGCTACTTGGCATTCATGGTATTACAGGTATCTTTATTTCTAATCTAAGTTTTGTTCCCAACCAGGTTTCAAATGAATTTTTGTACAATTATTACCCCTTCTTATATTCACTATGCCCTCGCCTTAAGAGAGTCGCTGTTAGCGTTTCAGAAGGAAGTTTCTTTTTTTATTCTGGTTACGGAACTGGAACCAGGATTTAAAGAGAAAATTGAACAACAGTATGCGAGTACTTTTGTAATTAGTGCTCCGGAAATATGTAGAGAAGGGGTAGAGAAGGCTATTTATGAGAAATACGCCCATACGTATTCAGATGGTTTTCGCTGGAGTATGAAGCCGGTATTTATGAAGTATATCCTGGAAAAGCATCATAAAAGCAGTATTATTTATTTGGATTGTGATATCCAGTTTTTTAATGATTACGCTTTCTTATGGCGTTTATTTGCCGATTATAAATGCCTACTGAGCCCGCATAACCGAGCCTTAAGTGCGCAAAATGATTCCTTTAATTTTAAAATGAATTTTACCGAAGGCATTTATAATGGTGGTTTTTTCGGGGCCAGGAACGATGCTTTGGATATATTGGATTGGTGGGCGGAGGCTTGTTTGTTTGATTGCCGCGTTGATAAGGAGAATGGAATGTATGTGGATCAGAAATATTTGGATATAATACCGGCCCGGTTTGAAAGGGTTTATGCCATAAAACATTTAGGTTGCAATGTTGCTGATTGGAATATATCGGAATGCAGAAGAGTAAAAGTTAACGAAGAAGTTAAGATTAACGGCAAATATGATATCATTTTTATTCATTTTTCTGCCGGTGAATTGGTGAATATATTAAATGATAACGATAAGTTATTATTACCTTATTTTACAATTTACGCCGAAAGATTACAAAAATACGGCAATGGCTTTGATTTGGGAGCCTTTATTAAACATAAATATCTTAATTCGAGTAATTACAGTTTTAGTAGAGAAAATGATAAATTTGAATCAGGAAAATTAAAAAACTATTTTAAAAAGAAAACAATTAATGGACTTACCAGGGTAATTAATTATTTAAATATGTAACTCCATAAAGAGCTACTGTATGGTATTTAAGATACGTAAATTGTTGGATTCTTAAATTCGCACTATATTTAATAGTAACATATAAAACAGAAATGCTATTGCAGCAGCTACTATTTTAAGATCTGATCTATAATTCAAAAACACGTCATGTCAAAAACCATCTTATTTGTTTCATCTAATAATACCTGGGGTGGAAGTGAAATTTTATGGTCGGAGACGGCAGCTTTCTTAGCACAAAAAGGCTACCCAATATATTTTGCAGTTAAGTATCAAAATGCCATAATCCAATCTTTAATTAGTAAAGGAGTTAATTATATTAATTTAAATAATAATACTACTACTTCTTCTATCGTACAAAGAGTATTAAGGAGAATTAAAGTAAAAGAGCAGCCAAAAGAAGTATTTTTACAAAACATTTTGGAGTTAAAGCCGCAATTAATAGTTATTTCACAGGGGAACAACGTGGACGGGAGTTACTATATGACTATTTGCCGGCAATTAGGGGTGCCTTATGTAACCATTACCCAATTGGTTACTAATATTCTTTGGGTGTATTTAAATGATACCAAAATAAATGAGTTGCGAGAAAGCTATGAACAGGCAGTAACGAACTATTTTGTATCGCGGGCCAACATTGAGTTACACAATTTAATGATTGGTGATGTGCTTCCTAATTCTAAAATTGCCCATAATCCGTTTACAGTACCAGAAGATATTTCCTTCGCATACCCGGCGGTACAAAGTGGTATTTATAAGATTGCCTTGGTGGGCAGATTAGAAACTTTCCATAAAGGGCATGATATCCTCTTAGAAGTATTAAACCAACAAAAGTGGCGCGACCGGCCCATTGTTTTTTCTTTTTACGGTGCAGGCCCGCACCAATTGCTACTGGAACGCCTGGTGAAAAGATACAACATTCAAAATATTGTTTTTCAGGGCCATGTCACGGAAGTAGCCAATATTTGGAAAACAAATCATTTACTGATATTACCTTCCCGAATGGAAGGACAGTCGCTGGCCTTAATTGAGGCCATGTGGTGTTACCGGGGAGCTGTGGTTACGGATGTGGGTGGGGCTAAAGAATTACTTACCGAAGGTGAAACGGGTTTTATTGCCAATACTGCTACTTTTACTGATTTAGATTTTACGCTCGAAAAAGCTTGGCAAGCCCGGGATAGGTGGGAGATGATGGGGCAGAATGCCGGTATTGAAATACGGGAGTTATATAAAGAGCAGCCCATAGAGTCATTTTCAAAGGAGCTGATTAAAATAGTTACTGCCTCGAACTAACATTATTAAATTACGTGCTCTTGCTTTTGTGAAGATGAATAAAAATATTTGCGTAATAGTTATTCCCATCCATTCTTCTAATCCTTCTGCTTTTGAGCTTATATCATATAAGCAGTGTTTAAAGATTTTAAATAAGTATCCCATTAAAATTGTTGCCCCCAAAGGGCTGGATTTAGAAGTTTATAAAAGAATAAATCCGAAAATTGAAGTAATTTATATTGATCCGATATGGCAGTCGAACTTGTTGAGTTATAATAAACTTAAAGTAAGCCGGTTTTTTTACCGCCTATTTAAAGATTATGAGTTTTTGTTAACTTACGAATTGGATGCTTTTGTTTTTCGGGATGAATTAGCATACTGGTGCGAGAAAGATTACGATTATATTGGAGCTCCCTGGTTTGAGGGCTGGGGGGATGCCACAGGAGATGCAAAATTAATCGGGGTAGGTAATTCCGGATTTTCATTAAGAAAAGTTTCTACCGTTGCTAAACTCTTGCGATCAATCTATTATAAAAGCCCTCTGGATTTTAATAATGGTAAGCTAAATCTTTTTAAAGCGTATTTGAATATGCCTTATTATTGGTTTAGAAATCAATTAAGTGAAAATTATACCATTCAAAATAAGTGTGTATTATACGAAGATCGGTTTTTTAGTGAATTAGCACCGGCCTTTTCTAAATCATTTAAGGTAGCACCCATTGAAGAAGCGCTTCAGTTTAGTTTTGAGGTAAAACCTGAATTGCTTTTTAAATTTAATCAGAATAAATTACCAATGGGTTGCCATGCCTGGTGGAAATATAATTTAAATTTCTGGAAGCCGCATATTGAAAGCTTTGGTTATTCATTAAGGAAATGAAATCTTAACCACTTTCTCCCAAATAAAATAATATAAATTGATGCTTTAAAATTTTTAATAAAAAAGCCCTATAACAGGGCTTTTTTATTAAAAATTTTTATTAGTTGTAGGTTAAAAATCTTGGTGCCAGTCCCAATTTCTGGTATCTTCACCTAATTTAATAATTGCGGCACAGGTAGCATTTAAATGTAATTCAAAATCAGATTTTAAGATATCCTCTTTAAAATAATTTTCTGCTTTAGGCAAATATTTTAATCCTTTTTTCAAACTATTTGGTTTAGACGGAATTAGGTTTTTCGGAAATTGAGAATAAAGCTTATAATTAGGGAATTGAGTAATAAATCTTATCAATTTCCTGATACCAGGCATATGGGCATCATCGAATACTATGATGCCATTTGTTTCTAAAATTTTATCAATATAAAAAAAGTCTACTAATAACCAATCAAACTGTTTAGTAGAATCAATATAAGTAAAATCGAACTTTCTTCCATCTTCTAGCAGCTTTGGAAGTACTCGGTAACAAAATTCTTCTTTAAATTCTAGTTTTTCAGAATACCCGGCTTGTTGAAGTAAGTCTAGCCCGCTTCCTCCCCAATGGCTATTTTCAAATTTATCAATTACCAAATGGTACCCACCGTTTTGGGCAACTGCTTCTGTAATGGCTAATGTTGAAGCTCCAAAAGCAAACCCTATTTCAAGGGAATTCTTAAACTTATTATCTTGAATAATACTTTGTAAAAATTCGCATTGTTGTTTTGATGTCTCAGAGTGTACTTCTATTACTTTACCTTCACTATTGCGGAATGTTTTGGTTTCCAAAATGCTTTGAAGAAGTTTATTCATTATTATTTAATTATGATCCTTTAAATATATTTTCAAATATAATTATATTTTATAAAATATAAAGTAGTCTGGTAATGTTTGACTTGTTTTTTTAATTCACCTTAGAGTCAAGAAGTTGTGTTATAAATATTGCAAGTTTCTTTAGAATATTTAGTATTAATTGGCCTCTAGTATAAATTGTTTTATTTGTGGCTTATCCATTGGCATGAGTGGTTTACTCTTAATCTAATCTGAACTATTAACTCTAATTTGGGTTTACATGCTCTATATTTCTTTCCTTATCGATCCATAAAAAAATTAGTTACGAAGCTTTTATAAATTTAGCATCAATAGTTCTTAATAATTAAGGGCAATTTTAACTTAAATAGAACTTTTGCACACCTGGTATTCAGCCCCACCTTAAATCCCTCCTGGGTGGAGCTACCATTAGAACACCTGTATAAAATTGCTCATTCGGAGTAAATTCTCTAATCTTTTCCGTCATTCCCGGAGGGAGCCTTCTGTTTAGAAAAGATTACCGGTAAAAACTTTCCTGGTTTATTACCTGATTTACTTCCTACCCAGAAGATCCTCAAAAGAATGACCTAATGGTAGGTTTGTGTCCTAATGGTAGCTGCTTTTGCTAGGGTATCATATTGCTTTGTGTTTTACTAATTATAACTTTGTTAAAGATTGCTCTGTTTTTGTTTTAGTAACGGTAAATGCATTAAACCAATAATAACCCCTATGAAGGAATTGATACCGGTAGGAATTTCAATTATTGTCTGTACTTACAATGGTGGCGGCAGATTACATAAAACCATGTCTTATTTAGCCCGGCAAACTGGAGTCGCAGGTTTAAATATAGAATTATTAATTGTAGATAATAATTCAACAGATGATACCTTTGTAGTGGCAAAAAAGATCTGGTCGGATTGTGGGGTTCCTTTTGAGCTAAAAATTTTAGAAGAACCCAGGCCGGGTAAAGGCTATGCTATAGAAACTGGATACGATGCCGCTCGTTATAGTTATATTGTTACCGTTGACGATGATAATTGGCTGGAAAAAAACTATTTAAGCATAGCATTTGAGCTTATACATAATAAACCGGATGTTGGCTTGGTGGTTGGCAAAGGCATTGCAGTATTTGAAGCGGAGCAACCAGAATGGTTTGGAGCCTACGTCCAGTCGTCTTACGCAGTAGGCTCGCCTTTGCCCAAAACGGGTTATTTTCCAAATGAAATAAAACTTGTTGCGGGAGCAGGCATGGTTTTTAGGAAAAGCATTTGGGTCGATTTAAGGAAAGCCGGATATGTTTTTTTTACGAGTAAAGGAAAAGGAAAAGCCGTAGGAGAGGATTCTGAATTATCTTTAATTGTAAATTATTTGGGGTACCGGAATTATTTTGATGACCGGCTTATTTTTTATCATTTTATGCCGGCCAGCCGAATTACCTGGCAAAACCATATTACCATGGTGGAAGGTTTTGCCCGTACTTCGGTTCTTATTCGGCTTTATGATTATATAGGTAATAGAGTCAGTAGCCAAAAGCCCATAAGTTTTTATAAATTTCTCTTGTTATTAATAAAGTATACTTCGCGCGGGTTAGTAAATATAAATAACATACCGTATGTTCTTAATAAAGACCAGTTAGTGGTAGGTGATAATAATTACCTGAACTATAGGTACTTTACCGCATTCTGGCAATATGTTTATCAGAACAAAAGTAATTTGTCGGTTATTATGGATAAATTAAATAATACTTTTAAACGATTAGAAGAATATAAGTTTATTACAAATAAACCTAGTACTTTATCCCACAATACCAATGCAGGTAAAGTGTAATAGCATTACCAGCCTACATTTTCGTAAATAGCTGCAGAGGATTTTGTTCTGAGATAAGAGATGAAGTATTTTGAAATAAGCATATTATAATGAACTTAAGTATTATAACCATCAATTTAAATAATTGCCGGGGGTTAGAAAAGACTGTCTTAAGCGTTATTAACCAATCTTATAAAGATTTTGAATATATCGTAATAGATGGCGGTTCAACGGATGGTAGTGTAGAATTGATAAAAAAACATAAGGAAAAAATAGATACCTGGGTAAGTGAAAAAGATAAAGGAATTTTTCAGGCCATGAATAAAGGAATTGCAAAAGCAACTGGAAAATATCTTTTATTTTTGAATTCGGGTGATAGTTTAGTAGATAATAATGTTTTGAAAAAGTTTGCTTCATTTAGATTAGAGGAGGATATTATTTACGGTAATTTATTTTTTACCGGCGGTAGCGAAATACCTGCCTGGTGTCCCCCAACACATCTTAGTTTCAATCACTTTGTTGAAAACTCAATTCCTCATCAGGCATCCTTTATTAAAAAGAGCTTATTTGAAAAGGTTGGTCTATACAGTGAGCAGTTGAAAATAAGTTCAGATTGGAAATTTTTTTTAGACGCTGTTGTAAAGTTTAATTGTACTTACAAAAAAATAGAATTGTTTATATCTGATTTCGACGTAAATGGAGTTAGTAATAATAGAAAGCTTCTGGAAGATGAAAAGTTTCATGTTATTTCAACTGAGTACGCTAATATAATCTACCAGGAATATAGGCAGACTTATCAAAAATTAAAACATTATAAGTTGTCGAGGTTAATTAAACTGATAAAGAAAATAGGCTTGTTAAACAAAATAGATTAACAGCTACATAAATTATTTTTTGTTACGGTTTCTTTATTTTTAGAAAGCTCCGGTAAATAATGTTTGTTACACAGCAGATAAGCTGTTTAGAATATTATAAACAGCTTATCTGCACCACAAAAAGGGTTTGTTGGTATAAGTTAGTTTTTTAATTATAGTGTCAGCCTAATATTAAATAGCTAAGCATTGCTGATAAGTTAAACTAACTAATTGCAGTATAATACTATTATAAAAATTGAATAACTAAAAGCTATAAAATGAATGGGGTATCTATTTTAATTTGTACTTATAATGGTTCGGAGAAGTTATCTTCCACCTTAAATTATATAGCAAAACAACAAGTTAGAAAAGAAATTCCCTGGGAGGTTTTGGTAATAAGTAATGCCTCCACCGATAATACCTTAGTTGTTGCTCAAGAAATTTGGGATAAATTAGGTTTAAAAATTCCTTTCCGAGTTGAAGATGAGGAAAAGCCAGGCAAGGAAAACGCGCTTATTAAAGGCTTGGGCTTAGCACAATACGAGTTTGTGGCTATTGTGGATGATGATAATTGGTTAAGCCCTAATTACGTAGATATTGCTTACGAAGTCATGTTGGCCCATGCGTCTATTGGTATTCTGGGGGGGCGGGCTACTGGGGAATTTGAAATTACACCACCAGGTTGGTTTAAAGATTTTGAAGCCGTTTATGCTATTGGTCCGCAGAACAGCGGGGTTTCAGGTCCTCTTAAGTTCGATGCCGGATATGTATACGGAGCGGGCTCTATTATTAGAAAATCCGCCTGGGAAAAATTGCGGCAGCATGGTTTCCAATTCACCACCAGTGCCAAGCGGGGCCAAGTGCTGTCGGGTGGCGAAGATTTAGAATTATGTCACGTGATGCAGTTGGCTGGATACGACCTGTGGTACGAGGATAAGTTAACCTTTATCCACTATATGTACCAAGAACGATTGAACTGGGATTATTTAGTTAAATTAGGTAAAAGTACAGCTATCTCAAGTTTAACCACCATTGTTTTTTATTTCATTTTCCGGGAGCCCCAGATAAGCGAAAAAAAGTTTAAATATTTATATAATAAAAGGCTAGTTTGGTTAATGCTGCAAATTTCGAAAAAACCGAAGGCATTATTACACTATTCTTTTTACCCCAAAGATGAAAGATATTCCGATACTTTTGAAATGCTGCGGTTAATCAATAATTTTAAAACATCTTTAGCCAGGAGAAAGCAAGCTTTAGATATTTTTAGAAAAATCAGGAAGTTGAAAGATTCATTATTAAACGCCAATACTTTTTAAATTTATTAATATTAACTACCAGTATAGTACTGAGATGAAAAAGTAATGTAATTACTATTAAGGATTTTATTGCTTTCAGGACTAGTTTAGAATTTTAATTATGGCGTATTTAATGGAGCAAGCAGAGCTTTTTTTTTCTATTATCATTCCCACTTACAACCGCGCAAACTTTATCCCTAAAACCATTGCCTCCATTTTAAACCAAACGTACCCTTACTTCGAAATAATAATAATAGATGACGGCAGTACCGACAATACGGAAGAAGTTATCAAAGCCATTCAGCATCCGAAGCTCCATTATTTTAAAAAAGAAAATGGGGAAAGAGGAGCTGCCCGTAATTATGGCGTGCAACGAAGCAAAGGCAATTACATTAATTTTTTTGATTCGGACGACTTATTATATCCAAAACATTTTGAAACAGCAGCTCAGTTTATAAAAGAAAATAATGCCATTTTTTTTAATGTTGGGTATGAAATTCTGGACGAAGAGGGTAGGGTAATCCTAAAATTCTGTGATTTCCCTAAGAATTGGCGTGCCGAGCTTATAAAATCTAATTATTTAGCTTGTAATAGTGTTTTCTTAACCCGTGATTTAGCGCTAAAATACCCTTTTATTGAAGATAGAAAATTAACCACTGCCGAAGATTGGGAAATATGGCTGCGTATCAGCAGCCGATACCCTTTGCTTTCTTGTAATACCATTACCTTTGCCATGATAGAACATGAGGAGCGAAGCTTGAATATGGTATCGCCGGACAGAATAATAGAAAGAGATAATTTTTTAATGCAGGTTTTGTTAAAGGATACTGCTTTTCGAGAAACTTACCAGAACCATCTGAATATTTTTATCGCCGATAGATATACTTTCTTTAGCTTAATATTAGCTTTAACAAAGAAACGAAGATTAGAAACTTTGAAATATATTGGTAAAGCAGTTAGAGTTGAGCCTAGGGTTTTAAAAAGGCGACGCTTCTGGGCTTCTCTTAAACATCTTTTATAAAGTTTACCTAGTAATAAGTATTGAGACAAAATTAGTTTAACGTACAAGCTTTCATAACACATTAATATTCAAAAGATTAAGAACTTAAAACTTATTACTTAAAACGTTCCACTTACTTGAGTAATATAAATTTAAAACTTTCGGTTCTTCGGGATGCAGAATTTAAGGTATTATAATGGCAGAAAGCTTTAAAAAAATTATAAAGAAAGTTTTTCCTTTGGTATTATTAAGAAATATAGCTTTTCAAGTAAATGTTCTTAAAACCAAAACATTAGATAAATTTCTATTCCCGGAAGAAATAATACAGGATAATGAATTTTTTATTAAAAGGGAAATAAATCCTTTTGCTGCCCTGAACATAAAGCATAATAATTTATCTGATGAATTAGCAGGAGATTTTTCTATTTGGAATAATCCTAACTGGACCCAGGATGAATATATTTTAGTTTATAAAAGCAAAATAGTTTTAGAACCTAAATATGGTTGGGCGTTAACCGCTACAAATAATCTTATTTATCCTTCTTTAGGGTTTTCAAGAGCACCTTACTTAAAAAAGCCGGATTACTGGTCCTTTCGGAGAAGAAAGAACGCAAAAAAAATAAGTACCACCATCGTATCTTTTCGGGATACGGGCGAGGAAAATTACTTTCATTTTTTTAATGACGTTTTACCAAAACTCTTTTTACTGGAAGATTATAATCTACTACCTGCCGGAATACCTCTTATTATTAGTACTAAGTTATACCAAAAACCTTTCTTTCGGTTCTTTTTAGAAAATACCCGAATTGGAGAGTTTAATTGGGTCATTCAAGGCGAGGAGGAATATATCGAAGCAAGTGATGCTATTTTTTGTAAACCGCTTACACATACTAAAAATTATTATTTAAAAGCTTTAGAACTGCTCCCGGTAAACCAAGTGAACTTAAGCAGGCAAAGGCGCATTTTCTTAACCAGATCCAAAAGTACCTTACGGTATATAGAGAATAAAGAACAGATAGAAGAATTGGTAAAAGCTTATGGCTTCGAAATAGTAGATGCGGCAGCTTTAACTTTTCAGGAACAAATAACCTTATTTGCGCAAACAGAATTTTTAATAGCGGTGCATGGGGCAGGATTAACGAATATGATGTACCGGTATGGCGGCCAAATGAGAGTACTGGAATTATTTAGTCCCATGCCGTATTTGCCTTTTCATTATATAATGTTAGCGGCTTTATTTAACTTTCAATACGATGCGGTTAAGGGCAAGCCGGGCAAGGAAGTTTTAAACGGCGGGTTTTTATTGGATACACGGGAATTAGAGAATAAAATTAAACTTATGAGTTAAGAAATACTGTGAATGGAAAGCTTAATTAAAAAGATAATTTCTAATAAATCAATCTTCTATAAATTTTTAGCCAAGGGATTTAATTATTGGAAGCCTTCCCAAGGCAATATAAATGCCATTCTCGAAAGTTTTAGTGCAAAAGAAAAAAATGTAAAATTTTTACAAATAGGATCGAACGATGGAAAATCAGGCGATCCTATATTTAAATTTATAATGGAGAAGAATTGGGAGGGCGTTCTGATTGAACCGGTAGCCTATCTTTTTCAAAAATTAGTTGCCAATTATGCAGAAAGGCCAGGTCTGTATTTTGAGAATGTGGCTATCTCAAAACAGGATGGGGAAGCAGTATTTTACAGGCTAAAGGAAAGTAATAACCCAAATTTACCCTCTTGGTACGATCAGTTAGGTTCTTTCAGAATTGATGTAATCTTAAAACACCAGGATTCCATTCCGATGTTATCAGAGCTTTTAATTGAAGAGAGTGTAAAGACATTAAGTGTTCAATCTTTATTAAATAAATATTCTCTTTACGATTTAAAGTTAATACATATTGATACGGAAGGATATGATGGCGAAATAATAAAGATGATACCGTTTGATAAACTTAAAAGTCTAAAAATTATAATTTTTGAACATGTTCATTTACAACGAGAAGAGTATAAGCTTTCCCTCAACATATTAAAAAAGAACAGATTTAAACTTTTTAGTGATGGCCCAAATACCATCGGGATAAGAGAATAATATAATAAAAGTTCAATGACAGAATCGAAAGGTTGTTGTAGTTATATATGTAAACTCGTGCAATTTGCCCCGTTTTGCTGAAGATATTTAATAATTAACTATTTTGAATGCACTTTCTGTAAACTAATTTTTTACATTAAAAATTTTATTTAGTAGTTTTAAAGCTTTTATATATCTCATTGAAAAAGTATCGAGTATGCAATTGAAAAAGTATCGAGTATACACAAGCGTTTATTTCTAACTAATATAATTTAATAAATAATGTCCGAATTTAAAATTGTTATTCTGATAACTTATTTTGGCAACTTTCCTAATTATATTCATTTCTTTTTTAAGACTTGTGCCTACAATAAACATATAACTTTCCTGATTTTTACCGATAATGAGTTTTCAGATAATGCAGACATCGGAAACCTGAAATTTATAACTTCTTCCTTAGGAGCATTCAATGCGCTTGCTAGTTCAAAGCTTGGTGTAGAAGTAAATATTAAGAATGGTTATAAGTTATGTGATTTTAGACCAATGTACGGTTTGATTTATGAAGATTATATCAAAGAATTTGATTTTTGGGGTTACTGCGATACAGATATCGTCTTTGGCGACTTACAAAAAATACTTACGGATGAAATTTTAGGAAATTATGATATTATTTCTAGCCATCCGCAGTATATGGCAGGCCCTTTTTCATTATATAAAAATATGATAGAGGTTAATAGACTGTTTTTTGCAAGTAAAGATTGGAAAGAGGTTGTTTCAAATATTAATTATATGTCATTTGATGAGGCTAGTAATGTAATCAGTAAGTTATGGGAAGGATACAATATATTTGATTTCCAAAGTAAAATTGAAAGTATGACCCACGTGGTGCAAAAAAGGGACAAGGCTGACATAAGAGCTTACTTCTCTAACTTCATTACGGAAAGGATTCCGTATAATAAGAAGTTAATTTGGAATGACGGGATATTAAATGATACCTTCGGTAAGGAGTTATTTATTTTTCATTTTTTAGTTTATAAATCAAAATTGTTATTTAACGTGCCTCCTAACAATAGTCCACATTCTTTTCATTTTACGAAGAGTGGCTTCTTTCTGGCTAATTTAGGTAGCTATACCTTTACCTGGAGTAGATCTATCATAAATAACTTTTTAGAAAAAGCTCTGAGAAAAATAAGAAGGAAATTAAGTTAAGCTTTTTGAAATGAATAATGATTTAAAATTAGCTAATGATAAAAATTTAATAATAGGCCTTGCTTACGGATATACATATGAAATAATCAAGCCTTATATTAATTCGTTAGTGAATATAGGTTATTTGCAAGATGTGGTTATAATAGGAAATGAAAATTTGATCATTCCAACGGAATATAGAAATAAATTAAATATAAAAGTATTAAATGAAATAGGTTTTAAAAGGAGTATAAAAAGGAGAGCATTTATAAAGCTTATATCCACCAAACCGTTGAATAAAGTTTGTAATGTTCTGTTTAGAGCAAGCCGTGAATTATTACCACAGAAATTTATTGAATTGTTTTTAAATATTTATCAAAGCCAAATTGGTAGGTTTGCATATTATTATAATTACTTGAAACATCAGCCATATAAATATATTTTATTAGCGGACATAAGGGATGTTGTTTTTCAATCTAATCCCTTTGATGGTTTTAATGTTAATCTTGCTGTTTTCCAAGAATCACCTTCCATAAGAATAAAAGATGAAGTTTTTAATCGTAACTGGATAAAAGAAGGGTTTGGTGAAGATGTGTTTAAGGCAATTGCAGACCAAAAGATTTACTGTTCCGGAACCATTATGGGAAGCTATGCCGGCATTATGAGTTTTTTGGAAATTTTTATCTCCACTTGCTTAGAATGGTCTATACCTTATAATATAAAAGGTATGGATCAGGGAATCTTTAATTATCTGATTCATACTGGTAAGCTAAAGGATATAAAAAAACATGAAAACGGCGATCGCATATTAACCGTTTCTCCCGATTCTTTTAATGATATTGCGTATAAAGAAGGTAAATTATTTTATAAGGGAATAGCTCCAAGTATTGTACATCAATATGACCGTTATCCTGAATTAATAGATTTCTTTGTGCAGAATCATAAGAGCTAAATTAATTTGCTGATGATATGCATATAAAATAAAATCACATTTAAATAAAAAATTATTTTGTTATTCCTGTTATTCCAAAAGTATCTTACCAGCATTTTAGCCCTAAAACCTTTTTCGAATTCGTTTAACTTTTCGGAACTTCTTCAGGAATCCAGTGAAATTTTCTGGAATAAAAGGACTTTTACTTACTAAATTTAATTTTGAAAAATATACTACTTGTAATACCAAACCTGGGGTTTGGAGGAGCCCAGAGGGTGTTTCATGACCATAGTTTAGAACTGGGTAAAAAATATAAGGTGTATGAATGTGTTTTTAATAAAGAGGATGGGGTTGCTTTTCCTACAGATAATGAGTTATTAGATTTACAAGTGCCGGGAGGAAAAAATGCCTTTTTTAAAATTTATTATTTTTTATTACGCTGTTACCGGTTAAAAGAACTAAAACAAAATTATAAAATAGATGTATGCATAAGTCATTTAGAGGGAGCGGATTATGTAAATATACTGAGTAAAGGTAAAGAGAAAACTATTCTATGCATTCACGGATCCAAACTACACGACTTGAATATAACTGGATTTACCGGTTGGTTGCGGAAAAAGATTTTAATGCCTTTTCTGTATAACATACCAGATAAAATTATTACGGTAAGCCGGGATATTAATGCCGAATTGATAGTCGGCTTTGGCGTGAACCCGAGTAAAATTAGGACTATAAATAATTTTTTTAATTTACAAGAAATAACCGCCAAGGCAGATGAACCGTTAAGGGAATTTCAGGAACTATTTGATAACTATACAACCGTGATTACTTCGGGTCGTTTGGCTTTACAAAAAAATCAGGCACCTTTATTATATGTTTATTCTGAATTGCTTAAACAGGTTCCGGCAAAATTAGTGATTTTGGGGGATGGAGAATTAAGGAATGAATTGCTTACCTATAGCCAGCAATTAGGATTACGTACTTTTAGAATTTGGGAAAATATAGGTTGGGTTGATTATAATAAGTTTGACGTTTATTTTTTAGGTTTTCAGAAGAACCCATTTCAATTTATTAGAAGCGCCACTGTTTTTGCTTTCCCATCTTCCTGGGAGGGATTTCCAATGGCATTATGCGAAGCCATGACCTGTGGCGTACCGGTGGTTACTACCGATTGTCCTACGGGCCCACGAGAAATTCTGTCTCCCGATTCAAAGCCGGGTAAAAAGATTAGCCAAGCTGAAATGGCGGACTATGGCATATTAATGCCCATGTTAAAGCAAAATAATAGCACTGCTATTGGTGTTTGGGTAACAACCCTTAAAAATTTAATGACAAACAAAGCGCAACTTAATCAGTATGCGCTGTTAGCAAAAAAAAGGATGGCAGATTTTACGCCCGAAAAAATAATTCGAAAATGGGAGGAGGAAATCGAAAGCGGATCTTGATTATAGATAATTCTATTGCCATTACAGGGGCCTTAAAATCTATTGTTAATGCCGCCAATGCGTTAAAAGCAGAGTTTGAATTTATTTTTGTGCTTCCCCGGAATACTACAGCTGATGAATTTGTAACAGCAAAAGGTTTTAAAGTACATAAGCTGCCTTTTTATGAAGTAAGCAAACGAATCAAAGATTTATTATTGTATTTTCCTTATTTGCTTTTAAATAGCTTCAGGTTAAAAAGAATAGCCAGGCAGTACGGGGTACAGGTGGTGCACATGAACGACTTTTATAATATGGTGGGCATTGTGGCCAAACTTATGGGGGCAAAATACCATCTTATAACGCATGTACGGTTCATGCCCCAGCGTTTTATTCCGGCTTTGGCCAGTGGCTGGGCAAAGCTTAATTTAAAGTATGCACAACGTATTATATGCGTATCAGAAGCGGTTAGGATGTTTTTTCCTAAAGTGAGTAAAGTTGTAGTTATTCCTGACTCTGTACCTGCAAGAGAAAATCATTCGGCCAAAGTAATCGCTACTGAAAGAGAGCAGGAAAGGGAGGTGCATTTATTGTATTTAAGCAATTTTATTCGGGGGAAAGGCCAGGATTATGCATTGAGCGCATTTAAAGAAGCCTATAAAATTGATAAGCGGCTAAAATTAATTTTTGCCGGCGGAGATATGGGTTTAATTAAAAATAAAGAGTTTAAAAATGAACTACAAATGGATGTTATCCAAAGTAATTTAGAAGCAGTGGTTACCTTTGAAGAATTTGTGCTGGATGTTGAGCAACGAATGAAAGCAGCCGATATAGTACTAAATTTTTCGGAATCGGAATCTTTTTCCTTAACCTGTTTGGATGCTTTGTTTTACGGGGTACCCTTGATTGCGACTGATTGCGGTGGGCCGGCTGAATTGTTTGAAGATGGAAAATCTGGATTTTTAGTGGCTAATAAAGATATTGCTGCCATGGTAAAAGCAATTTTAAAATTAGCTTCAAGTTATCCGTTACAAAGTAATTTTTCCATAAAAGGCAGGCAATATGTTCGGGAGAAATTTAATTCAAAAAAAACTTTAGATCAATTATTTAATATATATAATGACGTAAAGTAAAGAGTTTCCATCTTTAGAATGGAATATAAATAAATTAAGAGTTTGGTATTTAAAACATGTTATCATGATTATAATCTATATAATTGCCAATTTAAGAATGTAGGACGGTTATGAATTGTTTCCATATCGACCTTTCTAAAATTTAGTTACCATAAAAGGAGGGGACCTTATCACGTTAAGCCTTCTTTTATAAAGATTTTCGCTGTTTTGATATTATCTGAAACAGATAAAATAATGCCTACTTTTTTAAACGGTAGTAATTATAAGTTCATAATTAAGAAAAATGCATAATATTATTTATCTAACAACCACCGGTGAATATATAGATAAAATATTATTTAGTAAGGTGGCTCATGAAAATTTTTTGATAATAATAATTTATGTTTGAGCCATGAGGATGCCATAATAGTTTTTTCAGATGATTCCAGGAAAATAAATCAGGAATTTATCGAATACATCAAAAAAAAATAGAAGTTGCATATTGCTGCACCTATTAAATGAAAGTTTAGATCTAAATACAAATTATTATAAACTAGCCAGTCTTGTATTACAATCTTATTGGGATTCATTTTTAGATTACAAGAATACTTTTGCTATTCCGTTAGGTTTCAATGCGGGTTTATTAAATAAGAATAAATCAGAGCTAATAAATAACGAAAAAATTATATTTGGTCTTTTTTGTGGCCAAATTAAATCCTATAGGCTAGAGATGAAAAATATATTTCAAAATGTTCAGCTTATACTACCTATAGTTGGAGTTCAGAAGACCAATTATCAATTGAAAGTTTAGCTAATATTTATAGTCAATCGGTATTTGTTCCTTGCTCTTTTGGGAATATCAATCCTGATTTTTTAGAATAATGGAGTGCCTGGAATATGGCGGTATCCCGGTGTGTATTAAGTTTAAAAGCGTTGATTATTATAAATTCATCTATGGTGCTCATCCTTTTATAATTGGAAATTCCTGGCAGGAATGTTTGGAGGCTATTAATTCTTATATTGAGGATACACAATTACTTAAAGAAAAACAATTACAAGTTAAAAATTGGTACAAGGGGTTTATTGAAAATCTGACTGATGATATTGAAAATTTAGTGTTAAGCAATATTATACCTAATCTTAAGTCGGTACAATTTGAATATTAAAAGAAAGCAAACCTGAATCTTTTAATAAAAATAAAATTTTATTATGAATTTAATAGAAGAGTACGATTTTTAAATGATAAATATATGAATAAGTAATTAAAAATGGAAACGAATTCCATTAGTTATTTATTGAACTAACAAAGGTTTCAAAGATTATCTGTTAACTTTATGAAAGTGTAATTTGAAAAGTTTATAATATTTATTCTACTAATAATTTGATTAATTCTCATAAGTTTTATTTATAAAAGATTGTTACACTTTTAGATGTTAAGATTTACACTAATATTTTTAAAATTTTTTCAAGCTTTTTTGTGTCAACAACAATGTCAACATCTGAGTGGTTATTCAATGGCTCATTTATAACAGGAGTACAAGGAAGCACATAATATGGTAGTGATAGAGCAGTACTTAAACGCCAATAAAGTGGATTTATTAAGGTGTTGCTTTGTAGTTCAATAACAGGTGTGCCAGCATTAAGAAAAAGTAAATTGGCCATATTAGCGCCGTGTACACTAAGAAATATAGTAGCTTCCTGCATAATTTTAATTTGCTCAGATATAGGTAAACCTTCAAAAAATACAGTTTCAAAATTATATATTTTAAGTATTAGATCTAATTCGTTTTGATTTGCTATTTTTCTGAAAGTTTGCTTGGCTCGTGATACAAATATTCTTCTGTGAGGATTTATATTTGCGATACCAAGCTTTTTGATTAGTTCTTCTCTTACGATTTTTATTGAATACGGGTCGATACAACCAACTGGCACAGCGCCCTCGTCCGGGAGAACTAATTTATGTATTTTTAGAACTTGTTTCCGATTTACTTTTATAAATTGATTGAACCCCAAAGCCTCGGCAGTTTGTATTACAAATTGTTTGGGTGAATCTAATACCACGATTGGGATATTGGGATGGTGTTCCCTAAGGTTAATTAACCGGGGTAATGAATCAATAATCCAGTGAAAGTAATTATCTTGAGCAAACTGGTTATGAGCAATTGCTACTCCAAATTTATCAGGTATATCTGTAACTTTCGGAAACCATTGCTTCAATAATAAAGGTTCTTGAAAATAGTTAATTAAGTCGGGTGCCTGGAGACTTGGAATAAAAATATTCAAGTTTTTAAAAACAAGTCCGTGCCAGGTAGCATATACATTCTTTAAATAATATATTTTCCTTGGTTGGATAATTGTTACCTGGTCATTATACTGTTGTGCAAATTCAAAAGGAAGTTGGTTGAAGTTTTGAGGCAAAGGGTGAGTAAAAGTGGATATATTTTCATTGTCCTGAATAAATGGTGCATCAATCCAAGGCTTCAAATTTGATGATATAAATTTGACTAATCGGGAAAAGATATTATTTTTAATAAAACTAATGATTAGCCTATTTTCTGTATTTTGCATTAGGAATTTTAAATAAAGTAAATTTATTTTTAAATGAAGATTACTATTTTTAATAAAGAAGAGTTTTATAACTTTAAGAGCCTGTTTAAAAGTGGAACTGCTGATAGAATACAAAAGTGAAACCAAGTTAATTCTGGGAGCTATTTTAACAAAGTTGTTCCTCCCAAACTTAGCAATTTTTAAAAGTCAAGGAGGAAATTTTATATGACTAATCAAAACGCAAACATTTATTAATTTATTTAATCCTTATAATTCTGTCTGTGGTTAAGAAAAGATTTTAATCTTTGAAGATTTTCAACGATTAAACGTATTGGCAATTATGCAAGTAGTACTATGCAAATAAAAGAATTTCAATTGTTTTAATTTATTAATTTAAAGGCCAAATGAAATTTTACTTAAGAGCCTGTTTTAATTTTAACAGGCGTTAATTCATTAATTAAAGTACTATTTGAATATTTACTAATTTATAGGCCTAAAATGTGTGTTTTTGAAGATGCAGTTGCTAATTAAATTAGATATTACTAATTATTAATAATTTTATTATTTTAAACAGGCTCTAAAACCCAATATGTTGCAAAAGTATAAAAAAATAAAAAAAGTATGAAGAATGAAGCAAGTATTAAAAAATGTAATTCGCAGTTTAGGTTATAAAATTAATAAACTTCAAATTAATCCTTTGTTTGATTCGGACGAACCCTTTGAAGGAATAAGATATTTAGCGGGAGAAACTAAAAAAAGAGGGGCTTTTTTTGAACCAGGCGCTGCATACGATAAACTTTATAAGAATTACTAAGAGCAAAGTAATATTGTATTAGAAAAGATTGCGCTTGGTGCAAGAAATTAAAAAAAACAGTTTTATATTAATAACTTATCAGATATGAGTTCTTTTTTACCTATAGGTAAAGATGGATGGGGAAACATTACTGATGAGGTACTAATTAATATAAAAACGATTGATGAGTATTGCCAGGAAAAGAACATACCGTATATCAATGTTTTAAAATCTGATACATAAGGCTTTGATTTAGAAGTTTTATTAGGAGCAAGTAATATGCTAACGAATACCCATTTGGTTTATGTAGAAATTAACTTCAGAGAAATATATAAACAGCAACCTTCTTTTGCTGAGATTTTCAGTTTTCTTGTTGATAAGCGATTTAAGTTTATTAGATTATATGAGCAAAACTTTTACGGTGTGGAGTTGTCGCATGCTAATGGGCTTTTATAAATCCAACTTTTAACTTGAATAGCTATAATTAACTGATAAATTACCTTACTTATAAAATAATATATAAGAAAGCCACTTTAGCCAGCTCTTTTTGTCTCATTTTACTTTAGAATAGTTCCTTCCTGTTGCTATACTATCTTTTAATGATTTCACTTCACTTGATTTTCATCATATTTAGAATTTATATTATCAAAGAATTTAATGGTTGATGTTTATGCCAAACTTTTCTTAAACATTAGCATAAGATAATTTGTGAAACTTGTATTTAATTTTTTTTAAGTTAAAAAGATATATATGGTTATGTTTATAGAGGTTAATAAGAAAGTTGTTATAATTATGTTTAACATTAGATACACCGAAGCGCATTTACATCCCTCCATTGAAAATTAACACAAAGGTTAAAATGCTCATCACTATGCTATGTTTTTCGTCTTTTTTATGGAAGGATGTTTGTGCTATTTTGGATAAATTAGTGAAAACACATATAAAATAGTTTTTTATTCTATGAAAATACTTTTTGTTGTTCCATATCCACATGGGAAGGCTCCTTCACAGCGATTTAGATATGAACAGTATCTTGTTTTTTTGAAAGATAAAAGCTGGCAATATACGCTGGCCCCATTTCTGGATGATAGAACCTGGTCCATTTTATATAAACCAGGATTTGTCAGTCAAAAAGTATTTGGAATTATTTTGGGGTTTATAAAGCGGTTTATCTTATTATTTTCGATGAATAAATACGATTTCGTATTTATTCATCGAGAGGCAACCCCAATTGGGCCGCCCTGGTTTGAATGGTTGGTGAGCAAAGTATTGCGGAAGAAAATCATTTACGATTTTGACGATGCTATCTGGATTCCGAATACATCCAAAACAAATAAAATAGTAGCCGGACTTAAATGGCACGGGAAAGTAGCATCAATCTGTAAATGGGCTTATAAAATTAGTTGCGGCAATGCCTATCTGCAGGAATACGCGCGGCAGTTTAACCTTAATGTAACTGTAACCCCCACTAACATTGATACCCTGCATCATCATAACCACTTAAAAAACCAAGTTACGGACAAAGTAATTATTGGCTGGACAGGCACTCATTCTACTATGAAATATATTAATGTATTAGTTCCGGTTTTGCAAAAGTTAGAAAGAGAGTATGATTTTGATTTTAAAGTGATTTCCAATCAGGCGCCTGATTTGCCTTTAAAGTCACTGGTTTATCAGCCTTGGCGAAAAGAGCAGGAAATAGAAGATTTAGCTACTTTTAATGTGGGATTGATGCCGTTAGAAGATGACCCCTGGGCCAAAGGAAAATGCGCTTTTAAAGCATTGCAATACATGGCTCTAGGCATTCCGGCTCTGGTATCGCCGGTGGGCATGAATACCGAAGTAGTAACTGATGGCGTAAATGGTTTTATTTGCACTACGCCTACCGATTGGTATACGAAACTAGAACGCCTGATAAATGATGTTGGTTTAAGATCGCAGTTAGGCAAGGCAGCCAGAGAAAAAATTGAAACTGATTATGCGGTGGTAGCTAATCGGGCTACCTTCTTAGGTCTTTTTAAATGAGCCTGCATGATAAACAAGGCGGCTAAATAGAAGGGCATCAATGGTATTTTATAGCGCACCAAACTACCAAAATTGCCGCTGTTAGTACCTACAGCAAAAGCCAGGGCGAGAGAAAAAATCATACAGAAAGTTAATATTGGCTTGGAACGAATAAATTTTAAGGTTTTAATAAATCCTACTTTATAAATAAACAAGATGGTAAGGTAAATGAAAACACTTCCTTCTAAAGCAGAGAGCAGCATTAAGGGATTTCGTACTTCAAAAAGAAAAGGCCGGTACAATGCAACAACAATGGCTTGCGGGCCAACAGTCAGGATACTCCTTATGCTACCATCAAAAACTCCAATGTTATAAGCCGAACCTGAAGCCACTTGTTGCGACAAATAAGTATTATTTATGCGGGACCTTTCGGCAATTTTATTTACATCATAACGGACATCGCCTTCGGTGAGTTTGGTGGCTCCTAAATAGGCCATAACCAAACCAACTCCTATAAAAAGAGGCTTTAATATGCCGCGGATTGTAGCATCTTTAATTTTTTGGCTGTTTTCTGTAAACACCCAAAAAATAGCGGGGGGTAAGAAAGATAATAACACGTATACTTTAACTGTATAAATAATATAAGCGGCTAAAAAACCAATAAGGGCAGATTTGAAAATTTTTTTCTTTATAATTGCTACGTTGTAGAAACTATAGAAAAGCCAACCTAAGGCCCCAATCGTTAGCGAATCTTTCATCAGTCCGGAGCCCCAAAAAAATACGGAAGGCAGGAAAAAAACAGCAATGGCAAATTGCTTATATAGACTCGGATATAATTTTAGAAAAGTGGTATACATGGCCCACATGCCCGTGAAAGAAAGAAAAGCAAAAAAAACAGCTATAACAGTGTAGGTGTTAAAACTGATAAAGGAAAGAAGAGAAGCCACCTTTACAACAAAAAATTCGGTAGGAGAATGGTACCACATCAACCACGAGGTATAATTATGCGTAGCCGGATCATATTCTCCGTGTGAAAAAATGATTTTAAAGGCTACAAACGGAGAATCTAAAAAAGCCTTATGCACGACCTTGACATGATTGAAATAACTAAAAGTATCACCACCACCGTAATAGAACTGATAAACCAATCCCAGGCAAATAGCGCCTATTATCTTTAACGTTAAAGCAGGTATAAAATATTTTCTGGTTGATTTAGTGGTTACTTTTGGCCGGATACCATAAGCAATAGCATAAAGGAATAAGAGATAAATAGGGGTAAGAAAAAGGTCTTTAAGCTCCAATTTAATATGTTTTAGTTATCTTAAAACTCATAAAGTACCACTTTATACTTAAAACTTTCTCAGGCCTTTCGGTATTTTCGTAAATACGTTTTCGCTTCTTTTTCGGCGGCTTTGTCGTCGTCGGCGAGTTCTTTTACCTGGTTGTAGTAAACTTTGGCCTGTTTAATATCTTT
>Ga0210040_10001477_pt1 | contig 35417 bp, 31 predicted proteins | sample CryGeyCG12114_NA_FD_185462 | JGI IMG/M metagenome (GOLD analysis project Ga0210040, IMG submission 185462) | Groundwater microbial communities from aquifer - Crystal Geyser CG19_WC_8/21/14_NA (SPAdes) (version 2) | ecosystem: Environmental > Aquatic > Deep subsurface > Groundwater | place: USA...
ACGGAGGCGACGGCGTCGACGATCGCCCCGAGCTGGTCGGCGAAGCGGTCCAGCTCGGGCTCGGTCACGTCGATCCGGGCGAGCCGGGCCAGGTGCGCGACCTGTTCGCGGGGGATGGCGGGCATGGCCGGTGAGTCTAGGCGGGCGTGCGGGCGTGCCCCGCGGGTAGGAGGCGGCATGGCCACCTCCTCCGCCCCGGACCTCCAGCCCGGCACCGGCGCCTCGCTGCAGTTCGTCGGGACGGCGACGACGCTGCTGCGCTGCTGCGGCTTCACGGTGCTGACCGACCCGAACTTCCTCCACCAGGGCCAGCGCGCGTACCTGGGGTACGGGCTGAGCTCCGAGCGCCTCACCGAGCCGGCGCTGTCGGTGGACCAGCTGCCCGAGCTGGACGCCGTCGTGCTCTCCCACGCCCACGGCGACCACTGGGACCGCGAGGCCCGCCGCGGCCTGGACCGCGACCTCCCAGTGATCACCACGAACCACGCCCGGCGGCGGCTGCGGGCGCAGGGCTTCTCCGGCGCGGTGGGGCTGGACACCTGGGAGGTGCACCAGCTGCGGCGCGGCTCGGCGACCCTGACCATCACGGCCCTGCCCGGGCGGCACGCGCCGGGCCCGCTGCGCCACCTGCTGCCGCCGGTGATGGGCAGCATGCTCGAGTTCCGGCAGGACTCGGGTGAGGGCCCTGAGCTGGTCCTGCGGCTGTACGTCACCGGCGACACGCTGCTGTTCGACGGCCTCGGGGCGATCGCCGCGCGCTGGCCCTCGATCGACGTCGGCGTCCTGCACTTGGGCGGCACCACCCTGCCCGGGGGGCTCGTGGTGACGATGACCGGCGAGGCCGGCGCCGACCTCGTCGAGCTGGTGCGCCCGGGCACCGCGGTGCCGGTCCACCTCGACGACTACGGCGTCTTCCGCTCCGGGCTCGCCGACTTCACCGCCGCGATGGAGCGCCGCGGGCTCGGCGGGAGGGTCTCGGCCGTCGGGCGCGGAGAGGTGCTCGACCTGCCGGTGCGCCCCGCGGGGCCCGCGCGCCGGTAGCGTCGGGGAGGTGTTCGGGGCCTCCCGCGCCGGAGACCGGCGCCAGCCGCAGCGCGTGCGCGGCGGACTGTCCGAGGCCGAGGCGCTGCAGCTGCTGCAGGTGCTCGTGCGGCTGGCCGAGGCGCTGCTGTCCAGCGGCGCGTCCGCGGCCGACGTCACGGCCACCACGGTCGCCGTCGCCCACCGCGACGGGCTGGCCACCTGCCAGGTCGACGTCACCTTCACCTCGGTGACCATCTCGACCCTCCGCGAGGACGGCGCACCGCTGACCGTGCTGCGCACGGTGCCCGAGCGCGAGACCGACTACGGGCGCCTGGCCCACCTGTACGCCCTGGCCCGCACGGCCGAGGGGCTGCCGGTGCCCGAGGTCGAGCGGCGCCTGCGCGAGGTGCTCTCCCGGCCGCGCCTGTACCGCCCGCTCACCGCCCGCGCCGCTGCCGCGCTCCTCGCCGCGGCGGTGGCCGTGCTGCTGGGCGGCAGCGCCGCGGAGGCCGTCGTCGCGGCGCTGACGACCGCCGGGGTGCAGGTCGTGCTGGCCGTCGGCGCCGCGAGCCGCCTGCCGGCCTTCTTCACCCAGGCCGCGGGTGCGGCGCTGGCGACCCTGGTGGCCGTGGCGCTGCTGCTGGGCGCGCCGTGGCTGCCCGAGGGACTGGAGCTGCGCCCCTCCCTGGTGGTCGGCTCCGGGATCGTCGCGCTGCTCGCCGGGCTGTCCCTCGTGGGGTCGGTGGAGGACGCGATCGGCGGCTACTACGTCACGGCGTCGGCCAGGACCTTCGAGACGGTGCTGATGACCACCGGCATCGTCGTCGGCATCGCCGGGGTGCTCGACCTGGCGCAGCGGTGGGGGCTCGTCCTGCCGCTGCTGTCGCCGGCGCCCCCCGCGCACGCGCTGCCCGTGGCGGTGGTCGCCGCGGGCGTGGCGAGCGCCGCGTGGGCGGTCTCCGGGCACGCCGGACGCCGGGCCGTGGTGCTCAGCGCCCTCGCCGGGGGCGTCGGCTGGCTCGTGCTCGGAGCCCTGGAGGTGATCGGCACCGGGCCCGGCGTGGCCAGCGCCGGGGCCGCCCTGGTGATCGGCGTCCTCGCCCAGCGGCTCGGGCCGCTCCAGTCGGCGCCGCCCGTGGTCGTGGCGACCTGCGCCGTCGTGCCGCTGCTGCCGGGCCTGGCCATCTACCGCGCGATCTTCGTCATGACGACGGTGAGCCCGGCGGCCGGGCTGGGACCGCTCGTGGAGGCCCTCGGCGTGGCCCTCGCGCTGGCCGCGGGCGTCACCCTGGGCACCTGGCTGGCCGCACCGGCGCCCACCCGGGCCCGGCGGCAGCGCGTGCGCCGGGCCCACCCCTCCCGGGGTCAGTCCTCGGCGGTCTGAGCCTCGGGCGCCTGCGGCTCGGGCGCGTCCGCCGGGGTCTGCGAGGAGCCGCCTGCGCCCTCCGGCTGCTTCGCGGCCGCTGCGCGGGCGCGGGAGGCGCGGGGGGCCTTCGTCCCCGCGGACCGCGTGCCGGTCGTGGTGCGGCGCCGCGGCGTGCGGGCCTTCGCCTCGGCCGGGACCGGCAGCGTGTCGGCCGTGGTGGCCTCCGCGTCGGCGACGGGCGTCGGGTCCGGCGTCGCGTCGGGCTCCGGGCTGGCTCCTGGCTCCGGCGTCGCCTCGGGCTCAGGGGTCGCCTCGGGCTCCGGGGTGGCCTCGGGCTCCGGCTCAGCGGCGTCCTTCGCCTTCTTCGCGCCCTTGCCCTTCTCCTTGCCCTTGGCCTTCGCGGCCTCCGCCGCGGCGGCGGCCTCCTCCTCGCGCTTCTTCTGCTCGCGCTTGGCCTGCTTGCGCAGCGCCGCCTCGTGGCGGGCTGCGGCCTCGTCGGCCTCGGCGGTCGCGCGGTCGACGAGCTTGGCGGCCAGCCTGGCCTGCGCCTCCAGCGAGGCGGCGGCGGCCTTGGCCGCCTCGTACCCGCGCTCGGCGAGCGCGAGCTGCGCGCGGGCGACCTTGCGGCTCTCGCGGGCGTGCGACAGGGCCGAGGCGGCCGCGTCCTGCCGGGCGGTGACGGCCCGCAGCTGCTCCTGGGCGGAGGTGACCGCCGAGGCGCTGCGCGCGCGGTCGGCGCCGAGGGCCGCCACGCGCGGGTCGGCCGGGCGCGGGTCGGTGGAGCTCGGTCCGGTGGTGGGGTCGGCGCTCATGATCGCTTTCCTACTCGGGATCCGCGGGCGTGTCCACGCCAGCGGCCCCGGGCTCGACCGCCTCGGGGTCGGCGTCATCCGCCTGCTCGGCCGGAGGGGGCCCGTCGGCGAGCAGCGCGCGGAAGCCGTCCTCGTCGAGCACCGGGACGCCCAGCTCCTCGGCCTTGGCCGCCTTGGTGCCCGGGGCATCCCCGACCACGACGAAGGACGTCCTCTTCGACACGCTCCCCGACGCCCTGCCGCCGCGCACGAGGATGGCCTCCTTGGCCTCGTCGCGCGTGAAGCCCGCGAGGCTGCCGGTGACGACGATCGTCAGCCCCTCCAGCGTGCGCTCGACGCCGGCCTGGGCCTCGTCCTCCATCCGGACGCCGGCCGCGCGCCAGCGGCGCACCACCTCCGCGTGCCAGTCGACGGCGAACCACTCGCGCACGGCCTCGGCGATCGTCGGCCCGACGCCCTCGGTGGCCGCGAGCGCCTCGGTGCTGGCCTCCTCGATGCGCTCCAGGGAGCGGAACTCGCGCGCGAGGGCCCGCGCCGCGGTGGGCCCGACGTGCCGGATGGACAGCGCCACGAGGACGCGCCACAGCGGCTGGCGGTCCTTGGCAGCGGCGAGGTTGGCCAGCAGCCGGCGTCCGTTGGCGTTGAGCTCCACGCCCTCCTTGGCCGCCCGCTGGAACAGCGGCACCGCCACGAGCTGGGCCTCGGTGAGGTCGAACAGGTCGCCCTCGTCGCGCAGCACCCCCCGGCCGGTCTGCGGGTCGCGCACGGTGAGGGCGGCGGCCGCCTCGTAGCCCAGCGCCTCGACGTCGAAGGCCCCGCGCCCGGCGACGTGGAAGACGCGCTCGCGCAGCTGCGCGGGGCAGGTGCGGGCGTTGGGGCAGCGCAGGTCGACGTCGCCCTCGCGCATGTGCCGCAGCTGCGTGCCGCACTCGGGGCAGTGCGTGGGCATGACGAACTCCTCCTCGCTCCCGTCGCGCAGGGCCACGACCGGCCCGACCACCTCGGGGATCACGTCGCCGGCCTTGCGCACCACGACGGTGTCGCCGATCAGCACGCCCTTGCGCCTCACCTCCGACGCGTTGTGCAGCGTGGACAGCGACACCGTCGACCCGGCCACCAGCACCGGCTCCAGGAAGGCGAAGGGCGTGACGCGCCCCGTGCGGCCCACGTTGACCCGGATGTCGAGGAGCTTCGTGTTGACCTCCTCGGGCGGGAACTTCCAGGCCACGGCCCAGCGGGGGGCGCGGGACGTCGTCCCGAGCCGCCGCTGCAGCCCCACCTGGTCGACCTTGACCACGACGCCGTCGATCTCGTGCTCGACGTCGCCGCGGTCGTGGCGGTGCTCGCCGTGGGCGTCGATGTAGGCCTGGACGTCGGCCAGGGAGCGCACGACCCGGTAGTGGCGCGAGACCGGCAGCCCCCAGGAGGCGAGCAGCTCGTAGGTCGCCGACTGGCTCTCCGGGGCCAGCCCGCCGCGGGCGCCGAGCCCGTGGACGATCATGCTGAGCGGGCGGGAGGCGGTCACCCGCGGGTCCTTCTGGCGCAGCGAGCCGGCGGCGGCGTTGCGCGGGTTGGCGAACGGCGCGCGGCCGGCGTCCACCAGCGAGGCGTTGAGCGCCTCGAAGTCCGCGACCGGGAAGAAGACCTCCCCGCGCGCCTCGAAGACGTCGGGGTGGCCCTCGCCGGTGAGGACGTCGGGGACGGCGGCGATCGTGCGGACGTTGTGGGTGACGTCCTCGCCCGTGACGCCGTCGCCGCGGGTGGCGGCGAGCACCAGGCGGCCGTGCTCGTAGCGCAGGTTCACCGCGAGGCCGTCGATCTTCAGCTCGCACAGCCAGCCGATCCCGCCCTCCTCGGCGCCGGCGTCGCGCACCACGCGGGCCACCCACGCGGCGAGCTCGGCCTCGTCGAAGACGTTGTCGAGGCTGAGCATCCGCTCCAGGTGGTCCACGGGCGTGAAGTCGGTGGAGAAGGTGCCGCCCACGCGCTGGGTCGGGGAGTCCGGCGTCCGCAGGCCGGGGTGGGCGTCCTCGAGCTCTCCGAGCCGGCGCAGCAGCGCGTCGTACGCGGCGTCGCTGACCGATGGCGCGTCGCGGACGTAGTACTCGAACTGGTGGCGGCGGACCTCCTCGGCCACCTGCTCCCACTCGTGCCTGGCCTGGGAGGGCACCTGGCCCTCGGCGTCGTCGGTCGCGCTCACGCCGCCGATCCTCGCAGGTCAGGCTCCTGAGGCCACCTCTGTCACCGCATCGGCGGCCTCCCGCAGCCGGCGCAGCACTCCCCGCGCGCGGGCGGCCGACAGCTGCGAGAGCCCGCCCGCCGGGGTGAGCACGGCCGGGGCGAGCGACGCCGGGTCGAGCCCCACCTCGTGCCAGGGGCGGGTGAGCTGCTCCACGACCGCGGCGACCGGAGGCAGGGGTGAGTTCGCGTCGGCGGCCGGGTCCAGGACGCCGACCCAGGGCGCGACGCCGGCCTCGACCGCCGTGGCCAGGGACTCCCGGCCCGCGCTGGTGAGCGAGGCGACGTCGACGGACAGGCCCGCCGGGCGCACCTCGCGCAGCAGGCCCAGCGGGGCGCGCGCGGAGGCGCAGCGGATGACGACAGGCACGTCGACGGCGTCCAGCAGGTCGCGCAGGGCGTCGCGGGCGCGCTGGGGGTCGACCGCCGGGAGGCGGCCCCACCCGCTCGCGGTGGGCAGGCGGCCCTCCAGCACGGCGGGCAGGCCGGGCTCGTCCAGCTGCAGCAGCACCTGCGCGCCCGGCACCTGGCGGCGCACGAGCGCGACGTGGTCGGCGATGCCCTGCGCGAGCGAGGCGAACAGGTCGCGGGTGGCGCCGGCGTCGACCACGGCCCGCTCGGCGCGGGGCAGGAAGACGTTGGCGGCGAGCGTCCACGGGCCGACGACCTGCAGCTTCAGCGGGCCCGCGTAGCCGTCGGCGGCCTCGGCGAGGGCGTCGGTGTCAACCGACCACAGGCCGTGGGTGCGGCTGGCGTCGCGACCGGGGTGGTCGACCAGGCGCCAGCCCATCGGCTGCAGGTCGACCGGCAGCTCGACGAGCAGGCCCGCGGCGCGCCCGACCGGGTCAGCGCCGGGGCCGCGGGCGGGCAGCTCGGGCAGGAACGGGACGCCGAGGTCGCCGGACAGCTCCCCCAGCACGGTGCGCAGGGCCTCGAGCGGGTCGGTGCCCGGCCAGGGGCCGGTGCCGCTGGCGCGCGGGTGCGGCGGCACGGGGGTCTGCTCGGACGGCTGCGCGGACGGCTGCGCGCTGGTCGGCGCGGACGGCTGCGCGTCGGCGCTCACGCGGACACCGCCGTCCGGGAGGCGGCGCGCACGGTCGCGGACCCCACCACGCGCGTGCCGTCGTAGAGGGCGACGAGCTGGCCCGGGGCGACGCCGCGGGCGGGCTCGGCGAGCGCCACGACCAGGCGGTCGGCGTCCACCTGCTCCACGGTGGCGGCCAGCTCGGCGCCGTGGGCGCGCAGCTGGGCGCCCAGGCGCGCACCCGGCGCCGGCGCCGGCCCGCACCAGGTGGCGCGCTCGGCCTCGACCCGGTCGACGGCGAGGTCCCCTGCGCTGCCGACCGTGACGGTGTTGTCGGCCACCGAGACGTCCAGCACGTAGCGCGGCCTCCCGTCGGCGGCGGGCACGCCCAGGCGCAGGCCGCGGCGCTGGCCGATCGTGTGGCCCGCGGCGCCGTCGTGGGTGCCGACGACCTGCCCCGCGGCGTCCAGCACCGCGCCGGGCCGGGCGGGGATCCGCGCGCCCAGCCAGGCGCGGGTGTCGCCGTCGGGCACGAAGCAGATGTCGGCTGAGTCGGGCTTGTCGGCGAGCGCGAGCCCGCGGGCGGCGGCCTCGGCGCGGACGTCGTCCTTGCGGGCGGCGTCGCCGAGTGGGAAGAGGGCCGTGGCCAGGCGCTGCGGCGTGAGCACCGCGAGCACGTAGGACTGGTCCTTGGCGGCGTCGGCGGCGCGGTGCAGCTCGGGGCCGCCCGGGCCGTCGACGCGGCGCGCGTAGTGGCCGGTGGCCACCGCGTCGAAGCCGAGCGCGAGCGCCCGGTCGGCGAGGGCCGCGAACTTGATCTCCTGGTTGCAGCGCACGCAGGGGTTGGGGGTGCGCCCGGCGGCGTACTCGGCCACGAAGTCGTCGACGACCGCGGCCGCGAAGCGCTCGGACAGGTCCCACACGTAGAAGGGGACGCCCAGGACGTCGGCGGCGCGGCGGGCGTCGCGGGCGTCGTCGGCGGTGCAGCACCCGCGGGAGCGACCGCCGCTGGTGGGAGCGCCCTTCGCCAGCGCCAGGTGGACGCCGACCACGTCGTGCCCGGCGTCGACGGCGCGCGCCGCGGCGACCGCGGAGTCGACGCCGCCGCTCATCGCGGCGAGCACCCTCACGAGACCCTCACGCGAGCAGCGCCAGGCCGGCCGTGCGCGCGCGCTCCACCACCGGGCCGATCGCGGCGGCCACGGCGTCGACGTCGGCCGCGGTCGAGGTGCGCCCGAGGCTGAACCGCAGCGCCCCCCTGGCCGTGGCGTCGTCCAGGCCCATCGCCCGCAGCACGTGGCTGGACTGCGGGACGCCGGCCGTGCAGGCGGAGCCGGTGGAGCACTCCACGCCGCGGGCGTCGAGCAGGTAGAGCAGGGAGTCGCCCTCGCAGCCGGGCACCGTGACGTGCAGCAGGCCGGGCAGGCGCCGATCGGCGTCGGGGCTGCCGTGCACGACGGCGTCGGGGACGGCGTCCAGCACCGCGGCGCGCAGCCGCTCGCGCAGCTCGGCCAGGCGGGCGGCGTGCGCGGGCTGGGCGGCCACGGCGAGCTCGGCGGCCACGCCCAGGGCGCGCGCACCGGCCGCCGAGACGCTGCCGGAGCGGACGCCGCCCTCCTGCCCCCCGCCGTGCAGCACCGGCACGAGCGGGGTGCCGCGGCGCACGAGCAGCGCGCCGGCGCCGATCGGGCCGCCGAGCTTGTGGCCGGTCAGGGTGAGGGCCGCCACGCCCGAGGCGTCGAAGTCGACCGGCAGCGCGCCGACGGCCTGCACGGCGTCGGTGTGCACGGGGATCCCGTGCTGGGCCGCGAGGGCCACGACCTCGGCGACCGGCTGGACCGTGCCCACCTCGTTGTTGGCCCACATCACCGACACCAGGGCGACGCTGGCGGGGTCGGCCTCGATCGCCTCGCGCAGCGCGTCGAGGTCGAGGAGGCCGGCGGCGTCGACCGGCAGGTGCACGACCTCCGCGCTCTGCTCGGCCGCCAGCCACTCCGCCGGGTCGAGCACGCCGTGGTGCTCCACGGAGCTGACCAGCACCCGGCGACGGCGCGGGTCGGCCGCCGCGCGCGCCCAGTACAGGCCCTTGACGGCCAGGTTGTCGGCCTCGGTGCCGCCGCCGGTGAGGACGACCTCGCCCGGCCGCGCACCCAGGGCGCCGGCGACCTGCTCGCGGGCCTCCTCGACGACGCGGCGCGCCGCGCGCCCGGCGGTGTGCAGGGAGGACGGGTTGCCGACCCGGGAGAGCTCCTCGGCCATCACCGCGACCACCTCGGGGCGCACCGGCGTGGTCGCCGCGTGGTCCAGGTACGCGCTCACGACCTGAGTCTAGGCGCGGTCGGGCGCGGGCCCTGCGGCATGCTTCCCCGGTGCTCCCCTCCCCCGCCCTCCCCCCGGCCGGACCCGACGACGAGCCGCTCGAGCCGCTCGGCGTGCACCTGGTGCCGGGCGGGGCCCGGGCCGCGGTGCTGGCCGCGCACGCGGACGCCGTGGAGGTCGCGCTGCTGGACGACGACGGCCGCGGGGGCTGGCGCGAGCGCCGGGTGCCGCTGCGCCGGCGCCGCCACGGCGTGTGGACGGCGTCCCTGCCCGGCGTCGGCCCCGGCCAGCGCTACGGGCTGCGCGTGCACGGGCCCTGGGCGCCCGAGCGGGGGCACCGGCACAACCCCGCCAAGCTGCTGCTGGACCCCTACGCCCGCGCGGTGGCCGGCGAGGTGGCGTGGGGCCTGGAGGTGTTCGGCCACGCCGTGGACGCCGAGCAGTGGCTCCCGCTGGCCGGCCCGCCCGCCGCCGACGGCCGCGACAGCGCCGCGCACGTGCCGCACGGCGTCCTCGTCGAGGCGCCGCGGGCCGACCCGGCGGCCCGACCGCGGACGCCCTGGTCGCGCACCGTCGTCTACGAGGCGCACGTGCGCGGCCTGACGATGCTGCACCCGGGCGTGCCGCCGGAGCTGCGCGGCACCTACGCGGCGCTCGGTCACCCGGCGGTCGTGGCGCACCTGCGGTCCCTCGGCGTCACGGCGCTGGAGCTGCTGCCGGTGCAGGCCATCGCCTCCGAGGCGTCCCTGGCCCGGCGCGGGCAGCGCAACTACTGGGGCTACTCCACCCTGTCGTGGTTCGCGCCCGAGCCCCGCTACGCCACCGCCGCCGCCCGCGCGGCCGGGCCGGCCGCCGTCCTGGCCGAGGTGGCCGGCGCCGTCGCGGCGCTGCACGCGGCCGGGCTGGAGGTGCTGCTGGACGTCGTCCTGAACCACTCGGCCGAGAGCGGCGCCGACGGGCCGACCCTGGGGCTGCGGGGCCTCGACGCCGCGACCTACTACCGCCTGGACGGGGCCGGGCGCGACGTCGACTCCACCGGGTGCGGCAACAGCCTGGACTTCGGCTCCCCGCGCGTGGTGCAGCTGGCCCTGGACTCCCTGCGCCACTGGGTGCAGGCGTTCGGCGTCGACGGCTTCCGCTTCGACCTGGCGCCCACGCTGGCCCGCGGCGCCGACGGCGCCTACCGGGCCGACCACCCCTTCCTCGTGGCCGCGGCCGCCGACCCGGTGCTGGCCGACGTCAAGCTCGTCGCCGAGCCGTGGGACCTCGGCCCCGACGGCTGGCGCACCGGCAGCTTCCCCGCGCCCTTCGCGGAGTGGAACGACCGCTTCCGCGACGCCGCGCGGGAGTTCTGGCTGGCCGGCGCCGGGCGGACGTCCTGCGGGGAGCCGCCGGGCGCGGGCCTGCGCGACCTGGCCACCCGGATCTCCGGCTCGGCCGACCTGTTCGCCGCCGGCGACCGCGGGCCGCTCGCGTCGGTCAGCTTCGTGACCGCCCACGACGGGTTCACCCTCGCCGACGCCACGGCCTTCCAGCACAAGGTCAACGAGGCCAACGGCGAGGGCAACCGCGACGGGACCGACAGCAACCGCTCGTGGAACCACGGCGCGGAGGGCTGGACCGGCGGCGACGACCCCGACGAGCTGCTGCTGGAGGCCTTGCGGCGGCGCTCGATGCGCAACCTGCTCGCCACGCTGCTGCTGTCGGCGGGCGTGCCCATGCTCACCGGCGGCGACGAGCTGGGGCGCACGCAGGGCGGCAACAACAACCCCTACTGCCTGGACGACGAGACCTCGTGGGTCTCCTGGGACCTGCGCCCCTGGCAGGAGGACCTGCTCGCCACCACCCGGCTGCTCACCGGCCTGCGCCGCGCGCACCCCGTGCTCAGCCCCGAGCGCGCCCCCGGCGGCCCGGGCGCCGCCGAGGGCACCGTGCTGTCCTGGTTCGACGCCGACGGCGCGCCGATGGCCCCCGCGCAGTGGGAGGACCAGCACCTGCGGACCGTGCAGGTGCTCGTCGGCCCCGCGCCCGGGCCCGCCTCTCCCGGGTCGCTGCTGCTCGTGCTGCGCGGCGACCTGGACGACGGCGACGTGGCGCTGCCCCTCCCCGGCGCGGGGGACTACCGCCTGCTGTGGGACAGCGCCGTGGAGCGCTACCCCGAGGGCGCGGTGGGCTCGCCGGACGCCGCCGGCTCGCGGGTGCCGGTCAGCGCGCTCTCGGTGCGCGTCTACCGCCTCGACTGACCTGCTCCTGCGGTGCCGCGCTGCTCCTCAGCTGCCGGTCCGGACGGCGTCCGTCGCGGGGGCGCGCACCCGACCGGGGCGGTGGAGGTGTGGGGTCCGACACCGGTCGGTAGGTTCGCGCCGTGAGCGAGGCCACCCCCGCCGGTCGAACCGGCAGCCCCACCGACGAGCAGGCGCCCGAGCAGGCCCCGGCGAAGCGCCGCCCGGCCCGCAAGGCCAAGGCGGCCCCCGAGCCGTTCCCCCCGGGCACGAGGATCGGCCGCATCCCCGTCGTCGACACGACCCCGTCGGTGGACGGCGGCCGCTGGCCCGCGAAGGCCGTGGTGGGCGAGGCCGTGCCGGTGCGCGCCACCGTCTTCCGCGAGGGGCACGACGCCGTCGCCGCGACCGCGGTGCTGCTGCGCCCGGACGGCACCGAGCACACCGCGGTGCGGATGACCCCGCTGGAGCCCGGCACCGACCGCTTCGAGGCGTGGGTGGTGCCCGACGCGCCCGGCGACTGGCGCTACCGCGTGGAGGGCTGGAGCGACCCGTACGCGACCTGGGACCACGACGCCTCGATCAAGGTCGCGGCCGGCATCGACGTCGAGCTGATGCTCGCCGAGGGCGCCCTGCTGCTCGAGCGCGCCGCCGCGCGGCCGGGCTTCCGCGACGACGAGCTGGAGCACCTGCGCGGGGCGGTCACCGCCCTGCGCGACGCCGAGCGCCCGGCGCTGGCCCGCCTGGCCGCCGCCACCTCCCCGGTGGTGGCCGCGGTGCTGGCCGGCCGCCCGCTGCGCGACGTGGTCTCCCCCGGTCCGGAGATGGTGCTGCGCGTCGAGCGCGAGCGCGCCCTGGTCGGCGCCTGGTACGAGTTCTTCCCCCGCTCCGAGGGCGCCGTGCGCGACGCCGAGACCGGCGTCTGGCGCTCGGGCACGCTGGCCACCGCGGCCGAGCGGCTGCCCGGGGTCGCCGCGATGGGCTTCGACGTCGCCTACCTGACGCCGATCCACCCGATCGGCACCTCCCACCGCAAGGGCCGCAACAACACCCTCGTCGCCCAGCCGGGCGACCCCGGCTCGCCGTACGCGATCGGCTCCCCCGACGGCGGCCACGACGCGATCCACCCCGACCTGGGCACCTTCGAGGACTTCGACGCGTTCGTCGCCCGGGCCCGCGGGCTGGGCCTGGAGGTGGCTCTGGACCTGGCGCTGCAGTGCTCGCCCGACCACCCGTGGGTCACCGAGCACCCGGAGTGGTTCGTCACCCGCGCCGACGGCACGATCGCCTACGCGGAGAACCCGCCGAAGAAGTACCAGGACATCTACCCGCTGACCTTCGACAAGGACCCCGAGGGGGTCTACGCCGAGGTGCTGCGCGTGGTGCGCCTGTGGGCCGACCACGGCGTGACGCTGTTCCGCGTCGACAACCCCCACACCAAGCCGGTGGAGTTCTGGGAGTGGCTGGTCGCGCAGGTGCGCGAGAGCCACCCCGACGTCCTGTTCCTGTCCGAGGCGTTCACCAAGCCGGCGATGATGCGCGCCCTGGCCAAGGTCGGGTTCGCGCAGTCGTACACCTACTACGCGTGGCGGAACACGGCCGAGGAGCTCACCGAGTACCTCACCGAGCTGTCCACCGGCGGCGACGAGGTCGGCCCCTCGGGCCAGACCGGCACCGTGGAGTACCTGCGGCCCAGCTTCTGGCCGACCACGCACGACATCCTCACGCCCTACATGCAGTTCGGCGGCCCCACGGCGTTCGCGCTGCGGGCGGTGATCGCCGCGACGGCCGTGCCGACCTACGGCATCTACTCCGGCTACGAGCTGGTGGAGAACGTGGCCCGGCCCGGCGCCGAGGAGCAGGTCGACAACGAGAAGTACGAGTACAAGCCGCGCGACTTCGACGCCGCGCTGGCCTCCGGGCGCAGCCTCGCGCCGCTGCTGACGCTGCTCAACACCGCCCGCCGCGAGCACCCGGCGCTGCAGCGCCTGCGCGGGATCACGTTCCACCGCGCGGACGACGACTCGTTCCTGGTCTACTCGCGCAGGGTGCTCGCCGAGCACTCCCCCACGGGCCTCGAGGACGTCGTCCTCGTGATCGTGAACCTGGACCCGCACTCCACCCGGGAGACCACCATCCACCTGGACATGCCCGCCCTGGGCCTGGACTGGACCGCCGGCTTCACCGCGCGAGACCTCCTCAGCGGCGACGGCTTCACCTGGTCCGAGCACACCTACGTGAAGCTGGGGCCGGGCAGCCCGGCCCACGTCGTCCACGTCGTCGCCACCCCGGGGAGCTGACACGGTGCAGGGTCTCAACCTCAACGCACCCGGCCTCAAGCACGACCCGCTCTGGTACAAGCGCGCGGTCTTCTACGAGGTGCTGGTGCGCGGCTTCGCGGACTCCAACGGGTCCGGCGCGGGCGACTTCACCGGGCTGATCGGCAAGCTGGACTACCTGCAGTGGCTCGGCGTCGACTGCCTGTGGCTGCCGCCGTTCTACGCCTCGCCGCTGCGCGACGGCGGGTACGACATCAGCGACTACAACCAGGTCCTGCCCGAGTTCGGCACGCTGCCGGACTTCGTGGAGCTGGTGAGCCAGGCCCACGCCCGCGGCCTGCGCGTGATCACCGACCTGGTGATGAACCACACGAGCGACCAGCACCCGTGGTTCCAGGCCAGCCGCTCCGACCCCGAGGGCCCCTACGGGGACTTCTACGTCTGGAGCGACACGGACGAGAAGTACTCCGACGCCCGGATCATCTTCGTCGACACCGAGACCTCCAACTGGACGTTCGACCCGGTGCGCCGCCAGTACTACTGGCACCGCTTCTTCAGCCACCAGCCGGACCTCAACTTCGAGAACCCGGCCGTGCAGGCGGCGATGCTCGACACGCTGCGCTTCTGGCTCGACCTCGGCATCGACGGGTTCCGCCTGGACGCCGTGCCGTACCTGTTCGAGGAGGAGGGCACGAACGGGGAGAACCTGCCCGCCACCCACCAGTTCCTGCGGACGGTGCGCGCGGTCGTGGACTACGAGTACCCCGGCCGCGTGCTGCTCGCCGAGGCCAACCAGTGGCCCAGCGACGTCGTGGAGTACTTCGGCACCGAGGAGGAGCCGGAGTGCCACATGTGCTTCCACTTCCCGGTGATGCCGCGCCTGTACTACGCGCTGCGCGAGGGGCGGGCGACGCCGATCCTGGAGATCCTCGCCGACACCCCGGACATCCCCTCCTCCACCGGCCAGTGGGGCACGTTCCTGCGCAACCACGACGAGCTCACCCTCGAGATGGTGACCACCGAGGAGCGCGCCGCCATGTACGGCTGGTACGCCCCGGACCCCCGGATGCGCGCCAACATCGGCATCCGCCGCCGGCTGTCGCCGCTGCTGGACGGCTCGCGCCCGGAGCTGGAGCTCATCAACGCACTGCTCCTGTCGCTGCCGGGCAGCCCCTGCCTGTACTACGGCGACGAGATCGGCATGGGCGACAACATCTGGCTGGACGACCGGGACGCCGTCCGCACGCCGATGCAGTGGACGCCGGACCGCAACGCCGGCTTCTCCTCCGCCGACCCCGGCAAGCTGTACCTGCCGGTCGTGCAGTCCCTGGCCCACAACTACACCGCGGTGAACGTCGAGGCCCAGCTGTCGGTGTCCTCCTCGCTGCTGCACTGGGTGCGCGGGATGCTCGCCGTCCGCAAGCAGCACCCCGTGTTCGGCCTGGGCGCCTACGTGCCGCTGGTCACCGACAACGACACGGTCCTCGCGTTCCTGCGGGTGATGGACGCCGACACCCCGGGCTCCTCCGGGGAGGCGCCGGAGACGGTGCTGTGCGTCTCCAACCTGTCCACCACGCCCCAGGCGGTGACCGTGCAGCTGCCGGAGCACGCCGGCCGCGGGCTGGTCGACCTGTTCGGCGGCGCGCCCTTCCCCGCGGTCGCCGGCGACGGCACGCTCACGCTGACCCTCGGCTCCCGCGACTTCTACTGGCTGTCGGTGACGGCGTGAGCACCCCGGCGGAGCCGCGCACGGGCGGTCACCTGAACGACCTGCTCGGGCCGTGGATCCCGCACCAGCGGTGGTACCCGGCCAAGGGCCGCGAAGCGCGGATGGAGGTCGTCGGCGCGCTGCAGCTGCCCGTCGTCGGCCCCGGCTCCGGCGAGGACCCCGACGTGCGGGTGCTCGTGCACGTCGTGCGCGTGGTCGGCGCCGCGACCGGCGCGGCCACCGACGTCGTCCAGGTGCCGCTGGTGCACCGGCGGCACGCCCGCGAGGACGGCGCGGCGCACCTGGTCGGCGTCCTCTCCGACGCCGACGGCGGCTCCTGGCACGTCTACGACGGACCGCAGGACCCCGCCTTCACCGACGCGCTGCTGGCCCTGCTGGCCGGCGGCGAGCCGGCCGAGGGCCTCTCGGCCGACGGCAGCCGCACCTCCGCGGCGGGCACGGCCACCGGACGCCGTCCGCAGGGCGCGTCCACCCCCGCGCCGGGCTCACCGGCCCGGGTGCTGCGCGGTGAGCAGTCGAACACCTCGATCATCGTCGAGCCGGCCGAGGGCGAGCCGGTCATCGTCAAGGTGTTCCGGACCCTGCACGCCGGCCGCAACCCCGACGTCGAGGTGCAGGCGGCGATGACCGCGGCGGGCGTGGACGCCGTCCCGCACCTGGCCGGGTGGCTGGAGGGCTCGTGGGCCGCGTCCCCCGGCGACACGGGCGACGCGCTCGTCTCCGGCGACCTCGCGGTCGCCTCGGAGTTCCTCTCCGGGGCCCAGGACGCGTGGCGCGAGGCCACGGCGGCCGTGGCCGAGGGCCGCGACTTCTCCGGGCCGGCGCGCGACCTGGGTGCCGCGACCGCGCAGGTGCACCGGGCCCTGGCCGCGGAGCTGCCGTCGCGGCCGGCGACCGCCGCGGACGCCGAGGAGCTGGTCGCGGGGCTGCGCCGGCGCACCGACTGGGCGCTGGAGTCCGCTCCGGCGCTGGCCGAGCACGCCGACGCCCTGCGGGCCGCGGTGGGCCGCCTGGACCTGACCGGCCTGCCGGACCTGCAGCGCGTGCACGGCGACTACCACCTCGGCCAGGTGCTGCTCGTGCCCGGCCGCGGCTGGGTGCTCCTGGACTTCGAGGGCGAGCCGCTGCGGCCGCTGAGCGAGCGGACCCTGCCCGACCTGGCGCTGCGCGACGTCGCGGGGATGCTGCGCTCCTTCGACTACGCCGCCCGCCAGGCCGGTGGCGGCGAGGCCGGGCAGGCGTGGGCGGCCTCGGCGCGCGACGCGTTCTGCGAGGGCTACGCCGGGGTCACCGGCGCGGACCCGCGCGAGCGCGGCGACCTCCTGGACGCCCTGGAGCTCGACAAGGCCCTCTACGAGGTGGTCTACGAGACGCGCAACCGCCCGGACTGGGTGCCGGTGCCGCTGGCCGCCGTGGAGCGCATCCTCGCCGGCTGAGCCGTGGGGGGATGCTCAGCCGACCGGGACGACCGCTCCGGTCAGCTCCTGCGTCTGCTCCCACACGCGGCGCCCGAGCGCAGGCTCCCGGTACCGCGGGTCACCGGCGCCCAGGACCGGTGGGCCGGTGAGCCTGCCCGCCGGCCCCCACAGCTGCCCGCCCCGGGCAGAGGGGTCGACGGCGGCGCGCACGGCCGACCAGGCCGCGGTGTCCTTGCCCGCGCCCACCAGCCCCCACAGCGGCTCGCGCCGCCGCCGGCCCCGCACGTGCTCCAGGACGCCGGGGCGCTGCGGGCTGCGGGAGTCGACGGCCATCCCGGGGTGGCTCAGGAGCGCCGACGTCGGTGAGCCAGCTGCCCGCAGCCGTCGGTCGAGCTCGGCCACCCACGCCTCGTGGACCGCCTTCGACAGGGTGTAGCGCATCCCGACGGCGAGGGCGCCGGTGGAGGGCAGCGGGCGCGAAGCCTCGCCGAGGTCGCCCACCGCGGGGTGGAAGCGGCGCACGAACCCGCTGGTCGTCGCCACGACGCGGCTGCCGGAGGTGCGTGCGAGCGCGGGCAGCGCGGAGGCCACGAGCGCAGCGTTCCCGAGGTGCCCGGTGCCCATGACGACGTCGAAGCCCTCCTCGGTGGCCTCGCCCGGTCGCGAGGGCCGCATCACCGCCGCGTTGAGGACGAGCGCGTCGACGCGCTCGAGGCCACCGAGCTGCTCCCCCGCCCGCCGGACGGCGTCCAAGGAGGCGAGGTCGAGGGGCAGGAACCCCGTGCTGGCGCCGGGGTGCTGCGCCGCGATCGCCGCCCTCGCCCGCTCCGCCCTGGCGCGGTCGCGGGCGGCCAGGACGACGTGCGCCCCAGCACCGGCGAGCTGCTCGGCCACGAAGTAGCCGATGCCGGCGCCCCCACCCGTGACCACGACCGTGCGTCCGGTCTGGTCGGGCAGGTGGACCGGGTCCCACGGGTCTTCGGCGGTGATCGTCACAGGTCCTCCACGCGTCAGCGGAATCCGTTTCCGGTTGGTCGACCATAAGCGGAAGGCAGTTCCAGATCAAGTAGGCTCCTGCCATGACGCCTCCTCGCCGGGCCGACGCCGAGCGCAACCGCGGCCTGCTGCTGGAGGCGGCGCGCGAGCAGCGGGACCGGCGCGGCGCGGTGCCGCCGCTCGCCGAGCTCGCCGCGTGCGCCGGAGTGGGCGTGGGCACCGCCTACCGGAACTTCCCCTCCCGCGGCGCCCTCGTGGAGGCCCTGGCCCTGGAGGGCCTGCGCGAGCTGCTGACCGAGGGCCGGGCGGCCCTGGCCACCGGCGAGGCCGACTCGCTGGACGCCTTCCTCACGCGGGCCGTGAGGATGCTCGTCGCCGACCCGTCCCTCGCCGAGGTGGTCAGCCGCCCCGCGGACGCCTCGCCTCCCACCCTGCAGGCGGTCGGGGACCTCCACGGGGTGCTGGTCGACCTGCTCGACCGGGCTCAGCAGGCGGGCCGGGTCCGCGCCGACCTGACCGCCGCCGACGTCCACCACCTCGTCTGCGGCGTCCAGCTCGCCGTCCGGCTGGCGGGGTCCGACGCCGCGGCGGGCGACCGCTTCACGGCCGTGCTGCTGGCTGGGCTGCGTGCCTGAAGGGTTCGACGCGGGGCGTCCGCCCCGGGGATGATGGCCGCATGACGACCGCTCACGCTCCTTCGCGCGCGCTCGTGGCCCTGGGGCGAGGCGCGGGCGGCCGCCGGGGAGCGCCTGCCCCACACCCGCGGCGGCCTGGTGCTCGGAGCGCTCGCCGCGGCCCTCGCCGCGGTGCCGCCGAAGTGACCAGCTGACCCGCTGGCCCACGGGCGCCAGGCGGACGGCGGCGGGGCGGCGACCGGCGGCCTCCCCGACGAGCTGAGGGTGGCGGGCGCCGCTCGGCGGCGGTGCACGCGATGCTGGCGGCTGCGGTGGAGCGCCTCGCCTGGACGCCGGTCGCCGGCGCGCTGGCCGTGCTGCTGTGGCGGGCCCGCCGCGAGGTCCCGGGGGTTCAGGGCCCGGCGAGCGCCCGCGCCGCCCGCAGGTAGCGGCGGGTCAGGAGCAGCTGGGCGGCGCGCGCGGCCGGGGGCACGGCCCTCGCGTCCCAGGTCGCGAGCCGGGAGAAGACCGCCAGCCGCAGGACGACGCCGCCCGCGGCGTCCTGCTCGACGACGAACGCCTCCTCCCCGCTCTCCGGGTGACCGGGCAGGGTGCCGTAGGCGAACCCCTGGCGCCGGGTGCCGCCGTCGGCCTCGTCCACGACCCGGACCACCCGGCAGGAGGCCAGCCGCCAGACCGGGCCGAGCGGCACCGCGAGGGTCACCGTCGTGCCGAGGTCGGCCGTGGGCGCCTCAGCGCGCACGAGCATCCCGGCGCCCTCCTGGACCTGCCAGCGCCGCACCCCCCGCGCCACCCGCTCGAAGACGCCGTCCCCGCGGCCGAGCGGCACCGCTCGCCGCAGGTGCGGGTACCCGGGCGGCAGGTCGCCCGCCGTGGCGCCCACCTCGGGGTAGGTCACCGCCTGCCCGCGGGCGCGCTCGAGCGCCGCCTCCAGGCGCGCCGGCGAGGGCCGCCCGAGGGTGAGCACCCGACCGCCTCCGCCGCGCGCCGCCTAGACCGCCGCCGCGGCGTCGCGCACCAGGTCGCCGGCGCTGACCAGCACGCCGGGCGCCGCGAACGCGTCGGGGTCGGCCTGGGCCACCGGGTCGGCGGTGCGCACGAGCAGGTCCACGGCCTCCCCCGGCAGCAGCGTCAGCAGCATGTCGCTGACCTCGGCCGCGGGGTCGACCTTGTCGGCGAGCACCGCGAGGTCGCGCACGAGGGTGCGCGCGGTGACCCGCAGCGCCACACCCCCTTCCGCCGCGGTGGTCGTCACGTCCAGCTCGGGCACCGGCAGCAGGCCCTCGCGGTCCTCGGCGAGGAAGTCCACGGCGCGCGCGGCCCCCTCGGCGTCGGCCACCACCACCAGCGTCCCCGCTGGGGCGGCCGGCAGGGGCGCGGTGGCGGTGGCGCGCGGCCCGGCCTCCAGCACGACCTCCGTGCTCGCCAGGACGGCGCCGTCGGGCGCCACCCAGCGCACGGTCGCGGTCGTCGTCCACGCCTGCGCGGTGTCGTTGACCGCGACCAGGGCCGGGGCGCCCTCGCGCGGCTGCAGGGTCAGCAGCCGGTCGGCGAAGCTGGCGCGCACCGCGTACCAGAGCGGCTTGAGCCGCCCGTCGCCGTCGACCGCGGCCCAGGACGTGACCGGCCAGCAGTCGTTGATCTGCCACAGCACCGCGCCGGCCGTGCGCGGCCACCAGGAGCGGTAGTGCTGCAGGCCGTGGGCCAGCGCGCGGGCCTGCACCAGCTGGGTCGCCCAGTGCCAGGCCTCGAACGTCGTGGGCTCGGGCAGGTGCGCGTCGATGCCGCGCTGCAGCTTGGCGCCGCCGTCCTCGGCCTTCTGGTGCACCAGGAAGGACGGCGAGGTCGGCGTCAGCGGCTCGTCGTGGACGGCGCGGGTGAGCGTCGCCCAGGTGGGCGGGCCCTGCCAGCCGAACTCCGACGCGAAGCGCGGCACCTCGCCGCGGTAGCCGTCGGGGCCGGCGTAGTCGCGGCGGTTCCACACCTCCCACTCGTGCACGGTGCCGTGGTCGGGGTGGTTGGGGCGCACCGGGACGCCGTCCACCTGCGCGCCCAGGGAGATCGGGCTGCCGGCGCTGTAGGGGCGCGTCGGGTCGACCTCGGCCACCACCGCGGGCAGCAGCTCGTCGTAGAAGCCGGCGCCCCAGGTCTGCTCCGGCGGCGCGGCGTCGAACCAGCCGAGCTCGTCGTGGCCCCAGATGTTCTCGTTGCAGCCGTTCCACAGCACCAGGCTCGGGTGGGGCACCAGGCGGGCGACGTTCTCGCGCGCCTCGGCCTCCACCTCGCCGCGCTGCGGCTCCTCCTCGCCGTAGGCGGCGCAGGCGAACAGGAAGTCCTGCCAGACCATCACGCCGGCCTCGTCGCACGCGGCGTAGAAGTCGTCGGACTCGTAGAACCCGCCGCCCCACACCCGCAGCAGGTTCATGCCCGCGCGCTTGGCCTGGTCGACGCGGCGGTCGTAGCGGGCGCGGTCGACGCGGTGGGGGAAGCAGTCGTCGGGGATCCAGTTGGCGCCCTTGGCGAACACCGGCTGGCCGTTGACCACGAACGTGAACCGGGTGCCGATCTCGTCTGCCCCGGTGTCGAGCACGAGGTGGCGCAGCCCGAGCGCGCTGGACCACTCGTCGAGCGAGCCCTCCCCGGCGTCCTGGGCGCCCTCCAGGGAGACCTCCAGGGCGTACAGCGGCTGCTCGCCGTAGCCGTGCGGCCACCACAGCTGCGGGTCCTCCACGCGCAGCTCGACCACGGCGGAGGACTCCCCCGCCAGCACCGGGACGCCGTGGCGGACGGTGACCGTGCCCGCGGGGCTGCGCAGCACCGCGGCGGCGCGCAGCTCGCCCGAGGCCTCCACCGAGGCGCGCTCGACGTCCACGTGCACGGAGACGACCGCCGCACCCGTGGGGCCGTCGGGGAAGGTCACCAGCGGTCGCACGCGCGCCAGGCGCGCGGTCCGCCAGCGCTCCAGGCGCACCGGGCGCCACAGGCCCGCGGTGATGAGCTCCGGTCCCCAGTCCCAGCCGAAGTTGCAGGCCATCTTGCGCACGGCGTTGAAGGGGTGGGGGTAGACGTTGGGGCGCGGGCCGAGCTGCTCGGCCAGCTGCTCGGCGGCCGTCAGCTGCGCCGGCAGGTCGACGACGAGCTCGGTCTCCCCGCCGGCCAGCGCCTCGCGCAGGTCGAGCCGGTAGGAGCGGTGCATGTTGGCCGTGCGCGCCAGCTCGGTGCCGCCGGCGGAGACGACCGCGACGGTGTCCACGCCCTCCAGCACGAGGTCGACCCGCTCGCCCGGCTCCGGCGGGGCCGCGACCAGCGCCCGGCGGTAGCGCCAGTCGGTGCGCCCGGTCCAGGTGAGGAGCTCCTCGTTGCGGTCCAGGTAGGGGTCGGGGATGAGGCCGGCGTCCAGCAGGTCGGTGTGCACCGTGCCCGGGACGGTGGCCGGGACGGCGCCGGCGGCCGCGACCTCCGCGGGAGCCGCTCCGCCCGTGCTCGTGAGCGTCCAGCCGTCGTGCAGCGTCATACGGGTGACCATGGGGCGAGCGTCCCACAGCGCGGGGAGCGTCCCGCCGCCTCCCGTGCCAGGGTGAGCGCCATGGAGACCACGCCTGCCACCCGCAGCGCCGACCCCGAGGTCCTCCGCCAGCTCGGGCGGGGGGAGCACGCGCTGCCGCACGACGTCCTCGGCCCGCACGCGGGCGAGGACGGGACCATCGTCCTGCGCGCCCTGCGCCCGCTGGCCGAGTCCGTCGTCCTGCTCACCCCCGACGGCGGGCGCACCGCGCTCGAGCACGAGGCCGAGGGCGTCTGGGTGGGGACCTTCCCGGGCACCGAGATCACCGACTACCGCCTGGAGGTCACCGCCCCGGGCCGCGAGCCGGAGGTCGTCGACGACCCCTACCGCTTCCTGCCGACCGTCTCCGGCTTCGACCTGCACCTGATCGGCGAGGGCCGCCACGAGGAGCTGTGGACGGTGCTCGGCGCCCGGGTGCGCCACTACCCGGGCGCCATGGGCGACGTCACGGGCACCTCCTTCGCCGTCTGGGCGCCGCGCGCCCGCGCGGTGCGGGTGATCGGCGACTTCAACGGCTGGGACGGCCGGATGTCGATGATGCGCTCGCTCGGCGGGGCGGGCGTGTGGGAGCTGTTCGTGCCCGGCGTCGGCGCCGGCACGCGCTACAAGTACGCGATCCTCACCCAGGACGGCCGGTGGCTGGAGAAGGCCGACCCGCTGGCCGAGGGCACCGAGGTCCCGCCGGCGACGGCGTCCGTCGTCGTGGAGTCGACCTACACCTGGGGCGACGACGAGTGGCTGGCCGCCCGCGCGGCGGTCGACCCGCACACCCAGCCGATGAGCGTGTACGAGGTCCACCTGGGCTCCTGGCGCGCCGGCCTGACCTACCGCGAGCTCGCCGACCAGCTCACCGAGCACGTGCTGGCCACCGGCTTCACGCACGTGGAGCTGCTGCCGGTCGCCGAGCACCCCTTCGGCGGCTCCTGGGGCTACCAGGTCACCGGCTACTACGCCCCCACGTCGCGCTTCGGCCACCCCGACGACTTCCGGCACCTCGTCGACCGCCTGCACCAGGCCGGCATCGGCGTCATCGTCGACTGGGTGCCCGCGCACTTCCCCAAGGACGAGTTCGCCCTGGCCCGCTTCGACGGCGAGCCCCTGTACGAGTACCCCGACCCCCGCAAGGGCGAGCACCCCGACTGGGGCACCCTCGTGCCGGACTTCGGGCGCCCGCAGGTGCGCAACTTCCTCGTGGCCAACGCGCTGTACTGGCTGGAGGAGTTCCACGTCGACGGCCTGCGCGTGGACGCCGTCGCCTCGATGCTGTACCTGGACTACTCCCGCCAGGACGGCCAGTGGATCCCGAACAAGTTCGGCGGCCGCGAGCACCTGGAGGCCATCGAGCTGCTCCAGGAGGTCAACGCCACGGCCTACCGCCGGGTGCCGGGGATCATGACGATCGCCGAGGAGTCCACCGCGTGGCCGGGCGTCACCCGCCCCACCGACGCCGGCGGCCTGGGCTTCGGCCTGAAGTGGAACATGGGCTGGATGCACGACTCGCTGCGCTACCTCGGCGAGGACCCGCTCGACCGCCACCACCACCACTACGAGATGACCTTCTCGATGGTGTACGCGTACAGCGAGAACTACGTGCTCCCGATCAGCCACGACGAGGTCGTGCACGGCAAGGGCTCGCTGCTGCGCAAGGCCCCCGGCGACCGGTGGCAGCAGCTGGCCACCGTGCGCGCGTTCCTCGCCTTCATGTGGGCCCACCCGGGCAAGCAGCTGCTGTTCATGGGCACCGAGTTCGGCCAGGAGGCCGAGTGGGCCGAGCAGCGCAGCCTGGACTGGTGGCTGCTCGACCAGCCGCTGCACGCCGGCATGCTCACCGCGGTCTCGGACCTGAACCGGATCTACCGGTCCACGCCCGCGCTGTGGGAGCTCGACCAGGACCCGGCCGGCTTCACCTGGATCAGCGCCGACGACGCCGCTCACGACACGTTCTCGTTCATCCGGCGCGACCGCTCCGGGCGACCCCTGGTCTGCGTCGTGAACTTCTCCGGCATCCCGCACGAGGACTACCAGCTCGGGCTTCCCGGCGTCGGGCGCTGGCTGGAGGTGCTCAACACCGACAGCGAGGTCTACGGCGGCTCCGGCATCGGCAACCTCGGCGCGGTGGACGCCGTCGCCGAGCCGTGGTCGGGCCAGCCCGCCTCCGCGGTCCTGCGCGTCCCGCCCCTGGCGGCCGTGTGGCTCGCGCCGGAGGAGTGGCCCCTGCCCGAGGCGGAGGCGGCTCCCGAGGCCGCTGACGCAGGGGGCGCGAGCGACGCCGACGAGGCGCGGGCGCGCCAGGCCCTGGAGGAGGGCTCGCCGTTGGCCGGCACCCCCGAGGACCCGCAGTCCCCCGCCGTCCCCGAGGCGTTCCGCTCGGGCGAGGCCGGCGGCGCCGGGGACGGCGAGGGCCAGCAGGGCTAGAAGAGCGCCGCCGCCAGGGACCGGCGGCCCGCGGCCACCCGCGGGTCGTCGGTCCCGACGACCTCGAAGAGGTCGATGAGGTGCAGGCGCACGCGCTCGCGGTCGTCGGCGCCGCTGACCCGCACGAGGTCCACCAGGCGGGCGATGGCGTCCTCGACGTGGCCGCCGAGGACGTCGAGGTCGGCCACCAGCAGCTGGGCCTCGACGTCGGTCGGCGCGGCCGCCGCGGCCGCCCGGGCGGCGCCCAGGTCGGCACCGCGGGTGCGCTGCAGCAGGCCCACCTGGGCCAGGCCCGCCCGCGCCATGTCGTCGGCAGGGCTCTCGGCCAGCGCCCGGCGGTAGGCGTCGGCCGCGCCGTCCAGGTCGTCGCGCTCGATCGCGTCGTAGGCCTCCTGGTGCAGCGGCGGCAGCGGCGCCTCCGCGGCCTCCTCCACGACGCCGGCCGCGGCGCCCGGCACGCGCCCGGTGACGCCGTTGGCCTCGGCCATCGCGAGCACCTGCTCCAGCACGGCGCGCACCTGCGCCTCCGGGACCGCGCCCTGGAACAGGGGCACCGGCTGGCCGCGCAGGACGGCGACGACGCTGGGCACGGACTGGACGCCGAAGGCCTGGGCGATCTGCGGGCTGGCGTCGACGTCGACGCGGGCCAGCAGGAACCGGCCCCCGTGCTCGCGCGCGAGGCGCTCGAGCACCGGCGAGAGCTGGTCGCTGGCCGCGGACCGCGCCGAGCGCAGGTCGACCACGACGGGCACGTCGTCGGACAGCTGCACCAGGGAGCCGAACAGCTCCTCGGTGACGTCGACGACGACGGGCGCCGCACCGGCGGCGGGGGCGCCGGGCTCGCCCGGGGCGCCCGGGGCGCTCGGCGCACCGGGGCCGGCCGGGGCGGTCGCGGCGGCGGCGCCGGAGGGCCCGGCGCCGGCCGCGGGGGGCTGGGGACGGCGCGCCAGACCGGACAGGTCCACCGCGCCGCGCAGGTCGAGCCGGGGGCCGACGCGGCCCCCGGGGGAGGCAGGAGTGCTCATGCCTCCATCCTCGCGCACCCCGGCGGGGCGCTGCGCGGGGCGGTCAGCGCACCTCGACGGCCACGACGCCCCGGTTGCCGGCCAGCAGCCGCAGCGGTTCGGTGCTGCCGGCCGGGGGCACGGCGAGGACGACGACCTCGACCGTGCGCACCGTGGAGCCGTTGGGGGCGTCCTCGCGGCCGGCCAGCGCCGCGACCTCCGGGGGCAGCACCTGGCGGATGCCGGGGGCGTTGGGCGTGAAGGAGCGCGCGCCGTCGAGCGCGCCCACCACGAGCGCGCCACCGTCGGCGGTGCGCAGCGCCCAGACCTCCCCGGGGCGGGGGGTGTGGGAGGCGGCGTAGGTGAAGTAGGCGCCGACCGCGGTGCGCTCGGCGTCGGCCTCCGCCAGCACCTGCTGGCGGAAGATGTCGTCGGCCGTGCTGGCGGCCCACGGGCTCGCGGGCCCGGTGGTGAGCACGTCGGCGTAGCGCGCCACGGCGTCCGCCGGGCTCATCGCCAGCCCCTGCGCGGCGTCCGGCGCGACCGGGACGGCGAGCTCGTCCTCGGTGGCGAGCACCGGCAGCGTCGTGCCCGGCAGGAGCGTGGCCGAGGCGCTGAGGCGGTAGGGGTCGCGGGCGGTGGTCTGCGCCAGGACGGCGACCTGCGGGACGGCGGTCTCCGACGCCCGGGTGACGCTGAGGAACCAGCGCGGCCAGTCCGCGGCCGGCGGCACGGCCTCCAGCAGCACCTCCCCGCCCAGGGGGGTGGGCTCGGGAGCGGTGGGCACCGCGGTGCGCACGGCGTAGCCGGCCTGGCGCAGCGCGAGCGGAGCGCCCTGCACCCGCGGAGCCAGCGCGGCGGCGTCCTGCGCGGCGTCCCCGGCCGCGACGGTCTCCTCCAGGCCGGTGAGCACCCGCTCGACCTGGGCCTCCTCCAGCGCGGGCAGCGGCTGGGCGTCCTGCTGGGGGCGGGGGGCGGGCACCGGCTCCGAGCAGCCGGCCAGACCGGCGCCGACGCCCAGCAGCAGCGCCGCGGCGGCGGCGCGGCGAGCGGTGGTGGTCCTCATCGGGGCTCCTCGGAGGTGGTCGCGCCGGCGCGGGCGGCGCGCCGGGCCAGCAGGAGCGGCAGGAGGCCGACCACCAGGGCCAGCAGGCCGGCGACGAGCAGCGGCACCGCCCAGCCCGGCGTCGTGGCCTCGCGCCAGGTGAGGGTCACGGCCGGAGCCGGGCCGGAGCCGTCGCCGGCGGCCAGGAGCACGGACGAGCCCGGCCCCGGCTGGTACGTCAGCGCGGCGCTGCCGTCGCCGGACTCCTCGGCCAGCCACAGGTCCGACCCGGCGGGGTCGGGTGCGGTGAGCTCTCCCTCGGTGGTGGTGACCGCGACCTCCGTGGGGGCCGTGAGCCGGGTCAGCGTGGCGTGCGCGGCGGCGCCGACCCACGCGGCGACGTCGTCCTCGCGCCCGACGGCCAGGAGCACCGGGCCCTCGCCGCTCGCGGTGACCCGCACCGGACCGGGCCGGCTCTCCAGCAGCCCCGGGGCGGTGACCACCACCGGCGCGGCCGGGGCGGTCGCGGTCGCGCTGACGTCGGCGGTCGGGCGGGCGACGGTCATGACCGCGAGCGCCACGAGCGCGGCGACCAGGCCGAGGGCGGCCAGGACCGCGCCGGCGCGGCGGACGGCGGGCCGGGTCACTGCCCCCGCCCGGGCTCGCCCTCAGCGCGCTCGACGGCGGCCTCGAGCCGGTCGAGCTTGGCCTGCATCTCACCGGTCCGGCCGGGGCGGATGTCGGCCTTGAGCACCAGGGAGACCCGCTCCCCGTGCTGGCCGACCGCCTCGCAGGCCCGCCGGACGACGTCCAGGCACTCCTCCCACTCGCCCTCGATGGTGGTGAACATCGAGTCGGTGCGGTGCGGGAGCCCGCTGGTGCGGACCACCCGGACGGCGTCGGCGACGGCCGCGGCGACCGAGTCGCCGGTACCGCTGGGGGCCACGGAGAAGGCGACGAGCATGGGCTCCACTGTAGGCAGGCGCTGCGGGAGGGGCCCACTCCCGGCGCGGCGGGCCGCGGTACCGTCCGCGGGTGCGACGGCCCTCCGGGAGGTTGCCGAGCGCGCTGCGCACCGCCGCGCAGGGCCTCGGCCGCGGCGCCGAGCGCACGCGCCGGGCCGTCGTCGCGGGGGTCAGGGCGGGCACCGCGCCGCTGCACGTGCCGGCCGCGGTCAGCCGGGTCGTGCACGCGCCGCTGCACGTCCCGGCGCGTCCCGGTCACGTCGGCCCCACGCTCGACGAGCTGCTGCGGGCGGCCACCCAGGAGGACCAGCAGGAGGACCAGCAGGAGGACCAGCAGGCGGACCAGCAGGCGGACCCGCCGCCCGGCGCCCCGGCGGCGTCCCCCGCGCCGGAGCCGGGCCCGCGGACGCCCGGGGGCAGCACCCGGGCGTCCGCGCCCAGCCGCTTCGGGCGGCCGGGGCGGCCGATGGACCGCTCCGGGGCCTTCTACCTCGGCTTCACCGGGGCGATCGGCGTCTTCGCGGCCTGGGCCCTGGTCCTGCTGCTGGACGAGCTGTCCGGGCTGCTCACGCTGGTCGCGGTCTCGATGTTCCTCGCCCTGGGCCTGGACCCGCTGGTGCGCTGGCTGCAGCGGCGCTCCCTGCCCCGGCCGCTGGCGATCCTGCTCGTCTTCCTCGCCCTGGTGGCGGCCTGCGTGGGCCTGTTCTCCGCCGTCCTGCCGCCGGTGGTCACCCAGCTCACCGAGCTGGGTGCGCAGACCCCCGCCTACGTGCAGGACGTCTCCGAGCGGATCCAGGAGAGCGACCGGCTGGCCGAGCTGGACCGCCAGTACCGGATCACCGACCGCGCGCAGGCCGAGCTGCAGGCCCGCCTGGCCAGCGGCACCACCCTGACGACGGTCTTCGGCGGCCTCTACGGCGCCGGGCGGGCGGTGGCCTCCGGCCTGGCCAGCGTGCTGACGGTGCTGGCGCTGACCCTGTACTTCCTCGCCTCGCTGCGGGCGATCACCGGGACGGTCTACCGCCTCGTGCCCCGCACGCGGCGCCAGCGCGTGGCCCTGCTGGGCGACGAGGTCATCCGCCGGATCGGCGGCTACGTCATCGGCCAGACCGGCATCGCGGCGATCAACGCCGGACTGACCTTCCTGCTCCTGACCGTGGTGGGCGTCCCCTACCCCGCGGCGCTGGCCGTCGTGGTGGGCGTCCTGGGCCTGGTGCCGCTGGTCGGCGCCACCCTGGGCGCCGTCGTGGTGGTGGTCGTGGCCCTGTTCACGTCGGTGAGCGACGCCGTGGTCGTCGGCATCTGGTTCACCGCGTACCAGCAGTTCGAGAACTACGTCATCGCCCCGCGGGTGATGGCGCGCACGGTTTCGGTGCCCGGCGCGCTGGCCCTGGTGGCGGCCCTGGCCGGCGGCAGCCTGCTGGGCGTGCTCGGGGCGCTGGTGGCCATCCCGATCGCCGCCGGGGTGCTCCTGGTGGTGCAGGAGGTCGTCATGCCGCGCCAGGACCGCAGCTAGCGCGCAGGGTCAGCGCGCGCGGTCGACCGCGACCTCGTAGGGGCCGACCCAGGTGCGCGGCAGCGGCGAGGCCCCCGGCACGACCCGGGCGACGACCTCGTCCAGCACCCGGCGCACCGAGGGCTCCCCCACCCACAGGTGCTTGGCGCCCTCGACGCCCACCACCTCGGCCTGGGCCAGCGGCGCGAACCGCTCGCGGGCGGCGTCCGGGCGCAGGAAGTCGTCCAGCTCGGGCACCAGCGCGAGCACGGGCTTGCCGGACGCCGACCAGCGGGCGAGGTCCTCCTCGCGCGACCAGCGCAGGGGCGGGGAGAGCAGCAGCGCGCCCTCCACGCCCGGGTCGAGCCCGTGCACGAGCGCCAGGTCGGTGCCGAAGGACCAGCCGAGCAGCCAGCGGCGCGGCAGGTCGCGGAACTCGGCCAGCTCGATCGCGGCCGCGACGTCCAGGCGCTCGGCGCCCCCGGCGTCGAAGGAGCCCTCGCTGGTGCCCCGCGCGCTGGACGTGCCGCGGGTGTTGAACCGCAGGACGGCGATCCCGGCCAGCGCGGGCAGGCGGCGGGCGGCCTTGCGCAGCACGTGGCTGTCCATCGAGCCGCCCTCGGTGGGCAGCGGGTGCAGGCAGACCAGGGTGGCGACCGGGTCGCGGTCGGCCGGGAGGGCGAGCTCGCCGACCAGCCGGACGCCGTCCGCGGTCAGCAGCTCGACGTCCTCGCGGCGCGCGGGCAGGACGGTGCTCGCTCGGACCTCGACCGGCTCGGCGGCGGTGGCGACGGGGCTCATGGCCGACGGAGCGTAGTGGTGCTCACGTGGGCCGCCGGCGCCCGCGGGCCTGCCAGCAGGAGCGGTGCCAGTGCCGCCGCGCACCGACCGCGCTGTCGGGCCCGAGCAGGTCGTCGCCGGGCCAGACGACCACGTGCGGGGTCGCCGGCGGGATCAGCTGGTCGCAGCCGGGGCAGCGGTAGGACTTCGTCGCAGCCGCACCGCTGACGGTGCGCACGTGCCACTCGCCATCGGCGCTGCGCTCGTAGCCGTGGGTCGCGAACCCGCGCAGCGGCAGCGGCTCCTCGGCGGGAGGGGGCGCTGCCCCGCGGCGGGGGCGGGGGCGGTTGGAGCGCGGCACGGCACCAGTGTGACCGGTGGGTAGCCTCCACCTCCGTGCGCGTCGTCATCGCCCGGTGCTCGGTGGACTACGAGGGTCGCCTCTCGGCCCACCTGCCATTGGCCACCCGCCTGCTCCTGGTCAAGGCCGACGGGAGCGTGCTCGTGCACTCCGACGGCGGCTCCTACAAGCCCCTGAACTGGATGAGCCCGCCGGCGTCGCTGTCGATCGCACCCGCCGAGGGCGAGCGGGCCGCCGCCGGGGCAGCCGAGGTGTGGACCGTGCGCTCGGGCAAGACCGACGACTCCCTCGTCGTCTCGGTGCACGAGGTGCTGCACGACTCCAGCCACGACCTCGGGGTCGACCCCGGCCTGGTCAAGGACGGCGTGGAGGCCCACCTGCAGCGGCTGCTGGCCGAGCAGGTGGAGCTGCTCGGGCCCGGCCACGTGCTCGTGCGCCGCGAGTACCCGACGGCGATCGGCCCGGTCGACCTGCTGGTGAAGGCGCCCGGCGGCGGCACCGTGGCGGTGGAGATCAAGCGGCGCGGCGACATCGACGGCGTCGAGCAGCTGACCCGCTACCTGGAGCTGCTCAACCGCGACCCGCTGATCGCCCCGGTCGCCGGCGTCTTCGCCGCCCAGGAGATCAAGCCGCAGGCGCGCGTGCTGGCCACCGACCGCGGCATCCGGTGCGTGCTGCTCGACTACGACACCCTGCGCGGCGTGGACGACCCGACGGCCCGGCTGTTCTGAGCCCCACCCGGTGACCCGGTCGACCCGTGCCCGATCAACCGGTGACCCGGTCGACGTAGCACCAGCGCCACGCCTCCCCCGGCTCCGCGCTGCGCATCACCGGGTGGCCGCTGGCGCGGAAGTGACCGGTGGCGTGGCTGCGGGGTGAGGAGTCGCAGCAGCCGACGTACCCGCAGTCCAGGCACCGGCGCAGCGCGACCCAGTCCGAGCGGCCCTCGGCCAGGCAGCCCTCGCAGCCCTCGGGGCGCACCGCGTCGTAGGCGTCGTCGGAGTGCAGCCCGCGCGCACCGCCCGGTGCGGCCCGCAGGTGGCCGCACAGCGGGTCGCCGTCGACCACGAGCGGCGTGGTCCGGCGCGGCTGCGGCCCGCCGGGCGCGACCGTGGTGAGGCGGTCCAGCAGGGACTCCTCCACGTCGATCACCGCCTGCACGCGCCGCAGCACCTCGTGCGGCACGTCGTGGGCGTCGCGCAGGTCCAGCAGCACCCGCCGCTCGGCCGCGAGCATCGCCAGGCGCAGCCGCTCGTACGCCACGGTCGGGGGCTCCGCGGTGCTGCCGGAGCCCGCGGCCTCCCCGATCCGCTCCCAGACGGCGTCCGCGCGGCGCTGGGAGCGGTCGCGGAGCCGGTCGACGACGTCGGCGGGCACCTGGGGGGTGAGCAGCTCCTCCAGCCGGTCCAGGCCCGCCTCGTGCGCCTGCTGCAGCACCTGCGCCTCCACGAGCGCGTCCTGCCCGGCGTCGGCGCGCGGCAGCGGCAGCCGGCGCACCAGCAGCGGCAGCGTGGCGCCCTGCCCGAGCAGGGTGCCGGCTACGACGACGAAGGCCGCCAGCACGAGCACCTCGCGGTCGGGGGTGTCCTGCGGCAGAGCGAAGACGGCGGCCAGCGTGACCACCCCGCGCATGCCCGCCCAGGACACGACGGCCAGCGCCGGCCAGGTGGGCGCCTGCGCACCGGCGCGGACGCGGTTGACCAGCAGGTGGCCCAGGCGGGCGCTCGCGAACACCCACAGCGGGCGGACCAGCACGGTCGTGGCCAGCACGGCCGCGCAGACGGCCACGACCCGCGCCACCGGCACGTCGCTCTCGGCGACGGCGGCCAGCACGTCGTCCAGCTGCAGCCCGATGAGGAGGAACACCGAGTTCTCGAGCAGGAACTGCACCGTGCGCCAGTTGGTGCGCTCGCTGATCCGCGACGCGGCGGACTGCTGCATCGGCGCGCGGTGGCCCAGCAGCAGCCCGGTGACCACGACGGCGAGCACGCCGGAGGCGCCGAGGTGCTCGGCCGGCAGGTACGCCAGGAACGGGGCGAGGAAGGAGATCGTCGTGTCCAGCACCGGGTCGGTGACCCGGCCCCGCACGCGGCCCAGGACCCAGGCGACGGCGACCCCCACCGCCAGCCCGCCACCGGCGGAGAGCAGGAACGAGCCGCCGACCGACCACCCGGTGAGGGACCCCGTGCCGGCCAGCACCGCCAGCGCGGTGCGCAGGCAGACCAGGGCGGTCGCGTCGTTGACCAGGCTCTCGCCCTCCAGCACCGTGATGATGGAGCGCGGCATCCCCACCCGCCGCGCCACGGCGGTGGCGGCCACGGCGTCGGGCGGGGCCACGACCGCGCCGAGGGCGAAGGCCGCGGCGGGCGGCACCGGCAGGAGCCACATCACGACCAGGCCGACGGCAGCGGTGGTGACCAGCACCAGGCCGACCGAGAGCAGGCCGATCGCCCGGCGGTTGGCGGTGAGGTCCAGCAGCGAGGTGCGGATGGCCGTGGCGTACAGCAGCGGCGGCAGGAGCCCGACCAGGACGACGTCCGGCTCCAGGGCCACGGTCGGGAAGAACGGCACCACCGAGGCCACCGTGCCCACCACGACGAGCAGCAGCGGCGCGGGCAGCCCCCAGCGGCGCGCCACCCCCGCGACCACCGCGGTGGTCACCGCGACGATCACGAGGAGGGTGGCGGTGGCGGTGGCGTCCATCAGCGCCGATGGTCCCAGCGGCCCCCGGCGCCGACCACCGGGGGGGGGTCAGACGAGGGCGCCCGCCCGCTCCCGGACGACGAGGACGCGCTGGAGCCGGCTGCGCAGCAGGGCCCGGGCCACCGCGGGCGGCACCGCGGCGAGCACCAGGCGGCGGTCGCGGGCCAGGGCGAGGCGGTGGACCGAGAGCAGCAGCGCCAGGCCGGCGGTGTCGCAGGCCTCGACGCCGCGCAGGTCCAGCACGAGCTCGCCGCTGCCCGCCCGCAGTCCGGTGTGCAGCACCTCGCGCACCGCCGCCACCGAGCGCAGCGACAGGCGCCCCCGCAGCACGAGCAGCTCCCCCGGCACGACCACCACCACGTCCACGACGCCTCCCCTGTGCCGCACCTCACGTGGTGCTGCTGAGGCAGACGATACTCGTGTGACGGGTGGTACGAGTGAGAACGCGCGGAGGACACGCCGTCGCGAGCGGGGCTCGCCGCACCCGCCGCAGCGGGCGACCATGGCCCCATGGGCCTGCGCCCCTCCCCCTCCGCGACCTCCGACGCCGCCGTCGAGGCGGCCCGCGAGGCCGCCCGCTCCAGCGCCGCCTTCGACCTGCTGGTCGCCCCGGTCATCGCCCTCGCGCTGGTCGGGGTCCTCGCGCTGCTCCTGCGGTGGGCGTTCGGCCACGGCAGCTCGCTGGTCGCCCGCACCCCGCGCGAGGGCGCGCCGCAGGACTACGGCCTGCTGGTGGTGGCGAGCGAGCCGGCCACGTTCGCCGAGGCCGAGCAGCAGCAGCGACGACTGCTGCAGGCCGGGCTGCGGGCCACCACGGCACCGACCACCGACGGCCCGCGCGTGCTCGTCTTCCCGGCCGACGCCGACGCCGCGCGCGACCTGCTGCGCTGAGCGCCGCCCGCGCCGGGCATCAGCCCTGGACGGGCAGGCCCGGGGCCGCGACGTCGACGCGCTCGACCGCGGCGCCGAGCGCCTGCAGCTGGGGCACGAAGGCGTCGTAGCCGCGGTCGACGTGCTGGACGCCGCCCACCTCGGTCACCCCCTCGGCCACCAGGCCAGCCACGACCAGGGCAGCACCGGCGCGGATGTCGCTGGCCTGCACCGGCGCACCTGAGAGGGCCGCGCGGCCGCGCACCAGCACGTGGTGGCCCTCGACCCGGACGTCGGCCCCCAGCCGGGCGATCTCGGGCACGAACCGGAACCGGGACTCGAAGAGGTTCTCGGTGATCACCGCCGAGCCGTCGGCGACCGCTCCGAGCACCAGGGCGAACGGCTGCAGGTCGGTCGGGAAGCCCGGGTAGGGCAGCGTCGCCACGTCGACCGCACGGGGCCGGGCCGGACCGAGCACGCGCATCCCGTCGCTGGTGGGGACGACGTCCACCCCGGCGGCCAGCAGCTTGTCCACGACCATCACCAGGTGCTCGGGTCGCCCGCCCCGCACGTGCACGTCGCCGCCGGTGACGGCCGCGGCGTAGGCCCAGGTGCCGGCCACGATCCGGTCGGGCACCACGCGGTGCTCGACCGGGTGCAGCCGCGGGACGCCGTGGACGACGAGCGAGGAGGAGCCCTCGCCCTCGATCCGGGCGCCCATCGCGGTGAGCATCCGCGTGAGGTCGACGATCTCCGGCTCGCGGGCCACGTTCTCCAGCACGGTCGTGCCCCGGGCCAGCACGGCGGCCATGAGCAGGTTCTCCGTCGCCCCCACCGAGGGGAAGGCCAGCGCCACCGGGGCCCCGGTCAGCCCTCGCGGGGCCCGCGCCAGCAGGTACCCGTGCTCCACCTCGACCTCCGCCCCCAGGTGGCGCAGGCCCTCGGCGTGCAGGTCCAGGCCGCGCGAGCCGATCGCGTCGCCGCCGGGCAGCGCCACGTCAGCCTCCCCCACGCGGGCCAGCAGCGGGCCGAGGACGCTGATCGAGGCGCGCATGGCCCGGACCAGCTCGTAGTCGGCGCGGTGGCCGACCTGCTCGGGGACGTCGATGGTGACGTGGCGACCGGCGGGCGCGTGGTCGACGCGGCAGCCCAGGCGGCGCAGCAGCTCGGCCATGATCGCGACGTCCAGGATGTCCGGGACGTCGAGCAGGGTGGTCTCCCCCGGCGCGAGCAGCGCGGCGGCCATGAGCTTCAGGGCGCTGTTCTTGGCGCCCGGGACGAGCACCTCGCCCTCCAGGCGGGCCCCACCGGTGACGCGGATGACGTCCATCTCAGGCCTCCACGGCTCAGGTCACCGACGCCTGGGGGCCCGGCGGGCGCGCCTCCAGCCAGGAGGCGAAGCCGGTGTAGGCGTCGGGGCTCATGGCGAGGTCCAGCGCGGCGCCGCGGTGGGCGCAGCGCACGATGACGGCCTCGGCCACGGTGCCCACCGGGGTGGGCGGCTGCTGCGGCCAGCGGCGCTCGACCACGTCGAGGTCGTCGCGCTCCCAGGTCGCCTGCGGCAGCGGTGACAGCGAGAGCAGCCGCCACCACTCCACCCGGCACCGCCCGTAGCGGGCCACGCCGGAGGACCAGGGGCGGCCGCCCACGCTGACGGAGCAGTCGAAGGACCCGGCGACCCGGGCCAGCTGGCGCCGGCGCACCAGCAGGCACGCCGACGCCAGGACGAGCAGGAGGAGGACCGCGGCCAGCACGACCGCGGCCCCCTCGAGGAGGAGCGCTCCGCTCAGCGCCCGGCTCCGGCCCCGGCCACCGAGACGCGCTCGGCCACGACGAGCACGGTGTCGTTCTCGACGGAGAGGAACCCGCCGTCGACGGTCGCGGTCACGCCAGAGCCGCCCTCGGCGTCCACCCGGACCTCACCGGCGCCGAGCACGGCCAGCGTGGGCGCGTGCCCGGTGAGCACGCCGATCTCGCCCTCGACCGTGCGGGCGACGACCATCGAGGCGTCGCCGGACCAGACCTCGCGCTCGGCGGAGACGACCTGGACCTTGAGGGTCACTCGCCGGTCTCCTTCTGGATCTGCGCCCACTTGCGCTCGACGTCCTCGATGCCGCCGACGTTGAAGAACGCCTGCTCGGCCACGTGGTCGA
>Ga0210040_10001478_pt1 | contig 35402 bp, 28 predicted proteins | sample CryGeyCG12114_NA_FD_185462 | JGI IMG/M metagenome (GOLD analysis project Ga0210040, IMG submission 185462) | Groundwater microbial communities from aquifer - Crystal Geyser CG19_WC_8/21/14_NA (SPAdes) (version 2) | ecosystem: Environmental > Aquatic > Deep subsurface > Groundwater | place: USA...
GGCGCTGCCCGCCCGGGCGTACCGGGAGGCCACGGCCAGGTCGGCGTCCTGGGCGGCGTCGCGCAGGGTCGGCGCCAGCTCGGGTGGGTGCTGGAGGTCGCCGTCCATGACCAGCACGTAGGAGCTGTGCGAGGCGGTGATGCCGGCGACGACCGCGCCGGCCAGGCCGCCGGTGCGCTCCTCGCCGGTCCGGTGCAGCACCCGCACCGGCAGGTCGGCGGTGGCCGCGACCCGGGCGATCTCGGCGGGGGTGCCGTCGGTGCTGTCGTCGACGAACACGACCTCGACGTCGCGCCCGGCGAATGCCTCGGTCAACCGCCGGACCAGTGGCCCGACATTGGGCCCTTCGTTGTAGGTCGGCACGACGATGGTCGTGTCGAATGGGGTGAAGGCTACGAAGTTGTGCATTCTTCTCCGCGTGAGAATGGTCGAGAAGATGGTTTCCCGGAGACGTGCCGGCGGGTCGGGGGGCCTCGTCGATGAGGCCGCGACCGGCTCGGGCTCCGGAGAACCCTGCCGTGCTCGACTGAGGAACCGCTGGCAGGAGGGCAGCAGCTGGTTGTCCTTCACCTCCTCATCACGTGTCGGCCACCGGGGAGCCGCCTGTGCAGTGGAGCGCCCGGCGGTCTACCGGGGCTCGTCCGCTGAAGGGGACGGTCGGTGGGAAATCCGTGCGCGAGGTGTGCGCAATGGGAGTACCGGCTGTCGCTCGGGCCGTTTTCGGGTGATCAGGAACACGACCCCACGATCCGATACCACGCAGTTCTGGGAGCTTTGTCCGCGGAATCTGCGCGGCGGCTGACCGGGCGCGCCGGAGAGCCGCACGCCGGGCGCGGGGGCCGGACACGGCGCTGCCCCGTGCCGCCGGGGCAGGGCGGCACGGGGCAGGGGAGCCCGGCGGTGCACCTCGTCGGGCGCGATCTCCGGCGACGCCGTCGGGGAGGCGATCGGTCACGGCCGGTGGTGCGGGCGGCGGTGTCCCGGGCCCCGGACGTGGAGCTGCCCCGTGCCGCCGGGACACGGCGACACGGGGCAGGTCTGGGGCGGCCGATCGGCCGGGTCCGCTGCGCGGGTGGGGTCAGCGGGTGCGGGTGCCGCTGTAGCGGATGACGCGCCCGCCCCCGACGCTGCGCGCGGCGGTGAGGCAGAGGGTGGCCCGGCGGTGCACCTCGGCGGGGGAGGTGTCCGGCGCGAGGCCGGCGATGCCGGCGCAGGCGGTGAGCCCGGGGACGCCGGCCTCGGCGACGACCTCGAGGAGGCGGTCGGTCGCGGTCTCGGCGTGGTGGGCGGCGGAGTCCAGCAGGACGGCGAACTCGGCGGGCCCGGAGCGGGCGAGCCAGTCGGTGCCGCGGACGTTGGCCGACAGCGCGGCCGCGACGAGGTCCAGGTGGCTGCCGGGCATCGGCCAGCCGTTGTCCCGGCGCAGCAGGCCGACGAGCACCAGCGCGGCGGGCTGCTGGTCGACCGACGGCGTCCGCTCGGCGAGGCGGTCGAGCAGGGCGGCGCGGGTGGGCAGCAGGGTGATGGCGTCGGCGGCGTCGGAGATGTGCGGGGGCAGCACCTCTGAGGCGCTCCAGGGGGCGGCGATCGGCATACCCGTGTTGTCGTCGGGATCGGCCGGGCTGCGGAGTGCTGGGGGCGGTGCGGTCCCTCGGCAGGGGGAGATGAGCGGCAGCCGGGTTTGGACCGGCGGGTGGCTCAGCTGCCGAAGGACCCGGTGAGCGCGGCGATGATCAGCTCGACGGCCTCGGTCGCGCCCACCGCCGCGCTGGTGCCGGGAGGAGCCGCGCTGGTCGCGGTCGAGGTGCCGGACTCGTCGGCGGGCGGTGCGCCGGTGCCCGTCTGGTCGGCGTCGGGGGTGGCCGGCGTCGAGCCGGTCGGGGTGGACGTCGTCTCGTCGGACCGGTGCGGAGCGAGCTGCTGCTCCGGGGTGCCGCTCGGCTGACCGGTCGTCGGGTTCGAGGTGCCGGTCGTGGGGGTGCCGGTCGCGGGGGTGCCGGTCGTGGTGGTGCTCGTCGTGGGGGAGGAGCTGGTGGAGCTGCCGTCGGTCGAGGTGCTGCCCGACGGGTCCGCCGGGGGCTGCATGTCGGTGGTGGCGCTGCCGCCTGTCGTGCGGCCGGGTGTCGCCGTGCCGGGGACGACGGGGATGGCGTCCGGGACGACGGAGGTGGCCGAGGGCGTGCTCTCCGTGGTCGGGCCGGGGACGGCGGCGGTGCCGGAGCCGTCGGGCGTAGGGCTGGACTCGGCGGTGGCGGCCGGCTCGGGTGCCGAGGCTGCGGGGGAGGGGGCGGCCGTGGACGAGCCGGCGAGCACCCCGCCGCGGCGGAGCGACTCGAGGGTGCTGTCGGTCTGGTCGGGGTGCGCAGCGAGCTCGGCGGCGATGGCGTCGTGCAACCCGAGCGCGCTGCCGGAGCGGGCGAGCACCGGGGTGAGCGCGATGGCCAGCAGCGCGGTGCCGGCGACGAGGCGCCGCGGGGTGCGGCGACGGCGGGGGATCCGGGCGTCGGGATGCGTGCTCGGGGCGGCTTCGGCAGCGTGCCGACGGCGGACCGGCTCGGGGGCGGGCTCACGGGACGGCGGGGGAATCGTCACAGCACGATGCCTGCCGGTATCGGTGAGCGCCGGAACGGCCTGGACCCGACGATGACGGCCCGTGGTCTCCGGGCCCTGCCCTGCGTTCTGCACGCCGTGTGTGTCCCCTCGCTGTGGCCGACCCCCCGGTCGACTGACAGCAAGGTAATTCGATTGGCACTCTGTGCCCAGCCCGTTACGGCATGTCACGCGACGACACGCCTACCGGCAGCGCAGACGTGCAGGCCGTGCTCGGTACCGGCGTCCGTCGGGGCAATGTGCTCGTGTGCCCGAGCCGATCAACCTCTCGACGTCCACCAGGAGGTGGGGAATGTCATCGCGGCATCCGGGCTGCCCATCCTGGCCAGGACCGCGTCGCCGCGCGGGGCCGACCGTGCCGACGTCGAGGAGTCGGACGGTCGACCGCCGCGCACGCGGATCAGCGGAGAACTCTCGCCGATCAGTTCGGGGTGTCGGAGAGCGCCTCGTCGCTGAACTCGTCGGCGTTCTGGCTCAGCGAGTCGGTGTTCAGGTAGCCCCACATGCGGGCCCCCGTGTTCGTGTCGAGGTAGACGACGCTCGCGGAGCCCTCCGTGCCGGTGCCGAGCACCGGGGCGGTGAAGAAGTCGACCGTGTCCGGCGTGAGCCCCTTCAGCGAGTACGCCATCGTGAGCATGTCGGTGGTGCTCAGCGAATCGTCGACCGCGATCGAGCTGGTCACGGTGGTGAGCACCGAGTTCAGCTCGGTCGGGCTGGTGAACACGCCCTTGCTGAACAGCTGGGTGAACATCGACCGCAGGTAGTTCTGCTGACGCTTGACCCGGTCGAAGTCACCGCCGGGCAGGTCGTACCGCTGGCCGACGTACCACCGCGCCGCATCGCCGTCGAGGTGGTTGATGCCCGCCGTGAACGTGTAGTCGCCCCAGGTCGTCGTCTCGGCGACGTAGACGTCGACGCCGCCGAGGGCGTCGGTCACGTCGATCAGGCCGTCGAAGTCGATCGCCGCGTAGTGGTCGATGCGCACCCCGGTCACGTTCTCCACGGTCTGGATCAGCAGCGTCGGGCCGCCGTAGGCGTACGCCGCGTTGATCTTGTTCTTGCCGTAGCCGGGGATGTCCACCCAGGAGTCGCGGGGGATGGAGATGATCTGGGCGTGCTCGCGGTCGGCCGAGAACCGGGCGATCATGATCGCGTCGGAGCGGGCGTCCGGCAGCTCGCCGCTGGCGATGTCGGCCCGGGTGTCCGATCCGACCAGCAGGAACGTGATGGGCTCGGCGCTGACCGCTTCGGTCGCGGTCGGGCTGGCCTCGGCCGGGCGGGCGGTCTCGTCCAGGCTGTCGAAGACGTCGCTGACCCGCTCGACGTTGCTGGCGTACCGGTGCACGAGGAACCACGCCCCGCCGCCCACGGCGAGAGCCAGCACCAGCGCGAGCACGCCCAGCGAGATCAGCACCCGGCGCAGCCGGCTGCGCTTCCGCGGCGGGGCCGCCGGGTCGTCGTCCGCCGCAGCGGCGGTCGTGGCGGTGGCGGCCGCGTCGTCCGCGTCCGGTCGGCCGCCCGGGACGGTGCCCGGCGTCGTACCGGCGTCCTCGGGCACTGCGTGCTCCGCGGAGTTCGCCGGGCCCTCGCCCTGCTCGTGCTCGTTCATGCCGTCCCCGCTCATCGATGCTCCAACTGTCCTGGCCGATAGCGGCAGATCCGCCGCATGACCTGCGTGTCCGGCAGCGCGGGGTCACCCGAACGGGCGAGCAGCGGCCGGAGCTCACCCGGCGTCACCTCCGCGGTGGCCGGAGCAGTGTGCGACGGGCCAGCTGAACCAGAGGCAGGACGTCGCCGACCGTGGACACCTGTCGCCAGGTCCACCCCGTGGCGTCGGCGGAGCGGCGGGTGGTGCAGGTGCCTTGCGGCGGTGGGTCAGCCGCCCGTGGAGTCGGTCGGCGTGGCCACGATCGACCCGACGGCCGCTGTGGCAGCTGCCGGCTCGGTGGTGTCCGGTTCGGTGGGGGTGGCGCTCGCGTCGTCCGCCGACACGCTGGACCACCGCCTCCGGTTCGCCGCCGCTCAGCCGCGGCAGCTCAGCGGGGGCCTCCGGATGCCTCGTCGGCGAACTCGTCGGCGTTCTGGCTGAGCGAGTCGGTGTTCAGGTAGCCCCACATGCGCGCACCCGTCGGCTGGTCGAGGTAGACGACGCTGGCCGTCCCCTCCGTGCCGGTGCCCAGCACCGGGGCGGTGGAGAAGTCGACCGTGTCCGGCCGCAGCCCGCGCAGCGAGTACGCCAGGGCCAGCAGGTCGGCATCGCCCAGGCTGTCATCCACGGCGACCGCGCTGGTGACCGTGCGCAAGGTGTCGTCGAGCTTCCCCGGCGAGGTGAACACGTCCTGGCTGAACAGCTTGCCGAACATTGCCCGCAGGTAGTTCTGCTGCCGCTTCACCCGGTCGAAGTCACCGCCGGGCAGGTCGTAGCGCTGCCCTACGTACCAGCGGGCCATGTCGCCGTCGAGGTGGTTGACCCCGGCGGTGAACGTGTACGGCCCGTTCGAGATCGTGTCCGCGACGACGACGTCTCCCCCATCCAGGTCATCGGTGACCTGGACGAGCCCGGCGAAGTCGATCGCGGCGTAGTGGTCGATGCGCACGCCGGTCAGCTGCTCCACGGTCTGGATGAGCAGCGTCGGCCCGCCGAAGGCGTAGGCGGCGTTGATCTCGTCCATCCCGTATCCCGGAACGTCGACCCAGGAGTCGCGCGGGATCGAGATGATCTGGGCGTTCTGCCGGTCGGCGGAGAACCGGGCGATCATGATCGCGTCGGAGCGGGCGTCCGGCAGCTCGCCGGGAGCGATCTCTGCCCGGGTGTCCGCCGCGCTGGTGGGGCTGGCTGTCGCCGGCCGCGAGGTCGCGTCGATGCCGTCGAAGACGTCGCCGACGTTGCCTGCGTAGCGGCTGACCAGGAACCAGGCGCCACCACCGATGGTCAGGGCCAGCACCAGCCCCAGCACGCCGATCGCGATCAGCGCGCGCCGCTGCCGACCGGACGGGCGCCCCACCCCGGCGTCGTCGGCTGCGGGATCGGCGTTGCCGGGGCTACCGAAGCTGCAGCGGTCGGCTCCTGGCTGGTCATGCGTCCCCCGTGATCGTGGGGTCTGTCGCCTGACGGTAGTGGTCGGATCGGCCCGCGTGGGCCTGTTCACCCTGGAGGGCTCCCGGCGTCCGGGGTCAGCCGGCCCGGCGACCAGGTGGCGAACGCGAGGTGGACGCGACGCCCGCGGAGGTGAACACGCCGCCAGAACGGCGGGAATACCAGGGGTGGATCCCGTTGCGCGCATCAACGCACCGGCACACTCGCCTCAGTCACTCAACGGAGGTGGGGCACCGACATGTGGTGCGACGAGTGCATCGAAGAGGTCGCCTTCTGCAGGTGCCGATCGGCACCCGGATCACGGCGCCTGCACCGTCCGTGGTTCCTGCTGCTCTACGCCCTCGGTCTGGCCGCCAGGTGACCCGGGCCGCACCGATCGGAACACCGGCGACGCAACGGCGACGACAGCCATCTGTGCGCTGGCCGGTTCACCCGACCGCCGTCATCCGGCGGTACATCTCCTCGAGGCCGACCGTAGGTCGCCACCCGAGCCGTTGCAGCTTCGCCGTGTCCAGGTCCATCTTCAGCGTGGGGGCGTAGCCCCGGGTCGCAGCCCCGTGCGCCTCGACCCGTACGTTGACCGGCGCCGCTCCGACGGTCCGGGCGACCAGGTCGGCCATCTCGCGGATGGAGCAGTACGTCGCCTCGTTCGCCGCGTTGTACGCCTCCCCGTCCGCGCCACCCAGCAGCACGGCGAGGATCGCGGTCACCGCGTCCGCGGTGTAGAGGTAGCTGCGGCGGGTCTCGCCCGTGGTGTGCAGCACGATGTCGCGACCCTCGACCGCGCTGCGGGCAAGCTGGGCGAAGACCCGGGCGTCGCCTCTGGCCACCCCCGGCCCGAAGGTCTGCGTGAGCCGCAGGACCCGTGCCGGCACGGCGTGCTCCGCGGCGTAGGCAGCGCACAACGCCTCCGCCATCCGCTTGCTCTCCGGGTAGGAACTGCGCACCTGCATCGGGTCGAGCCCGTCGAAGGTGCTCTCCGTGATCCTGCGGCTGCCGTCCGGCGCTGCGTACACCTCCATGCTGGACAGGTACGCCACCGACCGGACCTGCTTCTCCCGGGCGAGTTCGAGCACCCGCTCCGTGCCCCGCAGCGCCGTCGCGATGGTCTCCACCGGCCGGGCGACGAAGTCCGCGCTGGCCGTGATGCTGGCACCGTGCACGACGTGGTCGACCGGCCCGTCCGGGGTGCCGAACGTCTCGACGTCCCCGTGCACGAAGGTGAGCGGTGCGCCGGCTGCCAGCGGCCCGGCGAAGAGGGCCTCGGCCCGGGCCGGGTCGCGCACCAGCGCGACCACCCGGATGCCGGCGTCGCTGTGCGCGCTGTACCAGAGCAGAGCCCGGATCAGCGCCGACCCGATCAGCCCGGTGGCCCCGGTGACCAGGACGGTCCTCCCGTGCAGCTGCTGCCAGGGCAGCCAGGAGGTGGTGCGGATGCGTTCCAGATCGTCAGTGACGACGTCGTGCTCGGGCCACACAGCGGCGCCGCTCCTCAGGTGGGGGACAGGGACGGTGCCGGACCTACTCGCGGCCGATCAGGTCCTCGTACTCGCCGGACTCCATCAGCAGCCGGAACTGCAGGAAGTCGATGTAGGTGGTGAGCTTCACGTTGCCGCGGAAGCCGCGGATCATGGTGAGCGGTTTCCCGTAGTGCTTCATCAGCTGCGCCTGGTCGACGAACGTGCCGACGAGGCCGTCCCGCACCGACTGGGTGTTGACGGCATGGGCCTCGCCGAGCCGGAAGCTCTGCGGCGCCTGCAGGACGTACATCTGGCTGCGGTCGGTGACCGCGTCCACCGTCTCGGCGCCGTCCACGGAGCTGGCGATGGTCTCGAAGCAGGGGATCGCGGTGATGGCGCTGCCGTGCTCGCGGGTGGCCGCCACGTTCTGGGTGATCAGGTCGGCGGTGATCGCCGGCCGCACGCCGTCGTGGATGAGGGCGACGGTGTCCGGCGGGACGCCGTCAGCGAGCGCCAGCTCCATGAGCTTGATGATCGTCTCCTGGGCCGACGCGCCACCGGTGGTGATGCCGCGCAGCTTGGTGACGCCGAACCGCTCCGCGAGTTCCTCGCACTCCCCGATGTGCCCCTCCGGGCCGGCGAGGTAGATGGCCCCGATGGCCTCGTGGGCCTGGAAGTGGTCGAGGGTGTGCACCAGGACGGGCTTGCCCATGACGTCCAGGAACTGCTTGGGACGCTCGGCCTGCATCCTGGTGCCGATCCCGCCGGCGAAGACCAGGGCGATCGCGCTGTGCTCGGCCCTCACGCGAGGTCCGGCGCCGGCAGTGGGCCGCGGATGGGGCGACGAGTTCGGATCACCGGCACAGTATGCCTTCGCATCACTGTGCGTGACGGGTCGGCGGTCGTCGATCACCTGGTCAGGTGACCTGGGACCCTCCTCGTGGTCCCGGTACGGCGGGTGGATCGGTCCGCAGATCGGGCCGGCAGGTGCGCCGAGAGCACCCGGCGCACCTGGTTCAGAGTGCCCGCCGGCCAGGCTGCAGTTACGCTCTGCGCTCATCTCCTGGACGAACAGCTGCTGAACAGCAGTGGAACGACAGGCGTCTGATCGGAGAACCAGGTTGTCGAGTGCTGCAGAGTCCCGTTCGTTCCGGATGCGGGAGGCGCACGAGCAGCTGAGGCCGTTCGGGGCATCGATCGGCGGCAACTCGCAGTTGCCCGGGCCGCCGTCGCTGACGCGTCGGCTGTCCTGGTGGGCCATCACGATGGCGAACCGGCTGATGCCGAAGGCGCCGGGCCGGGTGGTGCTGCACAGCACCACCGACCTGGAGGACGGCGTCATCTCGCTGATCGACGAGGCCGGCGGGCGCGGTCACGAGATCGTCGTCCTCCTCGAGGACCCGGCGCACGCCCCCTCCCTGCGCGCGCTCACCTCCGTCGACATCACCACCGTGCGGCGGAAGTCGTTGCGCGGCCTGCTGCACTACCTCCGCAGCCCCTACGTGGTGATCACCCAGAACCTCTTCGGTGACCCGCACCCGCCCCGGTCCCAGGTCGTCGTCAACATCTGGCACGGGGACCCGCCGGGCGGCAAGGTCAACGGCCGCTTCTCCGGGGGCAGCGGCGCCTACAACGCCACCTACGCACCCGTCTGCTCCACCCTGGGCCGCGCCTACCGGGCAGCCGAGTTCGCGCTCTCCCCGCTGCAGGTGCCCGTCGTCGGCGCCGCCCGCAACGACCGCATGCTCCGCACCGACCGGTCGGCGGTCCGCCGAGCGCTGCTGGGGGACGACGCGGACCGTCCGACGTTCGTGTGGCTGCCCAGCTTCCGCACCGGCCACTTCGGGGACCGCGTCCGGTCCGACGTCGCCGCCGTGCACCACCCGGGTGTGCCGTTCGCGCCGGCCGACGTCCAGCGGCTCGACGACTGGCTCGACCAACGCGGGGCCAGGGTGGTCGTCAAGCTCCACCCGCACGACGTGGCCAGCTTCCCCGGCGGCTACAAGGCCATCCGGGTGCTCACGCAGGAGGAGATGACGGCCGCGGAGCTGACCATCTACACGGTCCTGCCGGCCTTCGACGGTCTCATCACCGACGTGTCGTCGGTGTGGGTCGACTACCTGCTGCTCGACCGGCCGATCCTCTTCGCCTTCCCCGACGTGCAGGACTACCGGGACGGTCGCGGGCTGAACGTCGAGCCGTTCGAGGAGTGGGTTCCCGGGCCGTTCGCCACCACCATGCCGGAGCTGATCGGCGGGCTCGGCGAGCTGCTGGACGGCGCGGACCCGATGGGTGAGGAGCGTCGGCGCGCCCGTGCCCGCTTCCACCACTTCCACGACGACCAGAGCACGGCCCGGCTGCTGGACGGCGTGGGCATCGTTGCCCAGCACTGAGGGTCACCGCCCGGCTGCCCTGCGGTGAACCTTGTCGCAGCGCAGACCCGGACGGGTGACGCGGAGGTGTCGTCCGCCCCCGCCGCCACCTACCGTGGGTCACCACGGCCCTCGTCGGCGCCCCGACGGTGCGGGGTCTCCGGCGCGCGAGGGCCGGCAGACCTCCGTGGCAGATCGCCCGTTCCTCCCGACTGATGAGGTGCCCCCGCAGATGAGCCCGCTGAGCCGCGCTGTCAGGTGGTCGCGGACCAGGGCCGGCCGGCTCGGTCTGGAAGCCGTGCGCAGGGTGTGGGCCCTCGTGCCCCGCGGGGACGGTTTCGTCGTGTACCCCGGTGCCCCGCTGGACCTCAACGGCCTCGCTCTCGTCGCCGCCGGGCTGCAGCGCGGGCAGCAACCGGTCCTCCTGGTGGACGACGAGGTGCCGATGACCCGGGTGCGGAACACGCTGCAGTCGGTCGGCGTGGCCCCGGACGGTGTCGAGGTGCTCCGCCGCCGGTCCCCCCGCGGCCTCCTCGCGTACTTCCGGGCGGCCACGCTGATGTTCACCCACGTCCCGAACGGTGGGGTCACCCCGCCGGCGAACCGGCTGGTCGTCAACGTCTGGCACGGTGACGGGGCGAAGGGGTTCACGGCGCGGGACCAGGCCGTCACCCGGCGGGCTTCCGACGTCGTCGTGTCGGGCACGCGGCTGGGCGGCGAGGTCAAGGCCGCCGCCTTCAACCTCCGGCCGGAGGACCTGCTGCTCACCGGCAACCCCCGGATCAGCCTCTACCGGCGACCGCTCGACGACGACGCGCTCGCCGCGATGGGCCTGGAGCCGGGCATCCCGGTGGTCCTCTGGGCGCCCACCTACCGGGCCACCGGTGGAACCAACGCGTGGAGCGACAGCTCCCGCACCGACGCCTTCACCAGCACCCTCGCCGACGGCGGCCGGGCGCTGCAGCAGGCTGCCCGGTCGGCGGGCCGTCAGATCGTCCTGCGGCCCCACCCCCGCGACCGGGTGACGTTCGAGGGCACCGTCTTCCCCGTCATCACCGACGACGTGCTCGGCGCTGTCGGCGGCAACATGTACACCTTCCTGCCGCGGGTGGCTGCCATGATCACCGACTACTCCAGCCTCTGGGCCGACTACCTCGTCCTCGACCGCCCGATGGGGTTCTTCTGCCCCGACCTCGCCGAGTACGAGGACGGCCGCGGCCTCGACGGCGAGTTCAGCCGGGAGCTGCCCGGCCCGCTGCTGCAGACCGACGACGAGCTCCTGGCCTTCCTCTCCGCCGCGGAGCTGGACAGCCCCGAGCAGCGTGCGGTGCGCAGCCGGTGCGCTGAGTGGATCGGCCTGGTGCAGGCCACCTCACCGGCCGAGGACCTGATCAGCTGGGCCTTCGACGGACCGCGACGCGCCACCCGACGCGCTCGGCCGGTCCGGGCGGCGCGTTCATGACCGGCCGCATCGGTGGCCTCCTGCGTGGCCCGCAGGCCAACCGGGTGCTCACCTTCGCCGATCAGGGGTTGTCCAGCGCCAGCAACATGCTGCTGTCGGTCGCCATCGCCTCCAGCGTCAGCGCCAGCGCCTTCGGCCGATTCGCCATCCTCTACAGCATCTACCTGCTGCTGCTCGGTCTGGCCCGGGCCGCCGTCCTCGATCCGCTGCTGATCACCTCCCGCAACGTGCTCTCCGGTGCGCCGGTCCACCTCATCGCCGTCGCCGGCACCGCTGTGCTCGGGGTGCTCGGCATCCCGATCGGGCTGGTCCTGCTGGCCACCCCGCTGGAGGCCAGCTGGGGCGTGTTCTTCCTGGCCCTGCCTTTCCTGCTGCTGCAGGACGCGCTGCGGTACGTCGCCTTCCTGAGCAAGCGTCCCGGGCGCGCGGTGCTGCTGGACACCGTGTGGTTGGTCGTCATGGCCGTCGCGGCCGCCCTGTCCCTGACCGGGGTCATGACCGGGACGGCCAGCATCATCGCGTCCTGGGGGCTCGGCGCGCTGGTCTCGGTGCTGGTCGGCCTGGCGGTGTTCCGCCTCAAGCCCGAGCGGCTGCCCCTCCGGACGCACATGAAGTCGGTGTGGCCGGTCTCCGGGCCCCTCATCGGCGACTTCGGGCTCTCGTCGGCGAGCTCCCAGATCCTGGTGTTCATGCTGCCGTTGGTGGCCGGCACGGCGCTGCTGGGCTCCTTGAAGGCCGCCCAGGTCGCCAACGGACCGCTGCACATCGCCACCGCCGCGGCCGCCGTGATCTGCCTGCCCCTCGTGGCCGACGCCGTGGACGCCGGGAACGGACCGCGGGCAGCGCTGCGGATCGGTCGGCTGGCCGGCGCCACGCTGGCGGTCGTGGCGCTCAGCTACGGCGCCCTGCTGCTGCTGATGCCCGACGGCTTCGGCCGCGCGCTGTTCGGGGAGTCGTGGGGCACCGGGTGGCTGGTGGCCGCGGTGAGCCTCCAGCAGGTGGCGATCGGGGCCATGCAGGGCGCCCTGCTGATCCTGCGCGGCTCCCGGAACACCCGCCGGGCACTGCACGTCCGGCTCGCCATCACGCCGGTCAACGTCCTGGTGCCCGTGCTGCTGACCGCCGTGTGGGGGCGCGCGGGCCTGATCGCCGGCATCGTCGGCACGGCGAGCGTGACGGCGGTGATCTGGTGGGTGATCGCCTCCCGGATCCGGATCGCCGGTGCCGGTGCCGGAGCCGGCGTCGAGGGCGGCGCAGCCGATCCGGCACCCCGTGGGCCGCTCCCCGCGCCGGGGGAGGCCGAGGCATCCACGGTCGATGCGCCGTGACCACCCGGCCGGTGCGGCGCACGTGCACCACGATGGTGATGTGGTGACCCGCGGACGAGTGGAGACCGGGTCGACGGACGGGGTCTGCGCGAGCTGCGGGCACCAGGGCCTGCGGGTCATGCGGTCCTTCGACCTCCGGCGCGGCAAGGACAAGCTCAACCCGTTGTTCGCCGCTCACGAGAAGAGCTACGAGCTCTGCCCGAACTGCCGCCAGCGGTATCCCGTCCAGGCCGGCGGAGCCCCGGAGCGGAGCAGCGGTCACCGGTCCGCTGCGACGACGGGTCTGGGCCTGGTCGGTCTGGTGCTGCTCGTCCTGGTCGTGCTGGTCGAGGCCGTGGTGCTCGTCGGCATGGCCTCCGTGGTCTCGACCCGGGCGGCCGTTGTCGTCGCGGTCGCCCTCCTCGCGGTCGGTGTCCTGGTCACCTGGCTGATCCTGCGACGGTCACGGCCCGGTGCCGGGCGGCACGTCCGCGCCCGCCGGAGCAGCTGACGACCGGGCGGCAGCGCCCCGTCCCGCTCCCGGTCGCTCGGGAGGCGGCAGCGGCCGGCGTCCGGGTCTGGCGGCTCGACCTGGCCGATCCGGCCGTCGACGTCACTGCCGCCGCCGACGTGCTGACGCCGGCCGAGCGCGACCGCGCGGCCCGCGGCACCCTGCCGGTGCACCGGCGGCGGGTCCTCGTCCGAGCCGGCCTGCGGCAGCTGCTCGGCCAGCTGCTGGACCTGCCTCCGGCGGCGGTGCCGCTGGGCTCGGACCGTGGACGGCCGGTGGTGCTCGGCCGGCGGTGGGGTCGCCGCCCGCAGGCCAGCTGCTCGACCAGCGGCGACGTGGCACTCATCGGCGTCTCCACCGGCGTGCGGCTGTCCGTCGACGTCCAGCAGGTGCACGGCGAGGACGTCGAGGTGGCCGTGGCCGAGGGCTGGCTCACCGAGGACGAACGCCGCGGGGTCGACCGGCTGCCACCGCCCGAGCGGGCACGTGCTGTGGCGCGTGCCTGGGTGCAGAAGGAAGCCGTGCTCAAGGCGGAGGGGTGCGGCTTGATCCGCTCCCCGAGGACCGTGCTGACGCCCGGAGCCGACCACGGCCTGGTCGAGGGTTGGGCGTTGAGCCCCGTGCACCCGGCCGGGGGTGCGGTGGCGTGCCTGGCGGTGCGTGCGCCCACCTGCCGGCGGTGGGTGCCGCAGCTGCGCGGCTGGGCGGGCCGCCCGGTGAACTGCAGCTGAGCAACTGGTCACCGATGGTGACGAGGCGCGAGCGTTCGGGCAGCGCCACCCGCCCTGACCTGCCGATCGGCGGCCCGGGACGGTACGCGGCGCCTAATGTCGTCAAGTGCAGGCGAGGCGGTGCCTGCGTGCCGGGAAGGCGAGGACGCCGCGGAGGACGTAGTGGTCGGAATGGTCGGGGTGCGAACCCTGCACCCGCGAGCGGCCGCAGACCACACCTCGCTGCCGGACGAACCGCAGGTCGCCGCGTTCCGCCGGCGCTGCGTCGCGCCGGCGGGCCGGGAGCTCGTTGCGGCCGAGGAGCTGCATCGCTGGTCCGTCGACCACTTCCGGGAGTTCTGGGCCACCTTCCTGGACTGGTCGGACCTGACCTGGGAGGGTGCGGCTGACATCGTCTGCACCTCCGACGACGTCGAGACGGCGCGCTTCTTCCCCGACGTCCGGCTCAACTACGCGGAGAACCTGCTGCGCCCGCTGCCCGCTGCCGGTGACGATGCCCCGGCGGTGACCTCGCTGCACGACGGGCGGCCGGCCGAGCGGATGAACCGGGGGCAGCTGCGGGCAGCGGTGCAGCGCACGGCCGCGGCTCTCGCGCACCATGGCATCGGCCCGGAGGACCGGGTGGTGGCCATCGCCCCCAACGGTCTGGACGCCATGGTGGTTGCGCTGGCGGTCGCCTCGGTGGGGGCCACGCTGTCCACGGCGTCCCCGGACATGGGTGCCAGCGCGTTGCTCAGCCGGTTCGCCCAGGTCGAGCCCACGATCCTGGTGGTCGACCGGACCCGGGCGACCGGCAACGCCGTGGACCCCGCGGATGTGCTGACCGCACTGCTCGCCGGGCTGCCGGCGTTGCGGCAGGTGGTGGTGCTGGACGAGCTGCCGCTGCCGGCCGGTGGCCAGCTGCCGCACGCGCGGCTGACCACCCTGCTGGCGGATGTCCCGGCCGTGCCCGCGTCCGCGGAGTGGCCGCGCTTCCCCTTCGACCACCCGCTGTGGGTGATGTTCTCCTCGGGCACCACCGGCGCCCCCAAGGCGATGGTCCACGGAGCCGGCGGCTCGTTGCTCGAGCACGTCAAGGAGCACCGGCTGCACTGCGACCTGCGCCCGGGCGACACCCTCTACTTCCACACCTCCACCGCTTGGATGATGTGGAACTGGCAGCTCTCCGCCCTGGCCAGCGGGGTGCACGTGGTGCTCCACGACGGCCCGGTCACCGGTCCGGATGCTCTGTGGGACCTGGTGTCCGCCCACCGGGTGACCGTCTTCGGCACCAGCCCCGCCTACCTCCAGCTGTGCCAGGACGCGGGTGTCCGGCCGGCCGACGCCGGGAACCTGGGAGCTCTGCGCGCGGTCCTGTCCACCGGCGCGGTGCTGCACGACTGGCAGTTCGACTGGGTAGCCGAGACGGTGGGTCCGGTGCCGGTGCAGTCGATCTCCGGAGGCACCGACCTCGTCGGGTGCTTCGTCCTCGGGCACCCGGAGCAGCCCGTCCGGACCGGTCGGGCCCAGTCGCTGGGCCTCGGCCTGGACGTCGTGGCCGTCGATGAGGACGGGCGTCCGGTGCTGGACGCCGTGGGAGAGCTCGTCTGCCGGCGCCCGTTCCCCTCCCGCCCGGTCCGCTTCCTGGCCGACCCGGAGGGCCGCCGGTTCCACTCCGCCTACTTCGACCGGCACCAGGGGGTCTGGACGCACGGCGACCTGATCGAGATCGCCGCCGACGGGTCGTCCCGGTTGCACGGCCGGGTCGACGGCGTCCTCAACGTCGACGGCGTGCGCATCGGCCCGACGGAGATCCACGCCGTCGTCCGCCGGCTGCCCGGCATCGCTGGGGCGATGGCCGTGGAGCAGCGGGATCCGGCGGGTGCCGGGCGCACCCGGCTGGTGCTGCTGGTGACCCTGCGACCCGGCTGCTCGCTGGACGACGTGCTCGTCCGGGCCATCCGGTCGACCCTGCGCCGGGATGCCTCGCCGGCGCACGTGCCCTCGGTCGTGCTGGCCGTCCCCGAGCTGCCCACGACGCACAGCGGGAAGCACTCCGAGCGCGCGGCGCGCGACGCTCTGAACGGGGACGCGCCGCACGGTGTGGACGCCCTGCGCAACCCCGGGTCGCTGGCGGTCATCGCGGCAGCGGCGGCCGCTCACGACGCGCGCGCGGCGGCGGGCCCCGTCCACGGGGGCCCGTACGGACCGGGCGACGACCTCGACGCGGCGGTCGCCCGCATCTTCTGCGCGGCCGTGGGGGCAGACGTGGGCGAGGACGTGGACTTCTTCGACGCCGGCGGGACCTCCCGTCAGTCGATGGCGCTGATCCGGCGGCTCCGCTCAGAACTCGACCGGCCCCTGCCGCTGGAGTCGTTCGCCGCCGCCCCGACCATCCGTGGCCTGCGGGAGGCGATGCGAGCGCCGGCCGAGCTGGTGCCTCCGGTGCAGCAGCTGCGTGGCGGGGCGACCGGCGCCCGGCCCCTCTACCTGGTCCAGGGCGCCTACGGGGACTGCGACGACTTCCGGCACGTGCTCGATCTGCTCCCGGCCGGGCTGCCGCTGCACGGCCTGGTCGAGCCGTTGGAGGCGGCCGACGGCTCGCGGAAGCCGCTGACCGAGCTCGCGGCCGACCACGTGCGCACCCTGGCCCGCCACCAGCCCGACGGTCCGCTGGCCCTGCTGGGCTACTCCTTCGGGGCGCTACTGGCCTACGAGATGGCCCGACAGCTGGCCGCTGCCGGCCGGACCATCTCCTTCCTGGGCCTCGTCGACGCCCAACCGCCGCAGCAGAGCCTGGGTCGGCTGGGCCGGCTGGTGAAGCGGACGTCGGGTCTGCTGGCCGCGGTGGTCCCCGGCGTGGAGCGCCGCGGCCTGCGGCAGGCGGTGCTGGACAACCTGCGACCGCGGCGCACGCAGGCCTACGGGAAGTCGGTGCACGGTCGGTCGAGGGCCACGTACGCGGCGTACCGCTGGGCGCCCTACGACGGCCGGCTCACGTTCTTCCGCGCCCGCCGGCGCATCCCGGTGCTCATGCACCAGCTCTACGCCTGGCGCCGGGTCGCGCCCCGGATGACCGTGGTCGACGTCCCGGGCAACCACTACGAGCTGCTCCGGCAGGGGCATGCGGAGGTGCTGGCCAGGGAGCTGACCGCGGCTCTCGCCCAGGCCGGCATCCCGGCTCGCCCGTCGGGTCCGGGCGTGGGAACCATCGGTCTCCGTGACCACCTGCCTCCCACCCGGCACAGGAGTGCTCAACCTCCCCGAATGTAGTCGGATCGTGACTTAACGTGGAACCATGCTCTGGCGTCGAACTGCTCACGACCGTGCTGGCTCCGCTCTCGACCGCGCCCGCCGCCCTGTCGTCGTGCTGGCGTCCGCGCTGGTGGCGGCCGGTGTCGTGGGTGGTGCCGTACTGGTCGGCCTGCCGGAGGGGGCGGGGCCGGACGGGACGTCGGCAGACATCGGACTGAGCGCCGCCGCCCGTGCCGGCGGGTCGCCGACGACTGCCCGGCAGACGGCGTCCGGCAGCACCGCGCCCGGCACCACGCCGGCTGCCGCCGCCCCGACCTCGAGTGCCGTGTCCTCCCGCGCGACGTCCTCCGGCGCGACGACCTCCCGTGCCACGTCCTCCAGCGTCACGGCCGCGACCTCGTTGCCGGCTTCCCCGCCGGTGCCCAGCGTGGTCACCCCGGCGGGCTCCAGCCCGGCGCCGGCGCCAGCCACCGCTCAGATCCCGGCTGCCGTCCAGCCGCCGACGACCGGCAGCGCCGGATCAGCCGTCGGGAACCAGGCCGCGCTGAGCTGGGCCCCGCCCGCCGGTTCGGCCGGGTACCCGGTCCGGTCGGTCACCACGGCGGACGCCCTGACGGTCGTGGACGGCCGTGGCGGCGACATCCGCATCGAGCTGTCCCCGAGCCACGCCGTCGGCCCGGTCACCATCCAGAACTGCCGCAACGCCGTGCTGATCGGCGGTCGGATCACCGTGCTGCCCACCTCGCAGGTCGGCGGGTACGACCAGCGAGCGATCTACGTGAAGAACTGCACGGGCACGGTGCACATCGAAGGCGTCCAGATCGACGGCAACGTCGAGGGCTCGGAGGCCGACGCGATCGCGGTGAACAGCCCCCGCGCCGTGGTGCAGATCGAGAACGTGCGCGCCGACGGCATGCGGGGCGGCTACAGCAGCAACCACGCCGACATCTTCCAGCCCTGGGGTGGGGTGGCGGAGTACCGCATCGACCGGCTCACCGGCACCTCCAACTACCAGGGGCTGACCACCTCGGAGGTCAGCGGCCAGATCGGCCGGGGCACCATCCGCAGCACCAACATCGCCGGCTCCGACGCCGGGGTCCTGGACCAGGGTGGCTACCTCTTCTGGCTCAAGTGCAATGACGGGTACCCCTTGGAGCTGGACGACGTCTACGTCGCCGGACGGTCCGGCCGCCCGCTGTCGCGCAGCGTCTGGCCGATGCCGAGCGACTCCGGCTGCCCCAGCACCATCGTCGACGGTACGGCGACCTGGCCGACCGTCACCACGGTCACCGGCGGGGTGCACGAGGGCTACCCGGCCACCGGTGACTACGTGCCCGCGGGCTCGGTCGGCCTGGGTTACGTGTCGCCCGGCTACCGGTGAGCACCGCGGGCGTCGCTCGCTACTCGACGCTGTCCCTGGTCTCGCCGAGCCGCAGCGGGCCGACCTTGATGACCTGCTGGTGCTTGGTGCCGGCCGCCGAGTAGATGCCCTGCTTGACGTACACCGACTGGTCCTCGTACAGGTTTGCGTCGTTCGCGCTGTGCACGCGCTTGCCGTTGTGCCAGACCTCCACGAGGCCCTCGTCCGGGTCGTCGGACCAGATGACGTGCACGACGAAGTCGTTCCACTCGCCCTTGACCAGGTCGTCCAGGGAGTAGGACTCGGCGTACTCCGCGTCCCCCGACTTCTTGCCGCCCGAGCCGCCCTTGACGTTGAGCTGCAGCTCCTCGTCCACGTTCGACCAGAGGCCCATGTTCGGGTTGCCGGAGTTCGCGGTCTGGTGCCACTGCGTGAAGTAGAGGAACTGGTTCTTCTCGTCCCAGTCGAAGTTCTTCGGGAAGTACGTGGACCACGCCCACCACTGCTCGGTGCCGTTGGTCGGGGAGCCGGACTCCTCGATCGACGCCCGGACCTCCGAGCGCAGCGTCCCCTCGGTGCCGTTCCACCCCGTGTCGCCGGGCTTCACGTTGAACTCCGCCACGTGCGTGGCGCCGGGGAGGTCGTCCTCGCTCAGCACCCGCATCTGGTCGGTGCGGAGCTGGTGCACCTCCGACCAGGCGTCGGTCGTGCCGTCCTCGTAGTCCCACACGTGGGTCAGGTCCGGCCCCCCGTACGAGGGTGCCGTCGGCTCGGCCGGCGTCGCCTCCTCAGCGGGTTCCTCCGAGGTGAGCAAGGAGGCCACCAGCGCGCACAGCAGCAGGACCGCTCCGATGCCCACGGCCCAGGGCCAGCGCCGTCGCCGGCGCGGCGGGGCCGTCGATCCCGCTTCCGGCGCCGTGTCGTTCAGGGTGCTGACGTCGCTGCTGGGGTGATTGCCGTCCACGTTGCCTCCAGGCGGGGTGGTTGGTGCGGAGCGGGCGGGGCCGGGTCGACTCCGGCCGGACGAGTGATCGCGTCCCTCGCATGCTCCGGTGTGGTCCGGCTGCCTGGGTCGGGTGCGCCAGGTCGTCGATGAGCGCTGCGTTGCGCGGTCGGCTCACGGGTTGGCCTCCATGGTCCACGAAGAACCACATCGGGGCACTGTCACGGAGAGTCCGCGCAGCGGTGCTGTCGGTAGGGGCCGGCGTCACTGGGTCGCGTTGCAGCTGAGTTGCGGGTTCGGTGCGGTGCGCGACGGTCGGGCAAGGGCCCGGGCCGCAGCCCCTGCGCAGGTCGTGGGTCGTCGTGCGCCGGTCGTGACCTGAGCGGGCCCGGTCACCCGCTCGTGTGTCCCTCGCTGGCGTCGAGACCCGGGGTCCGCCTACGGTCTGGAACCGGTGCCCGGTTGTCGGGTGGACCCTCGACGACCTCCTAGGAGCAAGTGTCCCGTGAAGATCTCGGTCATCGGCTGTGGCTATCTGGGAGCGGTGCACGCCGCGTCCATGGCGGAACTGGGGCACGAGGTCGTCGGGATCGATGTCGACCGGCCCAAGATCGAAGCTCTCCAGCAGGCGAAGGCGCCGTTCTACGAGCCCGGGTTCGAGGCGCTGCTGGGCACCTCGCTCGCCTCCGGCCGGCTCCGGTTCAGCACCGACATGGCCGATGCGCGGGAGGCAGTCGTGCACTTCGTCTGCGTGGGCACCCCGCAGAAGCGCGGGGAGTACGCCGCCGACCTCCGCTACGTGGAGGCCGCCGTCGAGTCGCTGCTGGAGGCGCTCAAGCCCGGCGACCTGGTGGCCGGGAAGTCCACGGTGCCGGTGGGCACCGCTGCCCGGCTGGCCACGCTGGTGACCGGGAAGGTCCCCGGTGCGATGCTGGCCTGGAACCCGGAGTTCCTCCGCGAGGGCTTCGCCGTGGCCGACACCCTGCACCCCGACCGCCTGGTCTACGGGTTGCCCGCCGACGGGGACGCCGACCGGGCCAGGGCCCTGCTCGACGAGGTGTACTCGGCGATCGTCGCCGCCGGCACGCCCCAGGTGATCACCGACTACGCCACCGCGGAGATGGTGAAGACGGCGGCCAACTCCTTCCTCGCCACCAAGATCTCCTTCATCAACGCCATGGCCGAGCTGTGCGAGGCCACCGGCGCCGACGTGAAGCAGTTGGCCGACGCGATCGGGCACGACGACCGGATCGGCCGCAAGTTCCTCAACGCCGGCCTCGGCTTCGGTGGCGGTTGCCTGCCCAAGGACATCCGCGCGTTCATGGCCCGGGCCGGTGAGCTGGGCGCGGACCAGGCGCTCACCTTCCTGCGCGAGGTCGACAACATCAACATGCGCCGGCGGATCCGGATGGTCGAGCTGGCCCGGGAGGTCTGCGACGGCTCGCTGCTGGGCAAGCGGGTCGCTGTCCTCGGCGCGGCGTTCAAGCCCGACAGCGACGACATCCGTGACTCGCCGGCGCTCAACGTGGCCGCTCAGCTGCAGCTGCAGGGCGCGGTCGTCCGGGTGACCGACCCGGCCGCCGGCGACAACATCCGGCGCAGCTGGCCCCAGCTCGACGTCGTCGACACCGCGGAGGAGGCGGCCGAGCGCGCCGACGCCGTCCTGCTCCTGACCGAGTGGAAGCAGTACCGCGAGCTCGACCCGGTCTCCTTCGGGAAGATCGTCGCGCGGAAGCGGGTGCTCGACGGTCGCAACGCACTGGACATGGACCGCTGGGTCGACGCCGGCTGGAGCTACCGGGCATTGGGCCGCCGCGCCGGCTGAGCCGGTGCGGGACGGACGCCAGGAGCGACGGGCACCGCACCGCCGTGCGGGGAGGTACCGTCTGGAGTTCCTTGCCCGGGCCGGCCGGGGCCGCCCGGTGTCCGGGAGGGCCGCGGTCGGAGCCGCGCTGCGGATCAGGGACCCGATCGGCGCAGAGCGCACCGGTCGAGCGGCGAGAGGAGCGGAACATGGCCCAGCGCGTGATCGCCGGGTACGTCCGATCCCGCCGCAACGTCGACGACGCCCTGGTGAGCGGTATGGGCTGGTACCTGGCGCCCTGCCTGGTGGTCACCGCTGTCCTCTGCGCCGTGGCCGTCGTCCAACCTGTCCCCGCGCTGCTCGCGCTGTTCGGCATCCCGGTGCTGGCCTACGGCGTCTCCCATCCCAAGCGCTTCGTGGGTGCCGCGCTCGTCGTCGGACTGTTCGGCAAGTCCCTGGCCGAGTTGACGGAGATCCCCGCCGTCGGTCTGGCCGACGAGTCGATGGTCGGTGGCGCACTCCTGGTGTGCCTCCTCCGCCGGGTCGTGGTCGACCGGCAGCGTCCGCGGGCCTTCCCCGGCCTCGTCTGCTTCGCCGGCTACGCGGCGCTCGGCGTGCTGGGGGGACTCGTGGCGCACGTCCCGCTGACCGTGCTGGTCTCCGGGACGACGCTGGCCGTCAAGGGCCCGCTGCTGGCCCTCGCCCTGGCCCAGCTGCAGTGGACCGCGCCGGATCTGCGCCGGTTCGCCCGTGCCGGTGCGGTGATCATCGTGGTGATCCTGGTTACGTCCGTGGTCAACCTCGCCATCCCCAGCGTGTGGCAGGGCCTGGTCGGCAACAGCGACCGGCTCAGCTACCGCTCGTCGATCCCCTCACTGATCGGTCCGTTCACCCATCCGGGCGAGCTGGGGCCGATGGCGGCCTTCGCCTTCCTGGCGGTGGTCGCGTGGAACACCGCCATGGGCGCCACCGGTTGGACCCGCTTCCTGTCGGGGGCGCTGGCGGTCACGGCCGTGCTGTCCTTCCGGCGCAAGACGTGGCTGGGCATGGTGGCCACCTACCTCTGGCTCACCGGCCGTGCGCGTCGGCCCGGGGTCTTCATCGGCGCCGTGATCGGGATCGCGGTGGTCGCCACGGTCTTCGCCTCGACCGTGGCGAAGGCGTTGGGTGGTCTGGTGACCACGTACGTGGACCAGGCGGACGGGACTGCCGCGCGCACCGTCATGACCCGGGATTCGTTCGGCGTGGCGCTGGACCACTTCCCGTTCGGCGCGGGGTTCGGCCGGTTCGGCTCCGAGACCGCGGGCACGTACTACAGCCCCGAGTACCTCTCCCGCGGTTACCAGCACATCTGGGGTCTGTCCGCAGAACTCGGCAACGATCGCTACCTCAACGACACCATGTGGCCCTCGATCCTGGGAGAAGCCGGCTACTTCGGGCTGATCGCCTTCCTGGTGGCTCTCTTCCTCCTCTACCGGGCACTCCGGCCGGTCGCAAAGAGCGACGTGCCCATCGTGCGGTGGTTCGGGCTCACCGGGTTGGCCTGGCTGCTGCAGTACCTGGTCGAGTCCAGCGGTACCCAGGTCTTCGTCTCCCCGCCCGTCTACATCCCGCTGTTCGCGATGATGGGGCTGTCTGCGTCCTTCGTCGTCAGCGGGGCGCGGCAGGCGCCGTCCGCCGGACGCCGGTCGACGGGCACCGGTCGACGGGCCACGTCGCAGCCCGAGGCAGTCGCCGATGGAGAGGTGCCGGCAACTCCGGCACCTCCGGTCGAGGGGATCATCATCCAGCCCCGCGCTCGCCGCAGCACATCACGGACCCGTGTGTCTGCTGGATCCGGATTCCGATGAGGGTTCCGTCACTCGACCAGGTGCACGGCGCACGATCTGTTGAGCCCTCACTGAATGTCACAGCTACTCTGGGTCCGTGGTGACTCAGCGTGAACGTGGTGAACCGGTGGACACAGCTGATCTCCTCAGTGGCCTGGCGGGGCGGCGAGGTCTGCTGGTGGCCTCGACCGGCGGCCACCTGGCGCAACTCGTCCGCTGGTCGGAACTGCTGCGGGTCCGGCGGGACTCCGTCTTCGCCACGTTCGACTCCGAGCAGAGCCGTTCCCTGCTGGACGGCCGGCGAGTGGTCCTGCTGGACTACGTGCCCCCACGCGGGTTCCGGCAGACGATCGCGGCGACTGCCAGGCTGATGCGCCGGACGAGGGACGAGCAGTTCGACGTGGTGCTCACCACCGGTGCAGCGGTCAGTCTGGCGGCGTACGCGCTCGCGCGGCTGCGCAGGATCCCGGTGGTCTACATCGAGAGCGTGTCCCGCTTCGACGGCCCCTCGGCGACCGGCCGCATCCTCGAGCGGTTGCCGGGGGTCCGCCGGTACAGCCAGCACGCAGCGTGGGCGGGACGACCGGGCTGGCGGCAGGGTCCGTCACTGCTGGACGACTACGCGGCCGTGCCGGTTGCCGTGGACCCGTCCGCCCGGGCCGGCCGGAGCGGGCGGAAGGTCTTCGTCAGCCTCGGCACCATCCGCCCCTACCGCTTCGATGCACTGGTCGACGCGGTGCGCGAGCAACTGCGACCCGAGGACGAGGTCACCTGGCAGCTGGGCGTCACCGACCGCTCGGACCTGCCAGGTCGCAGCAGCGGTGAGGTGGGCGCAGGGGAGTTCGACGAGTTGGTCGGCGGCAGCGACGTCTTCGTGACCCACGCGGGTGTCGGCACACTGCTGCGGGCGCTGGAACTCGGCGTCCGACCCGTCGTGGTCCCACGGCGGGCCGAACGCGGCGAGCACGTGGACGACCACCAGCTGCAGGTCGCGCACGAGCTGGCCGACCGAGGTCTCGTCCTGCTCCGGGAGCCGGGGGAGCTGTCCAGCACCGACCTCGAGCCGGCCGATGTGCGCATCCGCCGGAGCGGGGACCGGGCATCGTGACCGCCGGTGGGCCCCGACCACGGCGGATCACCCAGATCGGCAACGCCTCGCACGGTCCCGGCGGCGTGGCCTCGGTGGTCCGGGTGGTGAACACCTGGGCGGACGCCGACCTCAGCGTCCGTGAGTGGCCGAGCTACTGGCACGGCGACCGGCGGCGCAGTCTGCTCGTACTCGCCCGCACCACCGCGCGGGTGCTCACCGCCCGGATCCGACCCGGGGACGTGTGGCACTTCCACGTCACCCAGCGCGGTTCCTTCCTCAGGGAGGGGCTCCTGCTCCTCCTCGCCCGACGCCGCGGCGCCTGCTGCACCGTCGCCGTTCACGGATCGGACTTCGTCGGGTTCACCCGGGCTCATCCGGGGCTGGTCACCCGGGTGCTGCGCTCCGCGTCGATGGTCTTCGTGCTCACCGATGCCGCGCGTGACGCGTTGGGCGATCTAGGGCTGCCGGCGACGCGGGTGGTCAACTCCGTACCGCTGGACGACGCCCCTGCCGCCGTGCACCGATCAGGGTTCGTCTTCGCCGGTGAGGTGGGGCGCCGCAAGGGCGCGGACACGTTGCTGCGGGCGTGGGGGACGGCGGCGGTGGCCGACTGCGAACTCGTCGTCCTCGGTCCGACGGAGCCGGGCTACCGGCTGCCCGACCCGTTGCCGCCCGGCGTGCGGTTCCTGGGCCCCGTGGACCCTGCCGAGGTGCTCGATCGGCTCCGGACGGCGCGTGCGCTGGTCCTGCCGAGCCGGGCCGAGGCAATGCCGATGAGCATGCTGGAGTCGATGAGCGTGGGCACGCCGGTGATCGGCACCGATGTCGGCCAGGTGCGAGAACTGGTGGGGGCAGGCGGGGTCATCGTCCCCGTCGACGACGCCGATGTGCTCGCTGCGGAGATCCGCCGGTTCGCCGGCTCGGCCCAGCTCGTCGACGACCTCGGCAACGCGGCCCGGGCGCTGATCGAGGAACGGCACTCGAGTGCAGCGGTCAAGTCGGTCTTCCTGGAAGAGTGGAGCCGCTGCCTGGAAGCGACCGGGTCCCCGGGGGCCGGTCCGGCGAAGAACAGTTGATCTCAGGACCGACCCGCGACGCTGAGGATTCACGGCGCTCCGACAACCCGGGGTGGCCTACTCTGTGCAGTTCAGGGGCGCGCGGCCAAGGCATCGAAGAGGCGGAGCAGTTTTGGATCTGAGAGACGCCTTCATGGCGGCACGCGCCGGATGGTTCCTGCCCGTGATCGGGATGTTGTTCGGGAGCGCGTTGGCCGCGGCCATGTCCTTGCTGGTCACCCCGCAGTACACCGCGAACTCCCAGCTCTTCGTGTCGACGACGGACGGATCGTCGACCCAGGCGGCCTATCAGGGCAGCCAGTTCTCCGAGGGGCGGATCGACTCCTACGTGCAGCTGCTGACCAGTGAGCAGTTGGCCACCCGGGTGATCTCGGCGATGGGCCTCACCATGACGGCGCAGGAGCTGCAGCAGCAGATCGTGGCGACCGCGGTGCCGGACACGGTCGTGCTGACGGTCCAGGTGACCAATCCCTCGCCGCAGCTGGCCCGCGACCTGACGGCGACGATCGACAGCCAGTTCACCGCGATCGTCACCGAGCTGGAGACGCCGTCCACGACCGACACGGTCACCGATCCGACCACCACGACGACCCAGGCGGCGGCGGTGCCGGTGAAGGTCGCGGTCATCGACGCTCCGGATGCCGCGACGTCGCCCAGCTCTCCGTTGGTCTACGTCAACATCGCTGTCGGCGCGCTGGTCGGCCTGGTCGTCGGTGCCCTCGGTGCCTACCTGCGGGTGCGGCTGGACCGCACCGTGCGCGACCCCGAGCTGGCCTCCGAGCTCACAGGTGCCCCGGTCATCGGCGTCATCACCCGCGATCCGGTGCTGGAGCGGCAGCACGTCCTGGAGCAGGACAGCCAGCTGCCCACGGCTGAGGGGTACCGGCAGCTCCGGAACAACCTGCAGTTCCTGGACGTCGACGAGCCGCCGAAGGTCGTCCTGGTCGCCAGCGCCCTCGCCGGCGAGGGCAAGACCACGTTGGCTGTCAACCTGGCCGTCACCTTGGCCGAGAACGGTCACCTGGTGACCTTGGTCGAGGCCGACCTGCGCCGTCCTCGGGTCACGAAGTACCTGGGGCTCGTGGGCGGAGCGGGGCTCACCAACCTGCTGGCGGGCAACGCAGACCTCGAGGACATGCTGCAGCCGTACGGAAACGGCAACCTCTCGGTGATCGCCGCCGGGCCGACCCCACCCAACCCGGGTCAGCTCCTTGCCTCGACCCAGATGGCGTCTCTCATCGCCGACCTGCGGTCCACCTCGGACTTCGTGATCATCGACGCGCCGCCGCTGCTGCCCGTGTCGGATGCCTCGGGTGTCGCCGTTCTCGTCGACGGCGTGGTGCTGTCCGTGCTCTACGGATCGACCCGCCGCGACCAGGTCGAGCAGGCCGCAGCCACGTTGGAGCGAGTCGGTGCGAAGCTGCTCGGGGTCGTGCTCAACATGGTGCCGCCGAAGGCCGCCGTCTCGGAGGCGTACGGCTACGGCGAGACGTACGACTTCGACGGCGAGGCAGCACCTGCCGAGGTTGGACCGACCGTGGCAGCCATACCCGCCGCTGACGTCCGGCGGGCCCGGCGTGCGCCCCGTCGGCGGGGTGCGACAGCCGTGACGGCGGAGACGACGGCCCCGCCGAGCGAGATCGGCCCGGACGACGAGGAGTCGCTGCCCTCGGACGACAGCGCCACCGCCACCGCGGACGGGGACGGAGACGGGCCGGCCGTGGCCGACGGGACGGTCTCCTCGAAGGCGCAGAAGAATGTGTCTTCGCGCGCACGCTGAGTGAGGACGTCCGCGGCAATCACCCGTTTGGCGTGAAAGTGATCAACGGCACAGGGCCAATGTGACCGCTGTTCGCCGCCCTGCACGCGCGTTTCGTCACGCTGCTCGCTTGCGGGGTTACGCAACGGTGCGTAATCGAGGGCTGGGTGATTGTGCCGAGGACGGCGACGCTGCAGTGACTTGAATTGTTCGCTACCTTTTCATTTCCCAGCCGGACAAAGGTGTCATTGGCTTCATGAACGGAGAGTGCGCAGCAGGGCTGCTCACGAGGTAGGACGGGACGTGCTGTGACCGCGCTCGAACACCAGGGCAAGCTGAAGGACGGCGTGTCGGCTTCGAGCCCGTCCCGGTACCGTCTGCCCTACGGCTGGTTTCGCGGCGAAGGCACCATCGCCCGCCGGGCCTGGCGGTCGGCCTACGTCCGGCGCATCGCCGTCGGTGACGCTCTCTGCGGAATCATCGCCGCGCTCACCGGGTACCTCATCCGCTTCGGCGCGGACAACGACGTGTCCGCCGCAGCGCACCCCTCCGTGTGGATGGCGGCGCTGTTGCCCGCGATCTGGCTCCTGGTCATGCTGATCGCCCGGGCCTACGAGCAGCGGTTCCTGTGGGTCGGCCCCGATGAGTTCCGCCGGGTGTTCACCGCCGCCACCTCGCTGCTCGCGGGTGTCGGCACGGTCTCCTGGGCTTTCCAGCTCGAGCTGGCCCGTGGGTTCGTCGTGCTCGCCCTCCCGCTCGCGGCCGTCCTGACCCTGGCTCACCGGTACCTGCAGCGCCAGTGGCTCCACCGCCGTCGCGCGGAGGGCAAGTTCATGCAGACGGCCATCATCGTCGGCCACCGCAACGGCGTTCGTGCGCTCAGCAGCCAGATCGACCAGGAGGCCTACCACGGCTACCGGGTGATCGGCTGCTGCCTTCCCGGCGGCGCGCTGGGGGAGTCCGTGCCTGCGCTCGACGACTTGCCGGTGCTGGGCGGGCTGGACCAGGTGATCGACGTGGTCCGCCAGTACGAAGCAGACACCGTCGCCGTGCTGCCCTGCCCGGAGCTCGACGGCCCGGCGATGCGGCGGCTGGGCTGGGATCTCGAGAAGACGAACGCTGAACTCCTGCTCGCGCCGGCAGTCACCGAGATCGCCGGGCCGAGGGTCCGCATCCGGCCGGTCTGCGGTCTGCCGCTGCTGCACATGGAGCGCCCTGAGCTGCGTGGCGTGCGTCGGCTGACGAAGGTCACGTTCGACCGCGCGGCTGCGGCTGCCACGCTGCTGACCATCTTCCCGGTACTCCTGACCGTCGGGCTGGCGGTCGCTCTCACGAGCCGTGGTGGGGTGTTCTACCGCCAGGAACGGGTGGGCAAGGACGGCCGGCCCTTCGGCATGCTCAAGTTCCGCACGATGGTCGATGGAGCCGACGGCATGGTGCCCGACCTCGAGCGGCACAGCGACGGCAACGGGGTGCTGTTCAAGATGAAGGGTGACCCGCGGGTCACCCGGGTCGGCAAGGTGCTCCGTCGCTATTCCCTGGACGAGCTCCCGCAGCTGGTGAACGTGCTCCGTGGGAGCATGTCGATGGTCGGGCCGCGGCCCCCGCTGCAGAGCGAGGTGGACCGGTACGGCTTCGACATGCACCGTCGGTTCCTGGTCAAGCCGGGTATCACCGGCCTCTGGCAGGTCAGCGGTCGATCGGATCTGTCCTGGGACGACTCCGTGCGCATCGATGTCCGCTACGTGGAGAACTGGTCGCTCGCCTTCGACTTCATGATCCTGTGGAAGACGTTCGGCGCGGTACTCCGCGGCCAGGGCGCGTACTGACGCAGGTGCAGCACCATGTCGCCCCCGTGGTCCCTCCGGCGTCGTCGGGCGTCACACTCGACGGCGTGACGCCCGACAGATCCGCCGATCCCTTCCGTATCCTGTTCGTCTGCACCGGCAACATCTGCCGGTCGGCCATGGCCGAGCGTCATACCCGGGCCTATCTGGACCAGCACCTCGGTCAGGATGCCGGCGAGGTGATCGTCGGGAGTGCTGGCACCCGCGCGGTGGTGGGCGGTGACATGCATCCCTACAGCGCGATGGTGCTCGAGGGGTTCGGTGGGGACGCCACCGGCTTCCGGGCCCGCGACCTGCAGCCGGCGCTGGCCGCCCAGGCCGACCTGGTGTTGACCATGACCCCCGATCACCGGGGCGTCGTGCTGGGCATGGCGCCGCGAGCACTTCCGCGGTCGTTCACCCTGCTGGAGGCAGCTGATCTGTTGGAGCTGGTCGACCCGGGTGCCGAACTGGTGGGCGACACCTTCGCCGCGCGGTGCCGGGCGATGGTCAAGGCCATGAGCCGTGTCCGGTCTCGGCGTCCGTCCGGTCGTCCCGACCAGGTGCGGGATCCGAACGGTCGTGCGCTGGAGGTGCACCAGCAGGTCGGCGGCGTGATCGCCACAGCGCTGGAACCGGTGCTCGCCCGCCTGGTGTCGCTGCACGACTCCGCCGCTGCTGCTGAAGCCGAGACCATCGAACGATCGCAGCCCGACGCCTCCTGAACCAAGGACTGGACCGGCCCCGGTTACCCGGGGAGCGGGGAGGCCGACCCGTCCGGCCACGGCAGCCCGTAAGGCGCGCCGCGGACGACGACCGTCCTGCTCGTTGAGGTCAGGGAGTGGTGGGGGCCACCGGAACGGCAGGGGCCGGCGGAGGCGGTGTCACGATGGCCTGGAGCGCCGGGGCGAGCAATTGGGCGATCTGCTGGTGCCCCGACTGGGACGGGAGATATCCCTGCGAGAACAGATTGACGTTGTTCACGTCGAGCCAACCGGTCGGGTCGATGTAGGCGATACCGACGGCAGCCGCCGCGGCACTGATCGCCCCCTGGGCTTTCAAGAGGGTGCTCTGGGGCGCGGTCCGGGTGGCGATGGGCCCCAGGGCCACGATCGTTGCGTCGGGGAGGCCGGTTCGCAGCGAGGTGAAGACGTCGATCGCCGCGTTCTGGATCTGCTGCTGCGTCGCCACCAAGTCGTTGGAGCCGCCCTGCACGAGCACGACCGTCGGTCGGCCGTTGACGACCGGCAGAACCCGGTCGCGGTACACCGCGGTGCCGACTCCTGCGCCGGGGGTGGTGTAACCCGTACCTGCCTGGCCATTGATCTGCACCTGCCAGCCCAGCTGGCTGGCCGTCAGGTTGACGAAGCCCTGATCCGGGCTGTTCGCCCCAGCACCGGCGGTGAAGGCGTCGCCCAGGACGGCGAGGACCGGCGTCGGGGTGGTGGTCTGCGTCGGGTCGCCTGGCGCGGTAGCCGCTGAGCTGGTCCCCGCGGTGGCAGAGGGCTCAGGCGTCTCGACGTGCCGAAGCGCTACCGGCACGACAGCGACGACGGCGATCACACCCAGCACCATCCAGAGCCAGGCCCACCGGGGCGTGTGTGACCAGGCTTTTCCCATGGCCGCGACTGTACCGGCCCTGGGGAGGCGCTCGGGACGACGTGCCGTGACCTGCACATCACTCGTACCGCGGGGCCGGGGGGCCCCAGCAGGGGGCTGGTGTCCTGTTCGTCATCGACGCCACGCTCAACGTTCAGCAGGCGGACAGCTGCACGTGGATCACTGTGGCCATGTCCATCACCGTTGGTCTCCTCTCCCTGTGGGCAGCCGTAGCTGGTGCATCGAGCTTGGTCATCGGGGCAGGCCTAGCCCGGGCCGAGCGGTCCAGCTGACCGTGCCGACCTGACCCGGAAGATCCGGCTGCGAGGATGCGGTTTCCGAGCACTGGGCAGAGAGGCCGGGACGTTGACCCTTGGAGACCACGCCACCGCCGCGGCGCTGGCCGCTGCAGCCGGAGACCTGCTCTGCCGGGTCCGCGCCCGTGACTTCGCCGACGCGGCAGCCCGCAAGGCCGCCGGCGACGCCGAGTCGCACCGCTTCCTGGTCGACCGGCTCGCCGCCCTGCGGCCGGGTGACGCCGTGCTCTCCGAGGAGGGCGCCGACGACCCCGTGCGGCTGACCGCCGAGCGGGTGTGGATCGTCGACCCGCTCGACGGCACCCGGGAGTTCTCCGAGCCCGACCGCGCCGACTGGGCCGTGCACGTGGCCCTGTGGGAGCGCGGCGAGCTCACCGCCGGCGCCGTCGCCCTGCCCGCCGAGGGCGTCACGCTCACCTCCGCCGACGGCCGCGCGGTGCCCGCCCGCGCCGAGGGCCCGCTGCGGCTGGCGGTCAGCCGCAGCCGCCCGCCCGCGCTGGTCACCGGCCTCGCCACCGAGCTGGGCGGCGAGCTGGTGCCGATGGGCTCGGCCGGGGTCAAGGCCATGTCCGTCGTCCGCGGCGGCACCGACGCCTACGTGCACGGCGGGGGCCAGTACGAGTGGGACTCCGCGGCCCCGGTCGCCGTGGCTCGCGCTGCCGGGCTGCACACCAGCCGGCTCGACGGCTCCCCGCTGCGCTACAACCAGCCCGACCCGTACCTGCCCGACCTGCTCGTCTGCCGCCCCGAGCTCGCCGACCGGCTGCTCGAGGCGATCGCTCAGCTGCCCGCCAGGTAGGCCAGCACCTGACGCGCGGCGGCATCGGCGCTGGCCGAGCGGGTGTCGATGGTCAGCTCGGCGTCCACCGGCTCCTCGTAGGGGTCGCTGATCCCGGTGAACTCGGCGATCTCCCCGCGCCGCGCCTTGGCGTACAGGCCCTTGCGGTCGCGCGCCTCGCACTCGGCCAGCGGGGTCGCCACGTGCACCAGCACGAACGAGCCGGGCCCGGCCTGCTCCTCGACCAGCGCCCGCGCCTCCGCCCGGGTCGCGGCGTAGGGGGCGATCGGCGCGCACACCGCCAGGCCCCCGTGCTTGGCGATCTGCGCGGCCACCCAGCCGATCCGGCGCACGTTGGTGTCCCGGTCGGCCTTGCCGAACCCCAGCCCGGCCGACAGGTGGGTGCGCACCTCGTCGCCGTCCAGCAGCGTCACCGTGCGCCCGGCCTCCACCAGCAGCTCGACCAGCCGGCCGGCGATCGTCGACTTCCCCGCTCCGGAGAGGCCGGTGAACAGCACCACCCGCCCGCCGGTCCGCGGCGCCGCCGGGACGCCGGAACCGGCCACCGACCCGGCGCCGTACGCGCGCGCCAGGTCCGACCAGGGCAGCTCCGGCGCGGCCGCCGTCACCGGCACCGGCACGACCAGCAGCTCGCGGCCGGCGGCCGGCTCGACCCAGCCCGCCGCGCCGAGCGAGATCACCGCCGAGTCCGGCGCGGTGCCGGCCACCGGCAGCAGCACCAGCAGCCGGTCGGGCAGCCCGGTCAGGTCCTCCGGCGGGGAGCCGATCCACGCCGCCGGCGCCGACCAGCCGCGCTCGGCCAGCTCGGCCCGCACCGCGGCGGGGGAGCGCCAGCGCGGGATCTCCCGCACGGTGAGGCCGTCGTCGTCCACGGTGCCCACCAGCACGCCCTCGGCGTCCACCAGCTCAGCAGCCGCCGGCAGGCCCGGGACGTCGGCGGCCAGCCCGAACCCGGAGCGGGCCAGGGCCGCGAGCTGGACGTCGGACAGTCGGGTGCGCGCGGCCGCCATGGGAGCAGTCTGGCAAGCCGGGGGAGCGGACGGCCGGGTGGCCCGCGCAGCACCGTCCGCCCCACCGCCCCCGCGACACCCCGGCGCGGCCCGGTCCGGGGCGGGAGCTCGGGTGGACCTCAGCGGTGGCCGCCGTCCTGACCCTGGTGCGCCGCCGCCTCCCTCGCCCGGATGTTCGTCGCCGCCCTCTTCGCCGCCGCCGCGGGAGCCGCCGCGGTCGGTGCGGCCCGGCAGCCCGGCCGGCGCACCTGGTGGACGGCGGTCGCCGTGGTGGCCGCCGGCATCGCCACCGTCAAGGCCGGTGGCACCGTGCACGCCCGGGTGCTGCACGCGCTGGCCGGCACGGACCCGGTGCGCGGGCTGCTGCTCTCGGTGCCGGTGCCGGTGCCGGTGCCGGTGCCGGTGGCGCTGGCCGCCGCCGGCTGGCTGTACTGGCTCAGGCGGCACGAGCGGCGGGACCGACGCCGGGTGCTCAGCTGCCTGGTCGCCTACGCCGGCGCCTCGGTCGGGCTGTCGTTCGTCTCCTCGGTGGCCGGCGCGTTCGCCGGCGGCCACGGCGCGGCGACGGCGACCTTCGTCGAGGAGAGCGGCGAGGCGCTGGCCGGGGTGGCGTTCCTGGTGGCCGTCGTCGTCGGCGTTGCGCCCCGGCTGGTGTTCCCCGCGTCGGCGCTGCACCGTGCCGGGGAGCGCCGCGGGGCCGCCGAGCCGGTGCTCAGCGGAGCACGCTGACCGGCGGTCAGGCCGTCGGGTCGGGGAGTAGCCGGAGGTGGGGGTGGGGGAGCGGGGCGTCGGCCGGCGGGGTGGGCCCACGCCCGGCTCGCAGCAAGCGGCCGAGCACCGGGAGCAGCAGAGGCGTGGCCGCCAGCCACGCGGCCACGATGCCACTCACCCACCACACGGGGCCTTCTTAGCTGACGGTGACCGTCCGCGCCGGGATTCCGGCGAACGGCACCCCCTGTCGCCGCGCGTCCTCACCGTGAGTGACCTCTCACCCGGCGATCGACCGGTCCTGCGCCCCGCGTTCGGGTGAACTTCGGCCGGGTTCCCGCGATGTTCCCCCGATCGGTTCAAGCACCGCCGTCCGGGCGCCGATGCTCAACACATGTCGTGGTGGGTCTGGATCCTGATCGGGTGGTCGGTGCTGGCGATCGCGGTTGCCGGCCCCATCGGCCTCGCCCTGCGCGAGGCCGACCGTCGTGAGCGTGCCGCAGCTGCGCAGCCGGCCCCCCGGCCGGTGGTCGTCGCGTCGGCGCCGTTGCAGGTCCGCGCCCCGCGCCGGCGCATCCCGGTGCCACCGCTCGGCCTGCTGCTGGCCGGCACCGGCATCGGCCTGGAGACCCTCGGCTTCGTGCTGCGGGCCACCGGTGCGGACCGCACCGGCACCGCGCGGCTGCTGTCCATGGACGCGCCGATGTCCGCGCCCCGCATGTTCATCACCGCGCTCTTCCTGGTCGCCGCCCTGGCCGCCTTCGTCGGTGCCTCCCGGGACACGGCCCGCCGCACCTGGTGGTTGGTCCTCGGTCTGGTCGCCGTGCTGGTCGCCGAGGTCAAGGGCGGTGGCACCGTGCACGTGCGGGTCCTCGATGCCCTCGGGATCTCCGAGCACCCGGCGATCGCCCTGGCCGGCAGCGCCCTGGTCGTCGCCGTCGTCGTCGGCTCGCTGTTCTACGTCGCCCGCGCCGAGCGCCGCGACCGCCGCCGCGTGCTGCTCGCCGTCGCCTTCTACGGCCTGGCCGCCGGCGGGCTGTCCGCCGTCTCCAGCGCGGTCGCCCAGGCCGTCGGCAACACCTCGCTGTGGACCGCCGCGAGCACCTACGTCGAGGAGACCGCCGAGGTGCTCGGTGCCGTCGCCGTCCTCGTCTCGGTGCTCGTGGGCGTCGCCCCGCGCCTGGTGCTGCCCGCCGACTGGGCACTGCGCCGCACCCAGGACGCCCGGACCGTCGACGCCCCCGGCGTGGTCCAGGGCTGGACCCGCGACGTCCCGGGCACGCGGGGCTGACGCCGTGACCGCACCGTTCCCGCACCGCACCACCCCACCGAGTGGCTCGGCATTGATCGACCGGCACCAGCAGGTGATCGTCGAGGAGACCGACCACGAACCGGAAGGAAACGCCACGTGACGACGACTCAGGGCGCACCGCCCGCGGGCGGCGAGCACGAGGACAGGCCCCTCGAGGTGCCCTCGCCCCGTTCGATGGACGGCCTGACCGTCGTCCCGGCGGCGGGCTCCGCGAGCCCCCTCGCCGCCGCTGCCCAGCGCACCGGTGAGGACGAGCTGATCCAGCTCATGAGCACGACCCGCACCGAGGACCCCGGGTCCGGTGCCGTGCGGGGGCTGCGCCAGGTCCGTGCCGGCCACGAGACCGCCAAGCTGCCGGTGGCGGCCCGCGTGCCGGCGCTGCCGCCCCGCCCGGTCTACGACCCGTTCTCCGCCCGCCGTCGGCGCGCGCCCGAGTGGCTGGTCAGCTACACCGTGGGCCTGCTGGTCGGCGACCTGGTCGCCGCCGGTCTCGGTGTCGCGGCCGCCGTCGCCCTCCCCTCCTCCGGCGTCGTCCCGGCCACCGGTGTGGTCGAGGCCGCCGTGGTCGGCTGGGCCGCGCTGGTGGCCCTGCTCGGCGGTTACGCGGAGCGCCGGCTCGGCGCCGGCAACGACGAGTACCGGCGCATCGTGGTCGGCGGCCTGGCGGCTGTCGCGCTGCTGACCTTCCTCGCTGCGCTGGCGCCCACCGCCGGCCTGGACCGGTTGGTGCTGGTCGCCGTCCCGGTGGCCACCGCGCTCACCCTGCTCGGCCGGCTCGGCAACCGCCGGCGCATGCAGTCGGCCCGCCGGCGCGGCCTGATGACCAAGAAGGTCGTCGTCGTGGGCCGGGACGTCGCCGCGGTCGACCTGGTGCGCCGGCTGCGCCGTGACCCGGCCTCCGGGCTCCGCGTCGTCGGCGCCTGCGTGCCCCGGCCCGGGGACTCCCTCGTGCTCGCCGACGAGGGCGTGCCGGTGCTCGGTGGTCTGGACGACGTCCTGCGCGCCCTGGACGAGGTCGGCGGGGACGCCGTCGTCGTCGCCTCGGCCAGCGAGACCGCCGCCCAGTACCTGCGCGACCTGGCCTGGCGGCTGGAGGGCACCAACATCGAGGTGCTCGTCGGCCCCGGCCTGATCGAGGTCGCCTCCAACCGGCTCCAGCTGCGCCCCACCACCAGCCTGCCGCTGA
>Ga0210040_10001479_pt1 | contig 35363 bp, 15 predicted proteins | sample CryGeyCG12114_NA_FD_185462 | JGI IMG/M metagenome (GOLD analysis project Ga0210040, IMG submission 185462) | Groundwater microbial communities from aquifer - Crystal Geyser CG19_WC_8/21/14_NA (SPAdes) (version 2) | ecosystem: Environmental > Aquatic > Deep subsurface > Groundwater | place: USA...
GAAACAATTCATTATTATTCGACAGTCTTTTTCTTTTCGCAAATACGAAACACAAAAGGAACTACGAAATCTAATAATTTTCAAGAGTCACGTACCTTAACGACGTCTTCTTCAAGTCCAAAAACCGCTTTTAAAACAGTAAAATCAAATTTTAAAATTCGGAACAAATTGGATCGGTCTTCTCCTACTCACTATCAAGTCAGGAATGAGGGCTACACACCACCGAAAGGGAACATTGGAATTTGGAGCGTTTTTTAATTTGTTCTTTCAAATAATAGAGGTCTCTCCTAGTACTATCGGGGCAGCTACTACCAGTATTCTATCGATGCCTAAAGAATGAGGATGGTGAAGTGTAATCAATCCTTCCTTTGGGATGGGATACACTAGAGATAAGTACAAAGTCAAACAAAAGTAGAAAACTTTACATTTCCCACCTTTAACAATACGCTTATCTCCAATTGGCAATTCTAATAGTCTAAAAAATGTAGCTATACTACAGCAGTCTATTGTTTCGTCTACAAGCTAAACCTCGTAGCTCATAAAATGGATCTAATATGTCATTTTGAAGGGAAATTTGTGAAAAAACGAGACTTTTTTATCTTCAGATTCACAGCTAATGGCATCATTTGTCATTTGAGTTGAAAGTCTTGTCAACAGCTATTCGATTAGTTAGTTGGTACATCACGTCATACAATTTTGTCCATAAGCACTTGAATTCTTAGATTCTCATATTACAAATTTTCCACGTTATATTATAAAACATTGTAAAATCTGATAAACTAGTTACTAAAGCACAGCAAAATTCTCCATATGAGATTAAGGCACATGAAAATTTTATAATTTAGATTCGAAACCAGAGAAAAATTCCCCACTTTAGATGCCAAAACACAGCCAAAGATTAGTAAATTTTCATGTTCATCATGATCCTGCCAAAAAAATTGTGAAGCTACCTCTCGTAGATAGCATTGTTAGTTTTGAGGTTCCTCCTTCAGTCTCGCTACATAAAATATAGAAATTGGAATAAAAATCTTTCCTTCTGCTCACTGCATGGTGAATACAATATCTTAGACACAATCATTGGAGCAGGAATAAGACCTTCACAGTAAGATTTACATCCATTTCAAATCCAAACTCTCTGAATAGTTTACTTCTGAGAGAAAAGAAAAACAACGGTTCCAGAAGCTGCCCTACAAAGCTCTATATATTTGTTTGTTTACCTTGTCACTCACTAATGAGCCTTGCTCCCCATAAAGACAAATTGATTGGGCAGCCGAATAATAATTTTCTGTTTGCTAATGGCATCCGGTTCCGGAAAATTCCATTAAACCTTGAGTGCTATATACTCGAACATGCAAACTTGAACGAATGAAAAATGATTTTCGCACCCAAATGTGAAAGTTCAGCAAGCAGGACTATGTCTCAACTCGCATTTTTTTTACCTAACTACAGCTACAGTGAGAATTTATGAACTTGCCTGGATTTTTGTAAGCAACCAAAGTGAGAGATCCGCACTATTTGAAGCTCACAAAGTGAGCTCTAGGCGGGAACATGACCAACTTGCCAGTAAAGCTATTATTAACAACTATACAGTACAGTGGTTAGTTTCAAATGGTACGAATGGGTGCTGACTGCTGACTGCACAAATCCAATCCACTTGAACTTTGACATAACACACAATAATCTAATGCATGCTGAATGTTATATATGAGTTGCTCTCACAGGATTGGGAATTAGTGTGTGTTTCCTACAGAATCAGCAGTAGTGCGGCTTAACCCGAGATTTATACTTTTATTTAGTTAGCACCGGGGCGTCCGTTCATAGGACACATGTTTTCACTCATCAGATTTCAACACACACAAAAATGACATCTATAATATTGCAAAGCAGAGAGTACATAGAAACAATGTATGGAATATGTATGTTCTAAAGGATATAGAAATTTGTAGGTTTTAGATTGGAAAGCATAAAAAAGTGGGTGCACGTCTATTTAGGCTGTCGGCTCCAATACATAATAAAAAAGGAGCGCCCTTTTCGCACTTGTACTATTGAAAGAAAGTTTGATGGGATCCAAATAATTGGATTACAACAGAGCGGATGGCAGGGAGCAAGTATATTGTAATTGCATTATAGGCCAGTGTGAGTTTCAAACAAACTCAACTTTTCTAACTTTTACTATAGCAAGCTAAATGATTTGGCCCGAGTAAAGTGACTGCACTGATTCTTATGTATGTAGCACTATAAAAACAATGAAAAGTGGTAGAAAAAGTTTGGGCTAAAAAATGAACCAATATAATGTAGTTTACTCACTGTGCAGGTATAAAATTCCACTATAGTCAGTCAGTTAGTTAGTAAGTTAGTACAGAAAGTCTGACAGAGCCAATTAAACGAGAATTGGGAATTGAGCTTCACTTTTCACTTTGTGTTTTTTTAGCTACAAAGGGCTGACAAGGTGTACAGGGTGATTTAAAACCAAGACTATAAAAAGTTAGCACAAAAAAAGAGTTTACAACGCGATTTTTTTTAGTTAGTTAGTTTTTGGAACAAATCATTAGCATAAAAATAATCTATGGCTAAAAAAAGGTACCAGAATCGGAAAAATGGAATAAAATTTTCTCCTGCACTAAAAATCCACAAGGGGATATTTTTTCGTACCTTAGAATGATAATCATGAATTTTTTTAGTGTTTTACAATCTACAGTGAGGTCATTTTTTAACCTTTGCAAAGTTGCAAATTTTCTGAACTCATATTAGTAATAGTTATTTAACTATTAAAGCCTACATTTTCTCATGCAATAGAATAGAAGTAGCACTCAACTGTCTTCTCTTTATTTCCTGCCCATTTACAAGGTGTGTTTGTTGAACACCCCGTGTATAATTTACAGCGATTTGGGAATGCAAACTTGCTCACTTATACTTACTAACTTGCTTTTCCCACTTGCCAAGTTGAGAGCATAAAAAAGTAAAAGTAGAATGAGACGTGAGCCAATACGAAAAACGTGACCAACAGAGCAAGTGAATGAGTGTTTTCACACAACTACGGAAATTGCCTCCGTCTCTACTACAGTCCAAAAGAGTAGCTCAATTTTTGAGCCCCAAAACGCAAATATTATAAGATTCCAATTCTTACAATACGGGAAAACTTCTGTACACTCCTAATTTATCATAGGGCTTGACACATGGAATAATTTACAGGTACGTAGTTAGTCTGTCTGTACTAATTACTTTCCATATGCATGTAAATTTTGCAGCTCCTTCATCATGAGAAGTTAGTCTAGCAAAAGCCAGTCTAATTAGTCTCCACGGTAGTTTGCAATGATGATAGAGACAAAATTGGGACCATAAAGGAAGCCTTTTATTCAATCCAACACTTTTTCTGTTCTAAGAATCTTACAAAAAATTTCTTTCCTTATCGCCATGCTACAGAATAGACTTTGCATAGTTAAACTAACAATAGGACTCGAGTGAAGAACAACAAAAAAGTTTGGGAATAAAAGATCCTATCTGTTCTTTATAGTTAGTTAGATTTTCTTTCTCTTTTTAGCCCCATTTGGGAAAGCATTCACCTACCTACTTATGTAGGTGTATTCCGCAGAGTTGGAAAGTTTTCCCCCTGCTGTGAATACACACGTGTCAGTCATGATATGAGCATACAGAATACAGTTTTTTTGTGCATTTTCACTCACAGCAGTGGGAATGGGGAACGCACATGGTGCATAATATATGTAGTTGGTGGGACTTTTATATTCCGTCTTGTATGTTGCAAAATGTGAGTTTGTGAAAACTTTTTGAGACTCGAATGAGTGAGTGACTATGGCATCAAAAACTGAAGATGAGATGACATACACTTCACAGCATGCGCTCGTCGTCTGATATGGGCCATTTTAGGCCATCTTTTCCCAAAGTGCCAGTAAAACGTGTAAAGTTTGCATTTGGCAATATGATAGCTATGGTAGCTAGTATTTAAAGGGCATGCAACACTTGTATGATAAAAAAAAGATCCACAGGATGAAAAAACTTGACATTTTCCCCATTTTAGATTTAGAATGAAGCCTGTGCAAGTTTTTACCAGTCAGTCCGTTAATTATCTGTAGTCAGTGTATACATGTGGATGTGTGGGATCCATTTACACATTTTGTGTGCACTTTCTTATGACTTTCTCTTTTTCACACATGTGAAGGGGCAGACTAACGGGTTCTCATCATAGTCCATATATGCTAATAAATAATGATGAATTTTCTCTCATTCTTTACTTCATTTTTTGTCCAAATCTTTTATTCACTTGACAATGGTGTCTACTATTTGACCAACAGTTCCCTCGGGTGTCCAAAAAAGCTCACGTTCTTGTGTCTGGCCAAACCTTGAATACCAACTGACTGTATGAGTAGGACAGCTCTTTACAAGTCATAGGTTCTAAAAGCGCCTTCAATTTCAAAGCTGATAAGTGTATTTCCAAAAATGTCCATTTAGAAAAGTTATGCGAGAATGAGCAAATGAGCATATAGTTAGTAATTAGTCAATCGAAAAACCATTCACGACCATTTCCCAAATATTGACCCCCCCCCCATATGAGTGAATAGGATGATGTGCGTACATGTTTTTGAAAGCCCGTGAAATTTCGAAGCAAATAAATCCGTTTTCATGAATTTCCGTGAATACAGTATAAGAAGTTATGACTGACGCAGGACACAAATTAAGTGAGTGCGAATCAACGCATTCAAGATTTGACGCACTTTTAAAGAAAATCGCATAATTTTTTCCACAAGTAACATAAATTCCAGTTTTGCGGCAACATTTGGAGTGCATACGGTGAAAATAAAAGTGTATGGGATGACACATGGGAAGAGAAATGGTCCCTTTTCACCTAAACTTATCTTTAGTAGGCCTGGGACCAACTTCATATAATATTGTATGAAAGGAACAAAACACGGGAAAAAAATTGAACCACTCTATAAAGTCAAGTCCCAAAAAAAAGTGATCACTTTCCTTTCTCTAGGCTTGGACAAAAAATACCATTCCTATTGACTGTGCACGCACAAGAATTACATATGGAGCCCATATAAGCATTATTTTGGCGTCCTAATTCCACTATCGTTTTTTAGTTAGCTAGTCTTTAGGATAAAAAAGTGAATGCAATCTTCACAAAATGGATAACGTAGCTGACTAGACATAAAAAAAATGGAATTTTTGTGTAAAAAGAAGAATTTTTTTCCTTGTTTTTTTACTTAATCGCCAGTTAGTTAGTAGTTATTGTCAACAACAGAAGTCAGCCATAACATTATTATTATTGCTATAATGTGGAAACAACTTACTGTCAATTCCACATGGACAGTCAAATGTACTTAATGCATTGTACATGTGTAATAGGGTACCCGTTACTTGGTACAGCTTTTCAAGTCAGCTTTTTGTACTCGGTGGTCGGTGAGTTATTAACATTAATTTTCAATTTCAGAATAAAAGAGTGGGAATGATAAATGAGTATTGTGTGTGAAAAGAGAAGCCATTAGGAGAAGATAGACCAGACCAAGTTAGTTAGTTATAGTGGAGTGACCAAAACTTTTGGATGTCGCTAAAAGCTTTGGGCTCCACGACATCAACTATACTATATAGCCGTGTACGATGTGGATTCAAAACTTTTGAATCAAAATGATAATTTCATTTTTATCATCATGATCGGATTAATGTAGTCGGCAATTTATCGCACCAGCTCCTTTTCATAAGTTCTTATAACGAGGGGACTGTTTGTAACAACCAAACCAACGATTATGATAGCTCTCCTATGGTTATATAGTTAGAATTTATGTGTTTGTAATGCCCCGCTTTTAATTACATTGCCTACATCTTAAAGTGCTTGAAGACTCTTTGAATACATTAATACTTTTGAAATTAATTTAATTTGTGCGATGGTGTGAAATGAAAATTAATACTCTTAGTCAGCTGTCCCTAATGTACAGGAATATATATGTAACTTGACAAAAATGGTACCAAGTACCAACCTATTGTTTTCTGTGCATTCTTTGACTCAAACGGAGGTTTCAGTTACTTTTTTTTAAGCGATTTGAATAATGAACTGGATGAAAGCGCCTGAAATTTTTTTCAACTTTTCAGTTCTAAAGCAAAGAAAATTTTTATTCATTGGATTCTAAAGCACACAAAAAAATATTCCATTAGTTTGTCTAAACAGAAAATGTATCTCAAAGATTCTACAGCAAAGAAAAATGTGTAGTGTCACCAAGATAATGAATTTTAAAGAAACTTTTGCATTACTTTGAAACGGTCTTTTAACCTGAAAGTCACATTATATAAAAATTTGGCTTGAAATCCATTACAGCATTTTTGTCACGCTAGAAAAATGGGCTACTGAGAGAAGAATTTCTGGGTTTTGTTTACAGTTAAATCGGTGACTTGTACTAAGAAACTCATTTTTTCATTTTTTTTCTAAAATCTGTACGAACCGACTGCTATTACAATCCGAACATAATTATTTTCAGCTGAAACTAACAATGAGGGTATACTGCTACAATGTTGACTTACCCCAAGCCATTGACAAAGAATTTTTCAGTGATGTAGTCCCGACAATTGGAGTTTTCAAAGGCGAGGTAGAATTTGTAATTTTTGGCCAAAAGGTCAAAACACTGTTTGGCATTAGCCCGGGAACAGGCGTGAGTCCCGCATGCTCCATAAATGTCAACTTGGATGTATTTGCTAAGCTCACGAGCGTACTCTAGACGATTGTTTTTGGCCACACAGTTGGACACAAACCACGCCACTTTCTTTGTCTTCCCGGCTCCATAATTTTCCGCTAACATGAAAAAAACACGCAAAAAGTTTTTCAAACATTGCATTACGATGGACAATGATGCGAACTTACTAACCAACTGAAAAGATCATTTACTAATGCAAGTTTAATAGGTATTCAAAAACAACGGTCGTTCACAGAAAAAAAATTATTTAGTTTCTATAGAGCACAGAAAAAAATATAGCTTCAGGTTCTAAAGCACACAAAAAATATTCCTACACATTCAAAAACATGAAAAAAATTCTTGGTTTGGATCCTAAAACACAGATAAAGAGTTATTTTCCTATTATATAAAGTATAAAGTCTTTATGGGGAATAACATGTGGAAATCTCAGTCAGTCAGTCAAGTCACCCGCTGTCCATTTTTTAATATATTTCTCCCACCACATATTGCAATTCAATATGACAATCTAAAATCTAGCGTGTCATGCTTTGAGAATATTAAGGAGTAACCATGATTTTGGATTCTAATATTTGTTTGGATCTATCCAATATCCAGGGCAAAATTCAGTCCTAAAAGTAACTAAATAACTCTAAATACACTCAAAAAATCCCAATTTTTCTTATCCTAATATGCATGGAAGCTGCTAAAAATTCCTTTTTATTAAAAGACTCTTTTTATGTAAAGCAGCCAAGTCTAAATGATTTTTATCACGCTTTTTGGGACGTGTGTCCCCAAAAAGTAATACACCATACATGCCATTTGCCTATAGTTTAATTCTGCAACTTGTATTACTTGTAGTTGTAACTAGACCCCGAACACTCATTCTTCTGGTCCATTATAATTCCATTGGTAGGCAGGCATAAATTTCTTTATTACAGGCAGTCTTTAATGCCTGGTGGTTCCCTTATTATTACATTCTGAGCACAAAAATGACTCCCTGTTTGCTCACCATAAATCTTTACTGGCCATTTTAATGTGATCCGAAAGATAATATACAGTAAATGCCGTTTATGGGATCCTCACTGTCCATTGCACAATATAATAATTTTGTTAGTTAGTAGGTTACTTACTACAATATAGGCACAGATGGGCGAAACCCACCAATTAACTAACTCCCTATGGCCATTTTGGTGATGAAAGTAAACGTACCAACTATAGACTGTATGAAATGGGGATTTTGGAGGTCTCCTGTGATTTGCCAAAAACCAATAATGGGAATGTCTACTTTGGCATTTTCAGAAAAGGGTTGTTTTCCCAGAATCCCCATAAGAAATGCTGAGCCCTTACTAACTGCCACTCCATATTCATTTTCCCTGAAGCAAATACGGACATTATATTAGTTACCGATGGGAATTTAATAAAACTCGCTATAAAATGGAACCAAGAACGAACCCAAGGTATTCGGTTGTTTAATCATCTCAAAAGGGCTCAGCAATTCAATGATCCATTTTCGGTCCAAAATCAAAGTAATCACACCCAAAGATAGAAACTTGACCAATAGGTAGTAAAAAATGGGTCCCTGGGTAAAAATTCTTTTGGAAATCCATGTTTTGGATCCCCGAGATGAGAATAATGAAAATATTTCGTAAACTAACTAACTATAAAACTTTCCAAAGTTCACTGTACATACCACAGGGAGCAGCGGTAATTTCACCCTTTTAATTAAGCAAATGTCACAAATATACTATAGTCGCTATGCCTGTGCACTTAATTATACAGAAGATTATTAAAGTTTGCACTATAGGGAAGGGACTAGAAGACACTAAAAGACTAAACTAGAATATGCAGTAGGGGATTTATTTTGGAAACTTTGAATATGCGCAATTTTTAGCTAATGAACCAACTGGAGCTCACTCACACACAATCACAATAACGAATAAATTGTATTGTAAATTATTACGGAAAGTAAGAAAAAAACTTAGATAATGAAATATTTACCAGAGGGCTAAGAAAAAGTATTTTATTTGAATTGAATTCATACTTCGCTCTATTAATCAAGAGCATAGCGAATACAGAATAGGATTAGGATTTATTGGTAATTTCTTTGGTGTTTTGCTGAAGCCAAAAAATGCTTCATTTACTTCCATCTGATATTCTATGAGAAAGTTACAGGGAAATCGGTGGAAAATCTTATGCGTCGCTCAACTACAGCAAAGTGCAATTGAATGCATTCTTTTGGAAATCTCAACCACTTTCCACTCCACTGCTGCATTCTACAGCAGTATTTTATCACCCAACTTTGTTTCAGGCCCCACTTTCGTCTAGTATTATGGTCAGGTTAGGTTAGCCCAGGACAAAGTTGGGTGATAAGAGTACCGTAGTCTGCATTCTAGCTTGTTAGCAAGATTTTACAGAAAACTTTAATTATTTAGGTGGCATTTTATGTTTTGCTGTAAAATAGCAAAATTAATTTTTTTCGTGCTGGATTATATTGAGCGAGAATCTTTTTATGGTTTATAGTGCAAATCAAGACAAGACGAGTAACGGAGTAATTGGCAGAGTGGCTTTCGTGTTTGAATATATTTTGAAACTTTGTTTGAATCTAATTTGCCTGCTGTTAGGTTTTCCAGCCACGAGCGTAGCATTTACACTCTGTGTTAAACTTTTAATATTTTTCTTGCCCCACATACTGAACTCGGACCACAGATTTTCCTCGGCTTTCTTTCTTGAAAATACAGTTACGGATGTTTAAAATAATCGGTAAAAAACAAATTCGGCGACTTTTTGACCTGACAGTCTACAGTCGTTCGAAAAATTGTTATTGTTGACATCCATAGTTGTATTTTTATTTTTGAAAAAGTGCGTAAAATCAAATTTTGTTCTTGTGACATGACATTTGAATGTAACTTTTTTTTGGCGTTTTGAATATGATAGCATTTATTCAGTACTCAGTATAGTAGTTGTAGTTACTAGTTTTACTAATAGCAAAATTCCTATTTTCTGTTGCAGCCATTCTTTTCAGCATGCAAAATAGTACATCAATTCAATCCAATTTCCGGGAAATTCAGGAAGCCAATCGGTGATCAACTCTGTGACTCTTTACTTCAGAATGTAAAGCCAAACATTTTTCGTTTCTTCAGAATACAAACCAAGAAAAGTTTCCATGCTATACAATCTAAACTAAGAAAATTCCTTTCATATTTCTCCTCAACTGTGAAACAAGTCCTTCCCCCCCCCCCTCCGGCCGGTGGCCACCAAAATATTCCACTACTAACTAACCTTGAGCGATGGCCCTGACATTGTCATCATAGTAGACCCACTTCTCATATGGTGTCACAATATCGGAGTCATGCCTGTACGTAGCAGTCATGTTGAAGACATTTCGGTCCACAAAGTTCTGCGTATTCAACGGACACTCGAGCATGTACATGAGCCACAGTTGGTCCCGTCTCCGACGGGTTTTGGGATTCATAAAAACGTCCTTAAAAACCACCGCGTCCGCCTTTCCAATCTGGCTCCGGTTCCCCGTCAACCTACACGCATTCACTGGGCACTTTTGCTCCAAAAACACATTCCGCCCACTCGTTATATGGCCTCCCCAACTCATCCCCAGTCCATAGTACAACAATATCGTTTTCACGCGACGCCGCGGCCGTCTCTTCACACTCCCCACTGTATTGTTTCTACCGGAGTTACTAGGAACAGCACCGCTACTACTACCACTACTACTATTCCCTACCGTTACATTGTTATGGTACCGCCCACTGGTACTCACCACTTCAACAGCGCTACTAATATTATCACTGGGCGCAGGGGTCACACCCACAGTACTACCACTTCCATTCCCCACGGGCTTGTCAATCACGTACATCAATTGCTCCACAATCCGGTCACTATTGGGATTGTCCTCATGGAAGAAATGGGCCAAGGGCAGGGAGTTCTCCTCATCCTCCTCCGAAGGCGGGATCAGAAAGTATTTGGGGGACCTGTACACGGGGAATAATCCCCCCCGCCACATGAACCAAGGGCGGTCCGAAAAGTACGTGATGTGTTCTTGGGATTCGTTGGAATAGTTTCTCGCGGGCGCTTTAGGCGGGTTGATGTCAGACTCTGATGCATTTTCCTCCTCCAAGGACCCTTTGGGTCCGGGGGGACGCAAAATCTCGTGTCTCACATCCCCCCGCGACTGGCGGGAAATGGAGACCACCGTGTTCTGCGCCCCCGATCGAGGAAACTCTTGCTGCTGGAGCAATTTTTTCACGTCTTCGTTGAAATTGACGAGCAAAAAGATGGCACACAGGCTCCCACATGTGTATAAAACGGCGGTTCCTTTGAGGCGGCGCAGTTTGCGGAACATGAGGCGGCAAAAGGAGAACATTGAGAATCCGGTAAAGTTGAGTCGCAAGTTTATCTTATACTATTGGATGATGGATTATTTTCATATTCCGTCTTGAATTTCCAAACTAATCACATTATTAATTAGTTGAAAAGGAGATTCCCAGCATTATTCGTAGTGGGCTTGGCAGATGGGGCATACATGCTACATGCATACAAAGTCGCTTCGTGAGTTAGTTACTATGTTTTCGCAACTATGATGGATTGCTGCGAGTTGGAGTTGGAATTTAGTTTGTGCCCAATGGAGACCATTTTGGACAAGGGGTTCGGTCCGTTTGGGCATGTGGATTTTCCTAATCCTTGTTTACTGTTGTAACTCTATAGGAATTGATGATGTGACTTGCTAACTAACTGACTAACTGGCTAGTCATGTCATCTCATTAGCAGTCAGTTGAGTGAACAAGATTTATTTGCATGCCCTCTCTCTCTGTCTGTACATGTATACATGTGGAATGGATGGTCACCGCCATTTCGGATGGCTTCAACTCAATCAAATGGCAGGAACGGCCCATCTGCAAATATATACACAGTTTGTTTGTTAGAACAGACATGGAAAAACATTGTAGGGTTTCCCATTCCTTGTGTAAGCAAAAATATTTGTTTTTAGTCAGAAGATATATAGACTGTATCAGTATATATTTTGTGTTTAGTGAGATTAAAAACGATCAAGATTGACTCCCAACTTTTAATGATACAAGTTTGAGCGATAAAATAGAAATTGATGGGAACGAGGTGTTCCAAACTAACTTTAGATTGCAAAATTAAATCTTTTTCAATTTGGACTTGTTTATGCTGTATTCGCCGTATGAGTTTATTTTTACAACCATCCTTTATTTGATTTCTTTTGGCATAGTTACTAACTGGAAATTAAGTTTCCGGAAAGAAAGAATCCCCTTTCTTCCAATTTACATATGCTACAAATTTTTTCATTAACTTTTAGTTCATCCATACATGAGGGAAATTTATTGCAAAACTTTCTTTGTAAGTTGCAAAATACTCGAGATCCATACATATTACCTACCACGGATACTGCTATGCGCCCCCACTTTGAAGGTTAATTTCCCCCTACCAGTGAGTTAATTGTCCCCAAATTGCCCAAAAAACAATTATTGTACACTACACACCCTATGGTAGCCCACAATGGACAAAAAATCGACAAAATTGTGACGACCCTGGCAGGACTCGAACCTACAATCTTCGGATTCGAAGTCCGACGCCTTATCCATTGGGCCACAGGGCCTATGTATTAGATCGTGTAGTTTAGGTACAACCTGTTCCAAACCCAAAATACTACTACTACTACTACTAGCATTTCCCTATGTTTTCAAGTTGATGGACGCTAATATGGATCCCACTTGTCATTTATTGGACACGAAAAATGTAATTCCTTTTTCATGTGATATGACAGGATGTGACAAAAAATGGGAGTTTGAAAAAATGACTGCTTTCTGGATTTGCCAACTATCAATTTGAGGTGGGATAAGACTTTGAGTCATCTCCTGTCTCTAGAGAAAATTATAGTGCGGCAGTATTTTTTTTGGGACCCGCAAAAAATTGAAGTCCTATATAGTTAGTTACAAGATTAGCTATAGATTAATGTGTCTGCCATGTGTACAATGAAAAACAATTCAATTCCCAGTCCTTCTTTTTTGTTTGTTCACTCAATATGGGCAAAAAATGACGAATATTTTGCGCATAGAAAGAGATTTGTCAAATTTGCAATATATACGATTCTAGAGTGGAAAAGATAATTGTGAATGCGGTGAACGCCTACATTGTCTCTCTGCCTATTCATAATTGATAGATTGATGAGTTGCGAATTGCTGGGCTGACTCGTTTATAATAATAACATAGTCGAATATATTGTTTTCCTATTAAACTATTTTTGCAATTGGTTTGTATTTGTATATTTGTGTTCAAAAACCAATCATTAACTAACTAACTAACTACTAACTATAATTGCATGCAATTCAAATAACTTTGTATTAAAATTGGTGGTAACTATTAGTTGTCAATACTTTTATGCCTATACAATGAATTTGCAATTAACTTGCAACGGACCTAAATACCTAAAGACTGAAATGATTAGCAAATTCATGTAATAATGAAATTTGCTTTGTTTTTATTGTTTTCCTTTCTCTATTTTGATTGTGAATGGTTCTCAAAACGTATAATTTGAATCCAAAAACTTCTGTTTTCATTTTTAGCAAATAATTCATGTATTTTTGGCTTGGTAAGTTAAGGAAACTAAAAGTCACTAACTATCTATTATGGACAACTAACTGACTAAGGTAGCAATTATATTGGATTGTGATTGGAATTCTCTATGTCTGTTGTCATTGCCTCATCCAACTTACGGAATACAATGCAATCATAACGTCTACTCATCACCCTAGCGCTAGCTTTGCAATTACAATATATATTTTTTAATGGTGTGCAAGCTCTTTGCTAAAAATTCAATAGTACACTTTACTTATCAAAATTAGCTTTGCTTAATTTTTTGCTTATGGCAATTCATATGGATGACCATAAATTCTAACTTAATTTTCTCAATTTCATGGGAATAGACTGAAGCAACTAATGTCACCACAGACCCATTGACTTCAGACTTGATGATGTAAGGTCAGACGGTAAGAAAGAGGGAAACTACTTTTGTATGCTATAGTTAGTGAGAGGTGAAAGTTGACTGCATTATTCCGCTCCCATGTTGTCTTTTCCAGCGGCAAACGATATGAAGACAACATGCACGCAAGTCCCATCATGAACTCTGGCTTCCTTGTATACTTATGGCATGTGCATGCCACTTTGAACTGAACGGAGCGCAATTGAACCGCAGTCAGATCCACTCAAAGGAACCAACAAATGAGCACGGGCAAATTGCATAATGCATTTTTCACCATCCAGTCATATATAATCAATGTATGCTGCGTACATATACAACACTGGTTGGCTCCAATCCACATATTATACATGGATCAAGTGGAATATAACGTACAGCTCAATCTGCTCAATTGACGAGCAATAGTAAATATTTATAATCACAGCACGGAGTTTTGGAAAGGAAGAGAGCATGGGAGAATAGTTATGAGGCATGAAGGCTTTCTTTAAAATTCATGCTTTGGGGACATGATGAAATTTCCTATGAAAGGAATTTGTAAAATCCCTAAGGGAAATAACACGAGAAAATTGCAAACTTAAGCATCATTTCCTGTTCCCATTTCTCCATACACTTTGCCCATGCCAAAACTAGAGTTATTGTATTTCTAGAGCGTTTGTAAAGGAGCAGTGTTGACTGTGACTAACATAAGCTAGCTACAGTATTTTGGATTCCCATGACACAATTACTTGTGAGCCATATATTACACATTTACACAGTATTTGACGTTGCAAAAACTGGCCCAATGCGTTGTCAGTCAGTCAATCAGCTAGTGCCTATTATTCCCTATTTACTAGCATGATAGGTAATTAGTTTGTTTGCTAAAAAAACAAGCTCTTGGACTGACTGTGCGAACAAAAAACACGAGCTTTCACTTCCACCCAATTAAACTGTGCATAAAAACGCACCTGTAAAGAAGGTATGCACGGGAAAAATACATGTGGAAGCACTGAATCGTCCCATTCCGATTTGGGCTATTTTTTTCCGTCAGTTACAATTTACAATATGGGAGTTTCCGTGATTGGTACAAAGTCAAAACTTTTCCAACAATCATCCCAATCCCAGTAAGAAATCATATCTGGCCTTACATTTCAATCCCTAAACTTTCTTTTCCCCTCTCTGCCTATATAGTTTGAGAGCGCTAAATTTAAAACGTGTGGAAAGGGAAAGTACATGAGTTTTTTACATTTCCCAGTCCATTTATTTCCAACTGTAGTTAGTAACTAACGAGCTAGTCTATGGAACAAATCAAGTACATGAAATACGAGCTACTGTATACGCAATATATACACAGTAACTAACTAACCAACTAGCTGCAGCTATTGACATGGGGATCCCATATATATATTGTAAGCAGTGAAGAAACCATTGAACCATATCGTATATGTATAATGTACCTGAGCACGGAAAAATGGCTAATCAATCATGCTCCTTATCCAAATATGCAAAGTGTAGTAATGGATACTGACTGAAAGCAGCTGGCTCAGGGATCATGTGTGCACACCAGAGATCCGTAGATGGCATGCCTTGGGCACAGTTCTTGTATGACTAGTCGGTCGAGCAGTCGGTCGGTTGGTTACTATGACAACAGAAAGATGAAACTGCACACTGCACGTAAACGTTCACAATAATGAGAGTTGCGTTTTGTTCTGCAGATTTGGAGTGAGAGAGAGACTGCTGATGATTTTGATGCGATTCCCTCGTCCGAGCACTACAGAGTGAGAGAGGAGGAATGAAAGCAACTTTTTCGGGATGAGAAAGTCTCTGGCCATATATATAGTAAGAGTAAGAGAGAGAGAGAGAGTAAGAGCTGGTGAGATGGGGAAAGGGGGGAAAAATAGAGAGAGAGAGAGAGCGGATGTCTGTGTATATATATGGAAAGTGAGCGAGTGAGAGCACATTTGGTACATGCATACCTACCTACTACATAGCACATTATGAGATGGATTGCGTGGTGGTGCGCATTTTTGGCTCGTCCCCTTACCCTTTACTAACTTACCACATGGTTAGTTAGTTAGTTAGTTGGCAGTGCGAGAAAGAAATAGGGAATCTCAGGGCCCTAGTTTGTTAGTTACCATCCGATGGAGGGGAGAAAAGTGCACATGTACTATTCGGGATTAGATGTGGGGGAAATTTGCCGGTTTCCATTGTTAGTTAGTTAGTTAGTTAGTTTGGATTAAAGAATTTCTTGTGAATTCTGGCGCTTTTACCCATTTGGAGAAAATTCAGCATGTTAGTTTAGTTGGTTAGTAGTAACTTTTGACTGTATGGAAGGATTTGTTTGAAAATAGTCCCATTTGCTTTAAAATTGAACGAGCTTTCAGAATATATGTAGATTGTAGCTGTTACTCCTCGGGGGACATAATTAAGGAAGCACAAAGGGGAGATATAATTTTTGCATGCGAAACAATGGCAGAAGAGAATACATCAAGCGTGTGGATATATACACGAGAGACCTAGTTAGTTTGTGAGTGAGTTAGTTAGTTGGCAAGTGTGAAAAATGTTTTATCCAACTGGAATGCACACACAGTGATTAATTTACGTAGTATAGTGTACGTACGTTATACAACAACAACTTTCATCCTTCTTAACTAACTAACTATAAGTAAGTTCCCTCCTTTGTTGTTTGCATAACAACAAGTTGAGCATTCATAATAATTGTGTGCTGACTGACATGTTAGGAAGGACGAGTAAAGTTTTTTTTTGTGCAATTCTCCTTGAAAACTAATTGCAAACTGAATGTGGACATTCTACAAAGAGGGCATTTTCATATTTTTCTTGAAAACAGAGAATGAATTGCACAATAGTTAGTTTGTTAATTAGTTAGTTAGTACCGAAAACGAATGGATTAAAGCATGCATTTGTGATTCGCACATGTGGAGGGGAGTTGTAATATGAAATGTGATGTACGCGTACAATAAACACGGACATACATAATGTCATGCAGAATTGTATACCGAAGTGTGAGAACTCATCACCAGATTTATTTTCGTACGATGTAGGAGGCTTATTTGTGCGTACAGTTACAGTTAGTTATGAGAAATCGATCGAAGTCTACGGTACGAACGACTCAATTGTGAAACTTTGCCATCACAATACACGAGACTCGAAATTTTGCTGCGCTTATAGAAGATGCTAAGAATGAAATTTTGCTGCGCTTATAGAAGATGCTAAGAATGAAATTTTGCTGCGCATATAGAAGATGCTAAGAATGAAATTTTGCTGCGCTTATAGAAGATGCTAAGAATGAAATTTTGCTGCGCTTATAGAAGATGCTAAGAATGAAATTTTGCTGCGCTTATAGAAGATGCTAAGAATGAAATTTTGCTGCGCTTATAGAAGATGCTATGAATGAAATTTTTCTGCGCTTTGGGATATTGTGAACGGTGAATGATTGTAAACTATGATGTTTTTCGGTTCTTTTGATTTTTTAATGTAAACAATGTGATTTTCTGTGCTGTATATAGAATCTAAAGAATGATATTTTTTCCAACTGTGTGTTTTTTCAATGAAATTTTACGAAATTTTCGAAGTGTTCTAAAATTTAAATAGATAAATCACAGCAAGTCAATATTGAAAAGTTGTGTACGCGTTTGACATTGAGAATGATGAAACATATTAGTCTATTTTTTGTATCCTATCCTGTTTGGCGTATCTCATAAATTACCAAATTTCGGTCAAATGGACCAAGGACTGGGAATTTAAAAAAGCGTATGCCTAAAAACCACCCGCATTTAACTATATCTTTTTTGAATACAAACTTTTGATTAGATTTATCAAAAGTTCTTTGCTGACAAAGTCCGTAATTTAACACTGATTTAGTCGATTTAGGTAAAAAAAAATGTTCAACTGACTAATCAAATCAATTAAGCAACTTGCCGCTCTAATAATAATTTGGACAAAAGTGACAACATGAATAATTAATGTTGTTAATTTCGTTCGCAACTCAAGCATGAATGAAGGAATAACGCATCGATGCCGTTCTCGCGTTTTAGGCATGCAAATCAGTAAACTAGCAACAGCAACTATTGATGATTTCATCAACAAAAACAGACTTTCGTGTATTTTGAGTCACAAAGAAATTTGCAAATTAAAAACAATCGGACACCAGAGATACCATAAAAACCTCATAATTCTCATGAGCGCAACGCCCTAAAGACAGACAGACCGAGTCACAGACATTTCTTTCGTATAAAGTAGCTTCGCTTGGATCACTACTTACAGTTAATTAGTTAATAATGAATGCAATTAATATCCTCTTCTTTCGTTCTATGCAAAAGAAATGGATGCTAACTTAAGCAGCAATTTTTAGATAGATCTTGTTTAATATAATTCAGAACACTTTAAGAACGATTGACTCTACCACAAAAAACGCATATGCTAAAATTTGTGTGTATTATTCAAGGATTTGAATTTGTTTAGCTATAGCTGCAGTATAAGTTACCAACACTAATGTGTTTCTGCAGACAACAGGGTTAAAAAACGAGTGAGACAAAAAATGCTTCTTTTGTATAACTCTACTGCATTATTGGGAAGGAAGGAACTGGAACTGGGAACAGACAATGGCAGATTAAATGTAGTTATAGGCGAAAACTGTGTGCATACATAATAGTTTTGCCGACTCACTGAGAGACGGGAAAAAAATGACCCAAAATTTAAGACTCTTTAGAGACTAGCTGTGTATGTATGGTAGCTGATGAAAAACTATTGCTATAGCCCCTGCAGTTAGACTTCATAAATTCTCCATGCATGCACAAAAAAGATAGGCCATGCGGTCTTCACTGACTGTGTAAAGGAAAGTTTCCCATTCTTCTAACTAACCAACTAAATATCCCAGGATGTTTTCCTTTCCTTTTTGGATGCAAAACAAGAAAACAACTGTCATGTAAATTCCTCTGTTCGTGCCAATCCCATAGTCAGTCAGCATTGCAATAATTCTACCGATTGGGGTAAAACTTGAGCATATTTTTTTAAGTTAAAATCGTGACTATAACTACCCGGACAGATTTTTCTAAGCAACTTTTGCTGGGTTCCATGTAACCGTAGAATGTGCAATGCAGCAGTGGTGAAAAATACTTGAGAGGAATTCCCCTTTGGTTTGCTTGTACAACCATTTGGATGACTTTTGTTGATCTCCATGCATAATCTTTGTGGTTTCCTTACGGGCTTTACCGGTTAAAGTTGGTTGGTAGCTCTCGGAATCAAGAAACTCTGTAAAAATGTACCAGAATAGGGAAACTATTCAATAATCAGGTTAGTTAGATTTTTCATGCGTTTAAGTAATGTGTTTAACTAACTGAATGTAAATCAATTATGTGGTCTATGTAAACTCTAAAATGCTATGTTTGCCCAGTTTCCCCCAGAATTGTCGGAGAAAATTTTCACTTGCACTTGGCATCATGCGGTGTAAGTTTACGAGGTGAGGAGACTAACAAGATAGTTTGGCATTCCTACATTGTGTATGTAATGTACATGGAGCATTTTGTACTGGCAAGTGCCCACCTAGTGTGAATTTGATGGAACACTTTGCGCACACGTCTTACTAAATTTATAGTCTTTCAGTTTTTCAATCTTGGGGAAAAGTATGGAAGGAGAATCCATTTTCACTACAAAAATCTCAGTTAGTCAAGAAGAGGCTGTCTTTCAATATTTTTCTTTTATCTCTCACTAACTACATCAGTTTTAAATGATTTTTGTATGCACACGGGGAACGATTGTGGCGAATTTCTTCCAGATTCAGTTTATTACATGCAACAGGCCTGAAAGTATAATTTAAAATCCTGTTGTGTGCGTGAAATCTAATAAGTTAGTATTCTATTGGAATTACAAAGCAAATACAATGCTTATGAACAAAGGGGAGCAAAAGTACACCTAACCCATGAAACGAGATGAAAAAATGAGAAATCTTTATGGAAAACACGGGAAATTTCATCCACCTCTTGGTGCCCTCTTACTTTTCAGTTTTCAAAAAAGCAAAAATATTCACACTGCCACAGTGCATAATGTTACTAACTAAACTATACGTACATTATTTGACGCTCTTGTACAGAGAATGGACAACTTGGCTACACAACAGCCTGCCTTAGTGCGCAAAGTGGGAACATGGATTCAATAGACAAGTATGGGATTGTTTATTGTGGGCTGTTGGCTCAGGTGAATGACAACACTCCAAAGAATGGTTCCCCAGAGACCCGTGAAATGTAAATTGGGAAATGGACCTTTTTCCCCCGTTTGGTTCCTTCCTGGGGAGGGAACTCCAAATAAAAGTGAATCTCATTTCCTTACATCAGTTAGCTGGGATGAGTTCTCACTCACAAGAATGGGATTTCATTTTCTTTCTCCTGAGTATATACCGCCTTCTATAATTCTAACACACACACACACACACTGCGACTCCCATAGTTGTGCAATACTCTCAACAAAATAGAGTTATTACAATAAGCCACGCTTAGTTGCTCCAAGAATTTCTTATTCCTACACTTTACTTATCTTCTTTGAGTTCTTTCCCAATTCTGGTCGTTCCCAAAATCTTTTCTCAAATTCCCAAATAAAATTTCACACTGTCCATTGCCATACACATGTAAGATTTCATTTCATGGCACATTAGTGAGAGCTCGTTGAAAGATGGCACAAATTTTCCTTTCCATATATGCTATTTATGTCTACTTGCAATTTATTGGCAAGTAAAAGGGGAAAACAATACTTGACTTCTTTGTAATATGTGCAAAAGACACACACAGACTAGCTACAGCAAAGTGGATGATGTAGCACAACATTCTGTTTTTGATTGCTTGTTCGTCCCACGCGTAGCTAAGAAATTGTGTTCCCATTCGCACCAATTATAGCTAATAACTAAAAGATGAAAGCGATAAGATATTGTCAAGTTGATGTTCATAACATTGAGGTCAGGAAATTAACCATTTCCAGCTCAATTTTGAGTTCCACTTCCACTCTATTTCGCAGTTATTCTCCTTATGCACTTTAGTTTTACCTAACCTAATTGGTTAGCTAGTTTCCAGGTCCCAATGTTACGGTTCCAAAGTAAATCTATTTAATATTGTGTAGCATAGGTTTTCCCATTCAAAACGAACTATTTGTTAGATATTTCCCTGGAATCCTTGAAACTATCATAGTGAGTTACAGTTTGCATACAAATCTTGTCCATTATTTCTTTTTACAATAATACACAGCTTGCTATACTAACTTATAGTTAGTTGGTTAGTTTGTTGCGTTCTTACTAATTAACTATAAGTAACTATAATTGGCTAGTTAATAGAATATTTCATGGCACAACGAATAGGATTAATAGGATACCTGATCCTTCATTTTCCAGCCCAGCTAACATTAAAGTGATCCTTTTTTTTCAGCATAGAAAATCATATGCCCTTTTAGTTAGTTAGTATAGGACGCAAGTATGTTAGATACCACAAGTTATGCAATGATTGATGATCCTAGTTGGCTACTAACTAACTAACTGACTAACTATCTCTATATGAACATATAATAAATGGATGAGACACGCGGTAGTATTTAAAAAAATCATTTTCCAGGCTCAAGATGCGGGAATTCCCCATTTTGGGGCCCCAAAGATAGGAATAGCCCAAAAAGAAATTCTTTTTGGCCAAGCAAAAATGGAGCTCTCAATACACATTACTCATTTAATTCACACAGATGTGTATGAATGGGCTGTCAGCTCAAAATGTGGAGCTATCTTTGCAAGTTTCCATGACAGTTAGTTGGTTGCGAGTCCTCTAAGGATTCCTTTTCAACTCTCAACATGTCAAACGAAAAGATGGATGCTATTGTGTGCCGTGCGTGTGAAAAGCACAAAGGCAAATTCTATACGCTGTTTGTACATAGATAGTACATTTCATTTTGGTGTATGTTGTCTTCATTTCCCTTTTGCAAACATAAAAGTGTCAATGGGAAAAGTTGTAATTATACACTATAGGAAAATATTAGGATTTTTTTTTTGGAATTTGTGCTTAGTTGTAGTGAGTTTTTTCATGCTTTACAATTACAATTGGAAGACTGATAATATGCGTCTTTAGAATATGAATCTGTTGCATACTGCTCTCAAAATCAGCTCGGACGTCGAATACACACAAATGCATATCCCATGGAATATTAGATTCCATCCGAGCTAATTTTGAGAGCACAATGATAGTGAATATTTTTTTCTCATGCTTTGAATCAGAACGATTTCTTCGTGGTTTAGAGTGTGTGAAGAAAAAATTTAGTTTTAGAATGTGATGCAAAAATGTTTTCATACTTTATAAAGTTAGTTTTCATTTCATTTTCATGGTTTATATAAAATCTAAAGGAAAGACTTTTTTCATCCATCAGAAGGAAGGAATTATTTCGCTGCTAAAGTAATCTAGCTGCTAGCATGCTATCACAATATTGTTTTCGCTGCTTTAGATTCGGCAGCAAACAATTATTTCACGCTTTAGAATGTACGAATGAAAAATAATTTCAAGCTTTACAACCTTTTAGAAAATATTATTTTTATGCTTTAGAATGTAAAGCAAAAAATAGTTTCATGCTTTAGAATCTGCACAACAAAACAAATACTGAAGATTTAGAATCGAGCAAAAAAAAACAACTTCATACAAATCTAAATTGCTTTGCTCACTGGATTTTAGCTCTATTTTTTGCTTCCCTAGTTAGTTACCTAGTTATACTATTAATGGGGACAAAAAGACTGAAGAAAAGTTGCTACCTATTTCCTCCTCATTCTAAAAACCCATACAAGATGTGATTCCACATGAACGAGAACAGTGCACTCTATAATTCTAATTGGCAATGGAACTTTACATCGCCTGTGGAATTACACAGGTGGAAAAAACTTTTTTTCTTTCATTTTTTCATCCATACCTGTAAAAAACTCGACGGCTGTTTTATTTTTCAGTAAGTATGACAAAAAGAAAACAAAGTGCATTTCTGTTTATTTGTTTGGTAGGTAATTGAATTTTCCTCCCACTGTTTTCACTCACTATAAGCGAAATCCATCACACAGTATAAACAAATAGAATTATGTTTTCCCCCCACGTTTCCCGGATTCTCACTCCTCCCAATCAGCTTTGTTTCAACAACACAACATTGTGTACACAATTCATCTATAGTTAGTTAGTTAGTTAGTTAGTAGAAGAAGAAATAACTGCCTGTTTTTTTTTCGCCTACATGTTTCCCTTCAATGTAAATTATGAGATCCCAGGGCTTTTTATTTAAGTGGAAAAAGATGGAACAAAGTTATTGTCCCCTCATTTTCTCCGTACAACTAAACAAGGAGAAAAGGAAAACACATAAAATGCGTGTACTATAACTAACTAACTAACTAACTAAATGTGAGCAGGATCTCTTATGTGCCCATGCACAGTTTTCTGTCGGTGGCAATGCATTTCCGGTGTAAAAGCATTTTGAGGGAATCAGGAGTGAAGGACTTCAAGATAGTTATTATTGCTCTGAAAACAAGTTTCCAAAATTTATCCTAAATTTTGACTGGAAATGCCGTTTTTCGCTCCATTAGAATATAAGTTCTTTACTTTCGCAAAGCTATAGAATCGCAACTATTTATAAAGCTTTTTCATACTTTTATAATGCAAATCAAGATTTTAAATTTTAAAATCTAAAGGACGACATTTTTTCGCTGTGTGAATATCCTTATATTTTAAACTGTGAGCCATGAATTTATTCTGGTATTTTAAAATTGCAAACTATGAAAATAGCGTTTGTCCTACAATAAATATGACCCACATATATAGACATGTTAATTTGTAAAAATAGCCGAGCCGAAATTTCCTCGTTTTGTAAACTACCCGTACCGTGGAGCCCTACACATGTAAAAGTGAAACATAACATGGATAGACAGAGTAAAAGTAAAAGTATGGAGTAAGTGTTGACGAGCTGGCATATAAAAAACCCATTTGCTCAATCTTGCAATAAACCAGTCAGAGGAGAGGAGATTGGCACAACGAGTATGCAGCCATGTATGGCACACATACACTACACCAAACGGCCTATTTTACGAGCTTCTGGAATTTGCAACACTTTGACGCCATTTACACCGTGTACGTTGCCCCCGAATGGGGAGCCAATATACAATCAGCTACATGCTGGGTTAGTTATCCCACGAACCTGTTATTTTGTGCTCTTTTCAAATGAGCTCATAAAACTGGGAACCCATTCTTCTCAATTATATTGTAATCAATACAAATTAAAACGTAGATGGGGCATTTCAGAGCAATTAAAATCTACGGCATGGATTGCTTTAGAATGTACATTGATTTGTAGTTTCGTTGAGCAGAGCGGCTCATACACGAACGAAAGTTAAAGCGTAATTTTTTAGGGAGCCGCTTATATGCATTGACTGACCTACAGCAAGAGCTAACATAGTTTTTCTGTCCTTTAGAGTCTCAAGAGTAAAATTTTCGTGCTTTAGAATCTAACTAAGTGAAGGAACTTTTTGTGCCTTAAAATCCAAGTTATGACATCTTTCTGTGCTTTGGAATATAAAGAGGGAAATTTCTCTGTCTTATAGAATTATATGAAATCTGTAAGGAAACCCAAACCTTTCTGTGCTTTAGAATCTTCATATTTTGTGCCCAACAAATTGTGTACGTTGTTCATTCGAGGCATTTCTAATTACTACATAGTTAGTTGTAGAGCTATGCATATGCATTAGAGACACGTTTAGCTACAATCAGCCCCAATAGTTACTAACAGCTAGCCATAGTGTTCAATTAGCATGGATAATTGATGAGCACTTACCTATTGACAAATGAAACATTCCCTTTGGAACTAACTAACTCAAAAATCATATACACAACACTTTGTTGTGTCAAATTTTTGGCACTTTCAACTGGTGCAGCCCATGTGGTTCATGTACAACCATCCTGTCATTCACAAACCATGTAAATAAGCACTTGCATAAATCCCATCATGATCTCATCCACACAGTAGGATTTGAAATCTCATTCATTCCATTATATACAGAACTCAACTTGTGCAAAAAAAAAGGAAAAAAATTGCCACATGTTTCATTTCCCGAGGTCTCAAATAATCGCTGTCATGTACACACACTGTGAACGAAAATCTTGTAAAACCAATCCTAACACTCACTGTACTAACTTTTTATCACGAATCAAATTACACTTGAATCCAAATGGAGTGTCAGTCACACATTGCAAAATCCACTTGAGCCTATGCATGGGAAATGTGTTTGAATCCCCCAAAATGTGTACATCACTCTAACCAATGACTAAATGCCACAAATTGAGGTAAAAATTATGAAAACTTGGACCATCATGCAACTCCCAATGCCAAACTATAACTATAACCAGACAAGACAAAATCAAGTCACTATACTACTAGCTTGCTTGTGACAAACTAGAGCATTGCATGGATGAATAACAAAGTACAATTATCTTAAACTAAAAGTAACTAACTAACTAACTAGAATAATTCTAATCGCTCTTTCGAGTTTGTTATGCCGATGATGAGCTATGCATAATGCATACAGACTCCCAGTAAGAATAATGTGTGCAAATACTTACTTAATACTGGCAATGATCCGCCATCCCAAATCTCATCCGGTTAAAGAGCTAGAACTATATAAAAACCAAATGATTTGTATTCGAAAAAAATTGCACTTTTTTCCACATTGTGTCTCGTGAATCCCATGTGTCCCCTAACTTACTAACTAACTGACTGACAAAAAGAATTGTCAACTTTTGGAGGAGAATTTTCTGACCATGCTGAGAAGAAAAGATGGGGAGACTTTAATTGGATAATGGTTCATTCATGATCTTCACAGGAGGATCCAAACTCTGTGTGTGCTGCACATGCAAAACTACAAATGTGCATGGCTTGAGCACACGGTCCACCTATGGATAGAAGAGTACAGTGCACTTAAGTTAACAATATCCTAACCCAGACTATGTGCATATGGGTATGCGTGAAACGGTTTTGCAAATGTGCACATAACATTTGGGGTAAGTTTTAAGTTCGCATCACTTTTATTGGCTTTTAGCGTGAGTCGTGTCATTTGGGGCTGGGTAAACATATTAAGCTATAGACTTGACATGAGGATTGAACATTTGCTGGGAATCTTATAGATTGTTCCTTTTGTTTTGCGATGATGCGCACCAAAAATGGCTTACTATGTGTTGTAGAATTTAAGAAATGAATTTTGCAGCTTTTTAACGAATTGGAAAAGGATTTCAACCTTTTGAATCGGACTGAATTTATAGGGCTTTCAAACTGTTGGACTTCAACTACTAGATTATACAGGATCTAAATTTTGAGTAGCAATAGTAGCATTAAAGTTACGATTTCTCAGAGTATTCTATAGTTTCTGTTTTTAACCCTTGATTGTAGAATGTGGTAATGAAAGTTGAGATCTTAAAGGTATTGCCTTATGGACAATATACACATAAATAAGTTGATTTGTCTGCCGGGACAAATATTTGCCCAAATGAAAAAATATGCCCAAAAATGTGCAACTATTTATAACTAACGAACCAATGAGTAGATAATATACCCTTTAAGCTAATTTGTGTGCATTTCCTTCCTATTCAACAATGGACAACAAAAGGATTTGTTTTCAACTCGTGCCTTTGTCATTTGAAAATGATAAAGTTAGCTACTCTCATAGTCAGTGTCTATGCATAATATGAACGGGATCTCTTTTTCTGCATCACCGAATTCTCTTGTTGTCCTCCCTAAAAAAAGTGCATACTGTCTGCCTGCAAGCATACAAGAAAAACAATGATTGGCCTATATATTTATAAAGCTAGTAACCAAAGTGTGAACCAAAAAAAAAACTATGCACTGAACCTTTAAAAAAAACATTACAGCAGTCATGGTTTCTTTTCTTTTTTCGCCCATTCGCACATTCGGAATTCAATTTGCAGGATATAGAAAAGTACATATTAGGATTTATTTAAGTGACACAGTTTCATACAAGAGTTTGTTCCAGTTGCATTTGAAATTTGTATGCGGTTTCGTATACTACGGGATCTTATGTCAACAATCTGTATGCATGAAAATGTAATCCAAGTGACCGTTAAATCGTATGCATTGGACACAGGGGGAAGACTCAAGAAGTCACAGTACACAACAATGGGATGATGTGTGGACACTTGGTAGAATCTTTTTGTCTACACCGTTCTGCTGTTTGATGGGGGATCTCGCAAATAGGATTCACACAGGTGGAAAAAAATTTCCCTGTCAACAATCATATTGTGTGTGTGTGTCCCATACTGTTTGTTTTTCTTAAAAAAAAGAGATTTTTTTGCACCTGCTAGGGTGCCCACTTTTTCTCACTGTCCTTTATATATAAGTGACTGTGACAAATGTTTTGTAATGGCAAATTGGGGTTCCCATCATTTTTCAGTCGGCATGTAACTGTAGTCAAAAAGTTTGGAATTTTTTCCACCTACTATTTACATTGCTGGATATCGAGTATGGAGTGGATGCAAATAATGCATTAGTACACAGCCATCTAGCGCACCGTGTTATAACTTTGTATTGGCATTTCTGCACAATGTTAAAGGTGTGAAGAAAATAAGGTTGATGGACGCTGATTTGGCATCCTGTAATTAACACCTCATGTTTTGCAGAGTGGTGCAATGGAATGAGATTTAAATATCGTTAATAAGCTGTGTGCACGCTTTAGAATCCAAAGGATGAAATTGAAATTATTCGATACTTTAGAATCCAAAGGATGAAATAGAAATTATTCGATACTTTAGGATCCAAAGGAAGAAATTTTTCACATCTCCTATCCGAAAAAACATGCTGAAATGCAGTTTGCACGCAGGTTTTCATCCTCTCCCACAGTAATAAGATCCACTCACAAAATCACTTCGTTTCATCCCTATACATAGTGCAGATCATTTATTACAATTGTTTCCTTCACTTCGAGTACAAGCACATGGTAATATTATTACAAGTAAGTACAAGTCAGTACTCACTAGCTAAAGCTAAGTAAGAATAACTTTTATCCGAGGCGTCAATTATGTATGTACAAACTAGAAAGTAGATTAGAGCTAGGTATTATAGTATAGGAATACAACAAAAGTCCATCATGTGTGTACCACGGCTGTCGACCATTTTTCCAGGGGCTCACAGCTACTCCCGCTTGGTTGACTGGTTAGTAGATACAAGTTTGAAATGACAGACAGACGAGCGAGCAGGTAGATAGGCAGAGGGAGGGAGGAAGGTTAGCATGAAGAAGGGGCTACGAAGAGCAGAGACGTTTCTCACAAATCAACAGAGCCGAGTCCAAGGGTTCCATGCAAGAGGGACATGTAAAACTTCGCATCAGCCAGTCGTCAATACATTGCACATGGTACACGTGCATACAGGGAAGGAACCGCACTCGCTCGCCTAACGAAAAGTCTATCATACATATCACGCATCTGGAACCAAGAAAACATGTCCATTATTAGGTTGCTACTAGTACACTTTGTATTTATTTCAAGTAATTAATTCATTATAGCATGTAAATGCAAAATTTGTAGAAGCTAGTTAGAAAGTAATACAGTGTTCGAATTCATGAACGTCATGTATGTAGAATGTCCATATTCCATTTTGGATAGCTTGAAAATCTGTTTGTGGGCATTGGAATACACATTATTGACATTATCTACAAACTTAACTTTGTAATATGCACGAGTGCTTTTAGTTTTGTTTGAAAAAGTAAAAAGTTTTCTTTCAAAATGGAATTAGAAGCCCAAGAATTTTGTAATTTGAAGGTTATGAGTAATTTTGAACCGACCATAACAAATGGATTGCTGGGTATGGTTTAGAATTTAAGCAATGAGAATTTTGGTTTTTCAGAATGTGACGAAAGCATTTTTCAGTTTTTAAAAACCTAAGTTCTAATGCATGATGTTTTCAGCGCTTTAGAATCTAATGCACCAATTTTTTCAGCGCTTTAGAATCTAACTAATGTGTGAATTTTTTCAGTACTTTAGAATACAAACACTAAAACTTGTTCGTCCAAGGGAATGAAAATTATAAAACATGTTTTTGATTATCGAAATAAAGATTCGTATCGTAGAAAATCTAAAAGCTAGCTGACTACTAAGGACATGGTATTTTACTATAGAATGTGTTTGACTTACTCGCGACTTTTGGTGCTATCGTCATAAGTGCCACTGGGGAGATGACTGATGAGACCAATACGTTTGGCTATCTTGATTTGCTCCTCTTCCGTCAGTTGGGCCACTGTTCGACGCACGTTAGGGGATGGGTAGTACACAGGTACGTCTTGCTCTTGTTGCAGGTAGATATTCTGTGTCAATCAACAATCAATCAGTCATTAGTTATAACTGCCATACTCTTTTATAGTTACCATAAGATGGTTCAAACGATGAGAAATTGAGGTTGCACAGAAATTCGAAATACGGTCACTGTCTACGACATCATACCTAACAGTCTCAGAGTATCAACAAAATGAGTTCCAGCATGAGAACTGGAAAGAGGACTTCAAAAATGCAGACATTTTTCTGGATAGGATCATGAAAGCATGTTGTGCATTGTGCTTTAAAATCTGAGGTCAGAAATCTTTCTGCTCTTTACAGTTAGAATCTAAAACCAGAAATTTTTCCTGTGCTTTAGAAACTAAAGCAAAAAATAGTCCTGAAATTTTGAATCTGACTCAACAATTTTTTTCTGCTTTAGAATCTGACCCAAGATATATTTGTCTGTGCTTTAGAATCAGAATCTAAACTAACAGAGACGACTTAGACTGTAAATAAGAAGCGTACAGAGCCTTGTCTCCGTCTTTATTCCATTCAAGGGTTCTTCCAAATGGACTCTTTATTCCGAAAGTAAGAGAAATAAATACGCTTCTCTGAGAGATGCTCATTACTCATTGTAATAATATTATCTGTAGTCAGTTAGGTATTGGGACTCTGGATTTGGAACCAGTCAGTCACTTACCGAAGAGTAGCTGTCGGGATGAATATGTTCGGAAGATGAGGATTCTCGAGTCCCTTCCCCATTTCGTAGCAACGAGACGTCATCTGAAGCTGTTCCTTTTAGACAGTTGCCCATCTGGGGAAATTAACATCCTTATTAGGGGGATGCATTCTATCCACTCCAAAGTCAGTGAAAACGAAAGGAAATGCTCACCTTACCTTGAGATTCAGTTTTCAGTTATAATACGATTTGTCGATCCTTCACCGTGGACTTTATCTTGTACAGTATACAGTCAATTCATATACAATTTCCTGGCTCATTAGTTATCCAATAATTGTTTTAGTTGATGATTAAAAATGCGCACTAATTTTTTGAACCACTCACTCACTTACTAACTATTCACTAATTATTGAGATTCACTTGTTGCTACAATTTATGGAATAATATGCGCGTGTACTTAATTATCAAATAGCTTAAAATTATTAAACGTTAGTTAGACCAGAAGTTTAGAAATCACTGTGGTTAGTTACTCCGTGATACCAAGAAATGTTGAGTTCCTCGATTCTGCTCTCGTGTTGCCAATTTTGTTGACATTCATCACAACTCACAACATTGGGCCTCTATCGAGCAAGCAAACAATAACTATAACAACTATCAATAATACCAACGATAAGACTATCAGTGAACTGACGAGTGATAATGACTATAAACAATTCCTTTATTCATCGTTTGTTTGCTGTTGCACCAAGTCCATAATATTATAGAGATAATACCTTGAGGAGTTTGCTCAAACTCCAGCCTTCAAAATATACGCGAGCACACAATTAAATTCGAGTCCAGTTGTCCACAATTATGATCCCCCCATGCTATTATTGCAACAACACTAGCTTTTTTTTACAAAGGCCATGGATATACTGCATAAGTTGCGTACGTTTGATGCAGTTATGGTTTTTGTTCTTGTTGGTTGGTTGGATGGTGCTACAGTGTGGTAACTACCCAGTTGAAAGGAAAACAACATTGACTTCGAATTTCGCCCTTTGTTCTCCCATGATCTCAGCTGATCCAATCACCCCATACTACTATAGTCATACATACGTAGTTGCTTACTTATAGTTTCGCTATCATTAGTATGTGTGTGTGCGTGTGTTCTAGTCAGTCCAGTATGTGGATTTTATGTTGGCTTCAGAGATAAAGAAAAATATGAAGTATGATTTTATTATACATCCTGCAATCCTTTAATTTTACAGTAGTGTATTTTCCACCATGAGAAAATAATAAACGCCAGTTTTAAATCACTATTGTTGCGACAAATGTGGCTATCCCCATTTTATCCTAATGGAGACATAATGATGCTGGTGATTTAAATTAATACAAGTATTGGCAGTTCCCGAACTAAAGGAATGAACCTATATGTTGCATTTCAACATATTTTCTAAAAGTTAGTAGTCACGAAAGGCAAATACAATGGACTTGGTTTGTTACGCCCTGATATTGGTTTTGGCAATGAATACGAAACCTGTAGTTGTATGAATGGAGAGCCCAAGAGATTTAATCCTGAAGCCTGAATGTTGTGTGACGTTATTGCTCACAAAGATGAATACTCTGATGTGATTGGCGGTTGGGCTATTTCGTCATTGCTCACAAACTCTCAACGCTGTCTTGATTGGTTGATTCAACAATATTTCCCGCTTCAAATTTTAATCCTACCTGTCTCTTCTTACTCTACAGCACAGAGTGGTGTAGAGTAGAGGTGCGCGCCGCCGACCAGGTTTTTTTGTGAAAATTTAGCGCCGCCGCCGCTGACAAAATTGAACGGCGCGTCGACGCGCCGGCGCCACGCCGTTAGCGTGCCGCGCCAGTCGACAATAAATTTAAAATCCGAGGTGCTAAAAACTAAAAAGTTAGTACCCAGCAATCTACATACGTGAGCCAGGGTTTCCCAGTTTCCCATATAGATAGACATGAGGTCGGGAGCATTATGGTGCAACTTCAACACCAAATTATGCTTTTTGGAGTGTTACACAGCTACAACACACCATGAGGATTGGGACAATTGCATGATTGCATTAATTTGAAAAAAACTCGTTTTGGTGCGTTTAGTTTTGGTGTTAGCTTATAAAAAATTTCTTGTCCCTTATCTTGTGACTTCCTATTTGAAATTTGAAATATTCTTTAAAATTTTTAAGCAAATCTGAACTACAATAGTGATTGCTTTCAAATTCAAACCATAAATTTTAGTGAAGTTTTTGCTTTACATTACCTGGTGGATTTTTAATAAGTAAAGCTTGGTAAAGTAAAGTTATATAGTAATCTACTTCTATGATGTAAAGTAAGTTTGAAAAGCTCTATCCTTCATCGTAATTACTATACACCATTAAATTACATTATTAAACTTGAATATTTGAAGACTGCATAATAAACAAGGTTCACGTCCATTTTTTTTAAAATCCAGTTTGAATATCATGTAGCATTTTAACTTCACTCTATTGCTAGGGTTAAATTCTATGGTTTCACGCCGCCGCCGAGAAAGACCGGCGCACGGCGGCGCGCCGCCGCCGCCGATACAAAAACGCCCTTTTGCCGCCGCTGCTGAGTATTTGAACGGCGCGCACCTCTAGTGTAGAGCGTATTCTTTGGTTTTGGTGATAGTCACTCCATTGTTGACATGCATGGGCCGTCCAGTTTTGTATGAGAAAAAGCCGTTGTCAACCGCAGGGACTAGCTTCACCGAAGTTGCATCTGGATCACGACATGGAGGTACCAATACCAATTCTTGGATGCCGCGTCAACCAGGGACTCGCATCCCTGCAGCTGTAACAGGGTCAGCACATTCATATGCTTCGAGGGAGACTCAACCATGCTGAAGTTTGAATACTTTGAATATTTTAATAAGTTCTCAGGGTCAGGAAACTGTTCAATCTACCATATGATCTGACAGTGAGAAGAAGATTATGAACAGAATACGGGATTTTCAGAACCAGTTATAAGCTAGTCGGAATCCTGCAAAAGTGGACTAGTCATTGTCATAGGTTAGTAAATGGGTGTTTAGTTTTGTTCTTATTTGGATAAGCTCTAACTAAAAACTTACTTTGCACCAAAATTGAAGTATAAGAAATAAAAGAAATCATTGAGAAATGCAATGTTCACCATTCTATAATAGTCAGTTACATTTGTTGTGCGAAAACCATATTAATACATAATATTTCCAATTCATTTGCACGTAATAGGAGTATACGCTACAAAAGATCAAATCAGACGCTATTGCTTTAACTTGAAAGAAAAATGGGGTCAAGTATACACATACTCGGCGAACTGCCTCCTTTGGAAATTAAAAGAAATGGATGAAGAAGAGGACACGAGCTCCGAGCTAAACATGAAGAATATGATGTTTACTCTCATGTTGTGGGAAAATGAAATCAAAATGAGTGGTCGTTTTTGTTTCTCCACGGGCAACCACAACCCCAGTTTCCCTGAAGATAATAAGTGGCCGAAGAAATCGCAAATATCTGGACCATTTTACTAGCTGTGAAGGCCTATCTCGGGTCAATAGCACTGTTCATGTGAAGAGGAAACGGGATTTAGATTGGTATGCAAGATTTATACAGCCTGCAGAGGATCTTGCGAGGCTTGATTTGGAAGCAGCTACCAACTTTTTGTGCAATGCATACGACATAAAATATCTTGAAATGCTAATAACTCATCTTCCTATCCTATGGTAAAGACAGTTTACTCAGTGAATTTAATGCCAACATTGCCAGCTAGGCTAACCGTAGATTAAATTATTATGAGTGATGCAAAAAGAACTAAAAATTTGCATGATTTTAACATAAATATGAAATGCTGTAGATCCATTTATATTAAAAGCGCGTAAGTATACCTACACATTTTATGTGTTTTTTCAACAGGACCGTAGTAAGTAGTTTCAGCCAAAAACAGAAAAAAATTATCTGAAGGACCCCAACTACGATATATTCTTAAACCAGGTAGGTTACACAAGTAATCAACTTCATCTGATATGAATTGAATTGAAATCGTGTATTGTAGATCCTAGAATTCATATAAAAAATTATAAATGACTTAAAATAGTAATTAAATTAAAATTAGGTTTCTCTAAAAACCGAGATCCAAGATTTGTACAGATCAGAGTCAAAATACAGGGTACAATTATATATGGCTGATCGCTGATATAATATCATTGTCATTGCATTGTATCCTACTTTGTAGTGACTGTATAGATCTTTTTCTCATGTCATTAAAGTTGCATATCTTATGCTTTTTGAACAGTTCTGTAATACTATGTGCTCCTCTGATTTTAAAACAGGCTCTAAAACAATCGTTATGTGCTACCTGTGCACTTTTCTGCATTTTGGCAGATATCATCCAAATAGACATGCAATATGTATTACTAAAATAGGTCCTAAAAATCAATTCTTTCACAGCATCCGCTGTATTTTTGAAAGGTGTCGCAATAACATTTGCCATTACTTTCATGCTTTGTAATCTTTTTTCCACTTCACGATGTTCTTTGTTTTTGGACTCGGAGTAAAAAATGTACCCCAAATAGTTGAATTGAGCTACCCAATTGAGCTTATTACTATCCATGCAAACATTACCAACACTAGTTGTACAATTCTTTGACTTAAATATCTGGCAAACAGTTTTAATGGATTGAATGTGATATTGTGCTCTTTTGTATAGTCGAAACAAACATTGATCATTTTTTGCACAGCTCTAATTGTTGGAGCGAGTAAGCAAATGTCGTCAGCATTCCAGAAAATATTATAAATCCCTATTGGTTGCATTACTGTCAAAATTCCATGTTAAATTCCTATTGGTCGCTTTCCTGTCAAAATCCCATGTTAAATCCCTATCGGTTGCATCACCGACAAAATTCCATGTTAAATTCCTATTGGTCGCTTCCCTGTCGAAATCCCATGTTAAATCCCTATCGGTTGCTTCCCTGTCAAAATGTCAAATTTACGGGAGTCAATAAGGGTTTCTGCGCGGTAACGTTCCATTCTTTCATTTTTTTTCATTGTAATAATGTTTACACGCTGCGTTAAAATTTTACCGGACTCATCGTTTTTTTTACTTTCTCAATCTTGGCAGCACAATTAGACAATTACAATTAGTTAATTATTCTTTGTGATTAACAAAATGCACTACACCGGACTATGAACTAACAATTAGAATGGGTTTGGATGACAACAATTAACCGTGGCGACCTGCAGCCGTGAAAGAAATTTTTTAGACAATCCTCATCTTAAATTTTCCTATCTCGGCGTATAGTCAATTAAATAGGGTGATTGGCATTTAAGTAAAATGATTGGTTGTGATCTGATGATATATAGTATATCTATTTCTATGGGTTGTGATGAACGCCGTTGATAGATTTTAAAAATGCCCTACCTTGTGCAAAGCAATAATAAACGTGCAGGACCTGCAGGTCACTCACACAATCTGCGTTCCTTTATAGCCTTTGTTTGATTTGTTTGTATTTGTAATCAGATGACATAACAAATTTTCTACATTTAATTGCAGTGGTTAGAGTAAAAAAAATGAAAATTAAAATAGTCCTATCTTTTTTAAACATGCAACAACCATATCTGAAAATTTTAATTTTCTGGAAAATTTGTAGATTTGTGATTTGTTTGTCTAGTTTCTCGCACAAATCGTGCACAAAATGGAAATTTTAACATGCT
>Ga0210040_10001480_pt1 | contig 35363 bp, 18 predicted proteins | sample CryGeyCG12114_NA_FD_185462 | JGI IMG/M metagenome (GOLD analysis project Ga0210040, IMG submission 185462) | Groundwater microbial communities from aquifer - Crystal Geyser CG19_WC_8/21/14_NA (SPAdes) (version 2) | ecosystem: Environmental > Aquatic > Deep subsurface > Groundwater | place: USA...
AACCTAACCTAAACTAAACATAGTGTTTGAAAAAACTTAGAAATTTTTCAGGTGTCCCAAGTTCTAAAACCGAACCATGGTACCTTCAAAGCGCACTATTCCCCCAGATCTATAGATAATAGTCGGATTAGTTCAAAATTGCCGAAAAGTCCTACAAAATTTCTTCCACAGAACAGAAAATACTGCAAAATACAAATTCGGCCGGTCTGGTCAGCTTGGTAGAAGAACGTCAAAAGGTAGTGTTAAACTCAAGCAGTTTAGCGGGCAGTCAACTCAATGCGTTGGCCGTACGTGTTCCCTTCCAATATGAGAATACTTTGTTAAATCTATCAAATACCAAATTAAATTATCTGTTACCATTTTAATGATAATGAGTATGAAAACCCAAACCGTTGACTTTATCACAAATTAAAAATAATGAATAAGATTGAAACTGTCAGATATTTACAAACTAATTACCTAACTTTGAACCCAAGCTTAACTAATTTTGAGATAAATTTTCAAGCTATATAACTTTGTATTTAACAAATAAGCAGGCATGGCGTCTTTTAGCCGAATATACTAATGCTCTTTTGCGGTGATGTACTATGATAGGTCTAAAAAAGCTTTTTTTAACCCTATTTGAATTGAAATTTGAATTTATAAAAGTCGTGCGTATATAGTGTGAATACTACTGATTGAAAAACAGCTATGCTTTTTTTGGCCATCTTTGGCAATCATTTCGGCAAGTTTTACATTTTTTGTTAGAGCTTTATTTAGTCAGACTAAAGACTATCCATAGAACGCCCACAAAATACAGTAAATATATATATATATGCATATATTTACTGTAATTTGACATGATGGAAACAACAATCGGTGTGATTTGAGCAAAATTAAAATCAAAGGATAGAACTACAGATATGAACACAATGTTAATGCTATTGGAATTCATTCAAAGTATTGTCAACACAGATGGCGCATACCTTATCTCATCATGTGCTAACTCATACTGAAAGGATACAATACTTTTTGCCACAGCATAATGAAGGTGCGATAATCAGTAAAACAAAATTCACAAGTCATTTTCTTTCTAACTTCATAGTATCATTCATAACAGAAAAATCTTGAGTGTAGATTCTACAGGGTGTTTTTTAATTTCCTCCATTTTCTGTGTGATACAATTGTCTTTCCATTCTTTCCAGCCCCTTCCTTTCTTATTAGGGTGGATAGTGCTTTACGACATAGATCGTTTTGTTTGAAAAGGAAAAGAATGATACAATGAGGATATAGAATCATTGAGAGACTCTTTGGGAGGTCCAACTAATGGACTCAGGAGACTTTCACTTACACTTTGTTCCTCATTTCTTAAGTGGGTGCTCATACAAACAACCCCACCCATGCAAAAAGTTTCTAGCTTGGTTTTTTAATCTGCAAAGTCTCATATTCTCATCTAAAAGTTTTTTAACGCTTTCTTCCCTACTTACAAACTACGGTTTTTGGCTGAGCTTGGAGCATTGTTGCACGTGCACTGATCAACAAAAATGATGAATGAAGCAGGAGTGAATTGAATTTAGCTACACATTATTTCTTTACTATTTATCCAGTTGATTTGATGCTTCACTAAATACAGTAGACATTCTTTAGATAAAGAAAATAGAAGGGCAAAGAAAATTTGAACTTATGCCTGTATTCTGTGGGATTGGTAGCAATATCTTTTAAGAATTGCGTTTATTGTTGTGTGCTGTTCTGGCATTTAGAGGGATCAAGGGCTTTATTAAATGCAGAGCAACATATTTCTCCTACTCTCTTTATTGTTTTGAGACGTCTAAAAAAGTGAGCGTATAAAGAATATAAGCTACTTTTGTTAAACAACTTTCCGTCATGTTTCTAAAAAGCAGTGGGAAAATAATTTGTTTCGTCAAGGCTTTTGTAAGTATGGTAAGTTCAGCATGTTACTATGAGTTCAGTTGACATTTAAAATAACAATGCATAGTTTTATTTCTTGACATTTACTGATATCATGCATGGATAACTAACTAAAGACTGATACAACAACGCTATACATAAAGGTAAAACATCAGCAGTAGCGACAGTTATTTAGTATCAATCTACAACTTTTTACAGCTAAAAATTTGAAAAAAATAAAACAATGATAAATATTGCGCAGATTACCACTTTCAATAAAACTTTCCCCATTGTTTTATAAAAACTGCTTCCAATTCGTTGGTCAAGTCTAGTCTCACAAGCTATAAAAGTTGCCAACTATCCAAACGCTGGTAGCTATAGCATACGACTAGCCAAATAAACCAAACGCTTGTTCTTGTCCAGATTAGAGCTCACATACTTGACGTTTACATCTGGATCCATATAATAAATGGACGTGGTTTCACCAGTCATTTCTATTCTATAGACTTGGAAAAGAATAAATCACATTCCATTCCCCTGTCTACATCTATTTTGTCATAATGAAGATTCATTTTCTATTGTGTGCCAAACGAACACCGTAATTCAAATGCCTGTCCGACACAAACTATGGCGTTTTCCTCCATTCAAAAATTGTCACTACAATTCCCACACTAACTAACAAAGAGAAAACATTGCTTCTGATTGGTTATTTGTATGCAATGCATAAAAAACTCATGAACATTGGAAACTATAGTCACATCTATAATATATTTTCCTTTGCTTTCAATTGCTCACTTCCTGTTGGAATGCTTACGAAACGTCTGAACTGAATGCCATTATTAGCTGTGGTGGCTTTTCTTGGGTTCACTTTCCTTCTACACGACTGATAAAATGTGAATGACCGTTTAGTTTCTACATTCATTCTTAATGACTCCTGATCAAAATGGATGCACCATTTAATGTAGTGTGGTATTTCCTCACAGTTATATATATAGCACTTTTAGTATCTGGTATGTCTTTTTGGCTAGTATATGGTTCGTAAAAAAACCAAGACCGCAACTTGAATGCAAGCAAGTTTACTACAAGTGGTGGTGTAGTGTAGCTCGTCGAAAAAGATTTATGAAAACTAGCTGAGGAAAGGAAAGCACCACATGGTGGGATGCATTCCTAAAACATTTTTTCTTTCACTTGTTCACATGTAGGCACGTTGGTATGCTGCATTTAACTGCTAGTTTGTTGCACAGTTCTGAATCATTATTGCCCATATATACACTGGATCTATTTTTTTTCCTGCATTTTTCCATGTAAAGAAAAGTCGTGAAGGCTCTAAGGAGTTTTAGTGAACACAATCCTTCTTCTTTATCGTTGGCATTTTATCTTGGATGCAATTTGTTAATCGGCCTTTCCATTCCGTGTGTGCTCACAAAAGTGGTTCCAACTTTTTACCCCCTCCGTGTGTTTTCTCCACCGTTTATAGACTAGCTTGATACAAAAAACAGTGCTCCACATTAATAACGTCCTATGACAAGTTTTAAAACATCCATTTGCTTTAGACTCTACAATTAATCTCATGCTGTCATATAGTTGTGAGTTGTTCCTGTAGGAGAGTCATTTGTCAATTGATTTCTGAGATAGCTAGCACAGAGCATGCACAAACTTTATAAATTACTAGGGTCTGAAAAAGTCATTTGGAATTGTAGTTATAGTATGTGTGAGATCAAACACACTGTGTTCTGTTAGGCATTTTGTGGTTAAATATTTCAGCATGACGATATTTGATCAAAATTTTAAATTCAGCCAGCTCCAAACTCAGTCAGTACCTCTCTGATCTATGCATAGTGGTTTTTGGATTTCACTTAGAACTATATAAAATTATTGCTTCCCCACAAATTCACGTTTCGTTTTTATTCTGGGAAACAAAACACAATGCCAAAGCATACAAGGGAAAACGAACTACAAGGTTTACAACCAAATTACCTTCCATGCTATGTATTCGGCACAGCAACAAAAGGATAGAGGACAAAAAATGAGAGTCCAGATCGCAAGCCCGTCAATTTCTCCCCCTCACTCCTTACTCACCGATTCCATTTGCAAGTAACAAAGCAAGTGCAGATCAAAAGATGAGCTTATTCACGCAAATAATTCTATTTTGTAGTTTTTCTGTCCTGCCATGTCATGAGCATGATGGCACTACGACACACGGAATTTACCATACATTCAAAAGATGTGTGATTCTGTATCGTGTTGTTTAGTCATACAAATCAAATCTTTGTAGATTTCTCATAATGTTGAATGAAATGGATATGAATGGTCCAAAATTTTCTCACCAAGTGTACACTATTAATAAGGTTGCAAATATTTTGCGTCCTAACTTCAAAATAATGTAAATCTGCAACAGTTTTTCAAAGTTTCTATTCTAATGTATTTCCACTCTTGTAGAATATCCGCTATTAATTTCTTTGCAGTTAATATGAGATATTATTGTCTTAGTTTTCAGATTACAACATTGATTTATTGACCGCTGGTTGTATCCAATTGGCCTACAATTTGCACGAAACCTTAACTACATTGACTACATAATGGGAGATTAGATTGTGTGGCTTGTGTGATGAGGGACTAATGGGAAAAGGAAGAGCCAAGGAATAAAGAGAAGGACTCAAAGACTGGGATTGATGATGGAAAGCATTCACGGGAAATCCTGTCAGTCCAAAAGAAATAGAAGCAAGTGAATGCAACCTGAAGAGGAGAGAGAGAGAGTTGGGGTGAAAGGCGCATCAAAAGATACGCTTCGTTCACCATACGACTTCACGTACTACGAGCTACCATGCATTATGCCCAGAAAAGATTGATGACCCCGATCTTTCTTCGCCGAATGCACCCATAAGTGCCTCCTTGGTTTCCCATCTCATCATTCCCTCCCAGAATGTGTGGAAAGCCATGATTAGGCTCTCACTATAATAATCGCTATATGTACACATAAACGTGCATCCACCATCAGTTCTGTGAGAATTTTTCTTCACATGGAATGCATTTGGTTCTTGAGATTAGGCCACATACATATGTGTATGTAGTTAGTTAGTATTGTCAAGGAACGTGCAGTTTCATAAAGTAAGTGGCGGATCATATGTGTAAGTGAATTATGGATTAAAAAGGGCAAGCAAGTTGTACTAACCTTTGTACATAAGTACACTATGCAAAGGAAGAGTATTTGGTCAAGTCTGGGTTATAAATGATGCATTGCATTAGTGTATTAACTAAAAGTAGAATTAAAAGGAGGGCGGGGAGGCGAGCTTGAAGGCCAAAAGTTTCTGTTTTGTGTTGACAAAACCAAAGGTTTTCATGAGTATTTTCTTTAAATGGAAGCAAGTCAATAAAATTCCAATTTGTTGCCACTTACCGTTTCAATAGTCCCCAATGGGAAAGTCATGTCTGCAATGTTAAGTGTCTTCATCGATCCATTTCAACACATGTATAAGACGTTCGAGAGGAAAGAATGAGAAACCACAGTAAAATCCAAAGTGACTACATTTTCCATCCATTTACCTATTTTATTTCCAAAAGGTTGGTTCATAAAATACCCTCTTTTTTAGCATGCTGAGAACCTCAAGTACTGAAATAAGGACCCCCAAGTCCTCTGTATGTAAAAAAAAATCTTCCAGGACTATTCTAAATGCTACTGAAGTGACTTTAAAAAAAATCCAACTCTTAAACGGCTAACTGGCATAGTACATTTATTTTCCCACCATAAATTTCACATTTAAGTATGCCAATTAAACGCATTTCAATTTGATATGTGAATATAAAAGCCTCCATTCCTGCCAAATACAGATTTGAGCACAATACATGTGGAATATGAATCTTGCAGTCGGTTAACAACGAGTTTCATTTTATATGAAATTTCCCTCTACCTTGATTCACTTTGGTGTGCAGTGTTCCCATTATCATGAAAGTACACTCACCACTCTCAGTCAGTCACTCAGAGCGCCTCAGGGATCACTATTCTTGTCAAAGAAAAAGAGGACAAAAGCAGTCCGATCTCACAGACTCTTTTTGGACCCAATAACACCTAATCGCACTTCCCTGTACATAGTACATACTGCCATGCATGTAAGTTCCTCCTTATGTGTATACATATGAATGCACCTTGTAAACTCACTTCAATGTTCCGTTTACATTTCAATTTGCAGCTTATTTCGCCCCCCTCCCCTGCCTGGTTGCCTGCAATCTTCACAACGCTACTTCTTGGTTCATATTGTACAGACACAATTTGGCTATTTAAATAAAAAATAAGTCAATAATTAACTCTTAGCTACTTGATTTAGTTAGATATTGAATAAAGTAAAAATTGAAGAAAATGTTTAACTAAGCGTTAACAAAAGTTATGGCTTACATGCTCTACTTGCACTCTACAAAGGAATAATACTTGGCTTTAAGAAGCTAATGAAGCAGTTTCTTATTCAAATTGAGTGTTACGGTAGATGATAAGGTTCATGTTAATTACGCAATGGATTGAAATTCCCATCAGGCTCTGTATGTAAAGGAAGAACATGGACTCAATTTCCCTAAAGATTCAAAACTTACTGCTTCCAAGCATCCCAAGCAAGGTATAGTGGATAAAGTGTACGCAATGCAATGAGTGGAACATCAAGGGATGTGTTGAATTTATCACAGGGCATGTTTACATGCCATTCGAGTTATTCTTCGAACTGAAGAAAAACTACTAAAGAAAACCATTACACTTTCCATTACGGTGACTTGAAAATATTTCTTAGTGTTCAGGGTGCTTCTTTTTACTTTGCGTTTACACTCATAATTCCGACAGTAATATGCCAACTAAATCTTCTAAGGAAAAAAAGAAACGAGAAAATAGAGAAATAGACTAACGTAAATAGTACGAATACTTTTCTCAATAACTCCCTTAGTTATCATCTCCCAACCTCAATCCTGTAAGTATGTACTACATACGGACTGGCGAAAGGGAAATGAATATTGGAGTAAGTAGCTTGTTCACTCATTCACGCTCATATTACATGAGCTTTGGAATGAGAGTAGGAGCGACACTGCGGCGAAATTTGCGCCTTTAATTAATGCCTGAGGCTTTAATTATGGTGCAACATGAATTCGAGAGTACGAGGGAGACAGGAGGAAAAATCCCTGTTCCTGTCAGCTTCAACATCTAATCCTATTGGATTTGATTGCCAGCAATGAAACCACTGCTACTCTGGTTTAATACGTGCATATAACTATACAGACTAGACAAGATAGCATGATGTAGAATCAAATTTAGTTTGTTTACGTTTTAGTTTCATGCATGAAAACCCATCCATCTATACCAATAACATACACCATGAATTTCTCACATAAGACAAGTTAGATATTATATAGGAATTTTTTTACACACAGTAACGCAATGAATGATTTTAGCGAATGAAAAATAAATCTTTTTCATATAAAGATAATACTAATTAGTAGTAGTAGTGATGATAATGAGACCTTGAAAATAACGCTCGTAAATCCCAAGCGATATAATTATGTACACTTAGAAATTGAGACAAGGAACATACAGGCAGCATGAAATACATTCATATACTCATATTGCACTGAAACTTTATATCTTACCATCAAGTTGTAGTAATTCATTAGTGAATGTTCTTAAGTTTCACCTGATGCTGCAATTAACGCAGTGGGGGCTTCACGTGTCTATTGCCCATATACTATTCATGGTAGTTATGCAAAGGAAATGTGTGGCGTAATCCATGCGGGAGCTGTTGCTTTCAGTGTGAAATAGTTATGACTCCAAGGGTGACAAATCTCTTAAAATCCACATTATAACGTATACATTTTAAGTCGGATCGTCTAACCTTTCTCTACTGTGACTGTGATTCTCATGCGTGCAGCCCATGTGGAATTTAATTTCAAAGTTCACTACAATTAAAACTTTGTTTTGTTTTATTAGCTCACATAATCATCATACATCATATTATTTGTTACAAAATATATGTTTAAGTTCTCAGTTTGAAATTATCTCTTTGGTCTGCCAAACACAGAATGGATACTTTTGGTTCTATACACAATCAAAGATACTTGGGTAACGCTTCATATCGGATGTCAGCGGTGAAGCTAGCTAGAATTGGACAGTACAAAGCCAGGGAGACGGAAACAATGAGCAGAGCGTATGCCCATCCAACTTCACACTCAGCAATGTTGAATGGACCGGCTGATGGACCGCAATGGATGTGCATGAACTCAGATTGGAATCCTAATGGGAACACCAAGAGCGCAAGAAAAAGGAGCACCACTGAAAAGTTGAACAAAAAAAACATTCACTAGTAATAGACAATCAATCCTGTATACATAAATTATATTCTTTAGCCAAGATATTTGGAGGTATAATTAAGTACTAGGTAGTGAGGTAGTAAAATTAGCATTTCTCTCAAAAACTATTGTTTGGACACTGGAGCAATAAAAATGGGCCAGGAGGTAGGAAAGAAAAAAGTTTTCTTTAGACCTGAAACGATTTGTGCGTGACCAATGGTTGTGGCCACTCGGTGCCTCAGTTGGGAGGTGGGAAGAGCGACAGCCAAAACGGAAAGAACAGCACTCACACATAATGTCACGCAACCAGCGCCACCCACAAGTGTCACCATCTGCGTCAACATGAGAATATCACTCAAGTTAGTTAATCCGGTTGTTGTTCTCTTTGATTGATGCATATTTTATGGTAGCACACAGCAAATTGCTAGTATACAACTACTTTGCATAATGGGACAGGTTCAACATTCTCACGCATGCATGCATGCATGCATGTTCCGAACAATTTAGTTAGTTGGAAATGAGCAAATAGTTAGTTAGTTATAGTTTCCAAGTGGCCTAGAATGAGAGCTAGCCTTCCAATTGTCACTATACAATCATGCACTTCGTACTTGGAAGAAAAAAGACACACAGAGCGAGAAAGAAGCACGAATGTTTTTCTCCTTTCAGAATGACAACATTAATCATGTGAATGTAAGTACTATACTTGAGTTACAACAGAAAGGAAGTTTAGTTGTTCACTAAAAACTTGAGTTCTGTATCCAACTAGCTCCCATTTCTATGGAGGACGATAAAAAACCAGCTGAATACTTGATTGCCATTTTTGTACGCGACTTTCAAGAGGATCAAAATTCACGCGTGAATGCCTCAATGCGTCTACAAAGTTTTTCATTTCATTTCAATGGGTATTTTATGCACAAATTGTTTACTACTCACTTTGTAATTATGATTTATGTTGCTTTCCTATTTCATACATTGCTAGGGCAATGGCGTAGATGATTTTAGTATGGTACTTAGGTTTAGTTGGGCATTTAGTATTCTGGCCGCGGGAGTCACATTTTTCATTTTTCTCAAAAAAGTTTATTTCATTCTCACATCAAACTTTGTACTCTAAAAACAACTACTAATGAAACCACCTCCCTGCTACCAATAGAAATTAAAATTCCCCAATACTTTACGGCGTCGTAAAATCATACAATACATCACAATCGGTTTATAAAACTAGATCCACAGCACTGCTGTAAGCAAACCAATAAAGTAGTAGTAGTATAGTTTAGTCCGTTAGCAATTACTGCGGAATACAATAATACACGCGGACACTATTCCATAAATGTACTTTAGTGACCACTACTTTTCTTGTACGTGACTAGTTTTGCCACCAATAGGGACATTTATTGCCCCAAAACCATGCAAATAATGGGTTAGCTGACAATTTGCTAGAGTTTGCAACGTGCAACAGCTTGTGTTCACCTAATAATAAGTGCCAACATTCAGAAAAGCAAACACTGTGGTCCCTAACTGGCCACACTCGGGACACTCTTCTCCTTTCCCAGTACAAACCATGATGGCTATATCTCAAATTACTTTTGCAAACATCCAGTTACTTCAAATACAGAACTTAGCTGGGCAAGCTGGGGCTATAATTATAACTTTTATTTGGTTCACTATAATGCTTCTTTGACTAGTCTTTGATCCTTTGATTGTCAAGATTGGTCGTATGCTTGCCATGTTAGTTAATTAACATTTTCTCTATGATAGGAACCAATAGCAATAGCCTGCGCTTTTATACGCAGACAATTTAGATTCATTTTCTACTAACCAAGCCACAACTTGCACAAAGCATTTTAAAACTGTCCTATCACACAAAGAAATCCGTCAATTTTATTATATTACAAGAATTGCTACTTGCGATACTTTCTTAATTCTGTTTGAATACAATTAACTAAAAAACTAACTACAAAAACTTACCCGCCAGACGGAGAAATCAATAGTATCATCTTCCCTAAATACCCGACAACTCGTATCAAAACACAATCCGACGACGCCAAATCGGAAATAATGAACTTTTTCCACCAACATGAACGGTGGTTCTAAAACATCATTAACAAACTGATGATCCACAAAACTAAAATCCTCCTCATCATCACTTGTACTACTACTGAAATGGGAAAACTTTATTTCCCCAGTGCCATTTACATAACTGTCATGATAATAATTTGTCACTACAACACTCTTCTTAATAATCCAATCGGCCTGCATAAAACTAAACGTGGCGATTATTGCCAGCACGAAGGAGAACAAGACCCAAAAGTATGTGATTGACCAAGTGGTAGCCAACCGCTTTTTCTCCTGGAACATCATTTCCATTTTGATAGCTTGGGTCCTCTTACTTCAATAAACTAGCACTTATCTTCCAAAAACAATTGCATTATTACTTATAATTGTTACCCACACACACATTATACTACAATTAAATTCAACACACTGCTTACTTTTTGCACAACCTGACGACGAACTAATCAGCGCTCCTCAACTTGTTTTCTAACATAACGACAATGTCCACTGCTCCACTGTGATAATCATTACCAGCTCTAATTTTGATATCTCGAACATATCGTCTTATTCAAGCAACAGCCTAAAGAGAAATGAGCAGAATGTACTGCTCTCACTTTGCTTTTACTGTGTGGAATCCAAACTATACACAATATGATTCCTGCACCAGGCAGCAAATGGATCCAACTTTCTCTCGCGCCATGTAACACACAGTACTACTATACAGTGCAATATAGCATACACTGAAACCCGGCGTGTTCGGTTAGGCCACAAAATCGAGCTCTTTTTTCTGTACATAACGTATGATGATGAAACTCCCTAGCCCGAAAACACTTGTACATACTCCCTAGTCCTCATGTTGCTCGAGTTAATACTATGGGCCCACTGTTTGTTGTTAAAGCTGAAAAGATGAAGGACCATATAAGTTGCTTTCATCTTCACTTGATGAAAATACAGAGAGCGTTAGTTTCACAGCATCAACTAACCGTATCATCATGACCATCCGCTTTGTGTTCACAGAATGCTCAGCTATCAGACTTTGTTGTTGTTCAAAGAGAACAGGAAAGTTGGACCGTGTATGATAAACATGCAAAGTCAAACAAAACAGAGAGTGGATCCACTTAGGTTTTCAATCAGTGTCCATCATGAGTACAATGGAATACATAATAACATGGTGACTGGTAACAAGAGGCTGATTTAGTTGACTACAGTTGATTTCATATTTTGGAAATATTTAATTGTGAAATGGCAGTATGGGATTTTCCCTTTGTTCTTGGTCTACATTTGCAATCGGTGCATCATAGCAAAAAGAGGGTCAGATTGTAATGAAATAGATTGTGTATATACGAGAGGGCTGAAACGGGAGCATGTTTTTTACGATTTTAAATTCATTGCTGGTAGGGAATCAATTGAAACAAAAGTGAAATGGATTCCGAGGAGAGCTAAATGGTAGAGAGATTTAAGCATGTCTGGAGAAGGAGTATAGTAATCTTGCGAAGTAATTCAAAAATCTGTGAGTAAATAGAGTTGCCCATTTATTTGAACGGAGAGTAGTGAGCAGTAATAATAATATGAGCAAAGTTCAATTGGAAGTAATAGGGAGCAGCTAGGGCACATGGCTGGAGCTATGTATGTGTAGTTGTGCTTACTCACTCTCAGCTGCTCGCAACAGTGAGTAACTCACTTTACTTACTTTTCCCTGCTTAAGCTGTACTGTAAGCCGATAGGCAAACAAAGTTCAAGTGAAAGAGAGAGACAGAGCTTTTCCCTTCTTGTAGCTGCAGTAGGAATTGGAATAAGACCTATTGATGGGAAGAAAAGGCGTAAAATGTCAAAATCCGTTTCATTTTTACGTTACGCAGAAAGCAGTGCAAGTCTCTTTTTATGTCATTTCTCCTTTTATACGGGTTGACTGGAGGAAGGTGGAAAATTTGATACATGGTGACGAATCATGATGAATACATAGCAAGTAAGGAAAAACTCATTTATTTTTCTTCTTCTGTGAGTCTTTTTTTTTTCGTCCACCTCACTTGTCAAAGTGAATGAGTGCTCCAAGATTTACTTTCACAGTTAATAAAAATGGAAATTAAAAGTTTTACTTTCAACTTTGCAACTTGATGTAGCTTCCACCTGTTTCTTGGGCTCAGATGGTGCTTACACACTCCACAAGGGAGTAAAAAAAGTTTTTTCAATCTTTAATGCAAGTTTTTCCCTTTGTTGCATACACTTTCTATTATTTTCACAGCGTATTATCATACAGATATGCATCGTCATGTTAGTTAATATTAATCCACGTATTTCTTGAGGCGAAAGGGAAACTTGAGTCAAAACTTGTTTGAATCAAGAAGTGGGAAATCGTGCTCAGCCATTCAGCTCATAAATATTTAAATGTCATAATTCTCGAGCCACGTACTTTTATACCGGTGTATCATGTTTTGTCGTATAGATTAGCATGTTTCATTTACATTGCTTATCTTAAAAATACAAAAAAGTGCAATATTGTTTCTCATTTCAGTCAAAATCATGTAACATTTAAAATACATATTTTCATATTTCTTTCACGTTTAATTGCTAAAATTAAAGCAGTTGTGAATAACTTTTAGTATGGATCCATTAAAAATTATACTGAAGACCATATGAAAAGTTTGCAAAATTGGTAGCGCAAACCCAAGTGACGGACTTTATCCTTTCATGAACAAATGTCATGAAATATTGCTTTCCCTTTTCTCATTGAATCCCTACAGCTATTATAAGCTCTGTCATTTCTAATATTCTCATCATATAATGCTATTGCATCACTAGCCGGATATAATAAAATAAATTTACTCGTCCAATGAATTATGTGCAAGAAATTAGGATTGTAGTAAAACTATGAGATGCCATCATAAATTCGCACAGTACATTGCACTTCAACAAACTAATACCATTGACAAAAAACTTTAACCACTATAATATTATTCCCGTATTTTTAATCCAACTGCATGCCTGTCAACCTTTTTGTACGTGATATCTGCTATGCCATGTCACCAGGGAAATCTTGCAACCAAGACGTCTCCTTTCATCACAATAATAATATTGTCTTTCTGATTTCTTCCCTATATCAACCGATTTCAAACTTTTTTTTGCTGATTTTGTTTGCAAAAGTTGTTGAAAACTTATGCTTAATGCGTGTTAAGAATGACATAACAAATCCTTTGCTAACTATTTTATCTTCCTATTTTTTTTGGAATAGCCTCAAAGTTTCTAAAAAGTGTTAAATATTTTTTCATACATGCTTGCCAAGGATATTTCAAAAACTTAATATCGTACATAACGGACAAGAGTAATAATATGCGTTGCAAAAAAAAGTATTTTCCCAGGTTTACTGCAGTTTTCCTTTTATCAAACTAATGGTCAAGGTTGTAAAGTTCTGTGTAATGTTCTAAAGTAAATTTTCGGCCGTATAAACAAGCCGCACACACTTTAGTAGCATATTGCATTGGGCCCTTCAGTTTGATGATGAATGATGCGCATCAAATGGCTGAGAGAGCGAATCCAATAAGTAAGGGGGCATGAAACGCGTATATTTAATACCACAAAACCATATGCAACCAAAATGGCAATAATCTATTCAATAAGCATGTGTAGCAAGCAGCTCTCTTCATGCATGTGGCGTGAAGAATACATTTAGTTTTTGTAATAATACACAACTTGTGGCCATTCCATTTGCATGCATTCTAATAATAACAGATCCATTTGAAATTACTGCAGAGGGGATGTGAAAGAATGTGAATATTTTCGGGACATGTGCCGCCTAAATAAATAATTGGACATACAAAATCGGTTATTATTTGAATTTCCCCGAAAAAAATATTTTATTATTTCATTGTTGACACAATGGTATTATCTTCGTCCATATTATCCATTACAATTCTTGGAGACTTGGAAAATTTCCAAGGTTTGTGAACATTAAAAATAAGTGAAATCAAACCAATGTCAAGTTTTTCCATGTATAAGTATATGGAGCTCCCAAGAATTGACCAATAATGCAACCCAGCACAACAGTTAATGTACAAATAACTGGGAAACATAAAATCCAACTGTTCCATGCTGTGTCTATCATGGGAGAAAAGAAACTTGAGTACTACTTTCATAGGAATCCTAATGTGTAGTTGGTTCACCAACACAACGTATCTTTTTTATCACCAAATGAGTATTAGTTCTTGTTTGCTTTTGTTGCAAAACTTTTGCCGTCTATTTGTACAAATTTCAGAGGATATCTATATAACTTTCCCTTTTCACATGGCTGATTTCACACAAAAGTGTATTTTTTCCCATTCTCTGTAAATGGAAACCAGCATGATCGACTTTGTGCTGGTATGCCAATTTTTTTTGTAGACAAGCATTGTGAATAAAAGTTGAGGGAGCTTGAACGAAAGAGGGAAATTAAATGAGGAGCATTAATTTCTTAAGGTGTACGTGATGCAAAGAAGTAGGTGTGAATTGTGTAAAACAGGATAAGAAAAATCAATAAGCCTATGCGAGTTGGAAGACAATGTGTATCCGCTCAAATAATTTGTGAGCAAAAGTTTGGGATTTCGTGAATAAGGAGTTACGACAGAGCTCAACAGAAAGTTGGCAAACATTGGAGCCCAACCTTTCCTGCTGCTTTGAATTTTTAGCCACCTCTTTGTTTCCACTTAATGGATTTATCACCTTGTTGTAAAGCTGCCTTCAATTCAAATAGCATAATGTACGGACGACGAGTTAGTTTGTTTCAATTTGGGTCCGCATGTGTGCATGTGCATGAGCCAGAGAAAGCTGTTAATAAAGAAGTCATGCTGGGAGAAAGTTTCCTATTGTGACACGAAAATAGAATTAGATTTGGTGTCCCTGTGTACACACAGTTTGTGGTGTGGTGCCTAATACACCTGCTTTGAATCCCAGTTTCTCTTTTGTGGCTTACTACTAGTTATGTACAAAGTTTTAGGGCAAACAAAAGAAACTCATGAAACCAAAGAGTTTCAAAACTCATTCAATTTAACAATACTACTGAGGTCTGTGGTAAACGTAAAAAAGTTTAAGCCAACTTATTTCCATAGCTTGAATACAACAATCTTGGTTAGTTCTTCATTCAGCTGTGGTAATTAAATAAAAAAAATAAAAAATTTTGGACTCTTTAAATTCAATCGAAGAAAACAATTTGTGACCATATGACCAGACCATATCTTTTTTTGCATGGCAAAAAAAAAGAAATGATTAATTGAAAGTATACACACACCTAAAATTGGAATTGCCATACTCTTGGAGCAATATGTTTTTTCCGTATAATATTGCAAATCATTTGCAAGACAGAAAGTAGTTAATCGCACATGTTCATGGCTTCAAGCTTAATCACAAAGTGTAATGTATACTCCCTGTCCTTTCATAATGTTAATCAAAGTTGAATGCTTAGCCCTCCTGGAGGTCTTTTGTCCACACTCCATATGTTCATATGCATGTTCATTTGATCCTTGTTGTAGATTTCACCTTATCTGCACACCATTTAATGCACTAAAGCAGTACTTCATCTCCTGTAAGCATTTCCGTTTTGCACACAAAACCAGGCGGTCGTAAACTTTATAACGCACACAACCTAATGCTCCCAATGTTCAAAGGTATTAAACATTTATAACTAACTACTAACTCTGGAATACAACTTTTGGGCTCTCATTTACACAACTATGTCAGATTTACTGCATTGCATACATAACATTCCCATATTGCTCGTTTTAATCTAGCTCACAACTAACTAGAGTCCAATAGGTAGATCGTTTGAAGGACTTTAGCTTCTCACAAAAACGACAAAATCATGCACAAAGTCTAAATAGTACAATTTTCTCCTCCTGCAATATAATGGAACCCGAGATTACACATTGTAGGGAGTTCATGACAAGAAAATATAAATGGACTTAATCACAACTCGTGGATTTTAATGCTCACTGGTCTGTCACCCTTCCTCGTTCACTCGTTCGTCTGAAAGTTAATAAATAGCTGAGCATTACCAACCAGGGCATAGCGTACACAATAGGGAGCACTGTATACTTGGATGCTACTTCAATCTCATTAATCTGACTCACTGACTTGAATGAGGGCCATTGTAAAAGTCTCCAGTCATTTGCGTACTCAACCAGTTCACTTGCTCAAATTGACTTGGTATAAAAGGAGGAGTACAAAACGGGCATTGTTTCCCTCACTGAAATCCATCCCTGTGTTATTGACTTTCCTTGACTAACTTGGCCGGGTATATGAAATGGAACTCGTGTGTGCATGAATCATTAAAGAAGAAAAGGAACCTTTTTGTCTCATCAAATGCTTCCGTGGTGGAATTAAAAGTCATTCATGTAAAAGGGTTGTGCACATTATAGCTATTTACTTGGTGTACAACTCGTCAAAGTACAGCTTATCCGATTACACTCTTATTACATTCTTAGGAGAGAACATTGCTCATGTGATTAGAGAGCTACCCCTCCTTTCTTTCACTCACCCATATAAAACATCTCTCACGTCACGTCCCATAATCCGTTGTGATCAGAAAGATGATGGAATCTAAAACATTGGCTGTGATATGTGCAACTGGTAGAGTCCCAAGCAAATCTCATTCAGGCCCTATTCTAAAAAACATCCAGTTCTGTCCCATTTAACTTGCTCTGTCCGCCTAATAATCTACACACATTAAAAACACACATTATAAGGGTACACCCGATGGCGTGTAAAGTCGTACATTTCTACGTGCGTAAAACTCCCAGCCAATCAGAGCAGACTTCCAACTTCTACTTACTGATCTGATTGGCTGGGAGTTTTACGCACGTAGAAATGTACGACTTTACACGGCATCGGGTGTACCCCTTATGTATAGTGCGTAGAACACACAAAATTGACCGAAGAAATAGTTATAGAAATAGTAGCATTGATTAGAAGGAAGAAAAAAACATTTAATTGATATGGACAGTAGCATCTGTAAAATGTCATTGTGCATGCACGCAAGTTGAGCAAATATAGTTTCAAGGACTATTATGATTGTAGAATAAATGCAAGTAAGTAGCCGCAAGTGGGAAAGGAGAATAATAACAACATTATGGGCTCACTCACATTTATCACAGCTTCTTAATCTCGTTTCAAACATGACTCATCCATATTTGCTATAGAAAGAAAGAGCGAACGAGAAATAGTTAGTTGGGGTTTCTAACAACTAGATTCCCATCATGTATCCATATCCATCCATTATTCCACTCACTGCACAATGCGCATCCATGCAGTTATTCGTAATCAGACAGCACTTTAGATGCACACGTAGAATTCCAATAATGTAAAAGTGTGTAAACAGCATTCCTTTTGGATCAGCTAATAGTTGCACTTAAAAGTTAAATCAACGAACTAGTTAGATTGTGCACATTTGAAGTCTATGGGCAATGCAACTAATACATGCAATATATGCTTCGTTTTCTAAAAAAAACTGAAAAAAAAGCTCCTGTAGAATAACTTTCTAAGCGCTGCTAAATCTATGAATGCTGAAAATGAAAAAGAAAGCATTTTTTCCCTTAAAAACTGAATAAACAAATGTGCTCAGCTAAACTTGACATTAGTCATCCATTGTGCGGGGTTACGTGACACTGGGATAGAAAGCAGGCTAAGGTTTGGAGTTGGAGGGCCGTTTTTGACTAGTTAGTCAGTAGGGCAAATGTGTGTAGTAAGGACACATATAAGAACTGCATGTGCAAGCACTATAGCCGATTACATTAGAAATTTGAAGTGTGCATGTTGTGCAACACAAGTTTTGGTATCCCTAGAGGACCTTGATAGTATATAAGAGAGGAGAGAGACTCATTGAATATAAATGAGATAGGATGGGTGTGAAAATTCCCCCAGATAGTTTGATAACATTCCGCTCCTCATCTATTTTCTAACCCAGTGACTGTCTCATCCGAAAAATTTGGTTGGACGGATTGGATTTTTTTGTGGGACCCTACGTAAGGGTAACAAAAGCACAAAGCCTTTCTCATTATTAAGAATTTCATATTCAACAGTGGCAACAACATGTCTTTTTGGACTGACGCATACTTTTGCCCTATCGTTTGAAGGGATGAAGGAGACCACGAGTCCAAAAATAATAGTCCAGTGGTTTCTCTCATTTCTCCGACCTCTTCTGTTGGTTTGGTTTCCAACATGTGAGAGGGGTAAATCGAGATGCTGAAAAAGCAATCATCATATTGATGAGCAGTTGTTATGCAACCGTGCACTCACTCTCCTTTTTATGATTATTATTATCAAGAAATTGATCACATCCCAAAGTGATTGATGAGCTTTAAGAAAGGAATGAATGAATCATCCACACATATATATATCACGAAAATTGTTGTTATTACATTTAGCTCCCCCTTATGCATTCATAATGTGAATGCTCACACTTAGGTATTGTGTGCAGTGCATTCCGTGTGCATACGTTTCTCTACAACCAGATATGGATCAAATGACTTGCACAATTCTGATATCTTCGGAGCTACCGTACACAATCTATTTCAGTGAAAGTTTATTTTTTAAACAAAGAAGTAGCTTTCTATTCTTCCTTTTCACCTTTTTCATATCTATATGGAGGAAGTTATTAAGCAAATACAATAGATAATCTAAACTGTATATTTACAATACTTATTCTCACTAACTAAAAGGAAAAAATACTTGCAATGATCTAAGCGCTGCAATAACAATACAAATACACAGTTTCGCCCCATTGCCAATATTGCTACCAATTTTCGTTCCCACAAGCAAAGGCGTTCGGATTCACCAACCAGTTCTAAAGAAAGGGATGAAATTCTTGTTCCCATTATTTAGGGAGGGTAGTAGCCAGCCCAATAACTAATAATGTGTATCATACACATGCACTACTGCTAACATCAGATGCCCACATTCAACCAAAATAAAAGTAGTACTTCATATGAGTGAGTTGCCAACAATTTGGAAGAGTAGGACACACTCACTACTCAACAGTAAACCGACTGACTATATACATACATATAGTGTCACCCTTCTTGCCGTGGGACCTACCATCGGATAATCATGATTAGATGGATAACAAGACTTAAAGAAAAGGAGACGAGAAGTAATAACTGGGATGATGATATGAGCTCCACACACGCTGATGCATAATGTTCATGTGACTCATCACAAAGAGATCTTGGCAGATTATGGGGGACAAGCATACAGATATTGTGGGCTCCAGTATAGTTACTGCTGACTATTGGAATAGAGAGTTAGATTCAATTGCCTGTACAATGTGAGTTATATGGTAATGGCAATAATAATAATGGGAATCCATGTGATATAGTGAAATTTTGGGATTGGGTTCACAATGTTGATGACATATAGAGGAATGCCTTGAGGGAGCAGTGTGAGATTAACACTCGTCTTTGTAGTTAGTTAGAAGAGATGAGGAGGAAATGAGAAGAAAGAGTCGTATCGGGTATGGAATGAAGTGAACCCAAGGTAATTATAAAATTGGATGACGAATCTTTTTATGGGCATGTATAGTTAGTTAGTTAGCTGGTTGGAAGCTATGGGACTTTTGGAACTTTTGCGAACCACTCGCAATAAACGTATTGAGATTCCCAAGAGAGTATCTATTGTTAGCTTCACATCTGAAGGAATAAATTTGATTTTCTGCACTTGCTCACAGTCTCGTCATTAACAGTAGCAGTAGTGGCAATAATGTGATTGAAATTGTTGGAAGTAGGAATGAAAGAGTCGATAGTACGGGTTGTTTTCTGTCAGTTTTAAAGCAATTGGTTGGTGAGGGTACCATGTGTTTTGTAATGAGCATGATTTTCACCCCAAGTGTATAAAGTATGCATTAATTTAGATTAAAAAATGCTACATGTTGTTTTATTAGTAATTTTTAAGACTATAAATAAAACTCTTATCAATTTCTTAAATCTTAAAATAATTTTATTTTAGATTCAAAGTATTCCAAATATGGAAAGAATGTCTGCAACGTCAAAACTTTCAGGAATATCTGTACTAAATATCAAGACTTTCAGGAATATCTGTAATATCAAGACTTACAAAAATACCCGTAATATCAAGACTTTCAAAAATATCTGTAATATCAAGACTTTCAAAAATATCTGTAATATCGAAACTTTCAGAAATATCTGGACCTGGAATCTCAAAACATTCAAAAACGGTTCGGCCAAATACTATATAATAATACTTTAAGAATACAATAGTATCTTTAAATCCCATCCAATTAAACTTATATATAAAATTTGTCACATCTATCGCAGTGAAATATGGGGCGGTTGCGGAAGTTCCATAGAGCTGGTAGTGCATTCCGGCGTCGCCACGTTGTCAAGTGGCAAAGATGCCCCTGCCCTAGGTAGACAGTTGTTCCTCCAATATACATTTAGGAAGAAATACAATTTTTCCCCATTTTCTTGTCCAAAACCATTTGCAATGCAGCGGATACATTCATCGACAAATTAGGAACAGTTACTGAATGGACCAGTAAAGTTTAATCTAAGTTAAATATGAATGGATGCTGAATAGTTGTTTGAATCTACTCTTATAATCGTGTTTTCAAAAAACCATATTTCACGCAGATTTCTCAAAAACTACTAGCCCGATTTGCTTCAAAACCGTCTTAAACTGATTCTTAAGTGATTACGCAGTGCCCTTGCTCCAGGGTCCAAAGCCGTATAAGCCTTAGTTAACGAGATAATTGACAATTAAGTTGGTCATTTTAGTATTTTAGGTTTCCATGCAAACGCTAACAACCAAGTTTTTCAAAAATGAAAAAATATACAGGGGGTCCCCTTTAAAATGCTATTTTTCCCATGTTAATTCCCATAAGGAAATCCCAAAATTGAATCTGAAATCGAATTTTTTTGCTAAGAATGTCAATAGGCACATATAGGCACCTAATAATGGACATCAATTACATGCTTTTAGTAGTTATTTTAAACTGATAATAATAGAATTACACTTCTAGAGCAGATTGGAATTTGATTATGTTAACTTATAACAAGAGAAAAACACCGTTCTACGCATGGGCAGCTACATTTCCCAAATTCTCATTTTATTTTCATCAAATTGCTAATTCAATCTGTCTGCGAGGTCATGTTGTGATTGTTGTTCAGTCAATGTTGTTATCCGCCGGGCGTAGAACGGGCTTTTTAGCTAGTTAAATATATATGTACTTACCAACCATACTAATAGTCGTAGTTGTTTAATGAATGTGAAAAATGTTTGCGCTGTGCTAACAAAGCTTTCATGAATTTCTGGGATGCAGAAATATGCGTAGTTTTTAAAATTTCTACAATAAAAGTAAATAAGTGACTACTTGTGACTTTTGAAGTAGTCTCATTAAATTTGTCGCCTCTCCGGACCGTCCTTTATAAAAGTTTGCAGCTACAATTTCTCATTGACCAGTATTTCATAAAGTAGTACTTTTTCACTGAAATGAAATAATAAAATTAGTAAAATGATCAGTGAAAGTTTTATGAAATACAACTCCAGAGTCCAGTAAGCCTATCCAATTTTTAGTGATAGCTTTACTGCTTTCGCTATAAAAGAAATGTGACAATAATTTTACTGGCCTACAATTTCTTTTTTTTGATAACTGGCCGGGGTAATTGGGTCCAGGGCACACTCCAGCTATATCTACCACGATCCGTAAAAAATATTCAGTTATAGATCTCATGGGCCTCAGAATATTTTTACAGTACATAAATGGCGCCAGCGGCATGCTCTCGGTGTCTCCTTTGGGTCAGGCCGAATCCGCCCAATGCGGTTCACGCGCACCTAAGCAAACACTCCTGGTACCTCTCAGAAGGCGTCCCAGACGAGGCTTGACACCAACAATCGCGGTGGTGCTTTTCACCAAGTTTCGGCGATTGTTTACTCACCCATGGCCTCTCATCATAATATGATAATCGCAGTTGACCTGTGATAGTCGCTCATGATTAAGGACCCTGTGCGAATATGTTCCCGCATAATGCCATCAAAAATGGGTCGCATTTTATCAAGAATTGCTTCGATATAATCACGACCCATATCCGGGGTCCGCCAATTTGCCTTGCGTCATGGCGTTCGGCCAAGTCTATGACCTCCCTAAAGAAAAAATATGCCTGGATAGCTGATATTTTAATGACTTCCGACTCGTCAGCAGCCTGAAGGACTTGATGTTGGCAAAAAACGACACAATAGTCTTACTGCTTGCCATATAAACAGGATTCCTTTTTCGGAAAACGTGTTCGCCAACGGCCAAACAGGAATATCGCTACACTACGGGCGCCAACATCGGTACCAGCAGCCCCCTTCTCCGTGTCGATAAAGGGAGCCTAGTTTTCCGTCGTGATGTGCATATTTGGCTCAATATTCGCATAATCAGCCAAGAATTTTGTTTACAAAGTTCAACTTTGCTATGCTGTGAAAATTTTTTTTGAAAAAATCGGCTGGTAAGCTGGTCAGACTTATCTCCTATTGAAATAGTGAAGACAGCCATAACTTTTTAAGGGTAGCCCGTTAATCCCCCATATCGCCATTGTTCCTCCATGGGGGGAATTTTACTTTTAAAAAAAATGCGTCCACTCTTACTAAACGAAATAAATATAGTTTGCATTATATTTTCGTAAATTTAAAACTCGCTTCATAATTTCACTAATGATCAGAGATAACTTAAAAAGATAACCTTCAAAATCTCACGTTTACACAATTTTTAAGTTTTTACGACTAGTGACGGTGTGTGTGTTTGTGACTGGGTTTGGTTGAATGTTGAATGTATGTTTTTTCTGATTTCAGATCTTATTGTTGTTTTCAATAAAACATATATAGTATATTTCGATTTGAAAGACAGGGTAACTAATCTCATTTCAATGTTTTTTTTGGGTGTTTGATTCAGTCAGTTGGGCAAGTTTTACAAATGTTTAAAGATGTTTGTTTGTTCGTAATTTTGTTTACTAACTACGGCAACGATCAGTAACGACGATAGTGAGTGGTTAATGCACATTTTACAAGACTAAATGAACAGCAAACTCTAGCTGAGCCATTTATAGTTCATTTCAGAAAAAAAGGAATGTTTTTTTCCGTAGGTTATCTGGAATTGTTTATTATTGTTGCCACATCATTTCACAGATTTACTGATTTAATTTGTATGAATCCACTATTTATCGCGCATAGTTGAATAACATTTTTACTTTGAATAACATTTTTTTTTGCTTTGAAATAGACAGTACTGTGCTAAGATCATCTGGTACGAATCGGTGTTGTAGAAGAAGTTAATTCACCAACAGAGCTTTTGGAGTCGAACAATAAATAAGGAGGGTAGTGCGAAATTTCTATTGAATGCATTTATAGAATATGTAAGTCTAATTTTGGGAATATGTAAGTGGAGTTTTCTTATGAATTTGTTCAACTTTTATAGCTGAATCAAATTAGAAAGTTGGACGAATTAACAGACAAAGAATACTTGCAGTCCGTGGCAGTTTCTTTAGCGGCTCGTAATTGTGGTGGCCTCAATACGAAGAGTTTGTGAGAAGCAAGTTAAAAAGATTGGGGAAGAATTTGGTGGCACTGAGGACAGGGAAGAAATTCTGTCGTCCAAAGTCCACCAGATTTCTAGTCCCGCATCCTGTGCTCCGAGTGGTGGCACCAAAGACCAGGAAGGTAATCCTGCGTCTGGGCTCCACTTACTGCCAGGATCATCCCGCAAAATGGGTACCTCAGCAAAACAAGTATGGCATTAATAATTTACGAACCCAAAGCATTAATTTCTTTCATTAACAAGCTTTATTTTAAATATAGGTGTCTTTGATTTGGAGCGGCCATTTGGTTCCAACAAACGAGAGAGTTTACCTTGACACCGAAAACCTTCAAATGAAGCCACTTGACTCCATAGCGGCTGGTTTTTTGGCAGTGGTCAACAAACAACGGGATGTTATTTTATGGGCCCATATTAGACACGAAGCGAAAGATATTTGTCAATACAAAACCAAGTTAACTGGCCTAACCCCAGAAATTGTTGAGAAGGGACTCTCCCTTCAACTTGTAAGGCGTTTTGTTTTAATCTTTTTTAACTTCATGCAATATAATAATGTATATTTCATTTCAAAATATAGGTACAAGAGTTATTGTTAAGTGTGGCTAAGCGCAATACTTTTGTCGGTTTGGCAGTTAAAGGGGATCTGGACGCCCTTAATGTTAGCGTCACGAAATACTTTGATCTTCAGAGTTTTAATAGAGACAAAAAAGGGCCTTTTGCTTTAAAGGTTTGTCATCATTTTTAAGTTAAATTTGCGATGTAAACTTACAATTTAATTAACTGATGTATTTCTATAATTGTACTTCAATCATTTCAAGATCAAGCAAGAGATTTTATGGTGCTACAGATTTTCAGTGCACTACTCATTGTTGCATAGGAGATGCCAGAATGACTCAAAAACTGGACAAAGTTTTTGCAGGTGTTAAAAGTTTTTCCATTATTTGAAACAAAAACACGTAATTATAGTCCGTTGAAAAAAATTATGGAAATTTTGAAGCCCGAACTTATTTAGCATTGGTTGTTTTCTCCTAGTTTCCATGTAAACAAGCTAGTGATGAACAAAGGTTTTTTTTCACAAAATTGCATTTAAAATCAGTTTAGTTTTGTTTACATTTCTGTATACTTATCGACACTTTTCTACCATTAATTCAACTAGTGACCATTTGACTAAAATTGCAAACTAACTGTTGCATAGAGATGTTATGCATTTTGAAACAGACTATAGTAACTTTTAAACAATTATTTCTTACAAATCTGACCACAGTAGGTTATACGCGGTATCCTCATCCCGTTACCAAAACCAAAAAGGATAAATCTTTGGTCCGAAATGACAGGTCCTGCACGCGCCCAAAGACAACAAAAAGGCAGAGAAAACTAGCCAAAAATAGACGAATTCCCAGGGTCTTTGTGCCAGATGGGCATGAAGACCCGGAAGAATGGTGAAGCTAAAAGAGCTCAAGTTCTCTATACAGTTACGAAAAATTTCCAAATATGATACTCTCGTGTGGGGCTGATCTCTAGATTTCGATATAAATAACTTCAAAAAATTAAATTTAACATGTGGAGCATAGGGATCTATTAATAGTATAATTTCAATTATTTGGCAAACAACTTTTAAAGGTAGTAATTAACACTCAAACATACAATTTTATTTAGGCTCTATACAGTCATACTTAATTGTTTTCAAAAGGATAGAGTCACTCAAATAAATTGTGGGGGACGATGGCGAGACTTTTGCTTTGCAACACGTGAAGGAGACCGGAAAGGCCTATCAAACTCGGGTTTGACGACTCGCGAATGAATAGACGATATAGAATAGAAAATAATAAAAAATAGACGAATTCCCAGGGTCTTTGTGCCAGGTGGGCATGAAGACCCGGAAGAATGGTGAAGCTGAAAGAGCTTAAGTTCTCTCTCTCTCTCATTAGAAGTTTCTTTAGGTTTGTCGGGTGTATTCTAAATCCAAATAGGTTTAGGCTTTTTCAAATGTTTCATCACCTTTTAAATTCTGAACCTAAAAATGGCAGATTCATATGAAAGACTTGGGTCACCGGAGTCTAACAAATAGGTAAATGACCTTTGTGCAAAACATAACGTTGAATGTACTGCCCCAAGGACAGCTGCTAGAACGCTAGACAAGCTTGTTGCTCATTTTCTGGAAGAACAATGCATTAGTCCAACTTTCATGATGGACCGTCCTCAACTAATGAGTCCATTGGCAAAAATACCACAGAAATGACAAAGGACTTACAGAACGATTTGAATTGTTTGTTATCAAGCGTGAGGTCAGTTTTATGTATCCAGAAAAACGTGTTTCTGTTGTTTCTTTTTATCTAAACAATTTGAAGTATATACTATAGGCTGAATATATGATACTTTAATTTCTAGCTGTGTAATGCTTACACGGAGTTGAACGACCCAATGGTTCAAAGGAGTAGATTCGAACAGCAAGCTAAGGTATGCAATGACGAAAATTACTTGCTTTTAAATGTAAGAAACCAAATTGGAAGGTCGAGTTCTCATTATACTGCGGTGAAAATCGTGAAGAATTGGAGTAATTATTTGATTGCCCGTAATTTCATGTAGGATAAGGCCGCCAAGATGACGAAACACAAATGGCAGATGAAAATGTCTGTACTGCTTTGGAATATGAACTTCCTCCAACGATGGATGAGATATGGGCATTGATCGCTTGGCCATGTTGCTAACAGATTCAAAATATCAAGGTATCCATATGCTTTTTGGAATTAGTAAAAGAGTTGTTATATAATATAGGATATATGGCTTAATGATTAACTTTTCTGAGCAGGAAGTACTTTTTTTCCTGCAATGAGACAAGAAGACAATAATCCTACCAGATTAAACGCCGAGAAAATCAATTCAGTGGAAATTAATAGAGCGATGAAGAGACGGAGGAAGTACTTCATCAAGAAGTTCATAGTCATAAAGCTGTGCATTGCATAGCTTTTCAATGTGACGGAACCCTCACACTGACGAGGTAAGTTAAATTCAATCTAAAACTTGTTGTAATTGGTTCCATAATTAAATTGGTTATGCACGTTTTGGATATTGTTATCATCTATAGCGAATTTAACTATGACATTTAATTATAGAAGTAACACATATGGAATATAACAGAGAGAATGAAAACATTTTTTAAATCGCAGAATTAAATCTGGTTGTGGTTAATTTTTAGTGGTTCCAACATTGACTGTTTGATTCACGCTGGGGAGTAATTGGATTGTCATGAGCAGGATTCTGGAAAGCCTCTGTTGTCGGAGATCCATTTGCTTGAATTCCATTTCCGGGCGGCTGTAGAGAACTGGAATTCATAAGAAATTATAAATTCCATTAGTCACAGTACAAGATGAAATCGACTGAGAAAGCTTTATTATTACTTATTTGTTCCCAAAGGTCTAGGTCTTGAATATGTAGAGGTGTCATTGACTGGAGACTGGAACAGTTGGAAGGATGTTATTTCTTTACAATGTTGAATCGGGGAGACCAGATTGTCTTTGTCATCAGTTTCAAAAATGATGTCAACTGATGGTACTGCATATGAGATTAATATTCTTTTCGGGTAGTCGTTTTTTGAAAAATGTCTTCGACACAAGCGGGTCCATTTTTTAACATTAAAAGGATCCAATTTGAGACATCTGATCCATTTGAGCCGCTTTTGTTCACATTTGGGAAAATATATTCCATGACAATTTGGAACAGACCCACAAATTATGCAATGCACCATGACAAGTAGAATACATTAATATTTTTAACCTAAAATCGACATAAAACTAATAAAATTCGGAAAAATAATACTTTTAGCACAAGTTAAAAGATAGAGTATGTCCATGTGCACTGAATTTGAATTTTGAGCAGGAAACTCCGAGCTACTCGCGGTTCCTAGCCCTTGCTTGATTCGCTGTTCGGATAGCGAATCAGCACCGCACTGATAGTTTATGAGTAATGACGTCACACAACTTTCTGTGCATTTTCAGGCTACAGTTCTACTGCGCTCTTGTCTATTCCTATAAATACAGGTTTCGTATTCATTGATACTCAGAAGGAAAGGTAAATAATTGACTAGAAATAGGAAAGGATTAGAAACACATAATAACAGAAATCACATTTAGCGTTACATAAGCCCATGATTGCAATCAAATCTTAGTTGCTTGGTATTCTTAACAAGCATATAATAAGAGAAGCCACATTTTACGTTAAATCAGTGAAGTGTGTTTGGTCTGCGCTCCGCTCCAGACAACATTAAAATCTTGAAAACAATTTTGAAGCTCCGCTCCAGTTTACACAATCAATTTGGAACTCTGCTCTATTCCAGTTGTAATAATTTGGAGCTTCGCTCCAGTATAACGTGCACACTCGAATGTTTTTAAGCTCAACTTTACAGTATCTATGCAGTAATAAACAAAAAATATCGTTTATGTTTATTTTTTTGACACTATTCAATTCACGAATTTGAAAATGGACTAATATCATTGACGATCGGAAAAAAGCATTTTGATTTTTTTCGACATCGAAAGCAAAATTTGTCATCATATTACAATGCTAACATCTTAATTTTTAAAACTGAACACGCGATACCTGAGTAATATTTCTAATATAATTCAACCTGTTTTGGAGCTCGTATCTACGTCTATTATAAATTATTATGTAAATCATTGTATTGTACTGTAATATAATTTCGCACCAGCAATAATATAAAAAAATATTGGAGTAAACCGATCACTTGATGAAAAATACCTTTCTGAAAACTACGCATTAATCATTTACTCCGGTCAAAACAGAGTCTGTTGACAGAAATTTCAAAATTGTGTTTTTAGATGATTTTGGCTTTAACATGTGAAACGAAATGCATTCTCCGTTTGTGTGAATTTCATGACTCGCCCTTAGCTTCGTAATAAATCAAATGGCGATGCCAACTACCCTTTCTCTAACCAACAAATAGTTTAGGCGACGGAATTCGGAAGTAAATGCATCCTAGTGGAAAGCGGAGAAAGCTTTGCACTTTCCTTCGCTATCTCCCCTCTCTCTAGATGGTTCTGCAGTATAGCAAGTCTGTAAAAAGCTCATGTCAACAGCTTTGTCTCCAATTGCTCGAGAGATTTCCCCTCTCTCATTCCTCAGCCTAACTCCTTACCTCTCATTTCCTCGTCATAAATCTGCCTGTCGCGAATCTAAGCCAAATACACATAGGTAGAAACTAACGTGAATTTCTGTAGTCTTTCAAAGTTACATATGTACATACATAGTCGGACTAACAGTCCCATTGTAAGATGTTTATGACCACCGTCATTACATAAGAGTTACAACCTGTGGAGTCGTAAAAACTGACTGCTCTAATTTCCGAAACTGGGTAAAGCCACTGGCTCTTAAATTTCATTCTCGTTCTAACATAATATCATTATTATGGCTACTTTCACTAACTTTTGTGCGACCACAGTTTTTCTTGGTTAATGAGTTTGTGAAATTTATCACTCCAGACAAATAGAATCACAGTTGATAACTTAGACTCATTCAGTCGCATTCATCTTGTTCAATTATGCAAAAGCTGATTTTTCAATCCACGAGTCTACCTAAGAACTATTATATGGAAATAAGAAAAAAGCGTAAACAATTACTCATAACTAAAGCTGTTTGAATACTTTATTTTGTAAAATTTAATACCAAATAAACTTTAGCATTAATTAAGAAATCAAATGTTCCATTTTATTTTCAGCGATGAATTAATTAGAAAAATGCCAATAACTTTCCCGTTACAAACAAAATTCGACTCGTGCTGATGAAAATGAGAAATTCCAATAGCCGCTCGGCGCTTCCCAATGTAAGTTAGAAGGATGAGAAAAGTTGGGTTGCCTTACTAACACTTTATCACCCTAGTAATCATAAGTCATTTTTCTAATACCAGTTCCTCAACTATTTGGCTCAAGTGTGATAAAAATCATTCATAGAATCTTTTTTGGCAGGTTGCCATCCAGAGAACATTTGAAATAATGTGCCCAGTCCTCTGGAAACTAAGTAGTGGACTCTCATTCTATTATTCGTATCCATTCTTACGTCATGACATAGTCACAAGACGCGTATTCATGGGTCATGCTGGATCATCATATTTCAAATCCATTCTAACTGCATTAGTACAAAATGCATGCATGAGCATTACTCAACCATTACATGATGTGTTACATGAAAACTAAAGTCGGACCTACTTGAAAAAAACTGCCTTTAAAAACAACGTTGCTCAATCTTTTCTTCTACTGAGAAGAAAAATCATTTGGCAAAAACAACTCGCGCTTTTGGAGGGTCGTTATTTTTAAGCCCTCAAACTACTTTTGTCCTTTGAGTTAAAATAAAATTTTGAGGAAACTTTTATCTCGACAAGGTTTCCTTCTTTGTTTTTTCTCCACCCTCAGAATTTTATGAACAACAAACAAGCTATAGAAATGGAACAGTAAAACAAAAACAAGTGTGTATCTGTATCTACAAAAACTCACAGCATCACTCGTCAAATATTTTCACTTGCCTTTGCTTTTTATTTCATATTGACTAACAACATAGCATGATCAAAAGTTTTATGACTAAAATTAAATTGTCAGCACGCAAAAAAATAGCACTGCCGCCCCGACCATACAGAATATATAGAGCGACCTTTCTCTCTGGTTTCTAACTTGATATCATTTTGAGACTATAAAGGAATTTTCTTCGCTTGGTTATCTTGCCAGACTTTTATTGTATAACAGATGCCAAAAATATTATTTCTATTCTCTCTTTTGGACTCGAATTTTTTTCACTTGACAAATAAATTTTTTCCAAAGTGTTCCCTTGCTCGTCTTTGATTTATGTACAGTGTGTTTTTTTGACTTGTAGGAATTCAATTTGCATTCATTTTCAAGTCACTATTGATTATGATGGGATAGAAATCCAAATCTACACTGCTAATGGATACACAACACAATTAAGTTTGTGCTCTTTGTTCAAAAATCCCAAAAATTGATCCTTTTTCGTCAAGTTAATTACCCAGTCCAATCCAATTGACCTGATTGATGGTTTCATTATTAAATTCCCATGAAAACTAAACAGTTTGTAAAATAATTTGTTCCCGCCATGCGGGAATACGAATGTACTGACTAACTGACTGCATACTGAATGCAGAATTTTGCGTGTGTGCTACAAAACCTCTGAACGTCGTCTTACAATCACATAGTTGAGAATTGAAAAACAAGTTGAAAACTAAAAGCTGACACATTAATTTAGTTTCTCTCTCAAAACTAATCAATAGAAAGGCTCTTAAGACAGTTCCCAAGCAATTCTTCAAAGGAGTAGCACATTCGTTTTCCAACTTTAGTTCTCCAATTTCATTAAAATCCAATTCCTAAGTCTTTTTCGTCCTCACGAGTTCTAACATTGTATATACCCTTGTTTTTTAGTTACATTCCCATTGAGATCAAAAAAGGGGAAAGCCTATATGTAGCTACACGCTTTCACAGAATAACATGATCTTCTGCATCAAAAAAAAACGTTCAAATACTTAACGCAAACACTGCATGCCTGTCTCACTGACTTGAGTGGGTCGAAAAAGCATTTACTCACTCACTCCCATATACATATATATAATGCACATACATCCAGATCCAAGACATTATTATATATTCCGTGGGCCACGCAACACGCTGCCTTTTTCCAACTATATTGTATCGTCCGTTATCCATCTTATGTGAGCATTAGCTCACTCACTTTTGGAATGCTACTGTTGTTGTTTGTGACCATTTGGTTTGATTTTCGGAATGAATTTTATCTGTCTATGTTGTCTTTTGCAGAGACCTTTCCTGTTATGACATACCCGGGCTACATAGGTGGGTGAAAGGAAGGAACTGGGGAAGGAATGATACGGATGTACTTTCATAAGAGAAGATGAAGAGATCAGACAAAGTGGCTGTATTATTCCCCAAGGGCTTTTTTCAGTTGACACGCAGACAGTGGAACTACAGACGGTGCATTCATAAGATGAGCAGCCCAGCTCCTGAGTCATGGGTTCAAACAGATTCTACTTCTAGAAAAGGCCAGTAAAAGGAGCTTTACAAGGAGGCAATAGGCACAACTTACTGACTTGACTTGCCATATAGTTAGTTTGTTAGTACAGTTATAGTTGCTACACAGCTTCTTGTTTACACAATGTATCATTTTAAGCTTTCATTCCCGTGTCCTTGAAAAATGGTAATAAGACAGATGGGAGACAGCTTTTGCTTTCAGTCCTGTTTTCTTGGTAACAATGGTCGGGAATTGTACAATGACGTAGCATTTTCTGGCTCTTTTTGATGAGGCAAAGATCAGTTTGTAAAGAATTGGGAAAGGCTTTGAAAATTATTAGTCTGAGAGACGCATTAGTTCCTGGTACAGGCTATGCTGCATGCAAAGTCTGGGTGGGAACAGCATAAGTTAACTTTGGGACAGTTTGGTTGAGTGATTCTATTGGATCCACCTGTTTTAGTTTCAACTAATTTATTTTGTTTGAAAACAATCAATTTTGTCTGCATGTTCTACTTTCTATGACAAAGAAATAGTAAACATTCTGAAACTATAGAGTTAGAAGCATTGCAAAACTTGACATATAGCATGTGTTTTAAACTAATTTTAATGATGCATCACTTTCTGGATATGACGGCAAAAAAGCGATTCAAATTTAAATTAAAACACCGTTTTCCCCATGTTAATTCTTATTTTGGACGTTGGTAGCTGAAATCTTTATTCCCTTTTGTATTTCAGTTTGTAGCTGCATGGTTCAATTTACTGGAGTCTAAAATTATCAGTGGGAAATGAAAAACATTCTTTCTAGCTTTCATTTCATTTAGCAGTGGATTCTCACTCTCACCAGCATTTATCCACTTTTATATTTTATCTCATCTTTAATTCCTGACTTGTTTTTCCCCCAGAATTTAAAAACACTCGATCAAAGAGCGAGAACACATTTACTACTTTTGCACGAGTTAGCTTTTCTATCAAGACAAGATACTTAAAGTTGCGTGGACGGGAAAGACAAAATATTAATCATGTATTTTCTGACGTAATTAGGATGTTGGCTTTCCTCCAGTAAAAGAATAAATAATAATAAATGTGAAAGGAATCTGACAGATATGCATAGCAAGGAAAAGGAAATTAACTACATTGGTTGTCTTTTTGAACAGAATGAAGATTATTAGAGAGCTGCTGTGCAAAAAAATACTCACTCTATGAACGCATAGTTCACATTTTTATACAGTTTTTTATGTAAAAAAATAACTCTTTTCGTTGAATAAGAAAGCATCGTGAAGCAGTTTTGTGTTTGTTATGACATGTTATATAACACTGCAATGTACAACACAATGAAAAGTTGTAATGTAATGTAGTTAAAACCAAGAAGAAGTATTATGAAACAGTCACTATATGGATATAAACGGAATGCTAAGAATATAACACACAGCTCTCAAATCAATTCGGTTGCTATAATTGTGTGCTTCATAACATGGGCCAATTATTGCTAACACATATGTCAGACGTTTGGAGATTATCTAGAAAGATCAAAGAATAAATAAATAAACTGCTTCCAAAACAGATGCAAGTATGTAGCTGTAGAAACGTCAAAGTGATGTTAAATCCCTTTCGTTAGGCAATATATTTTTTGAGAAAATGCATTGTTACGGGTATTCATGTGAATATGCGCGATTGTGAATACGGAAAATACACAGAGAATTTGAAACCTGTGAACGGTCAGTTTTTTTAGAAGAATATCCCATTTATGGTAGGAGTTAGAAGTTACGTATGAAAAGTCTGACAAAACTATATAAAAGCACACACTTTTATTTACAACAAATGGTAATTTAATCCTTAAGAAAGCTAGACAACTGGGTAAATAACACGATTTACAATTCACTATGGTAAACTACAGTTAAACAGACTAAAAGATCGAATTGTTTCATTTGGTATGGTAAATTTCAAAACAAGGAACAGCACATAATGGCACATTGCATTTTTTACAGTGATAGGGAGTTTCTTTTCTAATTTTTCCAGATTTTGAATCGTAACAGACTCGACATTTTAGATAGGAAATTTTGCCCTTGTTATTGACTTTATTTTTACCTAAAAAGTGCTGTCCTTGAAACCTACACAGACTACTTTCTTGATTGAGGCTTTTTCTCTGAGTTACCTCGTATTTGCTAATTATTTGTCGAACTAAATTAAGTCGAAACTGCAAAAACTGAGAATTTGCATTAAATTTAGCCCTAAAAAGTAAAAATGCATTATAAATACATACATCTATCAAATGGAAGAACAATTTTTTGTATCATTTTTTTGATTTACGGAGCAAATTATAACTTTGCATGACCATATCGGATAAATCTATTTCCCTAGCTAATTTATCGTAGTCCAATACGGTCGATGGTTTCTGCATCTCTCGCCCAGATCTTGTGACGACCGATTTCATTTCATGCCTGTGACGACTCGATATTATTGAAACAACTTTTTAATTCTTCCAATGTTGAATTAGAATATCTTGAGATGGGAAGGTTTTGATTTCTCCTTTTGCCATGCGTTCTGGTTTTGGGATATATTTTCTTTTTTTTTGCAAAGTCCCACCGAGATAGGTTTTTTCTGTTAAGAGATTGCGTGCTGAAATAGGGCCTGTGAAATAGTTATCCATATAAACAGTGCGATGTCGTTGCAAGTATGGAGTCAGTAATTCGAGTGCTACCGCTCCACCGTAGCCAAGATCTTTAGGATTAAACTTTAGGGGATGCCCTAGACCAGTATAAATGATCATATTCAATATAAAACCGGTAGATTCATCTACAATCAAGAATATTTTCATTCCAAAACGGGATCTTTTGGATGATATGAATTGTTTGAAAACTAAACGGCCTTTGTACAGAACTAAACTTTCATCGATTGAAACATTTGGTCCAGGTACAACTATTTTATAAAATTGTGAGGTGCAAATCTTCCATATTTCTCTTAGTTTAAACAAACGGTCTTCAGATTCTTCAGCCTGGTTACAAAAGTGCAAATTTTGGAGAATTTCAAAATAGCGAACAGAATTCAATAATTTTGGTACAATTGTCGAGCTGAGAATTTTATTTCTGGTCCAATAGTGTTTTTGAGACGGTTTTCGATCAACTCCCATTATAATTCGGATGGCCAAGAAACGCAAGAAATCTGCTTCATCTAAATCCTTATAAGCCCTCATTCTTCTTGTTACATGATTAGCTGTCATCTTTTGTTGGTGCGTGCGTATTGATTCGTCTCAAATATACAAAACTCCATTGCCTCAGGAGAGAAAATTTTTAAAAAACAATCCAATTCAGATGACTTGCAATTGTTAGCCATTGGAGTCCAGCCCACATTCGGATCACTGAAATCCTCGACATTAGATACATAGTCCTGATCATCTTTTTTCCAATCAAATGGCACCATATTTATCGGAGGATAAACTGACAGAGGGTTGAAGTTAGTAGTTAAATTATTCCTCACAGCATCTTCATTTTCCTCCTCAGCTTCACTCTCAGTTGGTTCAAAAATGGAT